>Ga0210044_10009422_pt1 | contig 11892 bp, 10 predicted proteins | sample CryGey13umfilter_2_FD_183959 | JGI IMG/M metagenome (GOLD analysis project Ga0210044, IMG submission 183959) | Groundwater microbial communities from aquifer in Utah, USA - Crystal Geyser 4/9/14 3 um filter (SPAdes) (version 2) | ecosystem: Environmental > Aquatic > Deep subsurface >... | reverse complement strand
CGGTTTCTCCAACTTTTCTCGCATTCAATAATCCACCTATTGCCATTGCAATTGCGACGGTAATCATTCCATACTTTATATCTATCGCATTAATAACTAAAAGAAGTCCAACAATTTTAGGAGTATCATTTAATCCTCTGGCAAAACTCACTACTCCCGAACTGATGTAGTGAGCGTAATCTAAAATTGTCTGTGCGCCAATTCCGAAAACACTTCCACTGTAAGTTGTAATACATTGCTGATTTGTTCCAACAATAAATTTTTTGTGGGCTTCTCCATCCAGAGCAATGGATTGATTCTGATAAGAAACTTCACTTACAGTGTCACAATCATCAACAACGCAAAAGCAAGTTTCTTTTGTAATTCCAGAAGCAATTCTAATTTTTCTTAGTATAAAGTAAGCTAACATACTTAATAGGAGTGCGATAAGCGGACTAATAATGAGAGGCATTAAAAAAGTATCGCCAAACCTGGAAAAATTAAAAGCCGTTCCAACAGCAAGAAATCCGCTACCTAATAATCCACCAACTAATCCGTGAGTTGTTGAAATTGGCATTCCAATTTTTGTTGCCAGGAAAACTGTTGTAGCAGCACCTAATGCAATTGAAACTGCGAATGCCGGCGTTTGGATTAATTCATCTGGAATTAATCCTTTACCGGAAAAGTTTTTTACTAAAGTACCGGCAAGAATAATTGCTGTAAGAGATCCGAGCAGTGTGGTGATGGTTGCCCAGTTTATTGCTCTTTTATAATTAGTCGTACCGCTACCAAATAAAGTGGCGACACCTTTAAAGTTATCGTTGGCACCATTGCTGTATGCTAAAAAAAGTGCTGTGCAAAAAAGTAGTATTAAAAGCAAAGTAATCTCTTCAATATGTATTATCTAATTAAGTAAGTCAACTTACGCATTTGTCACGCTGAATTTATTTCAGCATCTAAAAAACTTGACAAAAAAAAGATTCTGAAACAAGTTCAGAATGACATTATTGTAAACTTTGTGTAAGGTGATTTAAGTAAATAAAATTTTCATCTTTGTTTCATTCCAACTCCTGCCTAACACAGGCAGGTTCGTGGGAATGACATTTTATTTTCAAAAACCTTGATATCAGCCAGACAATCCAATAAGCTTCACATAATATTTTTCACTAAACGGTGATTGATAATTAAGATTTAACTTTTCATAAACCTTAGAAGGAATTCCAATATCAGCGAGATAAAGATCACCAGTAACATCAGAGAGTAATCCTGTTTTGGGCAGTGCAAGTGTCATAGTTATATCAGGATTAATAAACGTGCCCATCTTCTCACCAGAAGTTGCATTCACACCAGATGGAACATCTAATGAAATTCGTATTCCCAATTTGTTTGAAGCCCAATCGATCATCTCAGCAGAAGTACATTTTGGTTTTCCGGTTAAACTATAACCTATGATTGCATCAATAATCAAATCAGGATTTTCATATTTTAATTCTTCGACAGGAATAATTTTGGCATTTGTAGATTTTAATATATGAAGTTGGTATGCAGGAACATCTTTTAATTTTTCGGTATCTGTAATGCACACATAAACTTTAGCACCTCTGTTTGCAAGATGTCTTGCTGCACAAATTCCGCCACCGCCGTTTCCTCCGGTACCTGCAAGAATTAATATTTCAGATTTGTTCCAGCTCTTACCTAAACTTTTGATCGTTAGCTCAGCTAAATTCCTTCCTGCATTTTCCATCATCTGGAAAAGATTAGGACCGGTTTCTTCCATTGCAATGCGATCGATTTCAATCATTTGCTCCATCGTTACAGCAGGAACAACTATTCCATTTTCAGTTCTATAATTTTTTATCATGATTTAGATTTTAATTTCCATACGAGAATAAAGAAGGCAATATTTACAAAAGCTATAAAACCAAGAGTGTAATCAAGGCCCAAAACAAAATGATCTTTCCATTCTTTTGTATCTCCAAATATTTCATCTTTTGTTTCAACAAGCACTTTCGTTTTAGTGAATATTTCAGCACCAAAACTAAGCCAAATAATGATTGCTGCAATGCTTATTAGCAAACCGGTCAATAAAACACGTTTCTGTTTTGTATTAATTTTCATTTACATCCTCACTTAAGAATTTGATTTATAAAGTAAGCCTAATATTGCGCCATAGATTAAATGCCCAACAAGACTTGCCATTGAAATCATTATTGAGCCTGAAAAGAATCCATCAAAATAACTCCCTCCACTCATTATTGTCATCATAGGCATAACCATAACTTGAGCAATAATCCACGGAATTAATCCAAACAATGCACCGGTTTTTAAGTCTGAAGATTTATGTGTTTTTGACAGAAAGATTATTGCATAACCTAATGCAAGAATTTCACCAACCATAAAATGAGCCATCCATCCAACTATTATTGGTGCACCCATAGTTGCTGCCAACATTTTAGGAATATTCATTTCAAATCCCATTAATGGTGCCATAAAGGTAAATGCAGTCATAACTACAGTTGCAACTACTCCTGAGATTAATGCGGATTTTATTGAGAATTGTGTTTTCATTTTTATACTCCGTTGTTTTTAATTTCACACGTAAACTTAGGAGTTCTTAAAGCAAAAGAGTGTCAAGATTTTGACAAAAACACATTTAGATAGAATATAAACTGAAAAATAAAGAAGATTACAAAATATAAAATTGTACACCCGGAAGGATTCGAACCCTCAACCCTCTGATCCGAAGTCAGATGCTCTATCCAGTTGAGCTACGGGTGCATGGAAGAATTATTTTTTAATAACTACTACAAAAATAATTTCCCTTAATGACTTTTCAAAAAAAAACAATTGATAAAATTAATAATCATTATTAAAGCGATTGGGCAAAATATCTGGTTTATTATTAGGAATAAAAATTTTTTTGTAAATATTGCTTATCTGTTGTATGCACTTTTGGAAAATTCATCCTCTGTAACTTTGAGAAAACTACCAGGCTTAATATTATTTTTTTCTGATACCCGTTGAAGTAAACAGTATTACAATATCTATAAATTTATTATTACTACAGCCAATATGAACACTTTTTGAAGAAGCAGACATTTATCCACTCCCCCCAGAAATGTCTCTGTATCTATCTAAATATTTTTTATCGCAGGAATGATTTGCTTTATAAAAATATATTTTTGATCTAGTTGCATCTCTACTAGAACTGCAGAATTCCATCTTCCTTTTTCTTCAGTTGCTCGCTTCTCTTGACTTGAAACATTCCTAAAATAGCCACTACCGTCAATTAAATACATCAAGATTAAATCCTTTTTCCTATGATTAATGAAAAGTAGATTTTGTTTGAACAAGCGTAAAGAATTATTTTCGCTTACTCCATCATCATTAAAATCTTCAATTGCAACTCCATATTCATCATTTGTTTCTGTTTCAATATTCAGTAATCCCTTCGCAGAAAAATCAAATCTGGCATTTTTCAACTCGTTTACATTTTTTGTTTGAATTAATATTGTTCTATTCTTAAAGCAGAATAATTTTTTGCCACATTTTTATTGAATAATTACGATCAGCTATTTTTTTCTGTTATTTTGTAATAATTCAATTTTTATTTTGTTAATAATTTCTATTTCTAAACCGAGTTCAGGTTCAATTAAAATTTATTTGCTTATAAATCAAGTATTTATTTAATTAGAATTAACGCAATTTAATATTTAAAAACAAAAGGTGAATATGGGATTAAATGAATTTCTAAATAAAGAATATTTCCCTGCAATGCATTCAGCAGAACACATTCTTAACCAGACAATGGTTAGGAAATTTAAGATTAACAGGTCATTCAGCAATCATATTGAAAGAAAGAAATCAAAATGCGATTATTATTTTATCAGGAACCTGATTGCAGAGGAAATCACCGAAATTGAGTCGCAAGTAAATTTAATCATCTCGCAAAATTTAATTATTTCGGAGAGGTTCATTTCGAAAGCAGAAGCAGAATCACTCTTCAACCTTGAAAAACTTCCTGATCCAAGTGTAGAAATAATAAGAATAATCGATATTGGTGATTATGATTCATGTCCATGCAGTGGGAATCATGTAAGCAATACTTCTGAAATTGGTATGTTTAAAATTATTTCATCTGATTTCAGTAATAATATTTTGAGAATACGCTATAAACTTCTTCCTAATAAGTATGACATATAAATAGTTTGATTATATTTCAAAAGTTGAATTAAATAATTATTTTTATCATGTATTCTTAAAATTTTGAGAAAAATAATGATACCAATTAATAAATTCGAAATTTTAGATAATTACAGCAATCTGATCAAAGCTTCTTTTCAAGGCAAAGATAATTTTCCTGATGAGATATGTAATTTTTTGGTTTCTGATTTTGAATTTCAATCTGCTGTGCTATTCAAATATATTCAGAATGATTCGCTGCAAGTTCTCGGTAAGTCATCAACTGCAAGGAAAAATTATCTTCGTGGTTCCGAGTTTAACTGCTCAGTTTGTAAATTAAAAACAAATGTAAATGATTTTGGAATCAACTCTGATTCGAATTGCGAATTACAAATTTCTGAATTTGTTATTTATGAAAGTTGCGTAGCATTTACATTAAACTCTAATGAAAGAGCATTCTTAAAAATTGCAAAGAAAATTCCATTCTCTCAATCTGACGCTGAATTTATTAGAAAAATTGCTGATTATATTAAATATATTTTAATAAATTGGCTGAATATTAGAGGCGGAAACACACTTTTATCAGAGAAACCATTTGGTGATTTGGTAAGCGACTCTTCAAATGAGTTGAGAAAATTTGCCAACTCAATTATTGGCTCTGCTTCAATTCTTGGTGAGGATAATCTCACATCATCGCAATATGAATATGTCCATCAGATAAAAAAAAGCTCACAGAGTCTCCTGCTTAATCTAAAAGACTTAATTGATGTTTCTAAACTTGAATCTTCATCTCATGAGGATCAAAGAAAAAATGTTAATTTAAAAAATGTTGTTGATGAGTGTATTTCCAATATTAATTTAAAATTCTCATCTTCAAACAGAATTTTTTCTTTCATTCCTGACTCAACGATTCCAATTGTCATAAATATTGATGAAAATAAACTCAAATACATTCTCACTTCTTTATTACTAATTTCTTCAAGACTTACTGAGGCAAATGAAATTAAGATTCGTGCAAATGCTTTGTCAACAGAAAAGATTCAGTTTGTAATTACTGATAATGGAAAAGGAATTAGTGAAAGTATTCAGAAAAATATTTTTGAACCTTTTTCACTAACCAAGATTGATGATTTTTCAAATACAGGTTTATCAGGACTTTCACTAACTCTCGCATACAAATATGTAAAAGCATTATCCGGAGATATTCGGATAACAAGTTATATCGGTAATGGTTCTACTTTTAGTTTTTCAGTAAAAGCCGACTTGTTAAAAGCTTCAGAAAACGAAATAGTTTCGAAGCTTCCAAAAATTACAACTCAAAATAATATCCTTGTAATCGAAGATGATTATGCGACATCAAAATTATTAAGTAATTATCTGAATAAATGGGGTTACAGTCCAACAATTGTTAATAACGAGGATCAGGTTTTTACTCAACTTGAAAAAGAAAAATATTTGGCAGTAATATTAGATATTGAACTCCCGCATATTAATGGATTGGAATTACTCAAAAGAATTCATTCAATTCCAAATTGTAAAAACTTGCCTGTTATCGTGTGTTCAGTGGAAGTTGAAAGCCAAAAAGCTTTTCTCCTCGGTGCTGTTGAATATTTCATCAAACCGATTAACTACAATTTCTTAGTGGAAGTTTTAACAAGTTATAAGTTGCGAAAAAATTCAAATGTATTATGTGTTGATGATGATTTACCCACATTAAATTTGGTCAAGCAGGCAATCGAAACAGCCGGATTTATTGCAATTGCCGAAAATGTAAGTGCGAATGTAATGCCACTCATTCATGATAAACAAATTGACCTTGCTATTGTTGACTTAGATATGCCTTTTCCGAACGGCTTTGAATTAATTAAACTAATTAAGTCTGAACCAAAATTCGCCCAGCTTCCAATAATTATATATACGGGAAAAGAAAATTTCCAGGAAGACTTAAAGCAAATTGACGGCTTATTCGATGAATTACTTGATAAAAAAAGCACGAGAATTGAAGACCTTGCTGATGTGATTAACAAGATGATCAATCGATACGAAGAACCAAGTCCCGTTGAAGAAGTAATCAAAAAACCTTCGGATGAATTAAAGATTTTATTTGCCGAAGATTATAAACATTCACAAATAATAGTGACACGTTTACTGAAAAAGAATGGTTTTGAAAATGTAGTGGTTGTTGAAAACGGCGAAGAAGCTTTGAAACTTGCAAAGCAGGATCATTTTGATTTGATTCTGATGGATATGCAAATGCCAATAATGAATGGCTTTGAAGCTACTTCACAAATCCGATTAATTCCTTCTTATAAAGATACGCCTATTATTGCACTGACAGCATTTGCGATGAAAGGCGATAAGGAAAAATGTATTGAAGCAGGCGCAACCGATTATATACCAAAACCGATTGACAGCAAGGAATTTATTGAAAAGGTAAAATACTATGTCAATTCAATGAAAAAAGTTTAAGTAATTAAAATCTATATTTAATATTTTTACAACAAATTTTATAACATCAGGGAACTGATGTTATTTTTTAAAATAAAGGATTAAAATGATTAATGAATTTCCACGAGTAAGATTTGCCCCCAGTCCCACAGGTTATTTACATGTTGGTGGATTAAGAACTGCACTTTACAATTATCTTTTTGCCAAGAAGAATAAAGGAATATTTATACTCCGAATTGAAGATACCGACAGAAACAGATTTGTTGAAGGAGCAGTTGATAATTTGATAGACACTTTAAATTGGGCGGGTTTGATGGCTGATGAAGGTCCAAAATCCGGTGGTGAATATGGTCCCTATATTCAATCAAAGAGATTAGATATTTACCAAAAATATGCAAATGAATTACTCGGAAAAGGACATGCTTACAGATGCTTTTGTACTTCAGAAAGACTTGGAAATCTTCGTGAAGAACAAAAGAAACTGAAACTACCTCAGGCAAAATACGATAAACATTGTCTGAACTTATCAAAAGATGAAATCAATAAATATTTAGAGAATAAAATTCCTTTCACGATTCGGTTGAATGTTAAACCGGGTAATAAAATAATTATTGATGATATTATTCGTGGAAGGGTAGAATTTGATCCAAGTACTGTTGATGATCAAGTGTTGATTAAAAGTGACGGTTACCCGACTTACCATCTTGCAAACGTTGTTGATGATCATCTAATGAAAATAACCCATGTTATCCGTGGCGAGGAATGGCTTTCATCAACTCCCAAACACGTATTATTATATAATTATTTTGAATGGGAAATTCCTGCATTTGCACATCTGCCTTTGCTATTAAATTCTGACGGATCAAAATTAAGTAAAAGACAAGGTGACGTTGCAGTTGAAGATTACAGAACTAAAGGCTATTTAAAAGAAGCCTTGATTAATTTTGTTGCGCTGCTTGGGTGGAGCGCCGGTGATAATCAGGAACTCTATTACTTGAATGAACTTGCTGAAAAATTTTCACTTGAACGGGTTCAAAAATCTGGTTCAATTTTTAATATAGACAAACTTAACTGGCTGAACTTTGAACACCTTCGCAAAAAAACAGATGCTGAATTGGTTTCAATGTTAAAAGATGAAGTATCAAAATCAGAATACGATGCCGTTGATTACTCCGATGAATATTTGCTAAAAGTGATTCATGCCATGATTGAACGGGTAAATTTTTTGAGTGAATTTATTACAAAATCATTTTACTTTTTCATAGCTCCAACTGAGTTTGAAGAAACTTCCCGATTAAAAAACTGGAAACCAGAAACTCCAAATCATTTGCAAAGGCTTTGCGATAATTTTGAAAATGTGCTCAACAATACCAAAGAGGAATTTGAAGTTTCACTTGCAAAAACTTCTGAAGAACTTGGAATTGGGAAAGGTAAATTAATACATCCATTAAGACTTGCTGTTTCCGGCGTTAGTGGTGGTCCTGGAATTTACGAAATTCTTGAAATCATTGGAAAAGAGGAAACGGTAAATCGCATAAAATCTGCTATAGAGAAATTAAGCTAAGCCACGACAACGACTTTCGAATTTATTTTTAACTTTACATCTTACTCTAATAAGCTATTTTTCTTATAGAGAGAAAGATAAATAATTTTACTTGTTTTTGGCACTCCAACTATCTTTCAACGTAACAGTTCTATTGAAAACCAGTTTGTCATCGGAAGTAAACTTCGAATCAACACAAAAATATCCATTACGCTCAAATTGGAATCTGTCTCCTTTCCTTGCTTCATTTAAGATAGACTCAATCTTTGCATTTCTAATAATCTGTAATGAATCCGGATTGATTGTTTCAAGCCAATTTTCCACTGCTCCAGGATTCTCAACATTGAATAAGCGATCATATAATCTGACTTCTGCATCGACAAAATAATTTGCAGACACCCAATGGATTGTCCCTTTCACTTTTTTTGTGCTCGTTCCCGATCCGCTTTTTGTTTCAGGATCATAACTACAACGCAATTCAACAATTTCGCCATTTTCATCCTTCACAATTTCTTCACATTTAATAATGTATGCATATCGAAGTCTGACTTCCCCACCGGGAATTAATCTATGAAATCCTTTAATTGGGTTTTCCATAAAATCTGTCTTTTCAATATATAGTTCTTTCGTGAATTTGACTTTTCGAGAACCAGCAGTTAAATCTTCAGGGTTATTAATTGCATCAAGATCCTCTAGACCTTCATAATTAAGCAATATAATTTTTAATGGACGCAACACGCCCATTACTCTTTGTGCTTTTTTATTTAAATTATCCCTGATCGCAAACTCTAATAGAGAGATATCTGTGAGTGCATCACGTTTTGCAACACCAATTATTTCTGCAAAATTTCTAATTGCTTCCGGAGTATAACCCCTCCTTCGATATCCGGAAATAGTTGGCATTCTTGGATCATCCCAACCATCCACATAATTTTCTTTTACAAGCTGCAAAAGTTTTCGTTTGCTCATTACAGTGTAACTGAGATTTAATCTTGCAAATTCAATCTGTTGAGGATGATAAATTTCAAGATTATCGAGAAACCAGTCATACAATGGTCTGTGATTTTCAAATTCAAGTGTGCAGATTGAATGCGTTATTCCTTCTATTGAATCTTCCAACCCATGTGCCCAATCATAAGTTGGATATATGCACCATTTGTTTCCCTGTCGATGATGTGCTTCATGTACAATTCGATACATAATTGGATCACGCATATTAAAATTAGGCGATGACATATCAATCTTTGCTCTCAAAGTTTTTGATCCATTTGAAAATTCTCCATTCTTCATCCGATAAAACAAATCCAGATTTTCTTCAATGGTTCTGCTTCTAAAAGGGCTTTCTTTTCCGGGTTCTGTTAATGTTCCTCGAGTCATTCGGATTTCATCAGCATTTAGGTCACATACATACGCTTTGCCTTTTTTTATCAGTTCTACTGCATATTCAAACATTTTATCAAAATAGTCCGAAGCAAAAAATATTCTATCTTCAAAATCTCCGCCTAACCATTTTACATCTTCAACAATCGAATCAACATATTCCTGCTCTTCTTTTTCTGGATTTGTATCATCAAACCGGAGATTAAATTTCCCATTAAAATCACGGGCTATTCCATAGTTTAAATAAATAGATTTAGCATGCCCGATATGTAAATAACCATTTGGTTCAGGAGGAAATCTTGTGTGAACTCTCCCATCAAATTTATTGGTCTTCAAATCTTCATTTATAATTTCATAAATAAAATTTTTGAATTTATTCTCGGTATTATTCTCTAACATAATTTCTCTTTTTTTTTATTTAAAAATAATTAAAGTATGATTTATTAACTATTTAATGTCAGATTATTTATTTTTTCTATCATTAAAATGTAAAAGTAATTTGATTTTTATTTTGTGCTTAAACAGTAGAGTATTATATGTCTAACTTAATCATGTTGAATGAAATGTTTTCAAATCTTTCTGAAGGAATCATTCCTTTCTGGTATCCACTAGTAATTGATCAAAAATACGGTGGTTATTTATCAAATCTTAATTTCAAATTCGAACCGAATATAAATCAGGAAAAAATGATTGTAACACAGTCACGGCATATTTGGGCATTATCTAAATTCAGTAATTTTTTCAACGAAGAGAGACTAAAAGAATATGCATTTCATGGTTTTAGATTTCTTAAAGAAAAAATGTGGGATAAAGATTTTGGTGGTTTTTTTACAATTACAAATCGTGAAGGCAACCTGACAAATCAGTATGGTTATTTTGATGAAAAAAGAACTTATGGAAATGCATTTGCAATTTATGGGCTTGCTGCTTTGTATGGAGTAATTCATGATGAAGAAATTTTACGATTAGCAAAACAATCGTATCGTTGGATCGAAGAACATGCTTTGGATAAAATAAATAATGGTTACTTTCAGTTCCTTGACCGCAAAGGAAGACCGTTTGATAAAGATTCCTCATATCAAACAAGTGCAGTTGACAAAAGTGAAGTTGGTTTGAAGGATCAGAATTCATCAATTCATCTTTTAGAAGCCTACACGGAACTATACAAAATTTGGAAGTCTCCGGAATTAAAAAACAGTCTGCATAATTTATTAATACTGATCAGAGATAAAATGGTAAATGAATCCGGATATTTAAGATTATTCTTTGATTCAAAGTTAAATCCAATTTCAGATGAAACAAATTTGGTTTTAGATCATGTTTCATTTGGGCACGATTATGAGACAGCATTCCTAATGCTTGAGGCTTCTTTTATGCTCGGAATTAAAAATGACAGATTGACTTTAACAATTGCAAAGAAAATGATTGATCATGCAATCGAATTTGGTTGGGACAAAAAAAACAGCGGATTCTTTGATGCAGGATTTTATTTTAATAACAAGAACAAGTTGGAAATTATTAAAGACACTAAAGTTTGGTGGGCACAGGCTGAAGCTTTGAATGCATTACTGCTATTTTCAAAAATCTATCCTAATGAGAAAAAATATTATGATTTATTCATTCTTGAATGGGAGTATATTAAAAAATATTTGATTGATTATAAATTTGGAGATTGGTATTGGAGTAGTCTTGAAAAAGAACCATTCTATCAGTCTGAACCTAAAGCAAACATTTGGAAAGGCACCTATCATACCGGTAGAGCCTTGATGAATTGTATTGAAATGCTTTCAATAAATTCCAATAATATATTAATGAAAAATATTGATTTTGAAAATGGAGTGGAGACTTGGTTAATGTTTATAAAGCACTGGGAGGATATTGCCAATAATAGTTAACAAATGATTATGTGAAGATAGAAGTAAGTAAAGTACCGAAGGCCGGACTCGAATCTACCTGTCGGTAGACAGGCCGGCACGAGGTGAAAGTTTTCTTAAATACTCCTTTCCTATTCCGGACTTAAAATACTTCTCTCGTTTTCTTGCTGTAACTCTGTCAGGTAATTCTTCAAAATAGATTAGCTCAAATGGTAAGTATGGTTTTGTGGTTTTATTATATCCCTTGTTATGCTGATTTATTCTTCTTGCTATATTATCGGTTATTCCAACATAAATATAATTTCTATTTTTACTTGAAATCGCATATACGTAATACATAACCAAGGGTATTTATTCTTGTACCGAAGGCCGGACTCGAATCTACCTGTCGGTAGACAGGCCGGCACGAGGTGAAAGTTTTCTTAAATACTCCTTTCCTATTCCGGACTTAAAATACTTCTCTCGTTTTCTTGCTGTAACTCTGTC
>Ga0210044_10009418_pt1 | contig 11893 bp, 11 predicted proteins | sample CryGey13umfilter_2_FD_183959 | JGI IMG/M metagenome (GOLD analysis project Ga0210044, IMG submission 183959) | Groundwater microbial communities from aquifer in Utah, USA - Crystal Geyser 4/9/14 3 um filter (SPAdes) (version 2) | ecosystem: Environmental > Aquatic > Deep subsurface >... | reverse complement strand
ACGTCTTTCGTGTGACACCCATCTCTCGATGAGACCATAACGCGCCTTTACGGACCTACGGCATTCGAAGGAAATTTCAACGACAACGGCTGACGACACGGCACATAATAAGACCCGCTACATAATGCCCGAGCATCCGGCCGATGCGGAAAAGATCGACGCCGGCCATGGCCAGGTGCGAGGCGAAGCTGTGCCTGCTATGCCGAGTTCGGCATAGGCGTCACTCCTCGGGCAGCTTCTTGTCGGCCGCGAGCTCGGCCAAAGAGAGGGTCTTGGGCTTTTCTTTCCGCAGGGACCGCGGCTTTTGCGGGAAGAGATCGCGCATCGCAAGACCCATCGCCGCCACGATGTCCTTGGTATCGCAGCCGGCGAAGCACTTGACCAGCAGTTTCCGGTCCTGCGCCTGCTGGACCGAGAGGCTGCGCTTTTTGTCCTCGTGGGCCGGGCAGCGCGCGATCCAGCCCTTCTTATTCTCCTTGACCTCTTTAAGGCGGGGCAGGAAGTCGTCTATGGGGTTGGTCTTGTTCATCTTCATCGGCTCCAACAAAAAAAGCGCCGCCGGCCCCCGCGGGGGCTTGGCAGCGCTTCGATTCCGCTCGACGGCGCTTACGGACTAACGGCTCGAATTGTCCCGGACTTCGTCCGGCTTGAACGTCTGCGTCAACGTCACGAAGGAAATCTTCCCGTTTTGAATCTTAAACGTCCCGTCGCCGAAGAACCCGCGGTGGGCGACGCGCCCCAGAAAGTCGGCGAACTCGCCCACGGACAAAAGCCCGCGCTGCGCATCGACGGCACGGCGCTCCCTCACGGCCTGGACCTCTCGCGGCGCAGGCCGTGGATGAGCGACTTCAGATCGACGATGGCGTTCTTGTAGGCCAGCGGATCGACGCCGGCGCGGTGGCCGTAGAAATCTTGGATGAGCGCCTCGCGCCTGGGCGAGTCCTCGAGCACGAAGAGCACGCGGCTTCTCCCGGCGGGGTCTAAGCGCAGAAGCGGCAGGCCCTCGGCGATCAGGTAGGCGGCCAGGTAGAAATCGGAGAGCGCGTAGGACGCGGGCGCGTCGTCGTCGGTTTTTATTTTCTTCTTCATCTTCGCTCGGGCTCTGGCCCGCTTCCCCTCTACTTTTGCCCGCCCCGCCGCGGGAGTAAATGCACACGTTAACTTGTTGACAGCCTTTCGATAGTTTACGCGGCCGCCGGGGGCGGGTCCATGCACTGTTTAAACTGTGAACATCCCGATCCGCCCTTACCTTCTAAAGGGGGGCGGAGGGGCAAAGGCGGGGACAAGAAGTTTTCTGATGCCAAGGACGAACCGGAAAAGCTAAAATCAATTTCTCGACGAGAAAAGCCGTCTATGAAACCAAGACCACCCGAGACAACCTTCGATTTCATCGGCCACGACGACTCCGATGCGCCTTGCACGACCACGTCGATGGATGTAGCGCCGATAACGAAAGACGAGTACGGTGATCCCGAGATCGATAAGGAGCTCGCCGCGTTCGAAAACGGCATCCGATTTTTTCGCCTGAACACGGGAGTCGCTGGATTGGCGCGCAGCCATGACGGGAAGGGAAACAGACGCGGCCTTTACCTTCATAACCGCATTTTCGCCGGCTCGGAAAATCCGGCCGAGCATCTGCAACTGCGCGCGACAGGCAATTCCGGCGCGGATTTGTCGATTGCGGAACTTCCTGCCGGGACTAGAATCGCCGTGGGATACATCAAGGGTGGGAAAGGCATGCAGGTGCGCGTGAGTACCCAGGACAGGAAAAAAACGAGGTATCAGAACATAAAATAGTTCATTATATTAGATGATGCTATTAATCGATTGACAGGGAGGTGCGCCCATGATACAATAAATTTACATCATCACACATGATGATGTAAAAATGAATATGAAGCTCCACGACATTGCCGCCGTCCAGATCGGCTACCAGCACCGTGACAAGGCGCAGCCGATCAGCGCCACCACCGGCGGCACCCACCGAATCATCCAAATCAAGGACCTCGACATCGAGGGTCGATTTAGGCAACAGGTATTGAGCCGCGGCGGAACGGTTCCCTACATCTGGACTCCGGGGCTCTTCAGCGTCACACCTGCCGGTAATTCCGACCGATACCGCGTCGGTCGCGGCGATTTGCTTTTTCTTTCGCGCGGCCAACGCACCCTTGCCGTTCCCGTCCTCGAAGACCTGGAAGACACGATCGCCTCCTATTACTTCTATGTTTTGCGCCCGCGCACCGAGCGCGTTCTTCCCGAATACCTCGCCTGGTTCATCAATCAGCCCTCGGCCCAGGCCCACCTGGAAAGCCGCCAACTCGGCACCTACATCAAAACGGTTCCCAAATCCGCGCTCGATTCGATGGAAGTCGCCGTCCCTCCGCTGCCGACTCAACGCGCGATTGCAGAACTTGAGAGGCTGCGGCAAAAAGAAGAGCACGCGATGTCTCGATTGGCGGCGGCGAAGAGAAGGCTTGCCGACGGCATTGCACTGGAAGCCGCGACGGCACGGAGCTTGGAGCACTAGGAGATACCCATGACGGAAAAAGTTTCCCAGAAAGAGATCAATGACATCGCTTGGCGGGCCTGCGACACCTTCCGCGGCGCGCTCGACCCGTCGCAGTACAAGGACTACATCCTGGTCATGCTCTTCATCAAGTATATGAGCGACCTCCTGAAAGATAAGCGTGAGCGCTACGAGAAGCAGTACAAGGGCGACAAAACGCGCGTCAAGCGCGCTCTCGATCGCGAGCGCTTCGTGGTTCCAGAGAACTCCGACTTCGACCATCTCTACGCTAAGCGTCGCGAGGCCAATATCGGGGAGCTCATCAATATCGCCCTGGAAAACATCGAGGACGCGAACAAGGGCAAGCTGGAGAACGTGTTCCGCAACATCGACTTCAACAGCGAGCCGCATCTGGGCCAGACCAAGGACCGCAACCGGCGGCTCGTGCATCTACTTGAGGATTTCGCCGTTCCCAAGATGGACCTGCGCCCGTCGCGCATCGGCGATCAAGACATTATCGGCAGCACCTATCAGTACCTGATCGGCCGGTTTGCGGCCGACGCAGGCAAAAAGGGTGGGGAATTTTACACGCCTCCAGAAGTAGCAGACCTCTTGGCCAAGTTGCTCGCGCCGAAAGCCGGGGAGAGAATATGCGATCCGGCCTGCGGCTCGGGTTCGCTTCTAATTCGTGTCGGCAACGAAGTCCCAAACCACAACTTTGCCCTCTTCGGCCAGGAGTCCAACGGCTCGACCTGGGCGCTCTGCCGGATGAACATGTTCCTGCATGGGCTCGATAACGCGCGCATCGAATGGTGCAACACCATCACGAGCCCGCAACTCGTCGAGGCCGACAAGCTCATGAAGTTCGACGTCGTCGTCGCCAATCCGCCGTTCAGTCTCGACAAGTGGGGCGCCGACGAGGCGGCCAACGATCCGTTCAATCGCTTCTTCCGCGGCATTCCGCCCAAGAGCAAGGGCGACTACGCCTTCATCAGCCACATGGTCGAGACGGCCTTGGCCGATCACGGCCGAGTAGGCGTCATCGTGCCTCACGGGGTGCTCTTTCGCGGCGCGGCGGAGGGCAAGATCCGTCAGGCGATGATCGAGGAGAATATCCTTAAGGCGGTCGTCGGCTTGCCGGCGAACCTGTTTTTCGGGACGGGGATTCCGGCGGCGATCATGATCTTCGACAAGGGCAAGAAGACGAAGGATGTGCTCTTTGTCGACGCGAGCCGCGAATTTCAAGACGGCAAGAACCAGAATCATCTGCGTGATCAGGATATCGAGAAGATCGTGAAGACCTTCAAGGCCTTCAAGTCGGCCGAGAAGTACGCCTATCGGGCGACGGTCGATGAGATTAAAGAGAACGACTTCAATCTCAACATTCCGCGCTACGTGGACACCTTCGAGGAGGAGCCGGAGGTGGATATCAAGGCGGTTCAGAAGGAGATCGAGCAGTTGGAGAAGGAGTTGGCCGGGACGAGGAAGGAGATGGCTGGGTATTTGAAGGAGTTGGGGTATGGGGCGTAAGTCCCTCTACCCACCTAGCGTCCAACCTGGGATACCGAAGCTCGAAAGAATTCCCAGGGGCTGGCGGAAGGTTCCATTTGGCGATGTGCTCGAAGTGGTCACAACCCCCGCGCGCATAGAGGACGACAAGAAGTACCAGTTGGTGAACGCTAAGAGGAGCCGCGGCGGGATTGTTGCGCGTGATGTGAAGTTGGGGCGAGACATTAAGACAAAGACGCAGTTCTTTGTTTCAAAGGGTCAATTTCTGATTTCGCGGCGACAGATCATCCATGGGGCATGCGGAATTGTACCCGCCGAACTAGACGGCGCCCTAGTCTCGAATGAATACACTTCATTCGAATCAAAAGATGGGCTGATATTGGATTTCTTGAATTGGTACAGCCACTCTGTCCATTTTCAACAAACGTGCTTCCACTCAAGTATCGGCGTCGATGTTGAAAAAATGGTCTTTAGGCTCCGCGATTGGCTCCAGGAACCATTGGCTCTTCCACCAATATCCGAGCAAAAACGAATTTCCAAAATCCTGAACATATGGGACGCCGCTACAAAGACTTTAGAAAGACTAATTGACGTCAAGATGAAGCTAAAGCTCGGTTTGATTCAACAGCTGCTCTCCGGGAAGAACCGCTTCCCCGGATTCAAGGAACCGTGGCGGAAGCGCAGGCTGGGAGACTTAGCAAGCATAAATAGCGGGGGTACGCCGCCCTCTTCCAATCCTGCCTATTTCGGAGGATCAATTCCCTGGGTCTCCATCGCTGATATGACACATGCCGGAAAAACACTCTCAAGGACGGAGCGAACCCTTACTCAGTCCGGCCTAAAAAATAGTGCGGCGCAAATGTTTCCGGCAGGAACCGTTTTGTATGCCATGTATGCATCTATCGGTGAATGCTGCATTGCAGACACTCCCCTTTGCACGAGCCAGGCCATTCTCGGCATTCGCCCACACGACGAGATCACCAATCAATTTCTTTTCTACTTCCTTTCCTCACTAAAGCCAATGGTAAAGGCCATGGGCCAGAAGGGAACACAAGCTAATTTGAATGCCGGGATGGTGCGAGACTTTTTTATTAATGTCCCGCCTTTGCCCGAACAGGACCGCATTAGTGCCGCCCTATCCTCCGTAGACTCTGAGTTGGCCTGCTTAGAGAAGCAGAAATGGAGAATTCTCGTACAGATTTCCGGATTGATGCGAAACCTTTTTACGGGTCGAGTTCGTGTAGGGGCGCTTTCATGATAAACAACATTCCTTCCTTCAAAGAATCCCACATCTCCCAGGTCCCCGCCCTGCAGCTCCTGCAAAACCTCGGCTACATCTACCTCACCCCCGCCGAGGCCCTGCAACTCCGCGGCGGCCGCCTAAGCTCCGTTCTCTTAGAAGGCATTCTCGCCGAACAACTGCGCAAGATCAACCGCATCCACTTCAAGGGCAAGGAACACCCCTTCAGCGAAGGCAACATTCTCTCGGCGATCCAGACCCTCAAAGACACCGTCTACGACGGCCTCGTGCGCACCAACGAGAAGGTCTACGACCTGCTTTGCCTTGGCCGCAGCCTCCAGCAATCCATTGAAGGCGACACCAAAAGCTTCCAATTGAATTACATCGACTGGAAGGACTGGGGAAACAATATCTTCCACGCCACCGAAGAGTTCTCCGTTGAACGCACCGGCACCAAGGAAACGCGCCGGCCTGATATCGTCCTCTTCGTCAACGGCATCCCGCTGGCGGTCATCGAGTGCAAGCGCCCCGACATCAAGGACCCGATCGAGAAGGCCGTCAGCCAGCATCTGCGCAATCAGGGCGTCGACGAGATCCCGAAGCTGTTCCTGTTCGGCCAGCTCTTGCTGGCGCTCGCCACCAACGAGGCCAAGTATGCCACCGTCGGGACGCCCGCCAAGTTTTGGTCGGTCTGGAAGGAGCGCGAGGACGACGAGGAGACGCTGCGGACGCTCGTCAACAAGCCGCTTGCCGAGGAATCAAAGAACCAACTCTTTGCCGAGCGCTTCGGCTATGTGCGCGACTACTTCGACAAAGTCGAGCAAGACGGCCGCAAGGTCACCGAACAGGACCGCGCGCTCTACAGCCTATGCCGTCCCGAGCGGCTTTTAGAGTTCATGTTCCGCTACACCGTCTTCGACGCGGGAGAGCGCAAGATCGCCCGCTACCAGCAGTACTTCTGCGTGCGCAAGATTTTGGGCCGCATCCGAACGGTGCAGAAAGACGGCAGCCGGCTCGGCGGCGTGGTCTGGCATACTCAGGGCTCCGGCAAGAGCTTGACCATGGTGATGCTGGCCGAGGGCATCGCCCTAGAAAAGGGGCTCGACAACTTCAAGATCGTGCTCGTCACCGACCGCGTGGATTTAGACGATCAAATCTACAAGACCTTTCAGCATTGCGGGACGGAGCCGGTGCAGGCCAAGACCGGCAAGCACCTGGCCGAGCTCATCGGAGGGGACAAGGAGAGCATCATCACGACCGTCATCGATAAGTTCGACGCGGCGGTCGCCAAGGCAGGGGTACGGAACGATAACCCCAACATATTCGTACTGGTGGATGAGGCGCACCGCAGCCAGTCGGGCAAGGGGCAGGGCTCCTACGGGGAACTGCACGCCAAGATGCGCAAATCCCTGCCCAACGCCTGCTTCATCGGATTCACCGGCACGCCCTTGGTCAAGAAGGACAAGAAGACGGTCGGCACGTTCGGGGGCCTGATCGACACCTACACCATCAGCCAGGCGGTCAAGGACAAGGCCGTGGTGCCGCTTCTCTACGAGGGTCGGCATGTGGACCAAAATGTGGACCGAGAATCGGTCGACGCCTGGTTCGAGCGCGTGACCGAGACGCTCTCAAAAGAGCAAAAGGCCGACCTCAAGAAGAAGTTCACGACCACCGACCAGCTCAATAAAGCGCAACAGAAGGTCATGCGCGTCGCCTACGACATCAGCGTCCACTACCGGGACAACTGGAAAGGGACGCCGTATAAGGCCCAACTCGTGGCTCAAGATAAATCGACGGCGCTGCTCTACAAGAAATTCCTCGATGAGTTCGGCATGGTCAGCTCGGAGGTGGTGATCTCGCCGCCCGACGACCGTCAGGGCAATGAGGAGGTCGACGGTGACAATCTGGAGGCGGTTCAGGCCTTCTGGAAGAAGATGATAGCCCGCTTCGGCAGCGAGAAGGAGTACAAGCGGCAGATCATTAATTCGTTTAAGAACGGCGACGAGCCGGAAATCCTCATCGTCGTCGAGATGCTCCTGACCGGCTTCGACGCGCCCAGAAACACGGTGCTCTACCTGACCAAGAAGATGGAAGGGCATGGCCTCTTGCAGGCCATCGCCCGGGTCAATCGCCTCTATGAGGGCAAGGACTTCGGCTACATCATCGACTACCGCGGCGTCCTGCAAAACCTGGACGCGGCCCTCGACATTTACGGCAAGCTCTCGGAGTTCGATAAGGAGGGTCTAGACGACCTCTGCGAGACCCTGACCGACGTCGGCGAGGAGATCAAGAAACTGCCTCAGCGCCACTCGGACCTTTGGGATGTATTCAAGACCGTCAAGAACAAGCGCGACGAGGAGGAATACGAACGCCTGTTGGCCGACGAGGCGCTGCGCGACCAGTTCAAGGAGCGCTTATCCGCCTACTCGCGCACGCTTGCCATCGCGGTTTCCTCGGTGGCGTTTCTTGAGAACACCCCTGAGGGCAAAATCGCGAAATACAAGGCGGACCTGCGCTATTTCATGAAGCTGCATGTCTCTGTGCGCCGGCGCTACGCAGAGATCGTGAACTTCAAAGAGTACGAGGGCAAGATTCAGAAGCTCATCGACACCCATGTCGGCACCGGCGAGGTCGAGAAGATCACCGACTTGGTGAACATCTTCGATTCGGAGGCTTTCAACAAAGAACTGGAGCGCCTCGGAAGCGCGGCGTCCAAGGCCGATACCATCGCTCATCGCACCAAGAAGACGATCAAGGAGCGCATGGAGGAGGACCCCGCCTTCTATAAGAAATTCTCGGAGCTTCTGGAGGCGGCCATCGCTGATTTTCGTATAGAGCGCCTCTCGGACGCCGACTACCTCAAGCGCGTCCAGGAGATCGCCGAGAAGGTCCGAAACCGCACCGGCGACGAAATCCCGGCCAAGCTTGAACATGAGGATGTGGCCAAAGCCTTCTACGGCGTTTTGCTCGACATCTTCGACAAGTACGCCGATCAGAACGCGATCGACCCGCGCGACCTGGGGGCGGACGCCGGGCTTAAGATCGACGAGATCGTGCGGGAGCGGCGCGTCGTCTACTGGACGCACAACGCGGATGTTCAGAACCAGATGAAGGGGGCGATCGAGGACTATCTCTTCGAGCTCAAGGAGAAGAAAGGCTTCGATCTGACCTTCGAGGATATCGACCAAATCCTCGAATCGTGCTTGGATATCGCCCGCGTGAGGTATCGCGCGTGAGCACGGCCAAAAAGACGAACGGCTCGCTGGCCGTCCTCTACGGCGGCGAGAAGATCCCGTTCGAATTGACCTTTCGGCCCCGCACGCAATTGGCCATTCATGTCCATCCCGACCGCCGTGTTACGGTCATCGCCCCCGAGGCGCGCAACGTGAAGGATGTCTTGGCGCGCGTCCAGCGAAAGGCCGGCTGGATCGCCAAGCAGAGGCGGCATTTCGCGCGGTTTCACCCCCTCCCCCAGGAGAGGCGCTTTATCAACGGGGAGACGCACTACTACCTTGGAAGGCAGTACCGAATCCGCATCCGGCCCGCCGCGCAAGAATCCGTCAAGCTCAAGGGCCGGTTTCTCATCATCGAGACCAAGCACCCGAACCGTCCCGCAAGAGCCGCGCGGCTGCTCGACGCCTGGTACAGGGACCATGCCGAGAACATCTTCGAAGCCCGGCTTCTGCGCTGCTTGAAGGAAGCCCCGTCGCTTCGGATGCCCCCGCCCAAGGTCGTCATTCGAAAGATGGCGAAGCGCTGGGGAAGTTGCACCGAGACCGGCAATATCCTAGTCAACCTAGAACTCATCAAGACCCCGCTCGACTGTATCGAGTACCTGATCATGCACGAGCTCTGTCACCTGCGCGTGCACAACCATGGGTCGGCCTACTACCGCCTGCTTTCGCGCTGCATGCCCGACTGGGAGCGGAGAAAGGCCAGGCTGGATTCGTTTGTGATTTAGGTCCTGAGGAGAATGGCATGGCGAAAAACGTTCTTTTTCTGATTCATGGAGTCGGCCAGCATCCCGAAAACTGGGCCGAAATCGAGGGCGGTCCCCTCCATGCCCTTCAAGAAGCCTCTCAGCGGTATTCCTTCTTCAAAGGCAAAAGCCTTACGGATTTCATCGACTTCGTCCCCATCCGCTATGACGACATCTTCGACAAAGTCCTCGATCGCTGGTCGGACATGTCCTCAAAGCTCCAAGGCTTGACCGCTGGAGCGCCCGAGATTACCGGAACGACGCTCGATCTCCTCGGTCGCGCCGGCAACGACAAGAACCAAATTCTCCGGATAGGCGGGGATGTCCCCCTATATAAGAATTTCCGCTTGTTCTCGCAGCAGGTCCAGGCGCGTGTCATGGGCAGAATCGCCGAGGTCGTCGCCGATCGAACCGCACAGGCCTCGGGAACGCCGCCGAAGTTCAGCCTCATGGCGCACAGCCTCGGCACGACCGTCGCCCACGACTCTCTCCAACACCTCGGCACCGAAAAGTGGCCGAGTGATGTATCGATAGACGAAGAGAACCAAGTTACGGTTCAGGCTGACGAACAGGCCTTCAAGCAATCGTATGAGCGCTTGGTCGGGTCCGGTAAGGAGAATCCCTTTCGGCCCGGCGTTTTCCATTTCGACAGAATCTACATGGTCTCCAATACGAGCCGCTTGCTTCATACGACCCAGGAGGGTCCCGGCGAGTCGATTGTTCGTCCCACGGACGGCTCAACCGCAAAAGCCTACTGCAACTACTTTATAAACGTCGATCATGAATTCGACCCGATCTCAAAGGTTATGAAGTTCGACTTGCCGGAATCCTGGAATCAGGGGCGGTCCGGCCAATCCGCCGTCGTCAATCACCTACACGACTTCAACGTGCATGGATATGCGCATTATTTGATGCACCCGCGCGTTCACCTAAGTCTGCTCGCGGGGCTGGTCAATGGGTTCCGCCCGACGCGGGAAGAGATAAAGGCCGCGCAGGAATTTCCCAGGATCGGGGCGCGATTCAAGCAAGAACAGCGGGAACTGATCGAGAGGAAGCTGAAGGAGCTCGTTGGACGGGCCATCGAGCTCAATTCTGAGCCGATCAAGCGCTGGCTGGAGACTTACGGAGCGGTCCTGGACATAGCCGCGGAGTTGAGGGGCTGATATGCGGATGATTGGCTGGTTAGTACTTTGCATTGCCGTTGCGACGGCCCCCGTCTACGCGCAGGATGAGGCGGGAGCGCATGTCGTTTGCGGCAAGACCTATGATGCCGGCCATCCCTGGTCGTGGGAGAGTATTGAGAAGAAGTTCGGACCCTTGCTGGAGAAGCGTGGCTACCCCAGGGTCTTCGATGGCCTTGTGCAGGAGTTCGGCCGCTCGCAGATTCAGACCGATGCCGCTATCCGGAACAGGTTTCTTGCCTCCATCGAGGATGTCGAGTCGGGCAGGAAGAAATGCTGCGCGGATTTTCAACTCCTGAAGGACTTTGATTTTGATGCCGGGGGCGACATGCTTTCGGTTTTCAAAGCGGCGGATCGACGGATCGACCTCGCCGACTGCGGCCCTAACAACAAAAATGCGGAGCAACTAGACGAAGTGCGCTATTTCGCGCATGCCTTCGAGAATCTGGGGAATCTCATGCTCTCAGCGCCCCGGAAAGCGACAGCCGAGAGAATCAAGCGCATCGAGGCGGAATTCGACCAGATGCTGTTCCATGGGTTTCCGATGTTCCCATGGGAAACCTTAGCGAACAGCCTCCTCCTCACGGATCGCAAAATAGCGAACGGCCCCCCGAACAATCAGCTGATACTGTTTCATCTCGGAACCGGCGTAGAAACCCACGTCGCCAGCTTCTCGCAAGCGCGCCTCGGAGCCGTTCTTTCCGTCGAACCTCTTGGGTGGATTTACTATCCGAAAGGCAAGGAGCATCGCACCTGGTGGGGCGCGGCGCTTCTGACGACCTTCCGTGGAGATGCCGGCATGGGTGCGGGCGCGGCGCTGCACTACCAGAATTTCAGCCTCGGCTTGACCTGGCACGACACCGACGGCGATAACCGGCTGTTCGACACTCAGCCGTTTGTTTTCCTCGGCGTCGACCTCTATCAATTCGTCGGAAAGAAGATTCGGACATACGACGAGTACCGCAATCGGGTTCAGCGAGCCCTAGAAGAGCATGAGCCGGAGACGCAATAGGATGACCCGATGAGCAAATCTGAAATCCTAATCTACCAATCCGAGGACGGCCAAAGCCGGATTCAGGTTCGTTTGGACGGTGGAACCGTCTGGCTCACGCAGAAGCTGATCGCCGAGCTTTTCCAGGTAGCGGTGCCGACGGTCAACGAGCACATCAAGAACATCTACGCCGACGGAGAGCTGGAGCGCGGGGCAACTATTAGGAATTTCCGAATAGTTCAACGCGAGGGCTCGCGGGATGTGCGGCGAGACGTCGAGTTCTACAATTTAGACCTCATTTTATCGGTCGGCTACCGGGTGCGCTCGCCCCGCGGGGTGCAGTTCCGCCAATGGGCGACCGAGCGCCTGCGGGAGTACCTCATCAAGGGCTTCACCCTGGACGACGACCGGCTCAAAGGCCGCGACCGGCTGGCCGACTATTTCGACGAACTGCTTGCCCGCATCCGCGAGATTCGGGCGAGCGAAG
>Ga0210044_10009415_pt1 | contig 11898 bp, 10 predicted proteins | sample CryGey13umfilter_2_FD_183959 | JGI IMG/M metagenome (GOLD analysis project Ga0210044, IMG submission 183959) | Groundwater microbial communities from aquifer in Utah, USA - Crystal Geyser 4/9/14 3 um filter (SPAdes) (version 2) | ecosystem: Environmental > Aquatic > Deep subsurface >... | reverse complement strand
GCCCTTAAAGATGAAATCTTGTGCTTTCCAAGTGAGGGGGAGCGAGGAGGCTTGGCGAGTCCTAAAATCCTCGCTGGGGATTTTTGGACGTTTTCGAAAGGTAGATATCTCTAAACGATTATTACCTTTGGCGGAATATCAGGAGCGAAAGAGAAAAGGGTGAGCGAATATCATTTATAGGTAGTGATGCTCTTTTTATACAATCCGAGATTATCTAAAATCACTCCTGTTCCTTTGGCTACGCAATAAATGGCTTCATCAGCCACAAAACTTGGTACACCGGTAACTTTGGTAATTAATTCATTAATATTTCTTAGCATCGATCCTCCGCCAGTTAAAAGCATACCTCTTTCCATAATATCAGCGGCTAATTCAGGAGGAGTTTCCGCCAACACTGATTTAATCGCCTGAATAATGTCTTTTAAGGGAGTAGTAATAGCTTCAGCAATTTCATTGGCACTAATGATAATATTTTTGGGCAAGCCTTCAGTTAAATCTAATCCCCTGATTTCTAATTCTTCTTTTTGTTTTACTGGAACAGCAGTGCCAATTTGAATTTTAATTTCTTCGGCCGTTCTTTCACCAATAGCTAAATTATATTTTCGTTTTATATATTCAGCAATGGCTTCATCCATTTTATTACCAGCAATTCTTACTGAAGCCCAAGCCACAATTCCTCCTAAAGAAATCACCGCTACCTCTGTTGTTCCGCCGCCAATATTAACAATCATATTGCCAGCCGGCGAATTAATCGGCACCCCGGCTCCTAAAGCAGCTAAAATAGGCTCTCTAGCCACATAAGCTTCTTTAGCGCCAGCTTCTCTGGCGGCATCAATAACTGCTCTTCTTTCTGTAGAAGTCACTCCCACAGGCACGGAAATGACTAATTCCGGTTTAAAAATTTTCCAAGAACCTAAAGCCTTGTCAATAAAATAACGAAGCATCGCTTCTGTCACCCGATAATCAGCAATCACTCCATCTTTCAAGGGTTTATAAGTTTTTATCATTTCTGGCGTTCGACCTAACATTTCTTTGGCTTCTAAGCCAATGGCTAAAACTCTATTTTCATCAACAGAAATAGCCACCACTGAGGGTTCATTAATAACAATGCCTTTTTTAGGAATGAAAACTAAGGTGTTGGCAGTGCCTAAATCTATGCCTAATTGACGAATAATCATAAAAATAAATAAGATTGAAGAATTATATCATTGAGCTCTCTAATAGTCAATTTAATCTTTTCTGAGAATCTGACCGTGTTTTTCATGACTAAAGATGCCTTTTTGATAGGCTAAGGCACCATTAACAATCACGGTTTCCATTCCTTCTGGATATTGAAAAGGATTCTCTAGAGTAGCTTTATCTTTGATTTTTTCTGGATTTAAAATAACAATATCTGCGAAATAGTTTTCTTTAAGATATCCCCTATCTTTTAAGCCAATTTTATCTGCTACTTTGCCGGTAATTTTATGGAGAGCTTTTTCCCAAGAAAAAAATTTCTTTACTTTTACATAATCGTTGAGAAATTTGGGGAAAGTGCCAAAAGCTCGAGGATGGACCCAAGTGCCTTTTTCGCCGCTATTCAAATTATAAATACCGCTATTAGAGGCCACGAAAGAATAAGGAGAAAGAATTCCCTTTTCCACGTTTTCCAGGGATAAACTTTTTACAAAGACCAGAATTCTTTTCTCACACAGTTCAATAATTTTCAAAAGTGCATTTTCTAAACTTAAATTAAATCCCTGAGCTATTTCTGCTAAAGTTTTGCCGGCAAACCACCATCTCTCGCCGCTATCAGCTATAATTAAATCTTGATAGAGATATTTTTTCTTTTTTATATCTTCAATTAATTTTTTTCTTACTATGTCGTCGTGAAGGTTTTTTAAAAGAATTTCCCGACCACCAACCGCCGCCCATTCTGGTAACAGCAAATAAATTGATTCCGCGTTATAATCATAAGGAAAAATATCAAAATTAACTAATTCTGACCTGCCTGCCGGCGAGGCAGGTTCTTGGTTGGCATTATTTATCATTTTTAGAGCCTCGGGAAAACTATCAAAATTATCTTTTCCTTCCACTCTCAAATGAGAAATCTCTAAAGAAACTTTTTCTTTTTCAGCTACTTCTAAAACCTCTCTTATGCTCGAAAGCAAGCCCTCAGCTTCGTTTCTTAAATGAAAGGCTAGGTAGGTTTTTTTTTCTTTAATCTCCTTTGCTAGGGCTTGAATTTCAGTCAGGCCTACAGCTTGTTCTAGGTTATAACCCAAACCAAAAGAAACGCCAAAAGCGCCTTCAACTAAACTCGATTTAACAATAAATTTCAATTCTTCTAATTCTTGCTTTGTTAAAGGCCGAAACTGATTCTTGGTAATATCTGCTCTTAAGGTTCCCCAACCAACTAAAGTAGCAAAATTTACTCCTAATTGTTTTTTAGTTAAAAAATTCAAAAATTCTTTCACTGTCCGCCAACTAATATTAAAATCAATAACTTTAGCCCATTTATCAAGAGATGATAAAGAGCCAGAAATTAAAGGAGCGAGTGAAGCGCCGCAATTCCCGCCAACAATGGTCGTAATTCCTTGCCGCAATAAATTTTCTGCTTCAGGCATCTTCAATAAACTCAAATCATGGTCAGCGTCATTATTAATGTCAATAAACCCAGGAGTAATGAATCTATTCTCAGCATTAATTTCTGTTTTGGCTTTTTCGTTTTTAAGCGAACCAATGGCTACAATCTTGCCATTTTTAATGGCTAAATCTGTTTTTTTAGGTTCGGCCCCAGTACCATCAAAAATTTCTCCATTTTTAATTAAAATATCGTACATAATGATTCTCTATTTTACCATTATTTTTGTTGCTTGACTAACTCCAAGAGATTTTTGAATAAAAAGGCTACGGTTAATGGGCCAAGACCTCCAGGAACAGGTGTAACAAGAGCTGCTTTATCTTTTAAAGAATCAAAATCGCCATCACCTTTGAGTTTACCAGCTTCAGAAACAACAGCGCTATCAAAAATAACGACACCTTGTTTTACCATTTCACCAGTAATTAAATTAGGAACACCGGCAGAAGAAACAATTATATCAGCCATTTTTATTAAGTCTTGAAGGTTTTGAGTTTTACTATTAGCTACGATGACTGTAGCTCTTTGATTAATAAACCATAAAGCAGCTGGTTTCCCTACTAATTGCCCCCGGCCAATAAGAAGAACAATTTTCCCTTCAATGGGAATTTGATATTTTTTTAGGAGAAATTTAATCGCTTCAATAACAGGCGGCAAAACAATTAAGCGATTAACATAAAATCCTCCTAAATTTTTCTCGCTTAAAATATCTGGATCTTTTAAGGTTAAAATGGCATTTAAAACTACCTGGGAATTAATAGAAGCTGGTAAGGGCAACTGAACTACTACTCCTCGATTAAATGTGACCCGGCAAATTGCTGAAACTTTTTTTCTTAATTCCTTGGTTTTAATAGTTTCTGGATATTGATATAAACGGAAATCAATATTGAGTTCTTGGGCTATTTTTTCTTTTTGTTTAATGAAAGATAAAGAAGCAGGATTATCACCTACTAAAACTACAGCTAAGCGAATCTTTTTAGGAATTGCTTCTCGCTCTTTTTTTAATTCCTCAATAATTTCTGAGGCTAATTGTTTGCCATCTATAACCATAAAATTTAATTACTCCAATCAGCTCGGGCTAGTCGCACGAAAACACGCTATCGGTCGCCCCAGCGAGGCGACCGCGCTCGCGCTCGGCTTCGCTCGTCCCGACTTCGTCGGGACACCATGCCCGCTCAGCCTGCGCGACGGTTTTCTTAGCGACATAGCCCTCGCTATTGTTAAATTAATATTTCTTCTCCCTTACCTACTATTTTGACATTTTTGTGCAATTTCTGAAATTCTTCTGGGTGTTCCGTATGAATAGGAATGACTAAATCTGGTTTTATTTTTGTAATAAATTCTTCTAATTCTTTGCCGGAAATATGGCCGGAAACATGGGCTCGCTCAAATTTGCCTTCTGGAGTTAACCCAGCCATCTCAAAATGCTTAATCCAATTAATAAATCTTTCTTCGGAAATCTCCGATTCTTCAGAATGAGGTTCTGTAATAGCTCTTACGAAGTAAGAATTTTTACTTGGTTGAAAATCAATTAATTCTTGAATCTGATAAAAATTCAAAATGACTAAATAATCTCGCTGATGATTTCTAATTTCTTGAGCGTCAATAGAAGAATGTTTTTTCAATAAATTTTTTTCCCAAGCGCGAAGGTTACCCTTTTTCTTTTCATATAAAACCATATTGTCAAAATCGTTTACTTCTAACCCGCTTTCTTTCAGAATTGTGAGATAGGCAAAATAATTAAAAGGCAAGGCGATTTTTCTTTTATTGGCTTTGGCAATTGAATTTAAAGTTTTAAATCTGGTAATATCAGCCAGAGAATAATCAGCCACCACTAAGCCCTTAATATTCTTAATTTCCTCATTAGCTTTATTAAAAACGTCTTTTTCTTTTAGAACCGTTTGTTCTTGAATCCGAGTACCTTCGCACAAAAAAACATCAACTTTTTGCTTTTGTAAGAAATCGTAAATTGTTTTTAATTGTTTCTCTGGAATCTCCGATAAACGAAAATCGCCGGAATATAAAACATTTTTTGAGCCGTGAATAAAATACATTAAAGCCCCGGGAATAGAATGGTCAACAAATAAAGGCGTAATTTCTAAATTATTAATTTGAAAGGGCTTTTGCTTGGTTAAAATTTCAAATTTTCTTCTTCTCTTTTTTCTTTGCCGCGGCAATAATTCATGAGGAACACTGATTTCTATAATTTCATTTTCTAAAGATGGCGGTTTAATAATTTTATAAGCATCGAGAACGATTTTCGTTTCTTTGCTCAAATAAACAGGAATCTTCTCATTAATAAAAGACAGATAGCCAACATGATCCATGTGGCCATGGGATAAAAGAAGAGCATCAAGAGCTACAGGATTATTCGCTATTTGCTGGTAAACATCAATTTCTTCTTTTTTTAAAATATCTAATAAATCTTGGCGATATAAACCGCCTCTTTTGGGCAATAAACCTAATTCTAAATAATCTTTGAGGCCATGAACTGAACGAGGATTAACAAACTCTTCAAAATAAACAGAAGCTTGTTTATAACTTTTGCCAAAATCCAAAAAAATAGCGGTATTTTTATCTTCCAACAAAATTTTATTACCGCCAATTTCCTTTATCCCACCGTAAAAAGTAAGTTTCATATTTTGGCATTTAAGGAGAAGCTTACTCCTTCTGAAGTTTCTACTAAAGCCTCTAAGGGCAAATTTATATCTTTAAGTAATCCTGCTGTTTCCAAAGATTTTTTCCAAGAAATGACTGCTTCTTTTTTGACCGCTTTCCCTTGAATGGTAATATTATTGGCCGGCATATTACTCATTAAGATTCTTTGAACACTAATGTTATTTTGTTTGCTGGAGTCAAAAATATTACTTAAAATTGCCTTCCAATCTCTTTTGTAAGTTTGAGTTTTTTCTAAAATAGCCACTAAAGTATTAAACTCGTCAGCTTTTCTTGATAATTCTTCTTCTTTATTGACGGTAGCAACGTCAATGGGTTTGGCTAAAGCTTGCTGGTATCTATTGCGAATGCTAGTAAAAAAAGTGCCATTTAAAAGGCTAAAAGTTAAAGTTAAACTCATCATCACCACCAAGGCCACCTTGGTCCATAAAGAAGCTACCCGATAAAGATGGTTTTGCTCATAACTTTCTTCTGTCCCCACTGGCGCCAAACTGACTATAGTATCTTGATAACGAGGAATTAAACCACGAAGCGCTGAACCAATGATAGAAAACCACTCTTTTGTCACCCAACGCATGTAAGAAGGAAAACTTATATTTAGAGGTAAAAGTTTATAAGTCTCGCTAATCCATTGACTTAAAATGGCTGTCATTTGATTATCAGCACTTATAAAAACAAACTTCTGAAGGGGTTTTTTGCGTTTCAAAGAATAAAAATTCAACAGCATAGGAATTTCGCCATCCAAATGTTTTTTTAACATTTCGAGGGTAATTTTCGGGGGAATGTTGGCGCCGAAAATTTCCGGCCAGGAATCAAAATCAAAGAAAATTAATTTATTATCTTCACTTAAAATAAATTCAATACCTTCGGTTCTTAATGAGACACTTAAAACTGGTTGTTGCTTTTCACCAAAATATTGAAAAAATCTGATTAAGCTTAAAGCCCAAGGTTCAATAGCCACAATTTTAAAACCACTATTCTCTAAAATATCCAAATAAGGATTAATTTGTTTTTTAATGCCTAAAGCAATAAAAACCTCCCTTTCATTATCTTTAACTGATTGTCCCCAATCTTCCCAATCAAAATAAACCTCTTCTAAAGATAAAGGCGCCACCATTTGAGTATTAAAAATCACCGCGTCTTTAAAACGTTCTTCTTCTAAATCAGGCAAAGACAAAATATTGGTATAAAAATTAGCTGAAGGTAAAGATAGAGCAATCCAAACTTCTTTGTCTTTGGGCCAAATCTTTTGTTTTAATGACGCGAAAAATGATTGTAATTCCTGAGGCTTTTTTAAAATCCCCTCTTCAATCATCCCTGAAGGTAAAACATATTTGCCGACTTTGGTAATTCTATTAATGGCTTTATCAAAACAAAAAACCCGCACCATCCTTTCTTCAATGGAAATAGCACTGATAGTAAATTCAGGAACTAACAATTTTTGCCAATCTTTAAGAGAGAATTTCGGCTTCATTAAGAATAGTATAGCACCTCAAAAAAGAAGATTCAATAAAAAGTAAAGAAGAAGATGAAATCCTTATTGGTACTTAATAATTTTTGTAGCTGTCAACTGGTCGAGTTTAAAAATATCACTATTGGGCTCTGCAATCCAAATAGCTATATCATCATCTACCATAAACAAAGAAGGCTCTATAATAGAATCTTTGTTTTTTCCCAGATTATGCAAAATAAATTGAGTATCTTCCTTTGCTAGAATAGTTTTAACAATCTCTTTCCCTTCTTGATCGGGTAAAAACTTGTAAACCCTCACTTTCACATCTATTTTAAACGGTTGTACACTGTATATTTTCTCTATTATCCCATCTATCAGGTAAAGATTCCCCCCATTGTCATTGGGAGTACTCCCCACGCTTATTTCTGGCAGCGTTGAATTCGCTTCAATTCTATTATTAACCTGCCATTTTACAAGCGTTCCTAGACCAATCCCTATTAAAATAGCAATTATTATGAAAAGCCAAATTTTATCTTTTTTCATATTTTTTATTGAATTATATTTTATTATTTGATCATATTATAGCAAATTTTCCATTTCAAGTAAAAAAGGGTAGTACTATCTAATCAAATTCAAAAGATAAGAAAACAATGGTAAAAAAGAAGTTTTAGTGATGAGAGAAAAAATAAAAGATAAAAACATGAAAGGAGCAAAGGAGAAAGTCTCATAGATATATAATTCTTTCTCCAAATCGTTTTTAAACAACCCCTGAATTGCTTGAATCTGTACTTCATTTAAACCATCTGAGCCAATTAAACTCAAATTATCTGCTTGGTCTTGTTCTTTAATCTGATTTTTTATTTCAGTTAATGATTTCAAAGCAAGAAAACTACCAGTATGTAAGTTTTGGATCTTTATTTTTTTAATCTCATGATTCTCAATATAGAGATAAGCTAACTGCATCCCAAGACCCACAAAAAGCATTAAAAATAAAGAAGTTTTGATGATACTAATCAGTACAATTGCTTTATTAGAAAGTATAAGAGCTAAACTGCATAACGAGCCACTTAAAATAATTACAGTACTAAATATTTTGTTTGTGAAAAAGGTTCTTAAAAAAAACATTTGCAAAGTAAAGAAAAATAAATAGACAAGAATGGGATTAAACAGAAGTTTTAGAAAAATTATATCAGTTTTTATTCTCAAATATTGTAAAGTAATAAGAGAACAGGTAATGATTAAAAAGAATTTTCCTGTTTTTAAAATAGCATTTTTTAGGTTTTTATATAAGTTTTTATAATTGATTCTTGGAAGAAATGATAATAACGTTGTATTTCTTTTCGATCTCATAGGAATTTTTTGAAGTTTACTCAAGCTTAATTTAATTATCTTCCACAACATTTTAAAGAGGAAAAAGAAACAAATAAAAATAAAGGTATCAATCAAAAGTGTTGCCGAGGAAAAATATGGTATATAGTTTTTTGAATAAAATTCTAGAGGCACCAATAAAGAATATATTACAAAAAGCTTAGCATCGCCAGCAGCCCACAAATTAAAACGCCATAAAAGATAGCCGAAAATGAAAGCTATTAAACCATTAAGTAATAATTCGGCTAAATATTTTAGATTACCGAATTGATGAATAACAAAATAACTGTACAAAATTAAAAAGAAATATAAAAATAAGGTATACAAAAATCCCCAAAATAAATGGATATTTTTGATTTTCCCGTATTTTATATCACTATAACTGGTAATTCCTCCTATCACCAGAAGAGGTAGCAAGAATAAGCACCTTAAAATGATCGAAGAAATAATCATTAATCAAAAACATTATTAATAGGCTTGTACGAAAAATTACTTTTTTCTATTTTAATCTTTTTTGGTGGTTTAAATTCTTTATCTCCTATTAATGTTAAATAATCTCGATGAATCCCTAAGCAATATTTTTTGAAGGAACATTTATTGCAGCGAGGTAAAAACATAACTTCTTCTCCTCTTAAAGTTCTCCAAGAGTAACGCCATAATTTTGGAGGCAAAACACATAAGGGAAAATGATATAAACGAAAATCATTAAATTGAGAAACCCATTCGTTAACTACCTGAGGTAAATATTTCATTACTTCTTTATAAGTTATTCCTACAATATTAAAATTATCTTTTGCCTGTCCTTCCATTTCCATAAAAATCAAAGTGATGTCTCTAATTTGTTCTACATCAAATTCGTTTTTTACAAAAGCAAGTATTTTATCTAAATTTTTATAGGTTAATTTTGTAATAATAATTCTAATTTCTAATTCCTGGGAATTATTTTTATAACGGAAAATATTATGAATACCTTCTACGGTTTGCTTAAAACTTCCTTTGACGCGGGTTATCATATCATGACTCCTTTCATCATAACCATGAATTGCTATTTCTACAAGTAAATTATTAATTTTTAATAATTTTTTAGTAAAACTCTGGTAATAAAACATTCTGCCATTTGAAGCAATGGCTATTTTATTTTTAGGATATTGGGTGCGAAACCAATGAATAATCTTAAAAAAATCAGGATGAATAATTGGCTCCCCCCCTGTTAAACCTACAACATCATTTGATTTAAGTCTAACGTTTGACCATCTTTGTTTTATATTGTCGAATGAATAAGGAAGGCTTTCTTCCAACTGAAAAGTAAAAGGATTGGTGCACATGACACAATGACTATTACATCTATTCCAAATAGCAATATCTGGCATATCGTTTTATACCTTGGTTATTTTATATTAAACGAAATTTTATCGAATCTTGTTATTTCGTCTATTTCCGCTTCTGTCACATTATAGTATTTTGCTTCAGGTAATAATTTAGCCTGCGCTTTTTCTTTGGCTTCTTCTAAAGAAGCAGCGCGAGCATAGCCCAAGACCTCATAATGTTCTTGGCTTTGATAAATAACTACATATTCTTTTTTTTGATCTTTTTTTGTTTTTGTATTAGCCATGTTAGTATTTTTTTATTTTATTGGTTTTAATTCTTTATCTCCATAATGTTTTAGATACTCCTTCCAAATGCCTTCACATTGATTATATAATTTACAATTCCGACATTTTTCAGGTTTTAATCGACCAATTTTTTTTCTATTTTCTATTACATCTGAATCATAAAAATCAGGAGCAATATGTTCTGTAGTAAATGTTTTTACTTCTACTAATTCACTAATCTGATGCAAATAATCTTTAAAATAGCAAAGAGGAACATAGCGAATATGCCAGTGAGGAATTTTGTATTTTTTCCCAATATCAAGGCATTTATGAGCATAAGGAGCAATATCTAAAATTTTAGGCACAATTTCATCAAAATCATTATAAGCTCCTCCATAAGTAGGATCTACGAAAATAAATTCAGCATTATACAAACCTGATTTTCTTATATACTCTCCAATTCGAGGCAAATATTTATAATTTTGTTTAACAATAGTTGTATTCGTACCCAAGCTTACTTTCAAATTTAATTCTTTAATAATTTTTTGAACATTTTGAATCCCTTTATTTATTTGTTCAAAACTTCCTGGGACTTGAGTCAAAGAATTATGAAGTTTAGCAGTATGACCATGAATAGAAAAAACAATACTATTTAAACCCGCTTTCAGAATAGTACGAGCAAAATCCTCATAGGAAAGCATTCGTCCGTTAGTTGCTATCATAATAGTATCAAAATTTAGCTCTTTAGCAAATTTTATAAGGCTAATGATGTCTGGTCTAATGGTTGGTTCTCCGCCAATTAATTCTAAATAAGTACTTCCTCTTTTTCTAGCTGAAATCATTTCTTTTTTAACTTCTGAGTAAGATGGTGAAAGTATTTCTCTTTTATCATAATTAATACAAAAAATACACCTATTATTGCATTTATAACCAGCGAAAATAACTGTTTTTTTGATTTGTTTTGGAATATTCATAAATTATCCAACTTTTCTTATTTGGGATACAAGATAGTATTTTTATAAATAATCACAACAAATATTTTATTATGCCTTAAAAGGTCTATTAATTTATTAAGATAATCATTGAGATAATTGGATACTATTATAAGGTTTACTTTTTCTTTTATCATTTTAGTAACTATTTCTTGGACTTGCTTGTCATTTCTTAAAGATAATTTTATTTTATTTCCTTTAAAATTATCTTTGGTAATTGGCTGAATACCATTGAAACCAAACAAATCTATGTATTTTTTCCAAAATCCTTGACACACTTTATTTAAAAGACATTTTTCACATAACTTATTTTTATTCTTATAAAATTGTTGAAACTCTTCTCCCGCCATTTCAAAATCATGATAAACTTTTTTTCCGACTACTCCTAAAACAGTTTCTTCGCTCAAATTTAAACTTGATAAAACAGTTTCTTCGAAACCTGGAATAGCGCATAAAGGAAATTGACCGCAGCTAGCAATGAGTATTTTATAATTTTTGTCTTCAAAAAATTTTAAGGCCTTTATTAAATACGGTTTAACTTCGCTAATTTTAGGAAAAATCCAGTCGTTTTCTAACGCATTGCCTTGAGGAAAAGGATAAGCCAAATTTATTACTTTAATTTGGGGAAAATTTATGTACAAAAATGTACCGAACTTATATAGATCCTTATAGTTTTTAGTTGTAATCACTTGATAAATAATTATTTTACGATTATTAGCAATTATGTTCTGAATTCCTTTAATAGTTTTTTCAAAAGAATTTGGTAGACGAGTTAATAGTTCGGAAATTGTTTTTTTATGCGAATGCAGCGAAACGGAAAAACTAAGAATTTTCCTAAAATCAGCTTTTAATAAACTATTTAAATATTTCTTATCACTAAGCCTAACTCCATTAGTATTAATCCATATTCCTTGGAGAGCCTTAAATTGTTCTGAATATTCTATTATCTCTGGCAGATCTTCTCTTAAAGTCGGTTCTCCTCCGGTAAAAACTATTGATTCTCCTCCTACATTAATAAATTTTTTGATTATTCTCTTAGCCTCCTCTTTATTCATAGAACCGAATTTCCCCATATTTTCTCCTTTTACTACACAAAAAACGCAGTTTTCATTGCATCTTTCATCGAGATTAATATAAAGAGTATGAGGAGATCTTGGTTCTCTATGATGAACTATTTCTATTTCTTTTTCTTTAAAC
>Ga0210044_10009414_pt1 | contig 11898 bp, 8 predicted proteins | sample CryGey13umfilter_2_FD_183959 | JGI IMG/M metagenome (GOLD analysis project Ga0210044, IMG submission 183959) | Groundwater microbial communities from aquifer in Utah, USA - Crystal Geyser 4/9/14 3 um filter (SPAdes) (version 2) | ecosystem: Environmental > Aquatic > Deep subsurface > Groundwater... | reverse complement strand
GTGCAACGAGACAGGCCCATGGTGCGCTCGGGACCGTAGGGGTGATTGGTGTGCGCGCTGACGACCGTGCCGATCTTGCTGCGATTGGCCTCGAGGTCGGCCAGATCGGCTGGCTGGATGTCGGCGAACGGGCCATGGGTGGCGTGGCACGACAGACACAACGTGTTGTTCTCAAAGGCGGTGGGGATCGTCACGGTTCCGCTGACAACCGAGGTCACCGGCAGGGAGCGGGCGCCGCTGTGGGGATCGTGGCACTCGCTGCACAGCACCTTGTGAAATGGATTGGTGTAGTGCGCGCTGACCTCATGGGCTTGATACTGCTGCTCCCCCTTGCTCGGGGTCTTGCCGTCGGGCCAGCGACCGCCTTCGTCCTCGTAATAGTCCCAGACGTTGTCGCCGATGTGATACCCCTGATTATCCGACTCCTTGTACGCGAAGTCGTGATCGCCGGCGGGTACCGATTTGCCACGGGTATGGCACTGGGCGCAGAGCCAGAGCTGCTGGTCGCGGGTGAGGTTCTTCGGGTTGATGATCTTGGCCGGGTCCGGTCCGCCCAGGACGTGGAGGGAGCCGCCACCATGGCACGACTCGCAGCCGACGCCGAGGAACTCGCGGTTGCCGTCGAAGTCGAGGTCGATGTAGTGACGATCACCAAAGCGGTAGAGTGCCGCCGGTGGTGGATCCGTTGCCCATTCACCGGTCGCGGTCTTGGCCACCGTGTACCCGGTGGCGTGGCAGCCGATGCACGCCTTGGTCCAGGACCGGCCGATTTCGGCAACCTGCGCCGCCGTCATGCCGGGGTTGATCTTTGGCGTGGCAGTCGAATCCCACCACTTGCCGGCGTTGTACAGGGCGTAGGTGTGGTTGACCGGCGAGTACGCGAACGGCATCATGTACCAGCTCTTCGAGAGCCCGTCCGGGGCGCCATCGCTGACCGGAATACGGGTGATCAGTCGTTGCTGGAAGAATCCACCCTGCTTGATGAAGATCTTGTACGTGATCGCACCGATCGTGACCCGGTATGGGTACTGCTCGCCGGCGACGAAGCTCAGGATCGGAGCGTTGGGCTTGTAAATGTCGAACGGCGTCGAGATGGTGTTGAAGTTCAAGCCATCTTTGAAGTCGTCGATGCCATTCTTGTTGCTGTCGAAGATGATTCCTTCGGCGGGGTTCATGCTGCCGGCATCGTCGGGCACATCGGCGTGCATGACGGCGTGAAGGCTGTCGCGCCATGGCGCGTAGGTGGGGTGACAGGCGAGGCAGAACTCGGAGCCGATCACCGTCGGTTCGGTCGCAGCGGTCTGGCCGAACGTCGCGATGATCCTGGCGCTCAGTTCGGTGCGCTGCGCCTGCAGGTTGAGCGCGGGGCTGGCGACATGTTGGCGCGCGACTCCCGCCCAGGCCGAGCCAGCCACGGCAAGCGCGGCGAGGCTCATGACGATTTTCCGCATGACATCCTCCGTTTCCAGTCCTTTCTGGACTGTGGGAAAGAGTGGCCAGCTTGCTAGAGTGTGGCCCGATCGGTGCGCCCATCGCACCGCCTGATCCACGTGCAAGCCGAATGAAGGGAAACCGCAAGGCACAAGCCCGGCAGGGCCGTGCGGACGCGTGGGAGATCCGTTCGCCGGTCCGCTTCGCCCCGTCTTTTGGGCTTGAACCGCGGCGCACAAGACGGCGTGAATATGCATCGTTGCTCAGTATCGCCTTTTTTTTTGGAAACGTCAAGGTTTCGTCACGTGCTTGATCTCACGTCGAGAGAAGGCCGGGGGTTGACTCGGTCGCAAAGGGACCTCCGGAGTGCAGGCGCACGAAGGAACACGAAACCTTGAAGACGCTGGATGATACGAACGAACACCGGGGATGGGAGGAGTTGGGGGGCGCGAGGGAAATGCGAAGGGCGTGAGGGAAATGCGAAGGGCGTGAGGGAAATGCGAAGTGCCCGAGGCAGGAGGGAAAAAAGAATCGGGGCGGATCGCTCCGCCCCGACAGGAGAAACTGCCGAAACGACCTTGTCAGTCGTCGCCGGCGGGAGAGGACTGCACTGCGCTCGGCAATTGGCTCGCCGACAGGGTCTTCTGCCACCACAGGCCCTCGGGACCGTAGTACTTCATCAGCACGGTGGCGAGGTCCTTGTCAAACTGCTCGTTCCAGGTGGCAATCGCAGGGTCGAGGCCGAGACCGAAGGAGTTGACCTTGGTCGCATGGCACGACGCCGCGCAGGCGTTGGGCATGCCGCCGGCGTCCTGGTAGTGCAGGGTCTTCTCAGGAGGCACCGGTTCGAACGTGTGCGAATGGATGTCGTAGTTGACCGCCGACTTGGCGAGTTTCGCCTGGTGGCACTGCGAGCACCGCGACAGGCCCATCGAACGGTCGGGACCGTAGGGATGGTGCGCATGCGCCGATACCACGGAGCCGATCTTGACCACGTTCTCGGCGTAGGCCGCGACTTCCTCCTTGGTGATGGCGGTGAAGTCGCCGTGGGTCGCATGGCAGGCGAGGCACAACGTGTCGTCGTCGTTGCCGGTCGCGATGTCGAGATTGGCCGCATCGTCGTGGATTGATTCGACGATCATGTGACCGTTGGCGCTGCCGTGGGGATCGTGGCAGTCGAAGCAGCGCACCTTGTGGAACTGGAAGGTCGGCTTGGTCGACCGGTAAAAGTCGGGGAATTGCTGGTGGTGCTGCTTGGAGGTCGCGCCGTCGGGCCAGTAGCCGCCCTCGTCGGTGTAGTAGTTGGCCAACGGCTCGCCGGAGCCGGGAATCCACGAGGTGTAGGTCGCGTCGTTAAACGGCCACTCGTGGGTACCGTTGGGAACCGACTTCACCCGACTATGACACTGCCCGCATACCTCGTTGGCCTCGTTGGCCGGCAATTTGTCGGGCTGGACGATCTTGGCCGGATCGCCGCCGCCCAGGATGTGAAGGCCGCCCGGCCCGTGGCAGGCCTCGCAGCCGATATTGACGAGGTCGTTGTTGCCATCGCCGTCGTAGTCGAAATATGCCGGATCGTCGGCCCGGCTCAGGGTCGCGGGCCAGCCGGAATACAGCCACTCGCCGTTGGCGGTCTGCTTGAGGCTGCGCATGCCGGTGGCATGGCAGGCGATACATTTCTTCGAGTAGGTGCCACCGTGGGCGGAAACCTGCGCCGCGGTCATGCCGGCCGTCCACTTCGGCGCCTTACTCGTGGTGTCATACCAGTTCTTGTCGTTGTATAGCACGTAGTCGTGGTTCTTGTCGTTGTACTGGATCGGCGACATGTAGATCTCGGCCGACAGCTTGGTCGCCGTGTCGGTGACTGGAAGGCGCACGCCAAAGCGCTGCTTCCACGAGCCGGTGCCACCCTGGGTGAAAACGACCGGCATCTTCAGTTCGCCGATGGTGATGAAGTAGGCGCCGCCTTCGAACGAGAGCTTGGGGGCATTGGGCTTGTAGGGATCGAAGACCGATGAGATCTGGTTGAAATCGAGCCCCTGCTGGAAGTCGTCGACCTGGTTCTTGTCGTAGTCGGCGACCACGCCTTTGCCTTTAATGAGCGAGTACTCGGCCATCGGCCGGCGCAACGCCTGGTTGTGCTTGGTCGTTCGCCAACTGTCCTTTTGGTGGCACGCGAGGCAAAACTCGCTACCGACGTAGACATTGCCGTTGGGCAATGTGCTGGTCGCGGAGAGTGCCGTCACGCGCGCCTGGAGGTCGCCCAGAACCTGTGCCTGAGTTCCCCCGTTGAGGTGCGAACGCACCAGATTACCTCCCGCGAGTGCCGAGGTTGCAGCAATCAGCACAGCGAGAGCGATTACGACTTTTCTCATGATCTCCCCCCCTTATTCTTGTTCCCGTTTTACTCCTGGAACAATTTTGCACTTCGTTGCGAACCATGGACCGCCGAGTGACACTGCTGGCACTGCCGGTACTTGGGTCGTGACAGGTCGTGGAACGACGGCGTGTTGGTGTGGCATTCGAGGCACAACTGCGTCACCGACGCCCGCGTCAGCATCTTCGGGTTGGGCGAACCGTGCGGCCGGTGGCACGAAACGCAGCCGTTGTGTTCGAGCGGCGGATGGGTGTAGACCTTCGGCCCGCCCAGTTCGGTGTGGCAGGTGACACAGCGTGCTGCGCCCGCTTCCTCAAAGTGTCCCCGGACGGTCGCGCCGCCATGTAGCGTGTGGCAGTTCATGCACTCAAACGGCCTCTGTCCATCGCGATGGGCCGAAGGCAGGTGGAACTGAGCCGCGACGCCGGCGTGACAGGGCGTACACACATCGGCGCGGGAGCGGCGCAGCAACGGCTCGCCGGCCGGCGCGGTGTGACCCGAAGCGTGACAGTCGAGGCACGTGATACCGGCCCGTTCGTGGGCCGGAGTGCGGAAGGCGAGAAAGGCGTGCTGCCCCGGGTGGCATGACCGGCAACCCTGGGACGCTTCGCGGCTCGAACCGCTGTTGGTCCGGATGTTGGCCGTCGAAGGATCATTGGCGTGGGCCTCGCCGGGGCCGTGACACGTCTCGCACGAAGCATCGACCAGGGGTCCGGTGAACTCGAGGTGGTTGATGGTGCAGCCGCGTTCGGCCATCGCCCGGCCATGGGGGCCGGCGAGGAAGGCCTGAACAGTTTCCTCGTGACAGGTGACGCAGGTGTCGCGGCCGACGAATCCCTTGGGTAACACCGCGAGCGTCGGAACGGCCACCAGCGCGACGAACAGTGCCAGCATGGATTTCTTCATGGCCTAGAACCTCCGCCGCAGGGTGAACCCGAACCGCTTGACGTTGTAGTCCAGGTCATCCGCCTTCCCGAGGTCGTATTTCCACTGGTTCGCGAAGACGCCGACCTCTAGGTCCTTCACGACCGGGAAGGAAACTGCCAGATCGTAGCTCGACGAGACGAACGGTGAAGTATCGGCCCGGTCCTCGATCCGCAGCGCTCCCGCTTCCAACCGTACCGCGGAAGAAATCGGCACCGATCCGCGCAGGCTGGTGGAAAGGAGGTTCGTGGCGTAGCTCGCGACCCCCTCAACCAATTTGGGCGCCCACGTCTGGGTGGACAGGTCGCTTGAGAACTTGAACCAGTCCGCCGACAGAGCCAGCCAGGCGCCGCTGGCGCCGGTAACGGTGGCCTGCAGGCCGCCTGTGGTAGTTGGTTGATCGAGGCCGGCGAGGCGCGCCGGGTTTTCTCGGTCGTCACGACCGACGTAGGCCGACAGATCGAAGCCGGCGTTCGGCTTGACGTTGCACCTCGCCCACAGTCGGCGGACGGACTCCGGATCGGTGCGGATCACAAAGCGGTCGAAGGTCGAACTCTCCCAGCCGGCACTCAGCGCGAGCGCCCGGGACGGGTTGTACGAGGCGGTGGCGGTGAGTCCCCGGGCGTCGCGGGTCGCATCGACCCGGTCGTACTCGACGCCGTGCCGCCACGCCATCTCCCGTGACCCGTCGTGGTAGCCGAGAATCAAGCCGAATGGGCCGTGGTGCACATCGACTTCGCCGGTCAAATCCTTGTCGGTGCGATCGATGAAACCGCGGTCGTCGAGGGCGACCGGCAGGTCGACCTGGCCGCCGGTACCGGAAAATCGGATGATCCGCTCACCGACCGCTCTGGTGTCGGTCGTGACGTCGGCCCAGTGGCCGCGTACGCGGAACGAGAGCGCGGAGGTGGCAGCAACACCGAGGCGGATATCCGCAAGCTTGGTGTCGGTGTCGGCGCTGCCCATGATCGAATCGACGATGCCGACCTGGCCGACCTTGCCGCCATCGAGGGCGAAGCCGGCGAAGTCGGCGCGGTTGGCGTCGAGGCGGTCGCGACGGTACAGCCCGTTCGCGGCGAACTCGACGCGATCATCGCCGTAGATCGCCGCCAGGCGGGTGGTGGGTACCGAGGAGGAATCCTCGCCCGGCGTGGTCAGGACGGCGAGCACGTCGGGGTCGGTGGTGCCAACGGGCTGACCGTCGTTGGCGGGTTCTGCCCGATTCTTCCGCACGTACCTGGCGAGATCCTGCTCGAAGAAGATCTTGACCGGCAGGGTCCGGGTCTCGATCGACAGTCCCGCTTCCTGGGCGCGCTCGTTGAGTGAAGTGCGACCGACGTACGGCAGCCCGAGGCCATAGAACGGCGAGGTCACCGAGCCGGAACGCCGAACATCGCGCAGGTCGAGCCGCAGCCGGGCCGGCTTCCAGTTGTCATATTCCAGCGACGCCCTCCAGCGGCTGATGGCCCAGTCGTCTCGCCGTGGTCCGAACTGGCTGGTCGGAAGGGAGAAGAACTCCTCACGCCGGTTGTAATCGACGCGCAGCGACCAGGTGCGGTCCCAGTCCACCTTGAGAGCGGCGCGCTGCCAGGGCTCGGCGCCGAATCCGGAAATATCCAACTCGAAGCGATCGAATCGCGTGATCTCATCGCGCATGTCGAGGTGCAGGCGATCGAGCCAGAGCCCGCTGTCAAGCCCGGTCTGGGTCGAAAAGGCGTCTCGGTTCCCGTCGCGCTGCAGCCACGCCGTTCCGACCGCGATTTCGCCCGTTCCCTGAGCCTGGACGATGGCGGTGCCGGCCAAAACGATCAGGGCTGTGCACCACGCGAGTCTTCTCATGATTCCTCCCCACCACAAATCAATCCAACCAGGACGATCGAACACGCCGGTAATTCTTGACCAAGCCGTGACGAATGTCAACCGGAGCAAGGACGGTGCGAGCGGTAATTAAAGCCCGGTGAGACCGAGGCTGACCGAACGAGCTTGGCTGTTTTTTGGGCTAATCGTGAAGGCCTCCCGCGGTGACCTCGTGTCATCGGGTCGGTGTGTACGCGTGTCATGGCAGCGTCGCCTCGTCGTGGACCAACAAAGCGCGTCCCCGGGGGCGCCGTCTCGTTGCGACTTTCGTCCCGTTTTGGGCCACGGGTCGCATTCTCGGGGTGTTGGTGTCAACGTCAGTCGACGCGTTGTGGGCCGACGGGTCACCTCCCCGCGCTGCGTGGTGCCGGAGGCCGTTGCGATTTTGGAGTCCCGGGCGGGATCGCATTGCGACATCGCGGGAGGACGCCGGTGCGCGCGTGTGGTTACGGACAGGAATACAATGCGTCCAGCGGAGGGTTTGGGCATGGGTTTTCTCGAGGAGTTGCCCGCTCGCGCACGTGCAGTGCAAGGGCATATCGTGCTGGTCGAGGGTGATGACCCCCGGGTTATGAGTGCTGCAGCGGCTCTGCGGGACGAGAAGATCGCGGACGTCACCCTGCTGTGCCCGGCCGCGGCGCAGGGGGACGAGCACGCGGGGCTGCGCACCCTCGGTGTCACCGTGACCGATCCCGCCAGCGACGCGCGCCGGCCCCGCCTCGTCGAGTTGCTCCAAGCCCGTCGCGGTCCCAAGGGTTGGACGCCGGAGCAGACCAGCACGGCGCTCGACGACCCGCTCTACTTCGCGTCGATGCTGGTCGGCGGCGGGTTTTGCGACGCCTCGGTCGGCGGCGCGGTGCGGACGACCGCCGAAACGGTCCGCGCGGCGTTGCACTGCATCGGACCGCTGCCGGGCGTCAAGACCGTCTCGTCGGCGTTCGTCATGGTCCACCCGGATGAGCGCTGGGGCGATGGCGGCAAGATGGTCTTCGCCGACTGTGCCGTGTTGCCCGATCCCGACCCGGCCCAGCTCGCCGACATCGCCATCGGCGCCGCCGCGACGTTTCGCGCCATCGTCGGTGGAGAGCCGCGCGTCGCGCTGCTGTCGTTCTCGACCAAGGGCTCGGCCGATCATCCCCTCGTGGACAAGGTCAAGCAGGCCGGGGCGTTGTTGCGTGCGCGAGGCGTCGAGTTCGCCTTCGACGACGAGATGCAGCTCGATGCGGCTCTGGTTCCGGCGATCGGGGCCAAGAAGGCGCCGCACTCGCCGGTGGCGGGCCGGGCCAACGTGCTGGTGTTTCCCGATCTCAACGCCGGCAACATCGGCTACAAGCTGACAGAGCGACTCGGCGGCGCGCGCGCGGTCGGACCGCTGCTCCAGGGGCTAGCGCGACCGGCCAACGACCTGTCGCGCGGCTGCTCGGCGCGCGATGTCGTGGAGACCGCCTGCCTGTCGCTGCTGCAGGCGGCGCTGGTACGCGAGGCGCTGCGGTGAGACTGCTGGTCGTCGGCTCGGGAGCGCGCGAACACGCCCTGGTGTGGAAGCTCGCCAGCGCCTCCGGAGTGGACGAAATCTATGCCGCGCCCGGCAACCCAGGCATTGCGGCGGTGGCTCACTGCGTTGGAATCGCCGCCGACAACATCGTCGAGTTGGGTGAATTCGCCGCCTCGCTCAAGATCGACCTCACCGTCGTCGGCCCCGAGTTGCCACTCGTGCTCGGTATTGCCGATGATTTTGCCAGGCGTCAACTGACCCTCCTAGGGCCGACGCGCGCCGCGGCCGAGGTCGAGGGGAGTAAGGTTTTCACGAAGGAGTTCTGCCTTCGCCACGACATCCCGACCGCACAGGCACACGTCGTGCAGACCGCCGACGAGGCCGCGCGGGCGGTGCGCGATCTCGGCGTTCCGGTTGTCTTCAAGGCGGACGGCCTGGCATCCGGCAAGGGGGTGGTGGTCTGTCACGACCACGCCGCCGTCGCTGCCGCAATCGATCTCTTCTTCACCCAGCGGGCGTTCGGCGCCGCCGGCGAGCGGGTCGTGATCGAGGAGTGCCTCACCGGCAGCGAGGTCTCGTTCATGGTTTTGACCGACGGCAGCACCGTGGCGCCGCTCGCTTCTGCCCGCGACTACAAGCGCCTCGGCGATGGCGACGCCGGCCCGAATACCGGCGGGATGGGAGCGGTCTCGCCAGCGGGCCTTGACCCGGAGAGCGCGGCCGCGATCCTGACCAGCATCGTTCACCCGACCATCAGCGGCCTCGCCGCCGAGGGCCGCGAGTTTCGCGGCGTGCTGTACGCCGGAGTGATGCTGACCGAGCACGGTCCCCGCCTGCTCGAGTACAACTGTCGGCTCGGCGATCCCGAGACCCAGGCGATCCTCGCCCGTTATGACGGCGATGTGCTGCCGTTGTTGCTGGCTTGCGCCCGCGGAGACCTCGGCGCGCTGCGCGCAACATGGCGCCGCGAGGCGGCGGTATGCGTCGTGCTGGCCGCCGACGGGTACCCGGCGCGGCCGCGCGCCGGCGACGCCATTTCTGGCGTCGGGGACGCGCTGGCGATGCCCGGGGTCATGGTCTTCCACTCGGGCACGGCCATGGTCGACGGCTGTCTCGTCACAGCAGGTGGACGCGTGCTGTCGGTCGTCGCCCGGGGCAGCGACGTCGCCGCGGCGCGGGCCCAGGCCTACACCGCGGTCGCCGCGATTGACTTTGCCGGCATGCAGCTCCGGCGGGACATCGGAGGGGGTTTGTAGATGCGGCCCGAGGTCATGATCCTGCTCGGCTCGGCCGGTGATTGGCCGGTGTTGCGAGAAACCGCGGCTGGATTGGCGCGGCTCGGCATCGGCTGGGAAGCCCACGTCGCTTCGGCGCACCGAACCCCGGAGCGGGTTCGCGAATTGGTCGCCGGCGCAGTCGCGGGCGGCATCAAAGTCTTTATCTGCGGCGCCGGCATGGCGGCGCATCTCGCCGGCGTGGTCGCCGCCCACACCGTGCGACCTGTCATCGGGGTGCCGCTTGCAGGCGGGATCGCGGACGGGCTCGACGCGCTGCTCTCGACAGTCCAAATGCCGGCCGGCATTCCGGTCGCGACGGTCGCGGTCGGCACGGCGGGTGCGCGCAACGCCGCGCTTCTCGCCGCCCAGATTCTCGCCCTCGGCGATTCTGCGCTCGGCGAACGCCTGCTCGCGGCCCGCGTCACCCTGGGCGACGGGGTCGCCGCGGCCGATGCTGGGCTGATCCTCGGCGAGGGCGGGTCGTGAGCACTCCCGCCAATGAATCGGCCGGGCTCCGCCGATTCGCCCGTCTCGTCTTCACGGCCTCCTCGCCGGGTTGGGTCTGCTCCGTCCCGAACGGCCTCGAGCTCGAACCTGGGGCGTTTTACCTGGTCGCAACGGCGGATGGGCGGCGGGTCGGGCGGATGTCTGCTTTCGAATTGCCGGTCCTGCGGACCTGGAACGGCCCCATGCCGTCGATCGTGCGGCGCGCCAGCGAAGAAGAGACGGCCCGAGCGGCCACGCTCGCCGTCCGCCAGAGGGAGACGCTCGATGCCTGCCGGCGCCTCGCCAGCGAGATGAATCTGCCGCTTCGTCCGGTCAGCGCGTTCGCTCCGCTCGATCGCGAGGTCGTCATCGTGACCTACGCTGCCGAACAACGGGTCGATTTTCGTGACCTGTTGCGCGAACTGACCCCCCGCACCCATTGCCGGGTGGAACTACGCCAAGTCGGAGTCCGCGACCAGGCCAAGGCGGCCGGCGGTTGGGGTCCGTGCGGCCGTTTGCTGTGCTGCACCACGTTCATGAGTCGGTTCAATTCGGTCACGATCCGGATGGCGAAGGCCCAACGGCTGTCGCTCAACCCGGCGCGGATCTCCGGAATGTGTGGCCGGCTGATGTGCTGTTTGGCGCACGAGGCACCACCCAAGGGCGAGATTCCTGCCAAAAGCGATGGCGCCGTCGGCAACCATGCGCCGGTTGCTGGCGAAGCGGCTGCAGGAGTTGGGAACCCGGCCGAACGCGAGGCGCCGCGTGAGGGCGGGACGCCCCGCTGGAGCGAGAGCCCCGTCGGCGGCGATGGCCATGGCCGGCGCGACGGCTCGGGCCGGGGTGCTCGACCAGGCAGAAATGATCGCCCGGATGCAGGCCCGAAGGTCGGCCGCGGAACTGGTGCCGGGCGTTGCGAAAACTCGGGCCGCGGCGGTAATGGTGGCGCTGCTTCGGGGTCTGGCCGCCCCGACGGCGCGGTCGATACGAGTGGCGCAGGGCGAACCGGCAATGGCGACCAGAGCCAAACGCGTGGCAGTGGCGCAGGCCGAACCGGCAATGGCGACCAGAGCCAAACGCGTGGCAGTGGCGCAGGGCGAACCGGCAATGGCGACCCAGCACCAGGAAGGCATCGCGGCGCCCGTTCGAGTCGAGGGGATCGCTCGGGTCTTGAGGCCCGTGCCAGGCAGGGCGCAGGTCCTCGTCGCGACGATGGTCCTGCCAAGTCCGGCGAGGCGGAAACGGGGGGCGGCCCGGTCGGGGACCCTCGCCCGGCTCCTGACCGGGACCCGTCGGCGAGCACGTAGATAAACCGAACGCCGTCGGCGACCGTATGCTTGACCGTCACCCGCGGGTTGCTATACTCGCTCCAGTTAATGTGACGGGGTTGCCATGAACGAGTCTGATCGCAATGGTGGCGATGCGCTTACCAGTCGCCGACTGATCCGACCCTCGATCTCCGAGGTCGGCGACAGAACGGGTCTGCGCGGCTCGGTCCATCGCAAGCAGGCTCCGCCCGAGCAGACCAACGCCGAGAGTTACTACTTCATCAAGCAGATGCAGAACAAGACCGCCATGGTCGTGATGCTCGACGATGGCAGCGAACTGCACGGCTGGATCGAGTGGTACGACAAGGACTGCATCAAGCTCAACCGCACCGATGGCCCCAACCTGATGATCTACAAGCGCGCGATCCGCTACATGTTCAAGAAAGAGGAACTGCGGCGGAGTCGAAAGCCGGCTCGTCAGGAGCAGACTCCGCGGCAGTGACTTCGGAAGTGGGCGTTCCGGGCCCGGGTTTCGCGGCGGCAGTTTCTGCTGCAGCGTCATCGGTTGAGGTGGCGTCGCTGGTGGCGGATTTGGCAGCAGTGGACTCGGCGACGACAGGCTCGGCAGTGGTGGAATCGGCGGCGGCGGGCGCGTCAGGCAGGGCGCGGGCGTGCATCAGCGCACGGACCATCTCCTCGGTCGTGACGAGTTGCCGCTGGCCGAAATGGTCCCCGGGCAGGTTCTCGAGCAGGTACAGCGCGCGTCGTGCCAGGTACGCGAAG
>Ga0210044_10009413_pt1 | contig 11898 bp, 6 predicted proteins | sample CryGey13umfilter_2_FD_183959 | JGI IMG/M metagenome (GOLD analysis project Ga0210044, IMG submission 183959) | Groundwater microbial communities from aquifer in Utah, USA - Crystal Geyser 4/9/14 3 um filter (SPAdes) (version 2) | ecosystem: Environmental > Aquatic > Deep subsurface > Groundwater... | reverse complement strand
CCCAGGCGGAAAATTGAGGATCATCTGCGGGGTTGGTTGGAGGATCACCGCGTGGGTCGTTTTTGTTGACATAATAAAGAATAGAGTGTGGTTGAATGTAGGTTCTTTCCTCCACATATTCTGGTGGTGTTGAACTCGTGGCCAAGTTACCAGTAGCTTTGTCCACTTGTAGAGTAATTTTACCGCCATCAGAACCTCTGAGGACTGGTTTGGTAGTATCATTGATTGGTGCTGGTGCAAATTGTTCTACAGGTGTATTTTTGAGAGCTTTTTGCATAAAGCTGTTCCAAATCTTGGCAGCTACCATACTACCACCATAGCCGGCTTTCATTGGTGTGTTGTCTGTGTTACCAGCCCAGACACCTGTGACCAGAGAAGGTGTGTAACCAACTGTCCAAGCGTCAACATAATATTGAGTGGTACCAGTTTTGACAGCCACAGGTCTGCCTGGTAGTGTGAGAACGCTGTTTAATCCAAAAACATAGGCGCGGGCAGCATCATCACTCAAAATATTGGAAATAGAATCAGCAATTTTGTTATCAAATACCTGTACACCTTTTTTATTTTTCCATTCTTCAAGAATCTTACCATCGGAATCTTCTACTTTTAATATACTTGTTAAATCGTGATGATAACCTCTATTGGCAAATATAGCAAAAGCATTGGTGTGTTCAATTAGTTTTACTTCGCCGCTTCCAAGTACCAAAGTCAAACCAAAGTCGCCATTACTTAGTGTAGTGTAACCCATTCTTTCAGCCATACTTTTGGAATTTTTTTCACCAACTAGATACAGCATTTTGACAGCTGGAATATTTAATGATCCTTGTAGAGCCTGTCGTACAGTCACTGGTCCGCGTTCTTTCAAATCGTAATCTTTTGGTATAAAAGGTTCTCCAGATATGGCAAAGTTAGTAACAGTATCAAATAAAACTGTGTCTGGGGTGTAGCCTTTTTCAAAACCAGCTGCATAAATAATTGGTTTGAAAGAAGACCCTGGTTGTCTTTTACCAAGAGTAGCCACATTGAATTGTCCATCAATAGAATCATCAAAAAAATTACGTGAACCAATCATTGCAAGAAATTGTCCAGTCTTTGGGTCTATAGAAACGAGAGAAGTGTTGTCTGCTCCCGCTGAATTCAAGATAGCATCAGCTTCATCATCCATTATTTTTTGAGCTATTTTCTGTTTGTCCCAATCAAGTGTTGTAATCACTTTTAATCCTCCTGTGTCTACCATAGTTTCTCCATATTTTTCAACGAGTTGTTGTTTGACATAAAGTACAAAATGAGGAGCCTCTATATTATTAAAAGATTGTTTGATACTTAGTTCTTCTGCTTGAGCGACTTTTTCTTCTTCTTCTGTTATATAACCTTCGTTATACATTCTACTCAAGACAAAATTTCTTCTTTGTTTCAAAGCAGTGTGATCGTTTAAGTAAGTAGATGGCGCTTTTGGCAAGCCAGCCAAAGTTGCTGACTCTGCCAAATCAAGTTCACTAGCATTCTTGCCAAAATAACTTTCTGCTGCTGATTCAACACCATAATTACTAGAACCATAAGGTATTTCATTGAAATAAATTTTCAAGATTTGATCTTTGGTATATTTTTGTTCTATACGCAAAGTCATAATAGCTTCTTTTATTTTACGTAGTATAGAATGTTCGTTGGTCAAAATAGCATTTTTTACCAATTGCTGGGTTAGAGTAGAGGCGCCACTACCAATTTTTTGTTTGGTAAATATTCCTACCACAATAGAGCGGAGTATGGAAAGAGGTCTAATACCATTATGTTGATAAAAGCTGGTGTCTTCTGTGGCAATAAGTCCGTTGATTAGATTTTTTGGTACCTGATCCAACTCGATTAAAGTTCTTTTTTCATCCCCAAAAATTTCGTATAATAAGTGGTCGCCTGTCCTGTCATAAATTTTGGTACTTTGTGCCACCTGTCTGTCAGTTAATTTGTCTGGATCTGGTAAATCTTTGCTAATCCAGGCTGTGAGGATAGTAAGGAACAAAAAACCAAAAACAGTCAAAAACAAAATACTGTAAATAAGGATTTTTTTGATTTTTTTCTTGAGGTCGGAATCTTCTTTTTTCTTCCCTTTTTTCTTTTGGTTACCAACATAGCCATAAGAACGTTTTTTTAGTTGAGGAATGGGCATAAACACTGTAAGTATAAGTTAACTTTAGGGTTAAATTCAATTGTTGGTATTGTACCAGACTATTGACAAAAATGCTATATTGTGGTACAATTGGGCATCGGTAAAATCAGATACTATATAAGTATCTTTTTATTTTGACAAAAATTAAATTTTAAAAAATAATAATTTACCGAAAATATAAAAATATATGAAACTTTTCTTCAAAAAAAGGCTAAATAGACAGGTTTTTGAGGTATCCATCTCCTTGGTTGTCATACTATCTTTCTTTGTTAACACCTTGTTACCTCAGATTGTAGAGGCTCAACCTAGCTATTTTTCTGCTATTTCTAACATTTTTGCTAAAGATAGCCAAGAAGATGCTGTTTTAGCCAATAGCTTCCCTGATATGGATGAAGCTGAACCAAGATATGTAGTTTTGGCTGTAATGACTGCTTATTCTAGTGAAGCTGCCCAAACTGATAATACACCTTGTATTCCAGCTGATTCTAGTTACAATTTGTGTGAACATTATGAGCAAGATGGTGAACAAAACACTATAGCTACCAACTTTTTACCTATGGGTACCAAAGTTCGTTTTCCTGACCTTTATGGTGACAAAATTTTCATAGTTCGTGACCGTATGAATGCTAGATATGGTAATGGTAGAGGTGATATCTGGATGCCTACCAAAGCTGAGGCCAAAATCTTTGGTGTCAAAAGAGTCAAAATGGAAATCTATTATAGATAAATAACTGTGAATTATAAAAAATGGCTTTAAATAAGCCATTTTTTTGTGTAAATTTTATGTTTTCAAGAGGTTTTTTAAATTATTAATTAGTAATTACTAATTAATAATTTTTTTGAGGTACCGGCGAGAATCGCCTCGCCCCTCGCGAGGAGCGGGGTTGCAGACCCCTGCCTTACCACTTGGCTACGGTATATCTATATTTATTATCTTTTTGACTTTTTATATACTTTGAAGTTTGAGGTACCGGCGAGAATCGAACTCACGAATAGAGGTTTTGCAGACCCCTGCCTTACCACTTGGCTACGGTACCATTTTTATTCTCTTTATTAGTCCACTGTAGGCTGAACCAAATTTCTTCAAATTTTTTTCTCTTAATCTAGCATTATTTTCTGTTTGGTAGGCTTCGTAATAGATTAGTTTTAGTGGCCTACGATTTTTTGTAGCATTTACTTTTCCTAGTGTATGTTGTTCAAATCTTTTTTTCAAATCACTACTAAATCCTATATAATACTTATCGTCTTTTTGACTTTTTAAAATGTAAGTATAATACATAATTTAGTCTATGGGTACCAGCGAGAATCGCCCCGCTCCTCGCGAGGGGCGGGGTTGCAGACCCCTGCCTTACCACTTGGCTACGGTACCATGTGTATGGTTTTTAAGAGAAAACCTTGTTGCTTAGCTATAATAACATACATTTTTATTATTTTCAAGTATCCAACATTGAAAAAAAGGGCATTTTGGCATATACTTAGTCTTACTTATGGATAAGAAATTTTACAAAGTTTTTCTCTACTTCTTAAAAGGTCTCATTTATCTGAAAAGAAGTGTTTTTTGGTTATTTGGTTTTGGCTGGAAATTTTTATTATTTATCAATAATATCTATAAATCAACACTGGGATTTGTTCTTTTTAAAGCATTATTTTATACCAAAAAATATTTTAACAAACTAAAATTTTTTCAACATGAAAGTAAAATAGAATTTTTTGGCAGAAGAGGAACCTTGCAGGTTTTATTTTTTGTAGTGTTTTTTGCTATTATGATTCCTCATACACAATTGTACTCCAAAAGTTTTGGTGAAGTCTCTGGTAAAAATTCTTTGTTGTATCAGGTGATAGGGCATGGTAATCAAGATTTTACAGAAGAAGAAGTTTTGATACTAAATACTGCGACAACAAATGTTACAAATAGCAGTGACTGGAAAGCAGGGGCAGTTTCCACAGAAGACGCAAAATCTGTTATTAACACAACTGGTGATTTGGGAAGTGTGACAGTTGGTGGAACTGCAGTTACTAAGCCAACAATAATTCCTGGATCAGAACAAAACAAAACAACTTCAAGTGGAGCACAAATAGTGAAAACAAGTCGTACAGAAACTGTCAATTACACAGTACAAGTTGGTGATGTAATAGGAGAGATTGCCAAACGTTTTAATATTAATATTAGCACAATTTTGTGGGCAAACAATTTGACTGCACGTTCTTATATTAAACCAAATCAAGTTTTGGCTATTTTGCCAGTAGATGGCGTAACACATAAAGTTGTCAAAGGTGATACTGTCTCTAAAATTGCCAAGCTGTATGATGCTGACTCAACTCAAATAGTAAAATTTAATAAATTAGAAAAAGATGGGGCAGACATTGTCGTGGGAGAAACTCTCGTAGTTCCTGGTGGTGAAAAAGAGACTGTTGTTTCAATATCTAAACCTACCTCAATAGTTACTCGCCCTTCTTCCTTTAACAATGTAGTGCCTGTTTCTTCTGTGGCTACTCCCGCTGGATCAGGTTATTTGTGGCCAACAGATGCTAGAATTATCACCCAATACTTTGGGTTGACGCACAATGCCCTTGATATCTCTGGTGGTGGAAGTGGTACAAGAGTTTATGCTACCAAAGCGGGTAAAGTCATTACTTCACAATGTGGTTGGAATGGTGGGTATGGTTGTTATATAAAAATTGACCACGGAAATGGTGTGGTTTCTCTTTATGGTCACTCTTCCAAACTTTTGGTCAATGTTGGTGATTATGTAACACAAGGTCAAAATATTATGCTTATGGGTTCCACTGGTCACTCAACAGGTCCCCACGTTCATTTTGAAATACTTGTTAATGGTAAGAACGTCAATCCTCTTTCTTATGTAAGAAAACCATAGGAGGAGTTTATAAAGTTTTAAAGTTGTTATATAACAAAAATTACTCTTTTTTTTGAAGAGTATTTTTTTTGTTTTTTAAAATTTTTTATGTTATAATATTTTTAGTTTAACAAATTAATTTTTAATAGGGGGGAATATGAAAAAAAAATTTTTTGTTTCAATCAGTTTTGTTTTTGTCGTGTTAGCACTCTTCTTGAGTGTTTTTTTATTTTCAAATTTTGTTCATGGTGCCAATGAAGATATTGTTATCACAGAAATTTGTCCGACAGGTTGTGCAGATAGTAATTATCAGTGGGTAGAAATTTATAATAAGGGTAATGATGATGTTGATTTGAGTGGTTGGAGGTTTTGGGAAGGAAGTACTAATCATACTTTGAGTACAACTACGTTGAGTGTAGAAAAAAATTTTATTTTGAAAGCACACAATTACGCTGTCATTGCACAAAATGATTTGAATTTTTTTCAAGTTTATCCTAATTTTTCTGCCTTAGTTTTGGATAGCTCTTGGAGTGTTTTGAATAAAAGTGGGGAAGAAATTGGTTTGAAGAAAGGTAGCGGAGAAAATGATTTCATAGAAAAATTTATTTATAAACAGATAGAAAATAATCATTCTTTAGAAAAAATAGATCTGTCACAGTCTGCTACAGATGAAAACAACTGGCAAGAAAATCCCGTTGACAATACTGTTGGTCAAAAAAACTATTGGTCAGTTGTTGATAATGGTGATGGAAATCAAAACATAAAACCTGTCGCCAAAATAATTACCAACAGCACAGAATTTAAAGTTGGCGAAGAAATAAATTTTGATGGTAGTCAATCAAGTGATAGTGATGGGCAAATAATTAGTTACACTTGGTTTTTGAATAATAATACTTTATCAACAAGTTCAATTTTTTCATATAGTTTTTCCAATGCTGGGCAATATAGTGTTGGATTGCAAGTGACCGATGACCAAGATGGTGTTGGCTATGACAATTTGCAATTGAATATTGTTGTTGAAAATACAACGACAACTCCACCAACCAATCCAACAAGCACAGAAAATAATTATTTTGGTGTTGTCCTCAACGAGTTTGTTAGTGATCCTGTTTTGGATGAAAAAGAATGGGTGGAAATTTATAATAGTTTAACATCTACCATTGATCTCAAAGATTGGAAATTGCAGGAGGGTGTGAAAGATAGTACAAGTACCAAAAAGATTGTTTCACTTGATAATATTTTGGAGCCAAACAGTTTTCTTGTTATAAGTTGGAATTCTAGTGTTCTAAATAATAGTGGTGACAGAATCGTACTTGTGGATGATTCCAAAAATATTGTTGATGAAGTTCGTTATGGTGACTGGATTGATCCTGATGATAAAGATGTAAATGATAATGCTCCTGCGACTTCTGATCCAAATGCAGTGGCGCGAATTGTGGATGGACAAAATATTGGAAATAATAAAAATGATTTTGCTATAACTAGTCAACCAACACCAGGAGAACCAAATATTATTAAAGTAATAGAAAATGTTCCTGTTAGTTCTGGTGGTGGAGGAGGTAATAGTTCGGTTGAAACACCAAATAAAATTTATAATCCGCGAGATATTGTTATCAACGAGCTGGTATCAGACCCAAGTGATGGTGAAGAAGAGTTCATTGAGCTTTTTAACAATACCTCTGAAATTATTGATCTTACAAATTGGAAAGTCGCTGATGGTAGTGAAACAGAAACAGCTTTGGCTGAAGAAATTGACCCCAAGGGTTTTTATGTAATAGAAAAACCAAAAGGTAATCTTAATAATGCTGGAGATTTGGTATTATTGACTGACCCAAGTGGTAAAGAAATTGATAAAGTGGTTTATGGAACTTGGGATGATGGAAATATTTATGACAATGCTCCAATGGCGAGTGATCCTTATTCTTTAATTCGCAAAGTTGATGGTCAAGATGCAGACAATGATTACTATGATTTTGTAATAACTAACACTATTACCAAAGGCAGTAAAAATATTTTTTCCATGACAAATGAAGAGGGAAAACAAATGAATGAAAATGTGGTTTTGCAAACGAATGTAATTATCAACGAAGTATTTCCTAATCCCAAAGGCAGTGATAGTGAGGATGAATTTATTGAACTTTTTAACAATGGTCAAGAGACGATAGATTTGAAAGATTGGAAATTGTCAGACTCCACCACGAAAAAATATACAATCAAACAAGGAATTTTGAAACCTAGTGATTATTTGGTTTTCAAAAGGTCAATGACGGGGATAGCTCTCAATAATACAGGAGGTGACGAAGTCAAACTCTATTCACCAAATGGATCGGTTGTTGATCAAGCGAGTTATCCTGGTAGCGCCAGTGAAGAACAAAGTTATGTGCGTAATGAAGACGCTACTTGGGTTTGGAGTAGCAAAGTAACGGCTGGGACAAAAAATATTGTGGAAGGTAAAAGTGCTGCACCGATTATTGCTATTGATGCTGATACTGAAATTGCCGTCAATCAGTGGGCAAACTTTGATGCTTCAGATACTGTTAGTCCTGATGGTAAAAAACTTAGCTTTAATTGGGATTTTGGTGACGGTAGCGATGATGAGGGCGCTAATGTAGAACACAAATTCCTAAAAGAAGGGGTTTATAGTGTTAGGCTCAAAGTTGATGATGGAACAAATAATAGTGAAAAAGAGTTAGTAGTGACGGTAAAATTGAATAGTGATTTTGTGGGAGGTTACAATGGAACAAACGATGTTTCCGTATTGAACATTTCAGAAATTCTGCCAAATCCTGTTGGTTCAGACACTACGGAGTTTGTTGAACTTTTTAATCCAACAGATGAAGATTTGGATATTTCTGGCTTAAAACTTGATGATGAAGAAGGAGGGTCTAAAGCTTACACTTTTCCAGATAACACAATTATTTTGGCGCATGAATACAAAGTTTTTGGTCGTCAAGATACTAAGCTTGCTTTGAATAATACCAGTGACTCTGTACGGATTCTTTATCCTGATGGCACTATTATCCAAGAAATTAGGTTTGATGATGTTGTCGAAGGAGTCTCTTATGTACGTGATAGTGAAGGTACTTGGCTTTGGACTAGTAATATTACACCTGGAGCAGAAAATTTTGTAGCAATTATACCAGAAGTAAAAGGTACTAAGATTATTAAAGGTAAAAGTAATTCTGTAAAATCAGTAATAAACACTACTCTGGGAAAATTGCGTGATGAAGATATTGGCGATTTAGTTTTTGTGACAGGTACCGTCGCTGTTGAGTCAGGTGTTTTGGGCACACAATTTTTCTATATGGTAAATGAGGCTTCTGGACTACAAGTTTATATGTATAACAAAGATTTTCCTAAATTAGAAATTGGAGATATGGTGGAAGTGACAGGTGAAATAGCCGAAAGTGGAAATGAAACTAGAATAAAATTGTCACAAAAAAGTGATATTAAAGTTGTTGGACACACTGATTTACCACAAGGACAAAGTGTAGAATTGGCCAATGTTGGAGAAAGTTATGAGGGTAGTTTACTAAAAGTAAGTGGAGAAATTACGGAAATAAAAACTTCTTATATGTACGTGGATGATGGTACTGAAGAAATAAAAGTTTATTTCAAAGCGGGCACAGGTATCAAGAAAGACGTTTTTCAGGAAGGTGATCTAGTGACTGTCACAGGACTGTTGCATCAAACCAAAACAGAATATCAACTTTTGCCACGCCTACAAAATGATATTGTGAAGACTGGGGTGACAGAGGATTTTGTGACTAAACAAGAACAAACTAAGCAGGAGAACAACGCTGATATGGCTGAAAAATATCTGACAGCCACAGCAGGTGGAGTGACTGCAATATTTTTTGGTCTGTTTGCTAAGAGTAGTGGGGGAGTTATACTGACAAAGTTGAAAATTCTTTTGAAAAAATTATTTAAAAAATAAAATGTTTTTGTTCATTGAAGTGCAATTACTAATTATTAATTAATAATTAGTAATTTGGCATAGAAAAATTTCTAAATTTTTGCTATAATGTATTTGTAATAAATTAAAGTAGAATTTTTATATTGTAGAATTTAGAAAATAAAAAAGTTTTATTTAAGAAACCTGTCTATTGACAGACAGGGACCCCTCCCTTTGGTGGTTCGGGGTAACCTTATCTTCTGTGATTGACAACATCTTCATCCAAATTTCAATATTACTTGGCATCACTGTCTCGGTGGCTTTTTTGATGCGCGCTTTACGTCAGCCACTTCTTATTGCCTATTTATTAGCGGGTATTATTGCTGGACCAATGTTTCTCAATCTTTTGCAAAGCGGTGGGCAGACTTTTGATGCTTTGGCCGAGTTTGGTGTGGTGTTACTTTTGTTTGTAGTTGGTCTTAGTCTCAATATTCATCATATCAAAAATATTGGTAAAATCGCAGTGATTACTGGTTTGACTCAAATTACCTTTACCACAACCATAGGATTTTTGTTGCTTTTAGCCATGAAGTTTTCTTTTTCCTCGGCGATTTATCTGGCGTTGGCTTTGACTTTTTCTAGTACCATTATTATTGTGAAGCTCTTGGCTGAAAAAAAGGATACAGAGAGTGTCTACGGACGTTATACTATTGGTCTGATGGTGGTGCAAGATATTGTAGCTATTTTTATTATGATGGTTGTGACTTCTGTAGGAAAGGGGAATGGTATGTGGTTGGAGATGGGAACTTTGGTAGGAAAGATTTTTATTTTGATTGGTTTTGTGGGGATAACTACTCGTTATATTGTACCAAAATTATTAGAACCAGTAGCTAGGTCTGGAGAATTTTTATTTATTTTCACTGTGACTTGGTGTTTTGGTATTGCAAGTTTACTTTATTGGTTGGGATTTTCTCTTGAAGTTGGAGCTATTATGGCTGGTTTGTCCTTAGGTTCTTCACCTTATCATTTTGAAATTGCTAGCCGTATCAAGCCTTTGCGTGATTTTTTTATCGTGATTTTTTTTATAATTCTTGGTAGTGAAATGTCTTTAGCTAATATTTCTAATATTTGGGGCATTGGTGTGGTCTTGTCTATTTTTATTTTAGTTGGCAATCCTTTTATTTTGTATTCAGTTTTTCGCATACTCAAATTCACTCGTCGCAACAGTTTTTTGTCTGGTGTGACAGCTGCTCAGGTCAGTGAGTTTGGTTTTGTATTATTGATAGTTGGTAGAAATGCCAACCATATTGCTGGCACAGAATTAGAAATTTTTACCGTAGTTGCTCTTATTACTATTTTCACTTCATCTTATATTATCACTTACAACGAACAGGTCTTTGATTTTCTCAAACCATTTTTTGCTTTGTTTGGTCCAGACAAACACAAACAAACTGAGGATAAAGAAGAAATATATGATGCTTTTGTCTTAGGTTATCACCGTATTGGTTGGAAAGTTTGTGAAGCTTTGGCTGAAAAAAATATCAAATACGCGGTAGTAGACTACAACCCAGAAGCTATCAAAAGATTGAAAGAAAGACATATTTCGGCTTTTTTTGGTGATGCCACTGATATTGAATTTTTGGAAACATTGTCACTCGACAAGGCAAAAATTATTGTTTCTACAATTCCAGAGTATGAAGATGAATTGGTACTTTTTAAGTATATTAGAAAACATAACAAAAAAGCTATTATTATTGGCAATCTTTATCACAATACTTATTTGGATGACTTGTACGAAGCTGGAGCCAACTATGTGATGATGACGCATCTGCTTGGTGGACAATGGATATCAGATATTATCAAAGATGGCCCTTGGTCAGAAAAGACTTTTGCAGATTTACGTAAAAATCAAAAAGAAGAGATGCAACTAAGATTTACTTCTGGGGCTAATCATTCTAACTAGGCTTGTGGAAAGGTAGTGTATAAGTATTGACTTTTTCTTGGCTTATTGATATAATTTTCTCGTCTAAAAAAATGTCTTATATTTTTAATGATTTCTGATTTGGGGGTTATTAAAAGCTTTTTATGGGCCAGCCCCGCCGTTCGCGAACAGCGGGACAAATAGTTAAAGCTGGTAGTCCTAGATTTTCTGGAGTTTTAAGTAAAAATTGATTTTATAAATTTTTATGGGCCAGCCCCGCCGTTCGCGAACAGCGGGACAAATAGTTAAAGCTGGTAGTCCTAGATTTTCTGGAGTTTTAAGTAAAAATTGATTTTATAAATTTTTATGGGCCAGTAGCTCATCTGGTAGAGCGCCGCCCTTGCACGGCGGATGTGGCGGGTTCGAGTCCTGTCTGGTCCACAAGTTTCGTCCACTCGTTGGGCACTTATTTTTAAGCCGAGGTAGCTCAGTGGTAGAGCAGTGGACTGAAAATCCTCGTGTCGGGAGTTCAATTCTCCCCCTCGGCACAAGAATAGTAAAAGTATAAAGTAGTAGGTATCAAGCGTTGGATTTAAACAAAATCTATTAGCTAAAATATTTTCAACTTTTTACTTTGTATTTTTTATTTATTACATCGGAGTGTAGCTCAGTTGGCTAGAGCATCTGGTTTGGGACCAGAGGGTCGAAGGTTCAAGTCCTTTCACTCCGACTATGTATCATGTATATTTTTTGAGAAGTCTCAAGACAAACAAAATATATTGTGGTTTTTCAGATAAAGATCCAAAAATAAGACTCACTGAACATAATCAAGGATCTAATAAATGGACCAAAGCAAATGGTCCATTTGTGCTTTTATATTTTGAATCTTATTATTGTAAAAAAGATGCTTTGCATAGAGAATTATTTTATAAATCTGGTTTTGGTAGAAAAATAAGAGATGCAATACTTAGCTCAGTTTCAGCCAAAGGCTGACCAGCCTCTGGCTGGGGCTAGAGCATCTGGTTTGGGACCAGAGGGTCGAAGGTTCAAGTCCTTTCACTCCGAC
>Ga0210044_10009410_pt1 | contig 11900 bp, 9 predicted proteins | sample CryGey13umfilter_2_FD_183959 | JGI IMG/M metagenome (GOLD analysis project Ga0210044, IMG submission 183959) | Groundwater microbial communities from aquifer in Utah, USA - Crystal Geyser 4/9/14 3 um filter (SPAdes) (version 2) | ecosystem: Environmental > Aquatic > Deep subsurface > Groundwater... | reverse complement strand
GTACCGGAATGCAGGCTTGGCAGGCATCGCAGTGCGGTCTATAAGTAACCGTTCCGCTCCGGCGGAAGCCGCGCCGCACCAGTTCCGAATAGACAGCAGGAGGGATCAAAAAGCTGGGTGTGACAACTTGCGAGCGCGTAAGTCGATCCGGCAGGTAGCTACATGCATACGGGGCTGTAAGGTAAAGCTGCAGCGCCGACAGCGGAATGTCATGCAACAAGGTCATGGTCGAACTTCCATTTGAGCGGAGTGTCTGGATAGTGTATCAATTCTTTTAAGCGATGCATAAATTCCGCACGTGGTATTTCGCGTGCGCCGAGTGAGGCTAGATGCGGAGTGCTCATCTGGCAGTCAATCATGCCATAACCCCAGCGTTGTAATTGAGCTGTGAGATGGGCGAGAGCAATCTTGGATGCACCAGTGGCGTGGCTGAACATCGATTCGCCATAGAACATGTGCCCGATACTGATGCCATACAGCCCACCCACCAGATTATCATTCATCCATATCTCCACCGAGTGCGCTACGCCCATCTGATGCAGCTCGGTATAAGCTGCAATCATGTCATCATGTATCCATGTGCCCGCTTGTTCGCGGCGCGGTGCGGCGCAGGCACACATTACTTGCTCGAAAGCGCTATCAGTACGTACTTCATAGCGCTTAGCGTGCAAGGTCTTGCGTAGAGACCGGGAAATATTGAACTCATCAGGAATCAGTACCATGCGTGGACTCGGACTCCACCAGAGTATGGGTTCCCCAATGTTGAACCAAGGGAAGATGCCTTGCCGATAGGCGTCCAGCAGACGGCGTGCAGAAAGACTGCCCCCCGCAGCCAGCAAGCCATTGGGCTTGAGCAGTGCCTGCTCAACAGGCGGAAAGGGCGTGCCAATATCAAGCAACGTGATCATCTTCTGTAACGAGCCAACCAGGATATAGAGATGTTTAAACAGGCAATCTGCATAGCAGATGCTCGCCAATCAAGATTTAAAGAGGGTTTGTATTTAACTTGTGTGTCAGCCAAGTCTGGATATCACGCACCTCTTCCGCGCACACCGAATGTGGCATGCCATATTCGCGCCACTCTAACTGATAGCCCCGTTTCTTTAATTCATCCGCCGAAGCTTTTCCTCGCGCATAAGGCACTATCGGGTCACTATGCCCGTGCGCCATGAAGATGGAGGTATTGAGAGCAGCTGCGTTGGCTTCACTCGACAATGTTTCGGCCTGAAGGAGATAGGTGGACAGAGCAATAATACCGCCCAGGCGCGACGCATGACGCAAACCGGTATGCAACGCAATGGCTCCGCCTTGTGAGAAGCCTGCAAGAAAAATATTATCTGCAACAATGCCACGCTGTTTTTCCTGTGCAATAAGCACTTCAATAGCGGCTTGTGAAGCGCGAATACCCTTGGCATCTTGTTTACTGGCAATGTCAGAAGCCATGATGTCGTACCATGCGCGCATAACCAAACCATTATTGATGGTGACTGGCTGCTTGGGTGCATGCGGAAACAAATAGCGTATCGCTACCGGCAGCTTCATTTCTTCCGCAATGGAAACAAAATCCTCACCGTCAGCGCCCAAGCCATGCAGCCAGATGATGCTGTGCTGGGGGGCTTTCCCGGTTTCGAGAGTGATATGTGGTAGAACTCTATTCATGGTTTGATGTTATGCATCTGAAATGGTGGATGAGTCTATGTCGGGTGCTTTTGAAATTTGCTCTGGCATAATTTCACGCAGCACCTGAAAAATTTCACGATAGTTCTTCGGCGGTTTTGCCAGTTCTTTTTCCTTGATCGCATTTCGAACCAGTGCCCGCAGTCTTTGTGCATCTGTTTCTGGATGATCAGCGAGCAACTCGGTCAGCGCTGTATCGCTTTCCAGTAGACGATCTCGCCACCTTTCCAATTGATGCAACCAAGCGATGTGCTGGTTCGATTTGCCGCTCCATGCTTCCAGCTTGGCCACGATGGGCGCGGTTTCTACGTCGCGCATTAATCTGCCGATATATTGCATTTGTCGTCGTTGGGCGCCAAATTTATTGATGCGTTTCATCTCACGGACGGCGTCAAACAAGCTTTCCGGCAAATCCATCTGTTTCAGCTTGTCGGTACTTAGCCCAACCAATTGCTCACCGATATCTTGCAAATCATGCATTTGCTGCTTGATCTTGGTCTTGCTGGGCGGCAAATTTAATTCTTCGGTATTGTCATTGTAGTGGTGCATAGGTGCGAAATTATAAATAGATATTGTTATGATAACGCTTTCCCATAAAAGCGTTTAACCTTATGAATGACATTACACCACCCAAACATCGTTTTTCTCATTCCGCCGATACCCTGCGCCAGATTGCGCGGGACATGCTTGAATATGCCAACCACCAAGGGGCAACCGCCGCTACGACCGAAGTGTCGGATGGCTTCGGGCAAGCCGTCACAGTGCGTCACGGGGAAGTAGAAACCATAGAATACAACCGTGACAAAGGCCTTGGCATTACCGTCTACATCGATCAGCGGCGCGGCAATGCCAGCACTTCCGATTTCTCGCCGCAAGCAGTTCGCGACACGGTGGACGCCGCCCTCTCAATTGCTCGCCACACCGCCAGCGACGACTGTGCCGGGTTGCCTGAAAAAGATATGCTGGCCACCGAATTTCCCGATTTCGACCTGTACCATCCCTGGTTGCTGGACGTGGAAGGTGCAATTGAATTGGCCAAGACTTGTGAACAAGCTGCATTTGAGGCCGACAAGAAGATCAATAATTCAGAAGGTGCCACGGTAAATATACATGAGTCCCAATTTGTGTATGCCAACAGCTTGGGCTTTATCGGTGGATATCCTACCTCACGCCATGGCATCAGCTGCGCCGTCATCGCTGGCAAAGACGACGCCATGCAGCGCGATTACTGGTACAGCGAAGCGCGTGCCGCGAGCGACTTGCTGGCAGCGGAAAAAATCGGCCGAATCGCGGCAGAACGCGCCGTGCGGCGACTCAAAGCCCGCAAGCTCGATACTATGCAAGTGCCCGTACTGTTCGAAGCGCCGATAGCCGCCAGCTTGCTCGGCCATTTTGTTGGTGCAGTGAGCGGCGGCAGCCTGTACCGAAAATCCTCCTTTCTGCTCGACCACATGGGCAAGCAAGTGTTCTCACCCAACATCTGTATTGATGACATACCCGACATTCCCCGCGGCCTGGCTAGTAGCGCATTCGATAACGAGGGCGTAAAAACGCAGCGCCGCACCATCATTCAAGATGGCGTATTGCAAAGCTATTTTCTCGGTACCTATTCCGCGCGCAAACTAGGCATGAAAACTACTGGTAATGCAGGCGGCAATCACAATCTCATCCTGCGCCCTGGTGAACTGGATTTTAATGGCCTGCTAAAGAAAATGGGACGTGGTCTGCTGGTTACCGAATTGCTCGGGCAAGGTGTAAATCACATCACCGGAGACTATTCGCGCGGCGCGGCGGGCTTCTGGGTGGAGAACGGAGAAATCCAATATCCGGTAGAAGAAATCACTATCGCCGGCAATTTGAAGGACATGTACACACATATTGCGGCTGTGGGTAATGATGTACTGGTGCAGGGGTCACGGCAGTGTGGTTCCATCTTGGTTGAAAATATGATGGTGGCGGGGCAATAAAAATCAATTCAAAGAGGTGGAACTGAAAGAAAATAAAGCCATGTTAGAACTGGCCCATTCTTGTACCCAATTTGGAGAGGGCGGCGGATAAACAATATTCACGCAACTATCGCGGAGGAAAGAGGCTCAATGGACAAGTCGATTTCGCAGCGCGCGTGCTCGATGCTGGAATAACCCATTTCAAGCCGCCTGTTGCGGGTGTAGACATCGTTAAGGTCGAAATGCGGAGCATCGAAGAGCTATCTGGCACAGTACAAATTCGTTGGTGGCCACTTCTCCCGAGGGTGAGAGCCTAGCGCGTACCGTCATCGAATCGACTTTCAATCGACTGGCTTTTTTCATGGCTTGGCAATCGAATCCGCTCGCGTGACTAGCAACTTTTTTCCTGTGAGTCCGCAGCAAGGTCACCCTACAGTCTGTCTTGGTACGGGCCACCTCCACTTCACAGGCTATGCCCCGAAAGTGATCATCGGAATTGCATCGGCCACGATACAAAGCGAGCTTGAGCAATCTGAACTACCTGGAGAAATGAACTTTGGCCACCTCCGTTCAGCGCGGCTCTCAGTTGGCCCAGTCGAAGAGTTCATGCATCTGTATGCAATCCTGCTGATTTTTTCAAAGACAGCCAGAAGAAGGTCGATAGATTTGCAGTATCCATCGAACCAAGTGTTCAGCAGACCCGAAGTCCAAAAGATCCCGAAGCGCTCGAGACGGTCTATACTCGCCTATGCAATGAATTTGCGCACCAGCGCAATGCGGTACTGGGGACAACAAAACTTGAAATATCTAAGCACCTCGCGGGGTTGCGCACTATCGTCCAGCAGGCGATTTCCCAACATTCATAGGTGGAACGCGAAGCCCGGTAGATACCGTCTTTAAAGTCCAGCATTTTTCAGATAATCGTGTTGATATGGCTGTTGAGTTTGAAGTACACCTAAGCACAAATACACCAGCTTACGAATTGCGGCACCGAGGGGGCTTGGACTTGCCTCGGGTAAGCAGGCGCTCAAAACAGGCGGGGCTTGATACCCCGTGTGCTCAAAATTGCTTATACGAGAATGAACACGGTATAGGAAACAAGCAAAAAACCCGCGAATCACTAGGATTAACGCGGGTTTTATGGACTTGCTTGCACTACTTAAACTGCTTATTGGTGGTGATAGGTGGAGTTGAACCACCGACCTCAGCGTTATGAGTGCTGCGCTCTAACCATCTGAGCTATATCACCTGAAATTTTATCATCGTTTTGGAGTGTCTCTAGAAATCCAATTCTCGTCGCAAAACGGCGTTACTCGAAAAAATTATCTCGCATATATCAAGCATATGCAGAGTTAAAATTTTTTACTCGTGCCTTGCCTTGTCTAGAAATTTGAATTTTTAGAAGCGCGCCTTATAGAGGTGCTCCTAAGTCGAACCGTCTTACATTGCCACGAAAGCGCGGTATTCTCCAGATTTAACCGCTACTTGTCAATCATGCTGGTGCTTGCACAATGTGCTTAAGTCTAATCACAAGCCGCCAAATGCACCGAGGTGCCAGCAAACTCATCTTGTAAGGTCACCATTTTCTCAATTGCGGCTTCGTCTGGGTATTTCAGCACAAATACCGTATGTTTAAATTTACTCATGAGCTCTCCCATTTCGGCAGTTTTAACACCTTTCGCCCGGAAGCTACCTAACGCTATACGCGCTGCATTTTCTGTCTTGAAAATGCCCAGCGAAATTGCGTTTTTCCATTGTCCAGCGTCCTGCACGGCGAAGTAGCTCTTTACTTTAAGCTTCTTAAGTTCGGCGATATTACTATTCATTTTCGCAGTGGTTTGTGCGGGCGGCATGTAAACCCAGTACCCAATCGCATATTCAGATTGTCTCTTCGTCAGCTTGTCGGCTAGTTTCAATGTAGCCAAAGCAGCAGACGCTCGCACGCTGTCGGCTTCGGAAAACTCTCCCCACTCCAGACAAACATCAGTGAATGCTCGCTGATCCTGCGACGTTGCGGTCTTGGCAGACGGCGTAGACAGCAGCGTGATCTTTTCCGCGTTCAGCGACGATTGATGCTTCAAGCTTTGATTTTCACCTGTTAAAGTTTCACCCCATTGAGAAAATGCAAAAAACATCAAATTCGCCAGCAACAATATCCAGAACAGCCACTTCATCATTGACCTCATTTTTATCTTTAGTAACTACTCGCCCCCACTTCACCAGCCAAAGACATTCTGATAGCGATCATGGTACCCCCCTTGTGAGCCATAATTTGCAGAACAAGTGATGCGACGAAAAGCGTGAGCCTAGCAGCCTGTGAACTTCTGAGCGGAAGTCTCCGGAAACTTTTTGTTTGACCTTGCTCAATCTCAAATCACGCTCTCCACGATTATTGCTAAATGGCACCAAAGGCGTTCTTGGCAAAAAACAATACAGAAGCCTCGTACTTATGAAATCTCTCAAGCAAATCATGGGCGTCTGGCTTGGCCATTTTGCCACGTTTTTCGGCTGGCTTGTCGAGGATGGTGGGCATCTCCCGTATTCCTTGCTCCAAGATTTTGGTAGCACTTTCGCAACTGCGAATTCGCCATATCGGTCAGGCACTTCCCATCACAAGAAGAAACACGTTTATAGACAACATACAGCAAGCGCTTCACGCTGAGTCCACCGGTAACAGAGGGCATCCACATGCACCATCGCCTCTTTGATAAAAGCAGACTGTTAAATGATTGCCTGCATCTCGGGCGCAATCTTGCCATCAATGCGAAAATGCTCGAAATCGTTTTTAATTTTCTCACCTTGTCATAACGACCACCATATCCCGCAGCGCGCTTTTAATCACCTGACGCCTATCTGTCATTGAAAAATGGTGCACAAAATAACCATATTTATTTGTTAAACGTGTTTATAAACAGGCTGAACCTGACACATAGATAAATTAAGCTTGACATAGCCCCCCGTAAATAATGTAATAGCGGGTTTTCGAGAATCAATTATTAATTAGGGGCATTAACAATGAAACGTACATATCAACCATCCGTCACTAAAAGAAAACGGACTCATGGATTTCTGGTTCGCATGAAGACCAAGGGAGGCAGAGCAGTTATAGCTGCTCGCAGAGCTAAAGGCCGAGCACGTCTTGCCGTTTAATGCCGGACAAACTTTACCTCCATGCCGCCGGATAAGGCAACCGAAAGAGTTTGAGTTGGCGCTTCGTGCCAATTGTTTGACTAATAAATGGTTTGCAGTCTACACACGAAAAAATGAGAATGGCTATTCCCGTCTTGGGGTAATAGCCAGCAAAAGAAGCATGCCAAAGGCTGTATCTAGAAACTTTGCAAAGCGCATGATTCGAAATATATTTAGGCTTAATTTCTCAATCACACACTCAGTGGATGTTGTGGTGCGTGCAAAGCGGCAATTTAATTCTGAAACTGCGGTTGAAGGGCGGTTGGCCTTGTTACAGTTATTCCAATCTGTCCCTAGGTGATGCGGCAGCTATTAATCAGATTGATAAGTTTATATCAATATTTACTCAGTCCGCTCATGCCGCCGACCTGTCGTTTTACTCCAAGTTGTTCTCAATATGCTCGTGAGGTTATCTCTAAACATGGTGCTTGGCGTGGTACTTGGTTGAGCATAAAGCGGGTGATCCGTTGCAACCCCTGGAATCCAGGTGGTTATGACCCCGCCCCATAGATTTACATAGGCGAAACCAAATGGATTTTCACAAGCTGTTCAGGCTGTTCTTTTTTTTGACGTTCTCAATATCAATCATGTTGCTCTGGGACAGCTGGCAACGCACTCAGCAACCTATAGTGCGAACAGCGCCTGCTGCTGCCGTTCCGCAAGCTGCCGTGCCGCCAGATACTACACCCAATTTAGCAACTACGGTTAGCCCTGAGGCAATTGCAGCTGCAACTCAACAAAAGATTGAAACTGGGCAAAAAATTACTGTAAAAACTGATTATCTAAACGCAGAGATTAATACAGTAGGCGGAGATTTACGTCGTTTGGAATTTGTGCATCAACGTGACAGCAAGAACAAGAACAAACCGTTCGTGTTGCTTCAAAAACGAGGCGAGCACACGTATATCGCCCAAACGGGTTTGCTTGGCACTGGATTACCCACGCACAATACGACATTCACAGCTCTAGCTAACGAATATCGATTAACCGAAGGTAAAGACACAATCGAAGTGCGATTACTTGCAACAAATGTTGTTGGTGCAAAAGTCACTAAATTTTATGTATTTCATCGAGATGGCTATGTGGTAGATGTAGGCTACGAAATCGAAAATATTGGAACCAGTCCGATTTCCCCGTCTGCCTATTTTCAGTTGGTGCGAGACAAATCTTCACCTGAAGGTACATCAATGTTCTTGCCCACATACACTGGCACTGCGATTTACACAGAGAAGGATAAGTTTCAGAAGGTAGGCTTTCCAGATATTGAGAAGGGCAATGCCAAGCATTCTCAAAGTGCTGATAATGGGTGGGCAGGTATGCTGCAACATTATTTCGTAGCGGCATGGTTACCTAAAGACAAAATTCAACGAGAGTTTTACACCAAACATCTGGAAAACGAGCTTTATTCAGTAGGCGTAATTTTTCCAGTAGCGGCAATTGCACCAGGTCAGAGTACGAAGATTAGTGTGCCACTTTATGCTGGACCGGCACAAACCTCGCTGGAAGAAATCGCACCAGGGTTGGGGTTAACAGTGGATTATGGCTGGCTGACTATCATTTCCACCCCATTGTTCTGGTTGCTTTCTTACCTGCACGGCTGGGTATACAACTGGGGTGTAGCCATTATCTTGTTGACTATGTTTATTAAGTTGCTATTTTTCCCGTTGTCTGCAGCCAGTTATCGTTCCATGGGGAAAATGCGCGTAGTGGCTCCCAAATTGGAGAAAATCAAACAGCAATATGGCGATGACCGCGAGCGTCTGCATAAAGCAATGATGGAATTGTACAAGACGGAAAAAATAAATCCGCTTGGGGGTTGCTTGCCGATGATCGTTCAGATTCCAGTATTTATCGCTCTGTACTGGGCTATTCTTGCAAGTGTCGAATTACGTTATGCCCCATTCTTCGGCTGGGTCACCGATTTGTCGGTGCCTGATCCATATTATGTTTTACCATTGATCATGGGCGCCACCATGATCATCCAAAGTAAGCTAAACCCTGTTCCACCTGACCCGTTGCAAGCCAAGCTTATGAAGTTATTGCCCATTATATTTAGTGTGGTCTTTTTCTTTTTTCCGGCCGGGCTGGTGCTGTACTCCATTGTAAACAATATACTTTCCATCGTTCAACAGTGGTACATTACGCGTGGACTGGAGGCTAATGTCAAAGGCGCTGCTAAAGCTAAAGCCTGATGTTATTGCCGCAATCGCTACTCCTCACGGACAAGGTGGTATTGGCGTGGTCAGGCTCTCCGGACCGGACCTTTCCTTATTGGCACAAACGCTGATAGGAAAAATACCTGTGCCGCGGCACGCAACTTATTCTTCATTTCTGGATGCACAAGGGCAGGTTATGGATCAGGGTATCGCTCTGTTCTTTCCCGCCCCACATTCATACACTGGCGAGGACATTTTAGAATTGCAGGGGCATGGCGGCACAGCCATTCTGCAATTAGTGTTGCATCGTTGTCTTGAAATTGGAGCTCGCCTCGCCCAGCCGGGCGAATTTACACAGCGTGCATTCCTAAATGAAAAACTTGATTTAGCCCAAGCAGAAAGCGTAGCCGACCTTATAGCCGCTACTACCAGTCAAGCTGCACGCAGTGCTATGCGTTCGCTACAAGGCGAATTTTCAAAGGCGATTCATCGCTTAGTGGACGGCCTAGTTTTGCTACGGATGTTGGTCGAAGCAATGTTGGATTTCCCGGAAGAAGAGATTGACGCTCCAGACGTCACGCAGCGTGATGCACGACTAGTCGCATTACTTGCAGAATTAGAAACAATTTTGAGTTTGGCACAACAGGGAAGCCTGCTGCGCGAAGGCGCGCATATTGTGCTGGTCGGCCAGCCTAACGTCGGCAAATCAAGTCTACTCAACCGATTGAGTGGGGAAGATGTCGCGTTAGTGAGTGCGTTACCAGGTACTACTCGTGATCTCATTCGTCAATCTATTCAAATCAAGGGTGTTACGTTGCATATTATTGATACAGCTGGATTACACGAGGCAGAGGATGAAGTAGAGAAAATGGGGATAGCGCGTACTTATGGAGCGCTAAATAAAGCTGATGCCATCCTGATTTTGTTGGATGCCAACTGCGGCATGACTGAGGTTGACCAAAAAATTTTAGACGAGTTACCGCTTGAAATTCCGCGCTTACATGTCTTTAATAAAGTTGATTTGCTTGCCCAACGTGCATATATAAGTGAGCATATTGACGAATACCACATATATCTCTCTGCCAAAACAGGCGAAGGGATTGAGTTACTGCGTGACAAGTTGCTTTCAATGCTTGGCTGGCATCAAGAAGCAGGCATATTTATGGCACGTGAGCGCCACATTCATGCATTATTGGACGCACGCGACCATTTGCAGCGGGCAGCAGGGGAAATAAAACGTCCTGAGCTTTGCGCGGAAGAACTGCGACTTGCTCAAGAAGGACTAAACTCCATTACAGGTGAATTTAGTGCAGATGACCTGCTCGGTGAAATATTCAGTCGGTTTTGTATAGGAAAATAATATCCACATTGAAAAATGTGTGGCGAAATTAACTAAGGCGCATTACTTTTCTTGCTTGGTCTCCGCCAGCCCGGCAGAGTAACTTGCTTGGCACGCGACAAAGTTAATTCCCCTTCAGGTGCATCGCTCGTAATGGTGGAACCCGCGCCTATGGTAGCTCCACGCCCGATTATTAATGGCGCTACCAGTTGTGTATTTGAGCCTATGAAAACATCATCATGGATAACAGTGCGATGTTTGTTTGCGCCATCATAATTGCAAGTGATAGTGCCTGCGCCTATATTTACGCGGCTGCCGACGTTGCTGTCGCCAATATAGCTTAAGTGGTTAGCTTTGCTACGGGCGGCAATTTCACTGTTTTTAATCTCGACAAAATTTCCAACGTGCACCTCGTTATGTAATTTGCTGCCGGGTCGCAGGCGGGCATAAGGGCCTATACGGCAGCTGTCACCGATACTCACTTGATCTATATGGCTATATGGCTCGAGGTAGGTATTAGCGCCAATGTGAGTGTTTTTTACAATGCTGTAAGCGCCTATGCGCACACCATCCCCTAGAGAAACATCGCCTTCGAAGATGCAGCCAACATCAATTTCAACATCACGCCCACAAACCAGTTTACCGCGCACATCAAGGCGTGCAGGGTCAGCCAAAGTAACACCTTTCACCAATAATTGGTGTGCCTGTTCGCGTTGCCAGATGCGTTCCAATTCGGCCAATTGTGCTTTGCTGTTGACACCTACAACTTCCCATCCATGAGCAGGTTGTACCGTATGCACAGTAACACCCTGCGCAACGGCCATACCGACTATGTCAGTTAAGTAGAACTCACCTTGTGCATTTCCACTGTGTAATTTTGACAACCAGTTACTAAGTAGATTGGTAGGAACGGCAAGGATGCCAGTATTAACTTCGCGGATGGCGCGCTGCTCTGTAGTTGCATCTTTTTCCTCTACGATACAGTTTACTTTGCCTGCACTATCGCGCACGATACGTCCGTAACCGGCAGGGTTGCTAAGGTGAGTAGTGAGCAAGGTGAGTACTTGATTCTCCAACAGCATTTTTTCCAATGTGTCACGCTGAATAAGCGGCACGTCGCCATAAAGCACCAGCGTAACAGTGTCATCATTTAAGTGCGGAAGTGCTTGCTGTACCGCATGACCGGTGCCGAGCTGCGGCTCCTGCAAAACAAAATCAGCCTTATACTTCATCATCGCCTGAGGCACCGCTTCTCCTCCATGGCCATACACCACGCAGGTTATACCAGTAGTTAGTTGGACAGCGGTATCAAGTACATGCTGTAACAGTGGACGACCAGCCAAATTATGCAACACCTTAGGTTTATCTGAATGCATGCGCTGCCCCCTGCCAGCAGCAAGAATAACGATATTGAGCTTTGTCATGATATATGCAATATAAATATAGTGGAGTATAAACAAAAAAAGTGTCAGCGCAAAGTAGTAATGTCCCCTTTCTCCCAAATAGAAATGTCCCCTTGAGCTTGCATTGAGTAAGCTCAGTGCCCGATCAAAACCCTAGCGGCGGACACTTTGAAATGGACATGATGATGAG
>Ga0210044_10009407_pt1 | contig 11905 bp, 10 predicted proteins | sample CryGey13umfilter_2_FD_183959 | JGI IMG/M metagenome (GOLD analysis project Ga0210044, IMG submission 183959) | Groundwater microbial communities from aquifer in Utah, USA - Crystal Geyser 4/9/14 3 um filter (SPAdes) (version 2) | ecosystem: Environmental > Aquatic > Deep subsurface >... | reverse complement strand
CCATTGGTTGACATGCCACTGCCCGTCCGACCGCCGCGCCGCCACGCGCAACGCGCCCTGATCAAGCGCCGCAAGCGTCGCCTCGATGGCGTCGCGCGTCGCCCCTTTGGTGGCGGGCGCAATGCTTTCGCGCGTCTCCCAGGCGGCATCAACGGCCGCTTCCAGTGCAGCGATGGACATGGTGCTTCCTTTTCTCATGGTCTTGATCTGACCCAGCCTATAGACCGAAGGCGCAATTCACGCAATTCCCGCGCAACACTCGCGTCAAGGACACCCGGATGAAAGACGAACCCCGCAGCCACCCGTTTCGCGACAGCACCGAAGACGTCGCCGCCGCCGACCGCATTCCCGATACCGCACAAACCCGTGCCCCCGCCTATCGGCTGGCCTTCACCGATACCGATTTCATGACACGCGAAGAGTTGCGCCCGGTGCGGCTGCAAGTCGAACTGCTGAAGCCGCAACTGGTGATGGACGAACGCGGGGTGAATTCCACCATCGTGATCATGGGCAGCGCGCGCATCCGACCCGCCGGACAAGACGGCAGCACCACCCCGCTGGCACATTGGTACGACGAGGCGCGCAAGCTGGCCCGGCTGATCACCGTCAGAAGTCTGGAAAACTATGGCCGCGAGATGGTCGTGATGACCGGCGGCGGTCCCGGCATCATGGAGGCCGGCAATCGCGGCGCACATGAGGCGGGCGGTCAATCCATCGGCCTGAACATCGTGCTTCCGCATGAACAGGCCCCCAATGCTTACGTCACCCCGGACCTGTGCTTCAACTTTCACTACTTCGCGATCCGCAAGATGCATTTCCTGATGCGTGCCCGCGCGGTCTGCATCTTTCCCGGCGGCTTCGGCACCCTGGACGAGATGTTCGAGAGCCTGACCCTGATCCAGACCGGCCGGATGAAACGCATCCCCTTTCTGCTGTTTGGCCGCAAATTCTGGGAAAGCATCATCAACTGGCAGGCCCTGGCCGAAGCAGGTGCCATCTCGCCAGATGATCTGACGCTCTTCCGGTTTGTCGAAACCGCCGAAGAGGCGATGGCGGAAATTGATGGCTGGGATCAACCCTGCTGACCAATTTCGCCTTTGCGAAAATATCCTCGGGGGGTGAGTCCGGCACGGGCGAGGGGGGCAGAAGGCCCCCCTTTTCCCGGTTTCCCCTTTCAAGACCCCAAAGGTCCGCGCCGCCCCCATCCTGACTGCGCCATTGACTTGCATCAACGCGAAGGTGCTGGTCTTTGTTCATGCTTGGACTGCACGGACGCAAAGGTCCGGCGCATCAGGGAAGCCGGATCATGTGAAATCACAGCGCACCACCAGAGAGGCCTGACCCGAACCAGAATGCCCGCTGGGTGCTGCCGCTCATGTTCGGCTTTGCGATGTTGATGCTGCTGTCCACTTTCGGCCCCACCGGCGCGCCGACGGTGTCGACCGTTTCCTACACGGAAATCAAGGCGATGATCCGCCATGGTGACGTCAGGGAAGCAACGCTGGAGACCAATGCCATCACGGTGGTGTTACGCGCCGAGACCCCCGGCGAGGCCGAAAAGCTGCGGGCTGTCACGCCACAGCAGCCCGACCCGACCCTGCTGCCGCTGCTGGAGGAAAACGGTGTGAAGATCACCGCAAAGCCGCCTGAAGCGCAGTCCTTTCTGATCTATTTGCTACCGTGGATCGTGATCCTCGGCTTCTATTATTGGCTCAGCCGCCGGATGATGGGCGGCGTTGGCGGTGCTGGCGGTCTGCCCGGCGGGATCGGCGATTTTCTGCGCGGTCGTGCCGCCAAGCCGGTAAGCCCCACCAGCAAGGTCACCTTTGCCGATGTCGCGGGGCAGGATCAGGCCAAGCGCGAAGTCTCGGAACTGGTCGAATTCCTGCGCGACCCCGAGCGGTTTCAGAAGGTCGGTGCCACGGTGCCGCATGGTGTGCTGCTGATGGGACCACCGGGCACCGGCAAGACGCTGCTGGCGCGGGCGCTGGCGGGTGAGGCCGACGTGCCGTTCTTTTCCACCTCCGGGTCGGAATTCATCGAGGTCTTCGTCGGCGTCGGCGCGGGCCGGGTGCGCAAGATGTTCGAAGAGGCGCGCAAGCAGGCACCGTCGATCATCTTCATTGATGAACTGGACAGCATCGGGCGCACCCGCGGCACCGGCCTTGGCGGTGGCCATGATGAACGCGAGCAGACCCTGAACCAGATCCTGGCGGAACTCGACGGTTTTTCCGCGCGCGAAGCGGTGGTGGTGCTGGCCGCCACCAACCGCCCCGACGTGCTGGACCCGGCACTGCTGCGCCCCGGCCGGTTTGACCGCCACGTCACGCTGTCGCTGCCCGACAAGGGGGCGCGGCGGGCGATCCTTGACGTGCACGTGAAAAACCTGCCGCTGAACGCCGCCGTCGATCTCGATCAGGTGGCTGCCGGCACACCGGGGTTTTCCGGGGCCGATCTGAAGAACCTGCTGAACGAGGCTGCAATTACCGCCGCACGGCGCTCGGCCTCCGACATCACCCCCACCGATCTCGACGAAGCGCGCGACAAGGTGATGATGGGCACGGTGCGCACCCTGGCGATTCAGCCCGACGAGAAGCACCGCCTGGCGGTGCATGAGGCCGGTCATACCGCCGCCGCCTTCTATGATCCCGGTGCCGACCCGGTTTACAAGGTGACGATCATCCCACGCGGCCACACAGTCTGGGCGGCACCCATATGCTGCCGGAAAACGAACGCCACACCCTGCCCGAAGGCTATCTGCAAGTGCAGCTTGCAACGCTGCTGGCGGGCCGGGCGGCGGAAAAACTGCTGCTCGGCTCGGTCAGCTCCGGTGCCGATGACGACATCCGCCGCGCCACCGCCATTGCGCGCTCGATGGTCGCCCGCTGGGGCATGAACCCCGAAATCGGCCCGATTGATCTGCGCGAAAGCGAGGATCACCCGTTCCTCGGCCAGCAGATCACCAAGCCGCGCAGCTTTGCCGATGAAACCGCGGCTCGCGTCGATCAGGCGGTGATGGGGCTCCTGCATCAGGCCGAGGCGCAGGCCGTGCAGTTGATCGAGGCGCATCGCGCCCGTGTCGAGGCGCTGGTGGCAAGGCTGGAAACCGACGAGACGCTGACGCCGACGCCATCAGGGCCTGCCTCGACCCCGACAACAAGGTCACGCCGTTCAAGAAAACTCACAAGAAAGGCGGTTGACGGACCGGCAATCGTGCCCCCGCAGCGCGGCTTAAAATCCGCTGGCGCGCGGCAGCCAGGTGGACAGGAAGGGCACGAAGGTCAGCAACAGCAGCGCCGACATGCTGGCAATGAAAAACGGCGGCATCTCGCGGATCAAGGCGCTTGGCCGCAGGTTCACCGTGGAAGATACGACAAAGATCAGGCTGCCCACCGGCGGCGTCGTCAGGCCAAGCGTCAGATTGACGATCACCACGATGGCAAAATGGTTCGCATCAATCCCCATGGCATGCGCGATCGGCGCCAGAATCGGCACCAGAATCATCACCCCCGGCAGCGGGTCCATGAACAGGCCGAACACCAGCAGCAGCAGATTGACCGCCAGCAGAAACACCAGCGGGCTGAGATCCCAGCTGATGATGGTTTCGGCCAGAAACTGCGGCACACCCTCGATGATCAGAATCCAGGCGAAGGCCCGCGCCGCGCCGAGGATAAGCAGCACTGCGGCGCTGATCAATGCGGCGTGCAGGATGATCGGCGGCAGATGCACCAGCTTCAAGGTGCGGTAGATGAACATGCCGCAAAGCAGCGCGTAGAACACCGCGATGACCGAGGCCTCGGTCGGGGTGAATATCCCGAACCGGATGCCGCCGACGATCAGCACGATCAGAAACAGCGCCGGAATCGCCTTGATGCTGTTGTGCAGCATCTCGTGGCGTGATGGGCGCAGCTCGGTGCTGCGATAGTCGCGTTTGCGGCTGACATACCAGTTTGCCACCAGCGTGCCGCAGGTCAGCACCAGACCCGGCACGATCCCGGCCATGAACAGCGATCCGACCGACACCGCGTCATCCTGCATGGCATAGATGATCATCACGATCGACGGCGGAATGATCGGCCCGACCACGGCGCTGGCGATGGTCAGCGCACCGGCGTAGGACTTGTCAAAACCGCCCTTTTCCATCATCCGCACCATCATCGCCCCAGGCCCCGCCGCATCGGCCAGCGCCGAGCCCGAGATGCCCGCGAAGAGGGTGGACGAGATGACATTGGCGTAGCCCAGCCCGCCGCGCAGATGGCCGACAAACTGCGCCGCCACCCGCAGCAGGACAAGGGTGATCATGCCGCCGGTCATCAGCTCTGCCGCCAGAATGAAGAACGGCACCGCCAGCAGCGGAAAGCTGTCAAGCCCGGAAAACATTTCCTTGACCACGACGATAGCGGGATAGCTGCTGGCAAAGTTCAGTGCAAGAAACACCGCAATCGCCATGGCAAAGGCCACCGGCACCCCAAGCGCCATCAGCACGAACAGCGCGGCAAAAAGAATTTCAGCCATTGGCACCACCGCTCAGGGCGGCTTCGCGGTCGCCGTCCTTGTAGTGGCCGGCAAGGATCAACGGCCGCGCGATCAGCAGCAGATGCACAATCAGCAGGCCAAAGCCGATCGGCATTGCCGCGTAGACATAAAGAAATGGCAGGCGCAGCGCCGGGGTTTTCTGAAACCGCATCCTTGTCATGTATTCATACCCGACCACGACCATATAGCCAAAGAACACCAGCAGCATCACCACGATCAGCGCCCGCAGCAGGATCTGCAGGCGGTTGGGCAGAGCATCCTGAAGGTTGGTGATCGCCACATGGCCGCCGGTGCGCAGCGTCAGCCCGGCGCCTATGAAGGTCAGCCAGATCATCAGATAGCGCGCCGCCTCGTCGGCCCAGGGCAGCGAATTGTTGGTCAGGTAGCGCAGTGCAACATTGGCCCCGACGATCAGCGTCATGGCCGCAAGCATCACGATCAGCGCCCAGCCGTTAAGCGTCACGAAAAGGCGTTCCAGTCTGGGCAAGGGGCGTTCCGTTCGCTGCGAATTCGACCGGCGCAGCCAGGGCGCGCCGGTCCGGTGTCTTGTGTCTTTCGTCTTGCCCGAGGCCTACTCGGTCGCGATGATCCGGTCGATCAGATCCTTGCCATACTGGTCATAATACGAGGTGTAGGCATCCTGGATGGAGGCCTGAAAGGCGGCCTTCTGTTCGGCCGACAGCTCGCCCACGATCATGCCCCTTTCGCGCAGCGTCTCGACACCGCTTTTCTCGACATCATCGACAAAACCGCGCATCGCCACCACGGCCTCATCCGCGCCTTTCTGGAACGTCGCCTTGTCGGCATCGTTCAGACCATCCCAGAAACTGCGCGAGACCAACAGCACCGCCGGCGAGTAGACATGGCCCGAGAGGGTGAGATATTTCTGCACCTCGTCAAGCTTGACCGACACGATCACCGACAGCGGGTTTTCCTGACCGTCGATGGTGCCTTGCTGCAAGGCACCAATCACTTCCGGCCAGGCCATCGGCGTCGGAGCGGCCCCAAGCGCCTTGAACGCGGTAATATGCACCGGGTTTTCCATCGTGCGCAGCTTCATTCCGGCCACGTCTTCCGGCGTGGCAATCGGATTGCGGTTGTTGGTGATGTGGCGAAACCCCTGTTCGCCCCAGGCCAGCGCCACCAGCCCGACATCGTCGAACTTCTTCAGGATGTCCTGACCGATCGGGCCGTCAAGCACCTTGCGCGCATGTGCCAGATCGCGAAACAGGAACGGGATGTCGAAAACCCCGGTTTCGGGCACGAAATTCGACAGCGTGCCGGAAGACACGATGGTCGCTTCGATGGTGCCGATCTGCACCCCCTCGACCACCTCACGCTCGCCGCCCAGCCCCGAAGACGGAAAGTGGCGGAAAGCAAACCGGCCATCGGTATCGGCCTCGACGACCTCCTGCCATCTGGCAGCGGCGACGCCATAGTGCGAATTGGGGGCCAAGGCATAGCCCAGCTTTACCTCGGTCTGCGCCAATGCGGCAGAGCCGGCCAGGGTTGCCCCCAGCGTCGCCAGCATCGCGACCCCACGTGTGAAAACGGTCATGCAATTTCCTCCCCTGTTGCTTGTCCTGGAAACAGGTCTAGCGCGCAGCGCGCGCAAGGGCAACAAATGCCGCGCCGGTGATGGTTTTCCAATCATCGTGTCAGGCGGGCTCCGTGTCAGGCGGGCACACGATACCAGCGCCGCAGGATCAGCGGCGTCAGATACATCGGGATCTGATAACAGCCGATCAGCAGCAACAGATCCGATACCAGCCCGACCGGCAGCACCCCGAGAAACAACGCGATATTGCGGTTGCCGGCCACGATGCCCAGCGGCGCGGCCAGCGCGGGGTCTTGGCGCCCCACGATCAGACTTGCGGCAATCTGCAAGCCGAAATTCAGCACCGTCACCAGCCCCAGGGTAATGAAAAACCCGGCCTCGGCGGCGCGCAGTGCCGGGCCGACCGCCACCATCAGCCCGATCACCACCAGCCCCAGCGCGATGGTGGCGGTGCCGTCGATAGCCGCCAGCACCGGGGCCGAGCCGGGCACGATCCGCCAGTGGCGCAACGCCAGCGCCAGCCCGCCCGCCAGCCCGATCAGCACCAGCAGTCGCGCCACCGAGGCCACCACTTGCAAGTGGCTGCCAAAGGCCGGCAGCAGCCAGAACACCGGCAGCGCCGTCAGCGGCAGCAGCGCCGTGCCCACCACCATCTGGCGCAGCGCCGGGGCCGGGTCGGCACCGACCATCCAGGCGATATGCGGACTGCCGGTGATCGGCGCGGCGGCCAGCATCAAGGCCACCCCCATTGCCAGCGGCTGCGCCATGATGCCCAGCGCCGAACAAACCCCGATCGCGGCCAGCGGCAGCGCCAGTTGCAACACCAGCGCCAGCCGCAGTGCCAGGCCCAGCCCGCTGAGGCCGGCGCGCATCCCCGCCGGGCCCAGCCGCAGCACCGCCAGAAACAGCAGCGCCACCACCAGCGGCGTGATGGTCGGGCGCATCGCCTCGGCGAGCGCCGGCCAGGCCACGCCGCCGACCAGCCCGGCAACCAGCGCCAGCCGCCCGTGGCGCGCGCACCAGCCAAGGCCCGCCAGCAGCCCCCCCATCGGCTAAAGCGCCGCCGCCGCCCGGGCGGCCTGATCATAGACCCCCGACAGCGCCCGCATCCGTTCGGCCATGCGCGACAGCTCTGCCGGGTCCTGGCCAATCTGCTGCGCGGCGCGCACCACCAGCGTTTCGCGGACCTCGCCATAGCGGATGCACAGCGCGGCTCCGGCCTCGGTGATGGCAACGGTCTTTTCCTTGCCGGTGCGCCCCGCATGCACCAGGTGGTGCTCGACCAGTTTCTTGATGGCATAGGTCGCCAGATGGGTATCCTCGATGCTCAGCACCAGGCAGATGTCGGCCAGGGTCTTGGGCCGCTCGCGATGGTTGACCAGATGCAGGATCAGCACTTCAAGCGGCGACATCGCCGGCCCGCCCGCCGCCACCATGCAACGCATCATCCAGCGCTGAAAGGCATGGTTGGCCATGGTCAGGGCAAACTCGTATTCCGACAGCGCCGGCAGCCGCGACCGCGCCAGATGCGCCGACGATACCACCGGGCCGACCGCGTCGCGGATCAGCGGTTCAGCATCGTGCTGGGAAGCCATAGGGCGATCTCCGGGAACAGGGCCAGAATGGCGGTGGCAAGAACAAGGATCAGAAAGAACGGCAGCGCGTAGCGGGCAATCTCGAAGATACCGCGACCGGTGATGGCTTGCAGCACGAACAGGTTGAAGCCGACCGGCGGGGTGATCTGGCTCATCTCGACCACAAGCACCAGAAAGATGCCGAACCAGATCGGGTCGATACCCGCCGCCAGCACCATCGGCAGGATGACCGAGGTGGTCAGCACCACGATCGAAATGCCGTCGAGAAAGAACCCCAGCACGATGAAGAACACCATCAGCGCCGACAACAGCGCCAGTTGCGAATAGCCCTGCTGCCCGATCCAGCCTGCCAAACTGCGCGGAATACCGGTATAGCCCATCGCCACCGTCAGAAACGACGCCCCGGTCAGGATGAAACCGATCATGCAGGTGGTTATCGCCGCGCCGCGCAGGCTGTCGAAGGCCGCCCCACGGCTAAGCCCGCCGGTCATGGCGGCCAGCGCCAGCGCCCCCACCACCCCGATCACCGCCGCCTCGGTCGGCGAGGCAAGTCCGCCATAGATCGAGCCGATCACCGCGACGATCAACACGATCACCGGTGCCAGCAACGCCGCCGCGCGCAGCCGGTCGGCAAGGCTGGGGCGCGGCTCGGGCGGCGGCATCCGGCCGCGGTTGAGCAACGACCACAGCGCCACATAGCCTGAAAACAGCCCTGCCAGCATCAGCCCCGGCACCACCCCGGCCAGAAACAGCCGCGCAATGCTTTGCTCGGTGGCCGCGCCATAGACGATCAGGATAATCGACGGCGGGATCAGAAAGCCGAAAGTGCCGGCCCCGGCAAGCGTGCCGATGGCCATGCGCATGTCGTAACCGCGCGCCTGAAGCTCGGGCAGCGACATCCGCCCCACCGTGGCGGTGGTTGCCGCCGAAGACCCCGACAGCGCGGCAAACAGCGCGCATCCCAGAATATTGACATGCAGCAGGCCGCCCGGCAGGCGGCGGGTCAGCGGGGCCAGCCCGGAAAACATGTCGGTCGACAGCCGCGAACGAAACAGAATTTCGCCCATCCAGATGAACATCGGCAGCGCCGTCAGATCCCAGACATTCAGCGAGCCCCAGACCTTGGTGGCAAACACCATCCCGGCCGGGGCCGGACTGGCAAGCTGCAACGCCACCAGCCCGACCGCCAGCAGGGCAAAGCCGACCCACAGCCCGCTCAGCAACAGCCCAAACAGCACCAGCACCAGAATCGCCGACAAAAGGGTGATATCCATCACTGCCCCGCGCCGGTTTCTCGGCTTTCCTCGGCGCGCCGGAACGCCGGGGCATGGCCGCGCAGTGCCGTCACCGTCTCGTCAACCAGCGCAATCCAGAAGATGCCAAAGCCGAGCGTCATCACCCCTTGCGGTATCCACAGCGGCACCCGGATCATGCCATAGGACAGGCTGTTGAACTGATAGCTGTCGAGCGCCTGTGCGCCGGCGTGCCAGGTGGCAAAACCCGCCAGCCCGACCGCCAGCACCAGCACCACCAGCGTCAGCCCGCGTTCCAGCCCCGGCCTGCCGAGGCGCAAGAGCAGCGTCACCCGCACATGGCCCGCCGCCCGCAAGGTGGCGGCCAAGGCCAGACTGGCGGCGGCGACAAACAGAAACCCGCCAATTTCGGCCAGCGACGGCACCGCAATGCCGATCGGCTCGCGCCCGGCCAGCAGCGCGCCGCGGTCGATGATGCGGCCCAGAACCTGCACCAGAACCAGCACCGCAATCGCGACCATGGCAAGACAGGCCCCCAGCAGCGCCGCGCCATAAAGCCCGTTCAGAACTCTGCGCATCGCGCCGCCCCTTGGTTGAATTCATGCAGCAGAAAACAGGCGAAGGCCGTGCCCCCGCCTGCCGGTCGGATCACTTGCCGCGATAGGCGTCGATCACAGCCTGACCCTCGGCCCCGGCCTGTTGCAGCCATTCGGCGGTCATCGTTGCTCCGATCTGTTGCAGCGCCTCGGAGAGGCCCGCCGAAGGCAGCGACACGGTCATGCCATGCGCGGCAAGCGCCGCAACCTGGGTCGTGGTTTCAGCGCGCGACATTTCCCAGCCCCGCGTCTCGGCCACGGCGGCAGCGGCAAGGACGGCGGCCTGCTGATCCGCGGGCAAGGCCGCCAGCGCGGCGCTGTTCACAAAGACCATGTTCTTGGGCAGCCAGGCCTGCGTGTCGATATAATGGCTGGTGTAGTCCCACGCCTGACTGCTGACCCCGGTCGAGGGCGAGGTGATCATCGCCGCCACCCGACCGGTGGAAAACGCGGTCGGAATATCGCCGGCTTCCACCTGAGTCGGCACCGCGCCCATCAGTTGCGCCAGCCGCTCGGTCGCGGCATTGTAGGCGCGGAAGCTGACGCCGCGCATGTCGGCCACATCCTCAAGCGGTTGACGCAGGAACAGGCTCTGCCCCGGCCACGGCACCGCATAAAGCAGCGTCAGCCCCTGTGCTGTCAGTTTTTCGCTAACTGCCGCGCGCGACGCGGTCCAGAGCGCCTCGGCCTCGTCATAGCTTGCGGCAAGGAACGGAATGCTGTCGACCCCGAACACCGGGTCTTCATTGGCAAGCCGCGACATCAGAATCTCGCCGATCGGTGCCAGACCGCGCCGCACGCTGTCCTTGATTTCGGCATGTCCGAACAGCGAGCCCGCCGAATGCACGGTGATGGTCAGCGCACCATCGGTCGCCGCACGCACGTCATCGGCAAACTGGATGACATTCTGGGTGTGAAATACCGCGTCACCGTAGGGTGTCGGCATGTCCCAGTTGGTCTGGGCAAGTGCCGGTGCGGCAAGAACGGCAAACGCCGCGGCAAGGATTGCACGTTTCTTCTGGCTGATCATTGTCGTCTCCCTGAGTGTGATCTGAAAATCCGCCCCTTTGGGGCAGACCCGAAGTTTCGGGCGATGTGCCGTTTTTTCGGCTTCACTTGATGGTTGACGATTCGTTTGTAGTTTGTCAAGAATTTATGAACGAATGGCCGCGCCCTCCCGGGCTGGGCAGCAACGGGGGCGATGGCATGTTCAAGGCAGCGGCGGAAAACCTGGAGCGGTGGGATTTCTGGATCGACCGCGGCGGCACCTTCACCGATGTCGTCGGACGTGCTCCCGACGGCGGGCTGCACCCGCTGAAGCTGCTGTCGGAAAACCCCGAAAGCTATGACGATGCCGCCGTCGAGGGTATTCGCCGCCTCTTGCAGGTGGCCCCCGGCGCCGCAATCGCGCCCGCGCGGGTCGGCACGGTCAAGATGGGCACCACGGTGGCCACCAACGCGCTGCTCGAACGCAAGGGCGATGCGACGCTTTTGCTGATCACCCGAGGCTTTCGCGATGCGCTGCGCATCGCCTATCAGGCGCGGCCGGATATCTTTGCCAAGGAAATCATCCTGCCGGAGCAGCTTTACCGGCAGGTGATCGAAGTTGACGAGCGGCTGCGCGCTGATGGCACGGTGGAACGCCCGCTTGATCTGACCGGGCTGGCCGCGCCGCTGGCGGCTGCCCGCGCGGCTGGGATCGACGCGGTGGCGATCGTGCTGATGCACGCCTGGCGCAATCCGGCGCATGAGGCGGCGCTGGCCGAGGCGGTGCGCGGAGCGGGCTTTGGCCAGGTCTCGGTCAGCCACGAGGTTTCGCCGCTGATCAAACTGGTCGGGCGCGGCGATACCACGGTCGTCGATGCCTATCTCTCGCCCATCCTGCGCCGATATGTGGCGCGGGTGGCGGCGGCCCTGGGCGCAACCCCGCCCGACCAGCCGGGGCCGACGCTGCAATTCATGATGTCGTCGGGCGGCATGACCGCGGCCGAGATGTTTCAGGGCAAGGATGCCATCCTTTCCGGGCCGGCCGGCGGCGTTGTCGGCATGGTGAAAACCGCGCGTCAGGCCGGGTTCGACCGGGTGATCGGCTTTGACATGGGCGGCACCAGCACCGATGTCGCCCATGCAGCGGGTGCCTATGAACGGGCCTTCGATACCGAGGTGGCGGGGGTGCGCATCCGCGCGCCGATGATGCGCATTCACACGGTTGCAGCAGGCGGCGGCTCGGTGCTGCATGCTGAGCCGGGGCGCTTTCGCGTCGGGCCTGACAGCGCCGGGGCTGCCCCTGGCCCGGCCTGCTACCGGCGCGGCGGGCCGCTGACGCTGACCGATGCCAACGTCATGCTGGGCAAGCTCAACCCCGAG
>Ga0210044_10009406_pt1 | contig 11905 bp, 11 predicted proteins | sample CryGey13umfilter_2_FD_183959 | JGI IMG/M metagenome (GOLD analysis project Ga0210044, IMG submission 183959) | Groundwater microbial communities from aquifer in Utah, USA - Crystal Geyser 4/9/14 3 um filter (SPAdes) (version 2) | ecosystem: Environmental > Aquatic > Deep subsurface >... | reverse complement strand
CCCATTGGTATCTATATGTGAATCATTGTGCCAACTATATATGCAATGATTGCTGCAATACCACCCACAAGTACTACTTCGCCAATAGAGTTAATAATACTGCGCTTTGTAACTCTCCAACGTAAAAAACCGAGCAAAACAAGTGCAAGGAATGTTGCTGAAGTTGAGAAAACGAATGCGGTTTGAATAGAGCGAGAAAAAAAATAGGGAAGAAGAGGTATGATGCCAAAAGATATAAAAGCCAAAAAAGTTGCAAGTGCATTGTATAGAGGCATTTCACCCTCAGGATTCGTCATTTCAAGCTCATCTTTCATCATAAATTCGACCCAATAAGGCTCGTTTTTTTTGTAGAGCTTGGTTATAGTTTGGGCATCTTTTTTATTGAACCCCTTTTTTTGCAATATGTGGATCGTTTCAGATTCTTCCATTTTTGTTGAGTTTCTAATTTCATGAAGTTCTTTGTCTTTTTCTGATCTAAATACATCTTGATCGGCGCGAATAGATAAAAAATTACCGAGTGACATAGACGCGCCGTCAGCAAAAAGATTTGCTATGCCGAATAAAAGAACCGTCAGGAAGGGAAGTGTTGTATTGCTTCCCATTGCCTGGGCGCCGGTAAAACCTGCGACAACAGCAAACGTGGTAACGATACCGTCGTTTGCGCCATAGACTATCTCTTTCAAATAGGTAGAGAATGGAGACAGTACATGTTCTTTTTCCAAATGTCTTTTATAGGTTTCTTCTGTATAGCGATTCATAGTGAGCATTATATCAATAAATATATGCCGATTAATAGAGAGCGTTGTTATCTGTTTCGTGTCAATGTTATCTTAATGTTATACTCGTACCTATGGTACAGAATATCGGCCTTTCCTCTCTCGAAGCAAAGCAAATATACATAAAAAATGGTCCCAATTCTTTGCCTCAAAAACCTACACGTTCGGTGTTGTTTTCGCTTTTAGATCAGTTTCGCGACGCGCTGGTAGTACTTCTCATCATAGCAACAATAGTAGCGCTCCTTGCAGGCGAAGTAATCGATGCGATAGCTATATTAAGTATTGTTATTTTGAATGCGTGTATAGGTTTCATACAAGAGTACAAGGCAGAGCGAGCAATTGAGTCACTGAAGCGTGGAGAGCAGCACTCGGTTCGTGTCTTTCGAGATGGTGAGCTTACACAGATACCCGTCGAAGAACTAGTCATAGGAGATGTTGTCTATTTGGAATCAGGAGATAACGTTCCGGCCGACTGTGTGGTTATGACAGAAAGTTATTTGAAGGTTGACGAAAGTATTCTGACAGGCGAATCTATCCCTGTTCAAAAACATAGCGGAGAAGGCTTTATAATAGGAAAACCACTGGCTGAACAGCATACTGTCCTTTTTCGAGATACAAAAATACTTGAGGGAAACTGTAAAGCAAGCGTATTTGCTATAGGTGGAGAAACGCAAGTTGGAAAAATTGCACTTCTTTTGCAAGATCCAAAGCAAAAAGATACACCGCTACAAAATGAGCTGACTCGTATCGGTAGACAGCTGACAGTACTCATCGGTGCTATTGCGATTGTTATTTTTGTGTTGTTATTTATTAGGGGGGTTCCTGTCACCGATGCACTACTGACCGCTGTGTCTTTAGCTGTTGCTGCAATACCCGAAGGCATGCCTGCTGTAGTAACGGTGGTTTTATCTATGGGAGTACTTGCGTTGGCAAAAAAAAATACGGTAGTTCGCAAAATGAAAGCTGTAGAAACGCTAGGTGCCGTGACATATTTACTTACTGATAAAACGGGCACGCTGACGACGAATACCATTTCTGTTACTCGTCTGTATACAAAGCACGGGAATTTTACTATTAAGGGTGATGGATATAATACAGAAGGAGAAACTTTCTATAATGGAGAATCAACAAAAACATCCGATTTAAACAAAGTGTTGCCACTTTTTGAAGTTTGTGCTGTGTGTAATAGCGCAGCACTAGAACCAACACGTGTTATAGGAGATACGACAGAGGGAGCATTGTTAGTTATGATTGAGCGGTTTGGCTTCAATTATCGCGATATTCGATCAAGTTATACCGTACTTCGTGAAGTCCCTTTTTCGTCAAAGACAAAACGGATGGTAATGGTAGTAGAAGAAAAATTAAGTAAAAAGAAGTTCATTTTTATGAAAGGTTCACCAGAAACTATAGCTGAATCGCTCGATGGAAAGACAGCGAATGCGCTCCTTGAGATTGCAAGTATGTGGGCAAAGGAGGGCCAACGAGTATTAGCGATGAGTCGTATGGAATTAGATGAAGAGAAATTTATTAAACTTAAAAAAAGTGAATACATTCATATAGATCAATATACAAAAGATATGCAATTTATGGGAGTTGTTGGTCAGGAAGATACGGTCCGTCCGAATATTCACCAGACGGTTGAGCAGGCGCGAAAGGCTGGAATACATACGATAATGATAACGGGCGATCATCCATTGGCTGCGTACGCTATTGCACAAAAAACAGGTATTGCCGAGAGTGAAAAACAAGTAGTAGGTGCAAAAGAATTGCAGGCGATATCTGATGAGGCATTGGTAAGTCGGATTACTCAAAATGCATACCCGCTTCGTGTCTTTGCTCGCGTTTCACCAGAAGAAAAGTTGCGTATAGTTACTCTATTAAAAAAGTATACTGGGAAAGTGGTGGCGGTTACTGGGGACGGTGTGAATGATGCGCCTGCAATTCGCAGTGCGCACGTTGGTATAGCAATGGGACACATAGGTTCTGACGTAGCAAAAGAAGTCGCTGACGTTGTCATAAAAGATGATAACTATCACACGATCATAAACGGTATTTTTCAGGGTCGCGTTATCTATGATAACTTACTCAAATTCATAAGTTTTCTCTTGTCGAGCAATTTGAGTGAAGTGCTGGTTGTGTTTATTGGTACGTTAGCAGGGCAATTATCTATACTCTTACCTGTGCAAATTTTGTTTATTAACTTAGTCACAGACAGTGCTCCAGCATTAGCATTGGGGTTTGAAAAGGGTGATGCGGATACACTGCGAGAACAGCCGAGAGATATCTCTCGTGCCATTCTGACAAAGGACAAGTGGGTAACACTTGCAAGCGAAGGCATAGCTATTGCATTGAGTACACTGACCGTTTATTTTATATTGTTACCACGTGGTGTCGACTATGCTCGTTCGGCCGCATTTCTTGTACTAGTAACGGCACAGTTACTTCATTCGCTCAATAATCGGAGTAGTAGTTTGAGTATATTTTCCCGTCATTTGCAAGTGAACACGATTTTGTATATGGCGGTATTTGTATCGCTCGTAATTGCGGTTGGGGTGATACAGCTTCATGTATTTAATGGTATATTCAGAACTGTACCCATAACATCGATTGGTCACTGGATACTGATTTTGGTTATGTCGTTATTTATTGTGTTCTATGTGGAAATGCGAAAACTTCTCATGCGCATGCTACTGCCAAAACAATGAGTACTGTATAATACGCACATGAAGGTACTGGCATTTGTTGCACTAGTAATAACGCTCTTTGTTTCTTTATTTCAGATAAGTGGCGCTAATCTTTCCAATAATGTACTGGCTGTTGCTGTAATGATTTTACTTTTGGTGTTATTCGCAGATTTAAAAGAATTTAACTTTTGGGGTTTATGGGGAAAGAAAAGAGAGGAACCAATAAAGAAAATTGAAGAAGGGGAAGTCATACTTTCAAAGCAAAAACCGTCTCGGTATAAACTAACAAAGGCAGAAAAAGAAGATGATCCGCAACAAATGGGAAGTGACATCGGAAATTTTCTATCTGTTTCATATGAAATAGAGCGTCTTTTACGGATCATAGCCAGATCTATAAGCACGTCTGGGAAAGATGTAGCGTTTACTCCGGACGCATCATTAAAAACACTTGTGGATAGTGGATTTCTATCAAACAGTGCTGTTGAAGCAATTGAATTAATAAGAGACGTTAGAATTGGTTATTTGCAGTCAAACTTAGAAGTAAACTCTACCTACGTATTATATTTACGACAAGTCCTTGAAGTTGCCACCGATGTTCATCAGCAACTAAAACGATGGATAGAAGATCCAAAAAAATAGATAATTCCTTTCACGGCGATGTAGGTTCTGAATAATGATCAATTCAAATCAATCCGATTAGCGTTATTAAAAAAAATGATTGAATATAATTCATCAATATTCATTCCTAAAAAAGCGACTCTAGTGTCGGGATGGCCGGACTTGAACCGGCGGCCTCTACGTCCCGAACGTAGCGCTCTAGCCATCTGAGCTACATCCCGATTACAGACTATTGTATCACGACTATGTTATGGTTGGGATATTCATTCATTTTCGGTATAATCGCTTCATGTCATTATTGCGCTACCTATTTTTTTTTGTGCTGTTGCTGTTTTTTATCCCAAAAACAGTATTTGCCGTTGTAGATCCTGTAAGTTTTCCAAACAATAAATTTGGAATTCATATTGCTGTGGCAGACGAACAAGATTTGAAAGATGCAGCAGCCTTAGTAAATGCTAATGGGGGCGATTGGGGCTATGTTACGCTTGTCATACAAGAAAACGATAGAGATATCGGTAAGTGGCAAGACATATTTAACACGATGCGCAAGTTACACCTCATACCTATTGTGCGCATTGCTTCTCAGCAGCAAGGCTCTGTATGGAAACGACCATCTGCAGATGACGCACAAGGGTGGGCTGATTTTTTGGATTCCCTCAACTGGGTCGTTGAAAATAGGTACGTCGTATTGTATAACGAACCAAATCACGCACAAGAATGGGGAGGAGAAGTACTACCCGAAGATTATGCACATGTTGCGTACACGTTTGCAGAAATGCTAAAAGAGAAGGACTCATATTTTTATGTGATGCTTGCGGGTATGGATGAAGCAGCCCCTTCTAGTGGACCAAACTATGAAGATGCCGGTATATTTTTATCACGCGTTCTTGCAACCAAAGATTCATCTAGCTGGAGTAAAGTGCTCGATGGTATTTCTGCACACGCATACCCGAACCCTGGTTTTGTTGGTAGCCCGGACGGTTGGGGAAAAGCGAGTGTTCGCGGTTACCAGTGGCTACAAGATGTATTCAGCCAACAGGGTGTTACTAAAAAAATGCCGGTGTTTATAACAGAAACGGGGTGGGATCAGTCGAAAGTTGGTGAAGATTTAGCAGCTCAGTATCTTACACAGGCATACCAAAATATATGGTTGCCCGACGAAAATGTCGTTGCCGTAACGCCATTTGTATTAAATTATCAATCAGACCCATTCTTGGGTTTTTCATGGAAGAAACAAGAAACAGATTCTTTTTACTCTATTTATTCTGAAGTACAAAAAATAAAAAAACTAAAAGGAGCGCCAAAGCAAAAAGAAAAAATAGAAATTTTATCTTCACTCCCCACTACCTTTACGGCAGATTCAAAAATAGGGTTTGCGTTGCGCATAAAGAACAGAGGTCAAAGCATAGTAGATGCATTCGATGGCTATAAAATAGCAGTTTCACAGAATAACGAGGGTTTCGAGGAAGTATTCTCACCCATAGTTTCACTAGAGCCTGGTGAAGAAACAAATATATCAGTCTTTATAAAAACCCCAAAGACAACTGGATATTCAAAATCACGCATTATATTGAAAAAAAATGATGAGCATGTTTCTGTGATTGGATCTTGGAATAGAAGAATAGTTCCGAAGATAAATATGGTAGTTTTTGTGAAACTGCTTCTTGGATTTACGCATGAAGTAGGCGGGTACGAGGTACAGGTCTATGACCAGCGAGAGCATGTAGTCTTTAAGCGTACCGATATGCATGCGGTAAATGGCAAAATAGCTCTCAAAGATATTCCAAACGTCATAGTAGGGGAGCGCTATAGAGTTGTTGTTTTGCGTCCCTATTACTTACCGCGGCAAACATTTGTGCAGCTCAAAGAAACAGGCAATGAGGTACGAGTTAAGCCAATGTTACCACTCGATTGGAACAGAGACGGCAAATGGAGCTGGGGTGATTTTGTATGGTTTATTAAATAAAGTATGTTCTATAGGTTGTGGTAGAATAGCGATTGATGGATTTTGAAGATATTAATGAAGCGACGTTCCGACATCTTAGTAATGATGAAAAAAGAGGCATTATTATTAGGCAAAGTGCAGGGTCTTATTTAAGTGATATTGGAATAATTACTCCGCACATATCTCATATCCGTGATGAATTTGATTCACAAGTAATAACATCTGAACATCCGGTATTTGTTATGGAGCGTATAGGTAACTCATTGGCTTTTAATACAAAGTTTATCGGAGGCCTGCCAGGGGTTGATAGTGCTACAAACTATCCATTAGTAAATCAAGCTCACCGATCAGCAAGAAATGCTTTATTACCACTGCTATATTCTAATGGAAGATGTGGAGCGATAACTGCATTTTTCCCTCATGAATATGGCAATAGGTCTGTTGGTATAGTTTATGGAGAGACACGCAGTAAATCTGATTATACAGCAAGCCGTTTAAAAGCAAGGCTTTTAGGCATAGATCTTGGTCGAGAAGAAATAGGATCTATGTTCGTACTTATGACAAAGGAGTACGTAGTAATAGTTGGTGGCGGTATGCACTTGCAACTAACCAGGAGTGACATTGCTGGCTATGACGAAGCAATATCGAACGCTGAATTTAAGGAATTTTTAGATCGCAAATATATGAAAATACCATCAGCGGTACAACTTGCAGAAGGTATTGAAAGATATATCCCAATACTTTAAATTGGAATTTGCTATAGGGCGTGGTATAATCGCCTCATATGACAGTCGATACATCGCTAGGAAGAGGAATTGGACTAGATGTTTTTAGGGGTATGTCAGCTGGCTACAAAGAAACTTTGATACGTCACACTAGCGCAGGTTCCTTTATGCAGAGCATGGGGATCGTTCCTGCAGACAGAAATCCCGACTTGCAAACATGCACATCAATCCATCCAGTTTTTGGAATACTGAGCGGAGAGAGTGCTTGGAAACTACATGGTGGCTTGCCTGCACTTTTCAGGGGTGGCTTTGATTATATGGGTAGAGAAAACTTAGTTGATTTTGCAACACAGGCTAGAGAACCATTGATATATGGCAATACAGATAGCGGAGCAGTTAGTATGTACATTCCTCCAGAACTAGCAGTTCCAATTTATGTCTGTATGACTAATCAATTTGTTTACAATAAGTACGCATCTCAAGTACGTCTTTTTGGTATTGGTGATACCTTACTACGTAGGCCAACTCATCTAGAACATGTGCAGACAGCGCCTTTTGTAGTTTTGGCAAATAACAAAGGATCGGTGATGATATTGAATAAAACTATTAGTCCGTGGTCATGGATAGGAATAAAGTCACACCTAGAGAGAATTAATGATTATGCAGTTAATGAAGGACAGCGAAAGGCACAAAGCTATGGAATCAAAATCCCTTCTGAAAAAGCTATTCTTGCCGTACTAAAGGCATTTACGATGGTAGAAGAGTAGAATGGTAGCTGAAGTGATACGTATAGAAACTATGACGACATTAAATTTTAGTATACAACCTGTTGTAATGCGCACGTAATGTATTCAGCATAGCTATTGTGGACCACACACTGCAAAAACTATGACTCGGCTATCGTCCATGGTTCTGTAAAATGTGAAATCCTGCTTCTTTTTTCTTTCTGTATCCTATATACTTTCCGTATGAACATTCTTATTACTGGCGGTGCGGGGTTTCTGGGCTATCACTTGGCTCAATTCTTGAAAAAAAAGGGTCATACGCTCACCCTTCTCGATTTGCATGCATTTGATAAGAAAGAATATCCCGGCAATTACAATCTTGTTATTGGAGACGTTCGTGACAAACGTTTAGTATATTCTTTAGCCAAGCGTGCAGATGTTATCATACATGCAGCAGCGGCACTTCCTTTGGAAAAAGCCGAGGAAATACGCACAACTACCGTAAACGGCACGCGCATTGTCTTACAAGCTGCATTGAAAAACAAGGTTAAGCGAGTGATCTATATTTCATCAACCGCAGTTTACGGCATACCAAAAGTACACCCTATTTATGAAACAGATACACTTGTCGGTGTCGGGCCATACGGAGAAAGCAAAATCAAAGCCGAACAACTGTGTCGTCAGCATATAAAAAAGGGTTTAAGCGTTACTATTATTCGCCCTAAAACATTTGTAGGTACGGGGCGTTTGGGAGTGTTTGAGATTCTATTCGATTGGGTACACGATGGCAAAAAAATACCGGCCATTGGAAGTGGGAACAACAAATACCAACTGCTTGAAGTAGACGACTTAGTAGCTGCTATTTATTGTGCAGTCACCTCGCGAAGTAAAAAAATGAATACGGAGTTCAATATTGGAGCAGGGGAATATGGGACCGTCAAAAGCGATCTTGAAACGCTTTTCAAATATGCCAAAAGTGGTTCAAAAATATTTCCAGTGCCGTCACTCTTTGTTAAAACACCGCTTCGCATACTTGAAGCTTTACATTTGTCTCCGTTGTACCGATGGGTGTACGATACAGCAGACAAAGATTCATTTGTTTCAATAGAAAAGGCAAAAAAAATACTCAAATGGAAACCAAAATATTCCAATGCGCAAGCCCTTATTCGTTCATATTGCTGGTACCTAAAACACTATAAAAACATAAAGTCAAAGCGTGCAGGTTTTACGCATACTGTCGGGTGGAAACAGGGGGCACTCGGTATAGTAAAGCGGTTTATGTGATAATTATTTCTTCTTAAAAATCAGTATTTTCGGGTGATCGTATACGGTAAACGATTCGTCTGCACCTTGATCATTCAATTGTAGTTTCAGTGATCCGATGGTGAGCGTGGGATACTCGCTGAATTCTTTGATCTTCTTAAACCCGCGCTTTTCAGAAAAGAGATCTGTATAGTATTGTGATGCAAGAGGGAAACATACGGCATATCTATCGCAGTCAACGAGGTGTGTTATTGGTACGTAAAGTCGGTTAGACGCTATTACTATGTAATCTGAACTGTTGAGCATACTATTGATTGTTTTCCATTTTGCTTCGTTATCTGGTTGATTGTAAAGAGGCAGTTGCACGAAGTTGTAGTATCCCTGTGGTGCACCTAGTGGTACTTGATCGTCCCAGTGTTCAAGTGCAATAGTTGTGCGTGGTGGCACATTGCTTATTATCCAGCTTGTGGCTTGCAAACGCGTATTTCGCTTCGCATATATGTGCATGAACATAAGGGTATAGGTAAATCCAAATAAGCATAATGCTAACGCAGCAAAACGCATAGGTAGTTTAGAATTAAATATCGAGGCAAGTGCGACCCCTGCAAAAACGGCAAAAAATGGGTACAGGGGCAGCATATAGCGCATGAATTTTACTGCAGACTTACCAAGAACAAGAAAATAGAGTACATAAAAAGCGAGAAATAATAGGAGAGGGAGTACTTTTTTTGTTTTGGACTTTATCAGAGTCATACATCCTAAGATTGTCAAAATGCTGAAGAATGGCCCCATTCCCCATAGGAATATATTCTTCAAATAGTATACATAGGGCATAGTGCCAACATACTGGAGAGTATAGGGAAATATATAAGCGTTTGTATTCATGCGCATTTGAAGGGTTATATCTTGAATAAATTGGTGCATATTGATATACGCGTAAGGCATTGAGATGAAGTGAAATATGAGGAGTAATACATGGAACACTATAATAGTGCCAAGTTGTTGTATTGTTGCTGTGATTAGCGTGTAGAACATGTTTTTATCCTTATTGTGTTTTAGCGCATTCGCGTAGTAAGGTGCGAGCAAACCAAGTATGATGATCGGGTACACAGCGAGTGTGCTCACTTTTGTAGCAAGCGCCATAGCATAAAATACTGCAGTAAAGAGTACAGTGCGTTTTGATGACTTGCGAACGTGCAAAAGTAAAGAATATACGGTAGCAACAAGAAAAAACGTCACTAGTGGATCTACCACAAAGAAATGTGCATTTTGGATAGGAAAAAAGGCAACTGCGTAAACGAAAAATGCAAAAAAAGCCGCCTTCTTATGAAACAAAAAATGCGCTATCTTGAACACGATCAACAAGGTAAAAATGTCGAATATAGTCGACAATGTTCTACCTAAAAACAGTAGGCCATTGTAGTTGAATAAGGGCACTCTCAATATAATTTCAATACACTGTCCTATTGCTGCAAGCAGATAAATGGGTAGTGACCCATAATTAAAGAAATCTGGGTTCAGATTCGTAAAAAAATGTATACGGGTTGTTACCATGATAAGCATGCGCTCGTCGGGGTGCAGGTGAAACCCACTATCCCAATTTTGGCCATATATGCGAAGTGCTATAGCAAGTGTAAGAATAAAAAGAAAGGCCAATTTTTCTTTCAGTGTGCTCAGTTTCATACGTACAGTATACGGTATAATTATAAATCCATCAGATCTGTATGTGCGCTGTGTTTCAGGCAAGAATCTGTAAAAGATGCAAGACGCACCGCTACGCTGCGTAGTGTGTAATTTGACTATCTATATTAAGTGTCTTATAATAGTACTATGAGCGCAGAAAAAATAATGCATTATGATCCAGCGACAGGTACGTTAGGGACTACGCCAACAGAAAAAGAACTACTTGAAGCATTAAGAAAACAAGAAGAGTTGGGTGGCCCGAAAATAAATGATGTACTTGAGGTGCAGCTCCCAGAGGGTGGTAATAGAGGGTATGTCAATGTTTCTATAAGAAACTACGGCAAAGAGTAGTGCCCATAAAACTTTGTATATCTATACAGAGTAGATCACTTCATAAGTGCTTGCATTCGAGGAAACAATATCCTATAATAGATATACATATTTAATATGTATATGAAAGATACTATAACGAACGAAAAAGGCAATATCCGACTAACTAAAAGTCTTATGTATTTAGTTCCAGTTTTAATGGCATTATATTTATATGTTGGAGATCTTTCATATGACCCAACTTATAATGCGGTAGAATGTCCACCAAGCAGCGATACTGTATCTAGGGTAGATGAATGGACTGGTGCAGATGGTCATGAGTATGAGGAAACAAACTGCTATGATAGTAAAACAGGCAGTAGGATTAGCGGTCAATGCTGCTGTTTCGTAGCAAGTGCTTCCGGGCTAAATCCGGAACAAATAGATGCTATACGTAATATAAGAGATGGCCTAAATGTAACCGTCCCTGGCTTTAAACCTCTCATTTCTGATACATATAAGAATTGGGGACCATCAGTCGCAGATTATTTGAGAAAGCACGAAGGTGCAAAGAGAATAGTACATGACGCAATTGCACCCGTGGCGTTCACAGCAATAGATATTAATAATAAACTTGGTGAAAGTGGCTTAATTATCCAAATGAAAGCGCAGCAATCTAAAGCCTCACTTCGCTAAGCAATCTCACTCACTCCTTGCGTCTTTTCAGAAATGTGCGTATAATGAACGTATCATAAGTTTCATACATGTTTATGTTCAATCCATTTAAGGCCCTTGGAAATATGCAAGCGTTTCAACAAAAAGCAAAGGCTATGCAAGAGGCATTGTCACAAGAAGAGGTTACTATAGAAAAGAACGGTGTTCGTATTGTTATGAGCGGTGATCAGCAGGTAAGAAGCATAGAAGTAGACGGAGCTATGGAAAATCGCATAGCAGAAGCGTTTGCCGAAGCTATAAAGAAAACACAAGAAATCGCTGCACGAAAATTACTTGAAATGCAAAGCGAATAAAACTACTGTTTCTTAATGAGTTTTACTGCTTCTTTTACATTGGGTGCTTTGAATGTATCGTGAATGATAAGTTTATCGATGCGGTTGAAAAGCCACACAACACGTGTTTTTGTGTGTTGTCGCAAATAGTCTACAATATCCCAGTTATC
>Ga0210044_10009404_pt1 | contig 11908 bp, 8 predicted proteins | sample CryGey13umfilter_2_FD_183959 | JGI IMG/M metagenome (GOLD analysis project Ga0210044, IMG submission 183959) | Groundwater microbial communities from aquifer in Utah, USA - Crystal Geyser 4/9/14 3 um filter (SPAdes) (version 2) | ecosystem: Environmental > Aquatic > Deep subsurface > Groundwater... | reverse complement strand
AGCTTACGATTATTTAGGTGATCCTGGCAGCATATACGATTATGATGCTTTTCCAAGTTATTACCCAGCGGATCACGGCCCGTGGGGCATGACCAATGTAAATGGTCCTCATAACGGTCCTGGGACAGATGGAGAATATATTATCAACCTTAGCGACCTAGCGATTTCATATCTAAATCTTTACATAGGAGAGTTGCATAAAGTATATTTCGTTTTAAGATCATATACTTATGACGAGAAAAATGTTGAGCCTGACGGCACAGCAAATGAATATGTGGCTTTAGGTGGTTATAGTACAGCTATCGCAATAGCGTTGCGGATTACCGGAACACTTGAAGGTCCATTAATATTGTAAGGAGACACGACAATGGCAATAAGAAATGCACAGTTTATTCCTTATTATGATAAAATAGGCCCATACGTCGGGAAAACGTCATGGAATATCAAAATGCCGGAACTCAATATCCCAAAATGGGATACGGCTGTTCCAAAGATGGATCAGACTGCCATCTCCGGCTACAAGCAGCAGGCGGCGGCTACCGGAATAAGGGGATTGCGTAATGCTTTACGGGAAAGTATCACCCTCGGGCGTGGTGTGGACAGGGATAACCCCTACGCCGCACAACAGAGGGCTAAGTCTGCAATGTCCGGGTTTGGGTCTGGCCTTGGTAATGTTATGCAATCAGCTTCGACAGAGGCATTGAACCGATACCTGCCGGAATACCAAGCTCAGAACCAGGCGGCACAACAGGAGTACGGAGCGCGAGTACAGGGTGCGTTAAAAGAGGCTGAACTTGAGATGATGCCACAGGTTGAGCAGATGAAGGCTGAAATGGCTCCATACGCAAAATATCTTGGGGTAAAGGGGATGTCTTCGGCGGCACAAAGTTTAGCAGATCAATATAGAAAATACTATAAAAGTGCGATAGAACATCAGCCTGGAGGAATTAAAGCTTTTGTAGGCAGCACAACATCATTTAATCCGTATCAGTATCTAGGTTACGCATAGGAGGATTGTTATGGCTATCGGTATCGGTTGGGGAATGTTGAAGAAAAAGATTACAGAGGCTAGAGGCCCGGCGGCCTTAATTGCCCAAGATCGTGCGGAAACAAAAAAGAATTTACAGGGGGCCGGAATCGGGCTTGAGCATCCGCAGTTTAACAAAGCGGTAGATAGCCTGACGATGTCGGATTATTATTATAATATGCTAAGGCCGAAGGGTGGAAAGTTGCCAAGGAATTTTCAATCGACAGGTAAAAGCTATAAAGGTCTTTTGACAAAGGCGGTGTAAAATGGGATACAGAACATTAACGGAATTTCCTGAAATTGCCAGAGCGTACAATGCTTACGGTGGTAATTTTGATAACCAGGAAAATATCCGTAAGGACATTATGGGTAACCTTGAGGTAAAGACGCACATGCAGCCTATCAAGCTCGGACACATGACAAACGCCGAGACTGCAAGGTTGCAGATGAATATTCTTGGCGTTTATCCTCCGATGTCGGGTAAAATGGAAGCGCAGGGGGTGTATAAAAGGCTATCCGAGACGCCTGGAATAGATAGAATGTCACCAAGTGATTTTGGTAAGGTAGTTAATGTTCTGCTCCCAAGAATAGGAGGGGCAGGGGGTGGGACGAGTCCTATGAAAGAAGATCAGTCTTGGGGGAAAAAATATTTGTCAAAGAAATATCCTCAAGTTGCGGATTTAATGTACCCAGGTCTTAAAAGACAAATGAAGCTTGCTGCAATGCACCATCGGGGAATAAGCCCTGCATTTAAAGCTAGAATGGGAATGGGAGAATAACAATGGCTAAATATAGCAGATTTCAAAATCAACAAAGAGCGTCTCAGGCTCAGGGGCTTCATCCGGGTATGGACTACGAAAATCTATTACAGCAGGCGCAAGAGCTTCAAAACAGGGCACAAGAGTTAAATAATCAGGCCGCAGAACTTCAACTGGAACAAGCCCGTGAAGCGGCACAGATGGTGGACTACGCTAATGAGCGAGATATTAGTCCTCAGTTGCGTCCTGAAAACATATCGGGCATCAGGAAATATCTGGCCGATACCAGAAAAGAAGGTGAGACTCCGTTCTTTACCAATGTTTTAAGCAATGTCGAGGCCAACCCGGATGCTTTCTATTTCGAAGAAGGTGGGCCTACGCAGAGGGCTAAGTACGCCAAGGGGAAGTTAGCTGAAGCGGCAGAGTCGGCAAAATTGAAAGCGACGAAGGGCGGGAAAGAAAAGAAACCTATTCAGCTTGGAGATATGAAAACAGGCAGTGTTGTGTTGCTCGATCCTGATACCTATGAAGAAATAGGAAGCATCGAAAATACGCCTATCATTGAAGAAGATGAAGTGGGAAACAAAAAGATTGTCGGCTATAAACCGGGAAAGTTTACAAGAAAAAAAGACTTCGCGTTACCTGACGACATAAAACGGCAGCTTTTAGGTGGTGGTGGAGGCCAAAGACTCCCGATAGACGACCTTGCCGTAGCTCACCAAATGGCAGCTCAGGCACAACCTCAAGCCCCTGTAGCACCACAGCAGTCAATGGGTTTAGGCAATATGATGACAGCACCTTTGAAACAGACGGGAAAATTCCTATACGATGCTTTGACAGCTCCACAACAGGAACAACAAACTCCTATATCTGCTCCGATACCAAGAGGCCGATATACGGAGGGACCGACCGAAGAAGATAGAGCCGCCGCTATGGGGGAAATGGGCGGTTTAGCTCGGAAATTGGGATTCTCAATGGATAACCCGTATTATCCGCCAAATCTTCTGAATAGCTTATATGAAACATCCGCAAGAGGTGGGCAGGGTATTTTGGATTTACTCGGATATTTAGCCAATCAACAGGGCGCAGCACGGAGAGAATATTTAGGGCAATGACATGAACTATCTTGACCCATACCGTTCTTTATATCCTAATTTTGACGATGAAGATATAGCTGACAAACTGTATCGGTACAACCCGGAGTTTGAGCAGGCGGGGATTGACTTCGATACATTTGCGAATAGGATAGGGGCTAGAAAACCGTCTTTGCTGGTACAGCCAGAACCAGACGAAGATCAATTCTCGTTGATGAGTTTGCCAAGGGGCCTCGCCCGTGGTCTATACGGTACGGCGGCCACAATCCCCGGCCTTGCAGCGATGGGACTTGACGCCCTAGGTGCTGACGAGCTTGCCAAAGAATCAGCCGATGTTGCGGGGAGGCTGCTAAAAAAAGGCGAGGAATACAAACCGAAAACTGAATTTAAGGAAGCGTGGGAGCATCCAAGCGTTGCTGGAATAGCCGACCAAATTTTATTTCAGTTAGGGAACATAGCTCCTTCTATGGTGGTTGGTGGTGTCGGCGCAGGAATAGGCAAATCCCTTGTAACTAGGGGTGTCGGGAGCGGATTACTCAAGGGGATGATCGAGAAGCAAGCGGCTAAAGAAGTTGCAAAAGGGATCGCTAAAGAAGAGGCCCTTGCCATCGCCGCCGGAAAACTCGGAACTCGAATTGGAGTTGTTGCTTCAACGGCGCCGATGGAGGCCGTACCTAATTATTTAGATGATGTTGAGAAGCACGGCATTGATGATGCCAACCCGTTAAAAGCGGCGGTTACAGGCACGGTGGCGGGTTTTGTTGAGACTCTTGGCGGTAACATCCAAGTACTTGACAGGATACTCGGCAACAAGGCTGTTTCTGAATTTACGAAGGCTGCAACATCCGGGGCACTCGGTAAAGCTGGGCGCATAATTAAAGAGGCATTCAAAATAGGCGGTCCTGAAGCGTTTCAAGAACTGACTCAAGAAGGGCTGTCTATCGCAAACGAATTGTGGGCGGCGGCAGATCAGGAAGAACGGGAAAAGATTCTCAAAGACCCGAACCTGAAATACAGACTTGGGGAATCCGCTTTCGGTGGTCTTGTTGGAGGTCTTGTGCCGGGTGGTATCTCAGGGGCATTTACTAAAACTACCGAAGGAAAAACCAAGCGTGATGACGCTGTAAAAACCGTAATCGAAGGCGGCTTAGAGGATGATGCTGTAGATGAAGGGTTCAACAAAGCTCTTGAAAAGACTTTAAAAACTCCGGCAGAACGCCAAGTTGAAATTGAGCGTTTAATGCCGACTACGGTTGAGGATCGGTTTGGCGGTGTTCGACAAAACCTAAAAGACTTCGAGTTTACGCCGACCGATTATGATGCGCTACAGCAGGATATAAGAGCAAGGGACGCACAGGCAGGGATCGACCGTTTATCCGACCAGGATTTAGCTCAGGAGCAGGCTTACAAGGACATCGCACGGCAGGAGGAAGCGCAGAGGCAAGGGCTTAAAGAGGTATTGCCGCAGCCGACTACCTTTGAGCAGCCAATCGGAGAGGGGTACAGGGCAAAGCCTACGCCGCTTACGGCAGGTAGATTAGCGGAGATTGTGCAAGCCAAGAAGACGCCGAGGCCCGTGGAGATCGAAAAGCTAAATCGTCCACGTCAGAAAGCTGTTGACTCATTTGTCGAGCGGCTTGCTAAGGGTGAAGTAACTGAATCGCCAGAAGATTTACAGTTTTACGATAACAATAAGAAGGCGATAGAGACCAGGGTGCAGGAGGTGATTCGTGATACGCAAAAGCAAGCTGGGGTAGAGCGTGGTATCGGAGTCAGGAAAGAACCTCGGGGGGCCGTACAAGAACTTGGAAAAGGCGCAGGAGCGATTGAAACAGGTAGAGATGTTCAAGCACTTGAAAAAGAAAAAGAAACCGACATAGCAGAGTTGTTGAAAGAACCGAGAATCGAGGCTGCTGCCATGGAACCCTTGACGGTTGAGAAGGCTAAAGAACCGTGGGAGATGACGAAGAAAGAGTTTGTTGGAGAACAACCTCAGTCTTTAAGAGCATCAAACAAGAAAGACCAATTAAAATTAAATAAAGAATACGCCGGGAAATTAGAACAATACAAGAATAAAAGTGATATTTGGTATGACGAAATCAAACAAGCCCTCTCCGAAGGCAAACCCGTTTCCCCCGAAGTCCTGAAGGACTACCCGGAATTGGCGAAGCCTACAGCCCCTACTCCAACCGAGACCAAAAGCGTAGCGAATGGCGACATTATATCTGCCACTCCTTCAAGCGAACACGCAAAGGCATATAAATACATACCAATTAAAGGAACCGTCCAAAGTGTAATCAAAAACGATACTGGTAAAACAGGATACCACATCATAGATGAAAAAGGAAATGTCCACAGAGTATGGGCGGAAGACTACTCGGTTAATGTAGAGCAAAAAGCTGAACCAACAAAACCTACACCCGAAAAGCCAATTAAGAAAAAAACAGATATTCCAAGGCAGAAATCCGTTGTTGAAATAGCTGAAGAGATAGCGGCACAAGGAATTGACCCGCAAGCCTCTTATGGGTACTTTGTAAAGGCAAGGGGGTTAAAACCAGAGATAGACAACAAAGAATGGCTACCAATATACAGGCAGTCTTTAGAACTTGCGAAACTTGGAACAAAGGCTAAAGCCGAAGCCATACCGGCCCAAGCCGCTGAGCCGAAGCTGCCTGAAGGCGTAGATTTAAAGAAATATAAGGTAAAAGTTAATACCGCGAGAGGCATAACCGAGATGAGCGCAGATGAGGCCATAAACGCATACGACGAGGGTAAAACCGTGTACGATAAGCTACTAAACTGTCTGCGGAAATAACGATATATCAGAACGAGACTATTTCGTGGTTGCAATAACAAGATCGGGAATATTAAATCAATGGTAAAAGTCTCTATCTTAATACCAAGCCGTAACGAAATCTTTCTGCAAAAAACCGTTAGCGATTTAATTTCAAAAGCCGAAGGCGATATTGAGATAGTAGTTGTTCTTGATGGTTACTGGCCTACTCCGCCATTGAAAGAAGATAAAAGGTTGAAGATTATCCACCGTGGCGCTCCACGTGGCATGAGAAACGGGATAAACTCGGGCGTGGCTATCGCATCCGGGGAATATATTATGAAAACAGATGCCCATTGTATGTTTGATCAAGGGTATGATAAGAAGTTGATGGCTGACTGTGATAAAGATTGGGTGGTTATCCCAAGACGGTACAGTTTGGATGCAGAACTTTGGCAAGTTAAGGATAAGCCTCCGATAGATTATATGTATTTATCATATCCTGACGATCCTCAAGACTTTGGTGGGGCTGGTTATCATGGCAGGGAATGGCCTCAAAAAAACAGAGACGCAAACTTGAAGGATGTCCTGGTAGATGATCTGATGTCGTTTCAAGGTTCGTGCTGGTTTATGCGTAAAGATTATTTCCGCTATCTTGAATTGATGGATGAGGATAAATGGAAAGCGTTTTATCAGGAGGCTCAGGAGATAGGACTAAAGTGTTGGTTCTCCGGTGGCAGAGTTGTTATCAATAAAAAAACATGGTATGCGCACCTGCATAAGGGGAAACAATACGGCAGAGGGTACTTTCTGGATAAAAAATGTCTCACGCCTGCTGTTGAATATACAAATAAATTTGTAACAGATAATGATTGGCATAAGACAATTCACGACATACGATGGCTGGTAAAGCGTTTTTGGCCCGTACCTGGATGGCCTGGTGAGTATGGACGCTAAAACTTATTTCCATGAAATTGCTGTAAAATCAGAGCAGGTCTCTCCTATCAGGATTGCCGGTTTTAAACGGCACGATTTAATAAAACGGTTTGATATGGTTGGGTATAAAACTGGTGCTGAAATTGGGGTTGCAGAAGGGAAGTTCTCTGAAATAATGTGTAAAAAGATTCAGGGATTGAATCTTTATTGTATTGATCCGTGGGTGCAGATCAAAGATAATAAGCGCAGTATGGATATAGGACGTAATTTAGCCGAGCAACGATACAAAGAGGCAACCGAGCGGCTGAAAGGCTTTAAAACAGAATTGATACGCAAAACAAGCCTAGACGCCGTAAGTGCGTTTATCCCCGGACATTTTGACTTTGTTTACATCGACGGGGCACATAATTTCGATTATGTTATGACGGACATTATAGAGTGGTCAAAAAGGGTCCGGTCAGGAGGCATTGTTGCAGGGCACGATTATTACAGATTCAGAAACGCAGGCGTTGTTCAAGCGGTTGATATTTATACATATATGCACAAAATAGATGAGTGGTTCATTACAGATGAACGTACTCCTACATGGTTTTGGGTAAAGGAATGAGAGATTTATCCATCATCATTCCTGCCCGCAACGAAATGTTTGTTTCTCAAACAGTTGATAGTATCCTTCAGGCTGTAGAAGCCGATACTGAAATTATTGTCGCTCTTGACGGGCAATGGGCGGAACCGCCTATCAAACAGAACGACAGGATAACAGTTATCTATTTCCCTGAAATCGTCGGGCAAAGGGCGGCCTGTAACGCAGGAGCGTCTATATCAAGAGCTAAATATATTATGAAGGTCGATGCTCATTGCTCTTTCGATAAAGGATTTGACCGTAAGTTGATAGCCGATATGCAAGATGATTGGTGTGTAGTCCCGATTATGAAGAATCTCCATGCCTTTGATTGGGTATGCACCAGTTGCGGACATCGGAAGTATCAGGGGCCTACGCCAGAGAAGTGTGACAAGTGCAAAGGGAAAATGAATCGCGTATTGATTTGGGAAGGCAAGAAAAGCCCGCAGAGTACGGCATACGCTTTTGATACTCAACCAAAGTTTGAGTATTTCGGCGAGTTCAAGAAGCGCAAAGAGGGCCATGGCGATCTTACTGAAACCATGTCGCTGCAAGGTTCCTGTTTTATGGTTACTAGGGATATGTACCATCGGTTGAATCTATGTGATGAATCGCTCGGTACGTGGGGGTCGCAGGGTATAGAGGTTGCCTGTAAGATGTGGCTATCCGGTGGCAGGGTAGTTGTAAACCATAAGACCTGGTATGCTCATATGTTTCGTACACAGGGGGGCGATTTCGGATTTCCGTATCACTTGTCCGGCAAGCAGGTTGATTACGCCAAAAAGCAGGTGAGGGAACTTTTCTTCGGCAATGCGTGGGATAAGCAAGTGCATCCTATCCATTGGTTGATTGAAAAGTTCTGGCCCGTTCCCGGATGGACGCAGGCAGACCTTGATGCGCTCAAGGTTATCCCTTTTAAAGTGATTACAAAAGGATCATCTAAAGGGATTGTCTATTACACCGATAACAGACTTGCACCGGAGATTGACCACGCAGTGCGTAGGAAATTGGACAGGGCTGGATTGCCGATTGTGAGTGTATCCCTGCAACCGATGGACTGGCATGATAACATTCACCTGCCCCTTGAACGTGGATACTTAACCATGTTCAAACAGATATTAGCAGGGCTGGAAGTGATGGATACCGACATCGTGTTTCTTTGTGAGCATGACATACTGTATCATCCGAGTCACTTTGAGTTTGTGCCTCCAAGATCGGATCTGTTCTATTACAACACGAATGTCTGGAAGGTGGACTCCAAGACCGGACACGCCTTGTACTACGATTGTCAACAGACTTCGGGGCTGTGCGCTAATAGAGACCTGTTGCTCAGACACTACAGAAAGCGGGTTGAGATTGTTGAGCGTATTGGGTTCTCAAGACGTATGGGATTTGAGCCAGGAACACATGGCAGGAAAGATCGGGTTGATGATTACAAGGCTGAAAATTGGCAATCAGAATACCCGAACATCGACATCAGGCATGACCATAATTTAACCCCTACCCGATGGCGAAAAGATCAGTTTAGAAATCAGCGTTATTGTCACGGATGGATCGAAAGTGATATAGTTCCGGGATGGGGAACGACAAAGGGACGGTTTACCGAAATACTGAGCGGAGCAAATAAATAATGGCATCCTTAGCTGATTGTCTGGAACTTTATAAGGGGAAGCTGCTGGAAAAAGATTTTGAAAGCCTGCTTGCTATGGCAGACAGCGGTAAGCATGAGGCTCATGTTTCGGCTGTAGAGGCATTGAAGTCGAGAGACAGGGCAGATATTGTAAAACAGGTGAAAGAACAGGCCGATAAGGAGCCGAAAGAGGCCGTTGAAAAAACCACTCCTGAAAAAGTTAAATACGGCTGGGCTTGGGTGAAGGATCAGCAACGGCCTTTTACAGAAGCACGACTTATAAAGAAGGGTAAAAAACAGGGTCAGTACGAAATCCGAGTCGGGAAAGCGGGAACAAAGTTCGTTGTCCCTGCAAAGAACATTATCGAAATGCCAGGTGAAGCGAAGGTTGAAGCAGAAAAAGAATCTAAAGCAGCCGAGACCACATATTACGTTAACGATTACGTCAAATTTAAAAATACGGGTGGACAAGAATTTTATGGAGATATCACAAAGGTATTTGAAAACACAATAGATATCCAAGCCGACGGAGCTACAAGTTCAGTTGAAATACCAAAGGAACGGATTATAAGTCTTGAAAAGGGTGGTAGGTACAGAGAACGTGCAGAGCGTGATAAAATCCGTAACGAAGCCGAGAAGCCGAGTAAGAAGGCTGAGGTGATTGAGAAGATCAGGAAGGTAAAAAAGACCGAAAAAACCGAAGCTGAAGCTGCCGAAGGAGCCAAACCCGTCATAGTAATGAATCAGTCCGTGTATCATGGTACACCCCATGTATGGCCGCCAGAGCCTGGGTTTCCACATGGCAGACCGAGGCTAGATAAGATTGGTATGGGCGAAGGTGCTCAGGCTTACGGGTGGGGATGGTATGGGGCAGAAGCGGAACAAATAGCAAATTGGTATTTTCAATCATTTAGTACAACTATCCCCGGAGCGCCTACCGGAAGAAGCCGGCACATGGTTAAAGGTCAAGAAATCCCCCCAGGCCGTGTGGGACATCTTGCGCTTGATACTGGTTTAGATATTGACAATTTGCTTAGTTATATAAAATACGGAAGCACCGAGCTTGCGGACATTGTTAAAAATCAAATCGAAAATAGGATTGCTAAGTTTAAGGAATACCCTCATCCCGGCATTGCTGGCGAAGATATGCAAGCTCTTGTTGTTTTTTACGAGAAGTACGTAAAAACCGCAACAGTAGAAGACATTACTGAAAAACCGCAAGGTTCTCTTTATAAACTTGACATCCCCGACGACGTAATGCCGAAGCTGTTAGATTGGGATAAACCTGTCCCTGTGGCGATGCTCAACAGGATAAAATTGGAAGCCGCAAAAAAATGGTCAAACGACTTACAGAATGCTTTTAATTTAAGAATGGCTAATAACGATATTGCAAATGGTGGTAGGGGTTTTGTTGGAGAAAATGTGTATCGAGCTATTCAAAACACACTTGGGTCTGACCATGCAGCGTCACACTTCCTTGCTGATGCAGGCATCCCCGGCAACAAGTACCTTGACGCCATGAGCCGTGACAAGGGCGAAGGTTCATACAACTATGTTATCTGGGATCAGAAAGTTCTTGACCGCATAGCCTTGCTTGAGCGCAATGGAGAAAAGTTGGACGCTATCCGAGAAATTCAGGAGCAGAGAGACAAAACTATCACTCAAGACGGCAAACAGATCGTCAAATCTCTTTCCGATTTAAACCCACGCTTTAAGAACGCCAGAGTTGACACGCTTCTTGACGGGTTATCATATCAGATAACTCTCCCAAATAAAGAATCGTTCAGGCTTGATTTCGGAGACGAGCTTGAAGCGTCACCTGATGTTCTGGCTAAATACGGGCAGACCGAATTAAAGCCTGGGCAAAAGGTTTACGGCAGGTTTATCACTTACAGCGATGGTAAAAAGATTGTCCAGCTAAGCAAGTACGCTACGCAGAATACCTACGACCATGAGCTACAACACTTCCTTGAAAGCATTAAAGCGTTCAACCCGGTTGAACTAGCGATAATGAATAAGAGGGCCGTAGCCTCTAATTATAAAGCCGATTCAGAAGGTAGAGCGCAGGCCATAGCCGATGCTATGACCAAACGGGATAACGCTCAGGGTATCCAGAGAATCATTGATAAGATTAAGGATTTCATCGATGCCATAGTCAATAAGATCGGGATTAGAACTTTCAGGGGAATACATAGGGAATTTGAGAGCGGGAAACTGTTTGAGAGAGAGGTTGGGAAGGTCACGGCGGGTTACGGAACCAAGTACGCTTTCGGTGGTAAGAAGGAGAGGGAAGAAAATGCTCAGGTGCGTCCATACACAGCACGCGATATATTGCGTGGAAGAGGACCAGTTGAAATTCTTCAAAAACGCCTTAGAAAAGACTTTGGAGAAAAAGGAAAAGACCTCGAAATCGAAAGAGTCAAAAACCTCTCAGAGAATCAACAAGCTGTACAGAAGGTTGCTAAAACCTTCAACCTCAAAGTTATTTTCGTAAAAGCCATAAAAGGGTTTTTACCTCCTAACGGGGTATCCTTACCTGAAATTTCAGATACGGTATTTATCAATGTTGATTCTAAAGCACCTATGTTGACCGTGTTAGGGCACGAAACACTACATACCCTTAAAAATAAACATCCAGAATTATACGACTTTCTCGCTTCTTCCCTTGCGGATGACGTAAAGAACTTCGATGAATACGCCAAGGCGTTAGCTGTATCGTATCAGAAACAAGGGGTTCAACGCCAAATCCCTATTAAAACGGCGATAGAAGAATTTTTCGCTAGCTTCGCAGGAGATCAATTTACCAACACGTCTTTTTGGGATTCAATGAATCAAAAGAACCCGACCTTCACACAAAAGATTATCGGGATTGTAAAACGATTGATTAACAGGGCCATGATAGTAGCCAGGCTTTTTAAAAGTGAGACCCACTTTAAAGATTTAAAGAAAGCTCAGGATGTTTTATCTGATGTCATGGCTGAATACCAAAAGAGAGAGGGAGGCAAGCCCCAAGATGCACTGATTAACAAGGGCGCTGAAGGTGTAAACCAGTTTGCTCAGGATGTGAA
>Ga0210044_10009403_pt1 | contig 11908 bp, 10 predicted proteins | sample CryGey13umfilter_2_FD_183959 | JGI IMG/M metagenome (GOLD analysis project Ga0210044, IMG submission 183959) | Groundwater microbial communities from aquifer in Utah, USA - Crystal Geyser 4/9/14 3 um filter (SPAdes) (version 2) | ecosystem: Environmental > Aquatic > Deep subsurface >... | reverse complement strand
CGCTGGCCGAGGAGCTGGTGGAGCAGGCGGTGCGCCGGCGGCTGCCGGCGGTGGTGGGGGAGATCCCCGCCGCCCGGCAGTGCCTCGAGCTGGCGCTGCGCGATCCGCCGCCGTCGATCCTGCTCGTGGGCGGTGAGGGCGTGGGCAAGAGCGCGGCGGTGCGGCAGCTGGCGCGGCTGCTGGCCCTGCGCCGCCGGGAGCTCGGGCGCGCCGGCGTGCCCCGGCTGTGGCGCACCTCGGCCGAGCGCATCATCGCCGGCATGGTGTACCTCGGCATGTGGCAGAAGCGGTGCTTCGAGCTGGTGGAGGAGCTGTCCCACGAGGGGGACTACCTCTACGTCGACCACCTGGGCCCGGTGCTGGCGCCGCAGTCCGACGGGGCCTCCATCGGGGACCTGCTGGCTCCCGCGATCCACGCCCGCAGCATCAGCCTCCTGGCGGAGTGCACGCCGGCGGAGCTGGAGCACCACCGGCGGCGAAATCCGGCGCTGCTGGACCAGTTCGAGCTCGTGCGCATCGAGCCCCAGGATCCGGCGACCATGGCGCCGCTTGTGGGCCAGTACCTTGGCGCGGGTGCTGCCCGCGCTGCAGGTCAAGGGGGACGGGCTGCGGCGGCTGGTGCGTTATCTGGACGCCCTCATCCGCACCGTGCGGTTCCCGGGCAAGGCGTTTCACTTCGTCGACTGGCTGGCGCAGCAGGAGGAGTACGCCGGCCTCACCACGCTGTACCCGGCGGATGTGGCGCGCTGTTTCTCGCGCTACTGCGGCGTGCCGGCGGAGCTGGTGTCCGACGACCACGCGCTGTCGGTGGAGCAGATCGCGCAGCAGCTGGCGCAGCGGGTGATCGGCCAGCCCGACGCCTGCGGGCGCTGCGCCGGCGTGCTGGCCCGGTTCAAGGCGCGGATCAACGATCCCGATCTGCCCCTGGGCACGTTCCTGTTCGTGGGGCCCACGGGGGTGGGCAAGACGGAGCTGGCCAAGCAGCTGGCGCGCTACCTGTTCGGCGACGAGCGGCGCATGGTGCGGCTGGACATGAGCGAGTACATGACCGGCGCGTCGGCGCAGCGGCTGCTGGAGGTGGGGCGCGGCGTGACCAGCCTGGCCCAGCGCGTGCGGGAGCAGCCGCTGTTGCTGATCCTGCTCGACGAGATCGAGAAGGCGCATCCCCAGGTGTTCGATCTGCTGCTGGGCGTGCTGGGCGAGGGTCGTCTGACCGACGGCATGGGGCGGCTGATTGACTTCCGCATGACGCTGATCGTGATGACCTCCAACCTCGGCGCCGGCTCGGGAGCCGTGGCCGGCTTTGGCGACCGCGTGGGCGCGGACCACCTGCGGCAGGTGCGGCGCCACTTCCGCCCCGAGTTCTTCAACCGCATCGACCACGTGATCCCCTTCGCCAGCCTGTCCCCGGCGGACATCCTGCGCATCGTGGACCTGGTGCTGGAGGACACCCGACAGCGCACGGGGCTCGTGCGGCGCGGGATGCGGCTGGTGGTGTCCCGGCCGGCCCGCGAGCATCTGGCCCGGGTCGGGTTCCACCCCACGCGCGGCGCCCGGCCGCTGCGACGCGCGGTGGAGGAGCTGGTGGTGACCCCGCTGGCGGTGATGTTGTCCGCCAAGCCGCAGCTCGCCGATCTGACGCTGCAGGTGGTGACCGCCGACGAGCCGCCGTCCCGGGTGGCGGCAAGCGCACCTACTCGCAGGAAAGGAGCACAGTAACGAGTCTCGCACCTGTTGGGTCTCCATCGGCGCCAGGCTCCCCTTCGAAACCGATTGCACATTTCCTCAGGGTCTGAATCTCAAGCACCCCCTTCATCAGAGACTCAACGGTGGGCCCGTCTCTTGCCGAGAGGTAGGCAAGACACGTCTTGCCTCGACACTCCAGACGCTGCTGGGTGGCGGAGCCGTTTGTCGCTCTCAGCCGCTCTCAGCAGGGCACTGATAGCGCTCTCGACATGTCCACGGGTTCCCCGGTCAGTGTCCCCCTGCGAAGATGAATAGAACTGCTGTTCGATCCGCTCCACGCGCTGGCGCGCGCTGGCGCCACTTTTCAGGCGTGTCCTTCACCTCAAGGCGCCTCAAGGCGAGGATCGGCTGGCCCGTCGTCAGGCTGTTGCCGGATCACGGAGTGCAGCACCTGCCTTTGCCCGATGTGCTTTACGCTCTTCCCAACAACCATGCGGCTCGGTCGAGCGGCCTGTGCGGCAATAGTGCTAGCGGTCGAGCCGCTACCTGACTTGCCAGACGGACGCGTCGCAAGCTCCAGCAGAATCGCAGCGCACAACCCAACGAGCATGAGCAAGAGGCATCCGGTTACCACACCACGTATTCCGACACAACGCAGTTTGTTACGTGTCATGAGCAATTTCAATCACGAGTGCGGCCGCGAAAGGCTCCATTGCCGGTGTACGCCAAGTTCCGAACCGGCAAAGCCCGCCCTTCACCAAACGCTACCGCCAGTAGGTGGGTTGTGGGATAGCGGTATTGGACCAGACGCTACAGCGTCCAGTATGCGCGGTAGTTGATGAGTTGGTCATTGCCAAATAGCATCGTGTCGAAGTAGATGTTGTAGTGCCAGTCACAGCTGTGGAAACTGCTCCAGCCCGAGGTGCCGCTGTCGAAGGTGAGCGACTTGTATCCAGTGCCGGCAGATGCGCTTACCCAACCCGTACAGTAAAAGGATGCAGCGCCATAGTGCGTGGCGCAAACGCGACCGCCCGGAGCATAGGTGGTTTGCCCGCGGTAGATGTCGACGTATCCAAAGTCCAGTTTGTCTGGCCGTCGGCCGCCGATCAGCGGCAGCGCGCATTCGGCTGTGGCCGTTGTCGTCGCCTGCAAGTGGCCGGTAGTGGTCACAGACCAGTTGCCCGGAACACCGAGCATGCAGAAGTTCGGACTGTTGAAGTCATAGGCATTGTAGGCCTGGGCGCTAATGGCAATACCAACAATTAGCGCAACTACTGCAGTGATGCCAAGTGGTCTCATGTTGTTGTTCTGCCTTTCTGCGGGTTGTTGGTTGATAGTTGATGGTGATTGAGTCTCGCGTGAGATGATGAACTGTACTCAAGTGGAAGCAAGTGGAAGCGTGCCGTCGAGTCAGTTGGTTTACCTACATACGGGTGTGTACGTGTTGATTCCCAAGTTCGCGAATCCAGCGATTGCGGATGGGTAGGACCGTTTGCAAGGGCGAGGAGTGCAGATGTTCACTGTTGACTATCTGCGGCAAGTCGGTCAGAGTCCCAATGCATTTGACTGGAGCGCCTGGTGGAGTTGGCGCATGAGGAGGGTCCCGGCATGATCCTTGAGATGTCGCGACCTTGGTAGGTGTGGAACTCACCATGTCATGTGCTGGTTGCGTAGCGTCGAAGCGCGTTTCGGAGGCCACAGCAAGGAGGGGGCATGACGGAGCCGGGTGGTGGCAGGTGACGCTTTGCGCTGGGAGGACGGTTTTGCGATGGGCCCTAACGTTGGGTGTGCTGCTGGTCTCCGTGCCGGCACGTACAGAGGTGCCCCAAGACGCATGGCTTGTTTGGTCGTCGAATAGAGCGGATGGCCGCCACGAGATCTATCTCAAGGGACTCGGCACGCAGGCCGAGATCACTCGGTTGACATACTCCGGAGGGATACTGCCTTCGTGGTCTCCCGACGGTCGGTGGATTGCCTACAAGCAGGGAAGCGTTGACTTGGCGACCGTTGTTCATCTTGTACGAGCGGACGGCACTGAAGACCACGAAATCTGCACGGGGACGCCGGTAAGTGTCGGACCCGTGGCCTTCTGGATGCAGGACGGCACGGGCCTGGTGTGCATGCAGCACATAGCGAAGGACGGGGGTGATGACTTCGTGTTTCAGAGAGTGGACCCGGGCAGCGGGAAACGGACTGTGCTGTTCAGCAAGGATGCGTTTGTCCACCTCCGAGGGCAGTCATTCGTGCCGGGCGGCATCTCGCACGACGGCCGGTGGCTTGTCGGTTGGGCCTACGGTCTGTACGGCAACGGCTACACTGGCACCAATGGCACATTCAAGGCGAGCCACTGTACCGTGGCGCTCGACACCGAAGAGATGGGCGACATCTATTTCCTGGGAGCAGGATGCCTGGCGGCGGTGCCTCCCGCGGGCTCGTTGCTCTATCACGTCAGCAGGGTCGGACCGACGATGCCTGACGTCTTCAAGCTGAGCACCAACGACCTGATGACACGGACCTCGTACGCGATGGAATTGGGCAATCCCGATGCCGAGTGGGGACACGAGTACATGCCGAGTATCTCGAGCGACAACGAGTGGCTGGTGTACGCGGGCAGCATTGGCTGCCACAACTGGTACGACTGTGACTACGAAATCTTCATCCACCGGCTGGGCGCTTCGGCTACCGAACGGATCCGCCTGACGGAGAATAGCGCCAATGACAACTTCCCGAGCCTCTACGTGGGACCACTGTTGCGGCCGGGGGTGGACTCACGGCCGGTGCTCGATGGACCAGTTCCGGATTCGGCAAGCGCATCAGACGGAGGCAGCGAGCAACCAGGAGGTTGCGGGTGCGAATACGCAGGGAGACGATCCCAGTCTCTGCTGTGGGTGTGGGTGACGATGCTCGGACTTGTGCGGCGTTGGCGAGCACACGCCGAACGTCTGGCCACAGTCGCGAGGCCAGCCTGTCGCCGGCGGACATCCTGCGCATCGTGGACCTGGTGCTGGAGGATACGCGACAGCGCACGGGACTCGTGCGGCGCGGGATGCGGCTGGTGGTGTCCCGGCTGGCCCGCGAGCACCTGGCCCGGGTCGGGTTCCACCCCACGCGCGGCGCCCGGCCGCTGCGACGCGCGGTGGAGGAGCTGGTGGTGACCCCGCTGGCGGTGATGCTGTCCGCCGAGCCGCAGCTCGCCGACCTGACGCTGCAGGTGGTGACCGCCGACGAGCCGCCGCCGCGGACCGGACGATCGTGCTGTCGTGAGGGGCGGGACCCCGCCCAATCGCGACACGCCTACTCGCCGGAAATGAGCACCGTAACGAGTCGAGTCTGCAGCGCGCCTAGTAGGGGCAGGGAGAACCACCCCTCACTTCTCCCGATGCTCGAGGAGCAGTCGCGTCCGCTGGAGTTCTTCGGCGAGGAGCTTCTCGTCGGGCAGGGCCATCTGGAACATGGCCCAGCTCTGAGGTGGCTGTGTCGTTGAATCGTCCCGGAACGAACCCACCCCCCCCGGTGTCCTAGTCTGGGCCTTCCTCGCCTCGGGCTCCATGGTGGGCCTGGTGCTGCTGCTGGCGTTCGCCGCTCCACCCGAAGCGTGGGCGAGGGGCGCACGTGGCCGGCGTCCTCGGGCTGCTCGGCCACGGTGGCGACAGCCACATCGCCTCGATCTTCGGTCGCGACAGCGCCCCCGGCGGCGACACCCTCGGCGGCGACGGAACGACCGCGCTCGGCGCACTGATCGGCAGCGCGCTGGGAGAGGAGGCCTATGGCGTGGGCGGGCTCGGGAGGATGGGGCGCGGCGGAGAGAAGGCCCGCGTGCAGGGCTCGCTCGACCGACAGAGCATGCACCGGGTCGTGCGGCAGCACCTCGACGAGATCCGTCGGTGCCAGCAGCGAGCCTCGGTGACCTCGGGGCGGCTGGAGCTCCAGCTCACCATCGCCCCGTCGGGCGAGGTGGTGGCCTCCACGGTCGATCGCTCGAGCGCCACCAGCCCCCAGCTCGAGCGCTGCGTTGCGTCGGCGGTCCAGAGCTGGTGCTTCCCCCGGCCGAAGGGCGGCGGCATGGTCGTCGTCTCCTATCCCTTCGTCTTTCGCTCCGCGGGCGAGGCCGATCCACAGGAGCCTCCGAAGGTGACGTCTCCGACGGCGTCCGCTGTGCCGCCGCCGCCCCCTCCCACGCCCCGGACCCCGGCCCGGACGTTCTGGGCCGAGCGCGAGCGGATCGACCTCGAGCGCTTCGAGTCGCCGACCGGCTACTGGGCGAACACCTACATCCCGGGCGACCCCGCGATCCGTCTGCTGCGCACCCAGCTCGAGGGCTTCGACCGCCGCCGCCTGCCGCGCATCGAGGGAAAGACGCCGAGGCTGGAGGCCGGGGCGCGTCCCTGTTCCCAGTCGTTCGATCAGGTGCGGGGCGCGGCGCTGAGCCTGTCGCTCGGCGCGGATCGACGGGCCGTTGTGGGATCGACCCGCGCCCTGGTCCAGGTCGGGCTCCAGGGCACCTCGCGCCACGGCGGACGCCGGCCCGAGATGAACGTCGCGGTGGTCCTCGACTGGCGCCCGTCGATCGGGGTTCAGACCGGCGCTGCCATCCGCGCGCTGCTGCTGGCGCTGGCGCAGGCCCGAGACCTCGGGGATCGCTTCACGCTCACCGTCGCCGGCCCGTCCGGTCTGACCGTCCCGTCGTCCGACTTCCGTCATGGTCCATTGGTGCTCGCCCTGCAGCAGCTCGTCGACCGCACGGTCGATCGGGCCCCGCGCTCGCTGCCCGAGGCGGTCGAGCAGGCGGGCAGTTCCTTCGATCCGGACGACTCGGCCACGGCGCTCTCCGGCAACCTGATCCTGCTGGTGGCGACCGGCCGCATGGATCAGCTGCCGCGGCTGGACCAGCTGGTGCATCGCCACGCGGTGGCGGGCGTCCCGACCAGCGTCGTGGCGGTGGGGCCAGACGTGGACGAGCAGCAGCTGTCGCAGCTGGCCCTCGCCGGTCAGGGCACCCGCCGGGTGCTCACCAACCCGCCCCACGCCGTCGAGCTCGTGGACCAGGAGCTCTCCGCCGCGGCCAGCGTGGTCGCGCGCGCGGTGCGGCTGCACATCCGGTTGGCCCCGGGGGTCAAGCTGGGCGTGGGCCCCTGGAGCTCGGGGTGCTCAAGAACCTGCTGTCCCACCGGTCGGCGGTGGTCCTGCGGCGGGGCGCCGCGCTGGTGCACCAGGGCCACAGCGATCGGGCGGCGTCCGAGCTCGACGCCTGGCACCGGACGCTGGCGAGCCTCGTCGAGACGCCCACCCTGACCCGCGACGCCGACGTCGAGCGCGATCTCTCCATGCTCGCCGAGTACGTAACCCTGCTCCGATCGCCGCTGGTCGGGGCCCAGCGCGAGCACGTCCAGCGATCGCTGGAGTACGCGGGGCACCTCAAGGTGATGCCGCTGCCTCACCCCGGGGGCGCGCAAAACGGCAACCCGGGACGGTCGGACCCATGATCCGGCGAAGGAGACGACGATGAAAGCACCGAGCGCACTGGCTGTCGTGATCCTGCTCTCGTCCGTGGGCGTGCAGGCCGACCAGGGCGACGGCGGTCGGATCAGCCTGCCGCTCGAGGCCTACCACGAGTTGCAGAAGAAGGCCCGGGGCGGGGCCCGGCCCGCCCCCGTGGGCTTCGCCATCGGCGCGGCCGCCGTCGTGGTCTCGGCTACCGCCCAGCAGGACAACGTGACCGCCGAGGTCGAGGTCTCCCTCTCCATCCGCGTCTTCGACGACCGGTGGATCCTGGCGCCGGTGCTGCCTGCGGGCACGCCGGTCACCAGGGCCACCGTCGACGGAGAGGATGTCCAGCTCGTCGCCACGGCGTCGGGTCTGGCCTGGAGCACGAAGGAGTCCGGCTCCTACGCGATGAAGCTCGTGTATCAGATCGACGCCAGCCGCACCGACGCCGGGTTTCGCCTCTCGGTCCCGGTGCCCCAGGCGGCGGCCACCTCGCTGACCGCGACCCTCCCCGGTCGCAACCTCGAGGCCGCGGTGATCCCGGCGGCCGGGACGAAGACCAGGCCGGGGAGGACGAGGAGCGTGAGCAGCGGTCCCCGAGCTTCGTCACACCGGTCAGGGGCCGGGGGACCCACGAGGTCACGCTGTCGTTCCAGGTCCCGGTCAAGCGCGGGGAGGGCCGGCCGGAGGCGGTGATCAGCATCCCGCGCGTGCCGGTCTCGCGCTTCGAGCTCAGCCTGCCGGGCAAGAAGGAGGTCAGCGTCGAGCCGGCGACCAGCGTGGCCCACGTGCGTCGCGGCGCGAGCACCGTCGCGCAGTTCAATGTTCCCCTCGGCCCCAGCGTCACCGTCCGCTGGTCGGAGTCCGTGCCGGTCGCGGCCCAGGAGGATCTGCGCGCCAACGCCGAGGTCTACCACCTGGTCCACGCGGAGGAGGGCGTGCTTCACGCCCGCGCCGTCGTGGTCTACCAGGTCTCGCGGGGGGAGACCAACAGCATCACGCTCGAGCTGCCCACCGCGGCCCAGGTCAACAGCGTCACCGCCGAGAGCGGGGCGGTCTCGGACTGGCGCTCGGCGCGGGGCCAGAAGAACAGGCCCCAGCAGGTGGTGGCCTTCCTCGACCGGCAGGTTCGGGGCGAGCTGGTGTTCGAGGTGGCCTACGAGGTGCTGCTGGGCAGCGAGGCGCGCCCGGACAGGCCGGTCTCCGTCCCGCTGATGCGCGTGCTCGGGACGCACCGCCAGCGGGGGATGGTCGCGCTGCTCGCGACCAAGGAGCTGGCGCTCAAGCCGGTGGCAGAGCAGCGGTTGACCCGCGTGGGCGAGAACCAGCTCCCGGCCGCGGTGCGCAAGCGCCTGGACAAGACCGTCGCCCACACCTTCAAGTACTCCGAGCCCGAGCCGTCGCTGATGGTCCGCACCACCACACCCGTCCGCAGGCCCGGCCGGGTGGACGCCCAGATTGACACGCTGATCTCGCTCGCCGACGTCGCGCTTCAGGGATCCGCCCGTGTCGAGATCAACGTCAAGTCCGGCACCATCACGTCGCTGCAGCTGGTGCTGCCCGAGGCGGCCAACCTGCTCAGCCTCAGCGCCCCCTCGCTCCGGTCCCACCGCGCCAGGCTGGGCAAGACGCAGGTCATCGACCTGCAGTTCACCCAGGAGATGGAGGGACAGTTCAAGATCGACGTGCTGTACGAGCGGATCCTCTCCGACAGCGAGAAGGAGGTCCGGGTGCCGACCCTCGCGGTCCGCGGCGCCGAGGTGGAGCAGGGCCGGATCGCCGTCGAGGCGCTGGCCGCCGTGGAGGTCAAGCCGGTCGCCACCGACCACCTCTCCTCACTGGACGTCAACGAGCTTCCCCGCCAGCTGGTGCTGAAGACGACGAACCCAATCCTGCTGGCGTACAAGTACGCCCACGTCGCTCCGCCCTACCGGCTGGGCCTGCGCATGACCCGGCACCGCGAGGTCGACGTCCAGACCGCGACCATCGACAAGGGTCAGTACCAGACCCTCTGCACGCGGGACGGGCTGCTGGTCACCCGGGCCCGCTTCGCGGTGCGCAACACCCGCAAGCAGTTCCTCAAGATCGAGCTGCCGCCGCGCTCCGAGGTGTGGTCCGCCTTCGTCAACGACCAGCCGGTCAAGCCGGCGCTGGAGCCAGGACAAGATGGGCGCCGAGCGTGCTGATCAAGATCATCAACTCGGCGGCCGGGTTCCCCGTGGAGCTGATCTACGCCACCCGCGCGGAGAGCATCGGCGGGCTGGGGACGCTGTCGGCCAGGCTCCCCCGCCCCGACACCGTGGTGACCCACACCCTGTGGGACGTCTACGTGCCCGAGGGGTTGAGTTACCGCTCGCCTCAGACCAACATGGACCGCTCACAGAGCGGTCGGGTGGGCTCGAGCGACGAGCTCGTCGCACCCGGCGGGGGCGGGCAGGTCACCGCCCTGCGCATCGCCGTGCCGACCTCGGGAGTGCACTACCGCTTCACCAAGCTGTATGCCAACCAGAGCAACGACGCGCCCTCGTTCCAGCTGGCCTATGCCTCCCACGGCGGCGCGGTGACCTCCGAGGTGATCTCGGTGGTCGCCACGCTTGCGCTGTGGCTCGGTCTGTTGCTCTGGCGGCGCCGCGTCGTCCGCAGCGTCCGCAGCCTGCGCGGCAACATCCCGGCCCTGGTGAGCCTGGGGCTCGGGCTGGTGCTGTTGTGCATCACACTGGGGTACCTGCAGCGCGGCGTCGCCGGGCCGGTCACGGTCTCGACGCTCCTGTTGCTCGCCGTGGGCGGCTGGCACAGGCTGTCGCGGTACCAGCGCTGGCAGGCCACCCGGCGCCTGTACCTCGACGCCGCGTTGGCCGCGCTCGAGCCGGAGACGGCTGCACCCGCTGCGCCTGCTGCGCCCATTGAACCCGTCGCGCAGACAACAGTGGCCGCGCAGGAGACCACCGAGGAGGAGGAACGGACCTCGACCGAGGAGTAGCGGGACGGTAGATCAAGTTTTAGTCAGTATTGGCTGTTGCAACCCACATGATTGATGGTAACATCAATCATGGTGGCGCATGGGTGAGATTCGCGTTGAAATCAAAAGACAAGCAGCACTGTCTTCCAGAGCGCTGGTGGACCGCCTGCTGGCCTTTGCCCGCCAACAGGGCATCGATCAGCTCTCCCTCTCCAGGCGGGCCGGGATGTCACCGGAGGCGCTGTCTCGCCTGAAGAAGGGGGGAGGCTGTCGGCTCACGACGTTGCTGGCGCTGGCGCATGCCGTCGGACTCCGGCAGGTCGAGTTCGGGGGGCAGGTCGCGCAACCGGCGGCGGCCCTCGCCGCGCGCAAGCTGAGCGCGGGGCGGCGGACCTCGCTCTCCGCAACCGCGCTGCTTCGGGCGCTGACGAAGAAACAGCCACGCTCGGGCGCCGTGCGCGCGGAGCGGCGGAGCCCCGCTCGGGTGCGGAGCGGAGCGCGCAAAATGGGACTTCGGGCGCACCTGTATGGCTTCTTCGAGGAGCTCCCCATCGAGTCCGTGCATGACGTGATCCTCGAAGAGGGCCTCGACTACCGCGAACTGTGCGAGCTCGCGCGAGAGCTCGGTGCCGAGGGAGAGACTGTTGAATGGCTCCAGGAGATGGCCGGTCACGGCCTGGCGTCGACTGCTTGAACGCGCGCTGCGGGTGCTCGAAGGCGCCGAGCATCACGCCGCCTGGTCCCTGGGCGGAGGGACGGCGTTGGCGCTGAGGCTGCACCACCGCGTGAGCTATGACGTGGACCTCTTCTTCGAGGACTTCGCGGCCTTGCGAGCACTGTCGCCGAACCGCAACCCGGTGGCGCGGGAGGTCGCCGATCGCTGGCAGGAGCCGGGCAACTACATCAAGCTCGAGTGCGCCGAGGGGGCCATCGACTTCATCGTCGCCGGGCGCCAGACGGAGCTGATGCCCTGGGACTATCCGTTCTCGGGCGAAATGATCACCGTGGAGCAGCCGGCCGAGATCGTCGCCAAGAAGCTCAAGTACCGCGGCTCGCGTCTGCTGCCACGCGACATCTTCGACATCCTGGCGCTGGAGCAGCATGATCCGCGGCAGCTCGCGCTCGCCGTGCGCGCGGTCCCGGACGGCGCCCGACGTGCGGCCGATCGCATCGAACGCATGGCCGAGCGCTACGTCGCCACCATCCGCGAGGAGGTCAACCCGACCACCGGCGGCGTCGCGCTGCTCGAGGCCGATCCCCGGGTGGCCACCGCGGCGCTCCGCGCGGGCTGAGCGTGGGTTGTTGCTCCGAAGGTCCCTGGCTACACTGCACGCCGTTGGGCGCCTCCAGACCACCGCTTCAGATCGCCGCGCGCCGGAGCCGGCTCCGCCGGTTGCTGGCCTGGAGCTGGATCGCGCTGGCGCTGCTCCCCACCGCCGGGCTGGCCCGGGCCAGAGCCGATGGCGGCGGAAGGACCGAGGCCGCGGCGTTCAGCCGGGCTGAACCTGCGTTGCGCAACACACAGGTGCATTGTTGGCGTTCAGCCGGGCTGAACCTGCGTTGCGCAACACACGGGTGCATTGTGGGCGTTCAGCCGGGCTGAACCAGCGTTGCGCAACACACGGGTGCATCGTGGGCGTTCAGCCGGGCTGAACCTGCGTTGCGCAACACACGGGTGCATCGTGGGCGTTCAGCCGGGCTGAACCTGGTTGCGCAACACACGGGTGCATCGTGGGCGCGTCGAGTCTCGCCGGGTCAATGGCGTGGTGAACCGGCGGG
>Ga0210044_10009400_pt1 | contig 11911 bp, 6 predicted proteins | sample CryGey13umfilter_2_FD_183959 | JGI IMG/M metagenome (GOLD analysis project Ga0210044, IMG submission 183959) | Groundwater microbial communities from aquifer in Utah, USA - Crystal Geyser 4/9/14 3 um filter (SPAdes) (version 2) | ecosystem: Environmental > Aquatic > Deep subsurface > Groundwater... | reverse complement strand
GAAGTTTTTCAGAAACGAAGAAGATGCTCCTCCTACGCTAAAGTTTACCGATCGAAATGAAATGCAGGTTGGCTACGGAGGACAGGTCCTCCTACGCTAAAGTTTACCGATCGAAATGAAATGCAGGTTGGCTACGGAGGACAGGTCCTGATGAAATAAAAAGGTAGAATGACTTATAAATTGTATAAAAGATTGATTTTAAGAAATCAGTGGTTTTACAAGGAATGAATGGTCAACCAAGTCCCAATGTTTGTTAGAATTACTGAACTTCAATTTACGACTGAACCAGCCATTGAGCCAAACGCCTGTTACAGGCTGGTGTTCTATTATTTCTATTACTTAGATTTTTCAAAATTGTCATTTGTCAAGTCCAATAGTTTTGTTCCACTATTTTTTAGTTCAGGAAAAGAAATTGTCGGCAAGGAAAGAGCTTCTGCTTTTATATATGTCATTGGAATTACTTCCGAAGTCAACATAAATGAAACGACTTTGGGTTCCTTGTCAATTTTCAAAAATGCACATAGTTTGTCTTTGTTAGCGTTTAGCCAATTATGTCTTTCAACGTGCTTTTGAATCATTCCTTTTTGTCCTTCACGCCCAAGATAATTATCCATTTCCTTTTTCATTTCGTGGATATTCTTTGCCTTGTTCGTGTCTTTACATTCAAGACTGTAAACCGTATTTGTTTTTGTGTTATGCACTAAGACATCAATGTCGCCATAATTTTTGTCTGCTACAAGATGTCCTTTCGTGTCAATTTTTACTTCATAATCAATTACAGTTAAGTCGGGATTTGTTTTGAGCCAATTTTTTACTTCGTTACGATATATTTTGCCTTTTTTCTCTCGGAAAGCCCCAAGAAGTTTTTCTAGTTTCTTTCCGCCATTGTTTAGCTTTCCTTCAAACAATAAATAATTCAACTGTTTTTGTGCAGAAATAGCATTTCTAAAGCCCCAAGTCAAAATCGTTTCACCTTCGTCATTTTTATACTTCACAATAAATCTTCTTGCAAAGCTAAATTCACGATTATACTTCCAAGGAAAAACTTCATTGTCAATATAGCCGTTTGGTGCTTTTAAATACTCATCTCTTTGAGTAATTGAAAAACGTTCAATTCCTGCTATTATTTCTTCCTCGTCTATTTGTGCCTTGTCTTTTATTAACTGAATAAATTCAGACTCTTTCATTGAACAAGTGGAACGCTGTTTTTCCATACAAACTATAAAACTGGAAAAACAGAATTTGTAAATATTCAAGTAACCAATTCCCCAATCTTCTAAAAAAGCAGAATCAATTTCTTTAACTTCTTTATCGTCTTCTGGCTCATTTTCTTCTTGAGAAAACTCTGCAATTTCAAATCTATTGTCAAAGTTCTCTATGTATCTATTAACTTCTTCTTTTGTGTTTGCTTCTGCAAAAAGTTTGAGTTTATCATCAAAAAATTCTCTTGAAATTCCTATTCTGCCTGAATCTAATTTGCCAACTGTCGGGTTTGCTAGTTTGAAGTGAATTGCATCGCTTAAAAATCCATAATTTAATATTTCGTGCATTAAGACTAAAAGTCTGTCAATATCGTCAAAACTAACTTTAATACTGCCTTTTGTTGGTTTTGCTGCAATGTATTCTATCAAACACCTTGTCGCTAATGATGTTTTTACAAGTTTGTTGTCCTTTTCTAAAACTTCTTTTAGTTCCCCTTCTAAATTTCCAAAACAAAGAATTTGTGCAGGAATCATAGTTTTGTTTCGTTCTCTTTTCCACACTAATGTTTCGTGTAATTCTAAAAGAGCGTGCAATAAAAATTCAAATTCAAAGTTTTGAATTTCCTTGTTCAGTAAATCTAACAACAAAGTTGTTGCTGTATTAAAAAGTTCTTTCTTGTCCTTTTCGCTTTCAATGTTTTTAGGGATTTTCTTAGTTTTTTCTATTAGTAATGGAATTTCATCTAACAAAATATCAACTTCTGAATCGCTAATGTAGAAAGGCTTCACAAGCCACCTACCGTCAACAATTGGGTCTTTTTGGCTATCAGATAATAAAATCATTTTTGCTTGACCTAATGGAATACATTTATCAATGGAACCTTCAATTTCTTGCTCTGAAAAGCTAATTCCTTTAACTAAGTTGAAAGCCTTTAATATAGACTTCATCATTTCACGCTCGCCAAAATTATTACTTCCTGTAAAGGTCTTCATTTTGGAAAATGGAATTGAAAAATCTAAAATATTTTCGTTTAATGAGAACGAATAATCATTTTCGTCTTTGCTTTCAACAATTTCTTTTGTTTGCGTGTCTTCAAAAAGTTTTGTTTCTAGAATTATGTTTAACTCAAGGTAGTTTGGAATTGCCGGATTTAAAATTTTAGCGATTTCGGGTTTAAGTTTGTATAGCCAAAAACCGATTGCTTCCGCAAAATTTCGCACTTGTATTGTCATTGATTTGTTTTTGACTTGGCGATTAACTAACCAAATCGGGAAATCAAATGTTTTTAAACAAATAGCGTAATAGCCTAAACTGTTTAATGGCTTGTATAATGGTGCATAGTCTGCATATTTTGTAGATGGTATAAAAACATTTCGTCCTTTTATTTGACTTAAAATACCGTGATTGTTTTTTTCAATTTTTGCTTCTTTTATTAAGCGACTTCCGTCTCCGGGAACAACTGTAAGAAAGTTAGGTCGTGCATCGTCTCCGAAATAAAAGCTTTCGTCTTTGGCTTTGTAGATGGAATACATATCCAAAGTATCGGTAGATGTTGAGTTTGTGGTCTTAGAAAAAATTTCATAAGACTTTGCAAATTTCCATAAACTTAAATTTTCCCATTTTTCAGAAGAACAAAGAAAGTTGAATTGAGGCATTGAGAATGATAAACGAAGTTCGTCTTTTTGAGGTGCACCAAATCCAATAAGCATATTTCGCCCCATACAATCATAAGTAACTAATGAAAGAAATTTATGATTTTTCATTGACGGATTTTTCTTTAGTTCCGTAATTACTTCGGTAATTCGCTTGTCTAAGTCTAAATTTTTGTCCGAAAAATATTCTTCGTCTTTATCGTTGTGAACGTAACAAGAGTAAGCAAGTCTGTTTTGTTCAAATTGGAAAACACGTTCTTTTAAAATCGTTGGTGTGTTGTTTTGAGGTAGTTCTATATCTGTTAATTGCCAACCCATTTTGTCGCAAGCTCCCCATTGTTCGTGCCATAGTTTATCGTGGTATAATTCCGTCAATTTTTGATTACAATTATACTTGTTACTTAATCGTATGATAAACTCATTAAGAACGGTTACTTGGCTTGATATAAGAACGAAATAATACTTGTCTTCAAATTTGATAATTGGTTTTTTCAATAAAGGATTTTTGTCTGGGTCGCTGTTTGAAAAACCTGTATCATTCGCTTGAACAATAAAATCATTTATGATTCTTGGGTCAATTTTATATTCGTTACAAATTTGATTTATCTCGTCTTGACTAAACGATGTGTCAATTTCGTTAGATGAATAAACAAATTTTCTATCGCCTTGCGATCCTTCAATATTTCCTTCAATGTCAAATTTTGTAGAAAGAATCTTCCCTAATTCTAAAATTAGAGTAACACCACTATAAACGTGATTTTTAAATTCGTCAGGAAGGTCGTTTTTTTGTGTAAAAATTGTCTCGGTTAAGTTTTTGAAGATTTCAACTGCATATCCGTATATGCCTGAAAAAACTGTATAATTCCCACCATAGAAAACGATGTTTTCACTAAAAAGATTTTCAGGAATGTCTTCCATATAGTTGGAAGCAAATTCACTGTCCAGATGTTGCTTGAACAACTTTAAATTTCCATTTGGATTGCTGTTTAAATTAGTAACAATGTGTGTTGCTAATTCTTCCATTCGCACATTCTTGCCGTGATTATTGGGCTGCATTTGCAGGCCAATAATCAAATTCAACAAAGGGTGCGAATTATTTGATTCAATAAATTCAAAAGTTTTATTTTCTCTTTTGTTTGGTTTGGGTTGAGCAAATTCAAGTTCTTTGTCTGAATTTATGCAACACTTTTTATATTTTTTTCCACTTCCACAAGGACACGGGTCGTTTCTGCCAATTTTATTACTCATTATTCTTTAATTGTTAGAAGTTGTCATTGTAGTAAGGGTTTTGTTACACTTGCCTGTAACGTTTCGGCGGTTGCTTTTCGGTGGCGATGTTTAGCACTGAATTTTCCACGAAACACTGCCGTTTAAAATTTTTACTTTCCTGTCCAACGAGCCATAGTCCCGCCACTGAAAGCAAACGCCTATTAGCCAAAGTTATAATTCAGTTATACCAAACTCAAGAATCGCATATGGCTTATCAGTTGACACATCTTCCATTTTTTTATACGCTTTTGAAATTAATTCTTCTGGTTTAACATAATCATCCCCTCGTTGAGACGGACCGTATGTACTTATCCCAATCCAGTCAATGTAATTATCACCAGGATAATAATATACTGGATTATTCCACCATTCTTCAGGGTCATCGTTAACATCAAAATGAAAAAACCAGGTAATATTATCACAACCTTGCTGATTGCATATGTCAATTATGTGTCTGTACGAATCTCTGAATATTTCAGGACCGTCAGGATAATTTGTATCACCATAACCATTTGTTGTGCCGCCTCCATAATAATATCCATTCCACGAAAACCAAATACCATTTACTTCTGTTCCGAATTCAGCTAATAGATTTGCACCACAGTTCTTGGCTTCATTTGCCCAGGCAATAATTGCATTGTCATATTTTCCGTTTACTATATCTATCATTTTATATTTAGGGTCGTCCTGATTTTCTTTAAAAACACTTCTGAACATAAGACGAATAAATGGTGTTTTGCCTTTGTTAGAAATAACATCTACTGAGTTCTTAGGGAAAATCAAACTATCCAGCCAATTGTTAGAAAAATACGCCCATGCAATTTCTTTTTTTGCTAAACTTTCAAAATTATCTATACGCTCTGCTGTAACCTCATCTTCTGATCCGGCAAAATCAGGGAAAGCAGAATGATAAATTTTACCAGCAATAGGCGCCAGTTTTTTATTTGAGAATGAGCATGAAGTTATGAAAATGTCATCATTTACCAAATCCTGATATGTATTTTTCGAATGTTTGGACGAGTTAATGGTCAGATAAGTATTGTCAAAATCTTCATGCCACCATGAAATAGCATAGATGTTAGGATAATTACCCGATTTTATTTCTTCAAAATAGTCTTTCATCCATTTTGACTTGAAATGAAAAAAGTCATATTTTTTCTCGCATCCAGAAAAAACAATTTCAATTAATAAAACAAGAATTATTTGTGTTCTATATCTTTTCATATAATTTTGGCTAACGTTTTGCGGCTACAAGAAGTTGGCGATTTCGAAGCACAAAACCGTCAATACACCACAAAAGTTGATGCGAGGTAAAATGTTCAATTAACCACGTCCCCCGCCATTGAGCCAAACGCCTGTTACCGCCTAGTGCTTCTTTTTCTTCGTCTGTTTGTCGGTCAGTCGTGCGGTTGGGCAGACACACTCTTTGCCAAGTTTTGGCTTGTGGGTCGGCTGGTGCGACTTGGCAATGTGTGTGGCTGTGAAGGGGTGGATTATTCATTGTCAAAGTATTTGTTTACATAGTTAAATGGAATTTTCTCTTGTTCAAGTCTCCAGTTGTTTGTTTTCAAAATGTCGTAAAGCTGTTGTTCTTCGTCTGTCAAGTTTAGTCTTATTGATATGTTTGTCGGTGTTCCGTTGTCGTCTTCAAAAAACTTGTCAAAGGATTGTTTGTCCATTAATATACTTTTTGTCTGCGGAAAGTATGACCTGAATTGAGATAGAATTTCAAAACCTTGAACGTCTATGTCGCCCCAATACAATAATTTAAGACTATCAAACCAACGTACATTTTTAAGATTGAAAACGCTATATCCACTACCAAATATCGCAATGGTTTCATCCATTTTTGGAAGTGTCAAAGTAGTGTAAAGTGTTGTTTTGTTTTCTACGACCAATACTTTTCTGATTGGTAAGTTCAGCTTTTCAAATTGGCTGACAGGTATAGCAATATCATCTATTCCCGAAAAAAATCTATCCGATATTGTTTTATCAAGAACTTTAAATCTAATTTGAGGTTCAGCATATTTCAAATAGAATCTTTTTTCAAATTCTTTTTCTTCGGTGTTGACGTGTTCGTAGATAAGGACATCCAGGAGTTCTCTGATAATGCTTTTCTTTCTCTCGATAAATTTTGTGTGAACTTTTATCGGCAATTCCCTAACATACAAATTGGGCTTGGGATTTTGTTTGAAGTATTGACACACTTGCAAAATGCTTTGCCATTCATTTGAATTGTCAATGACCTTTTTAGGATTTTTAATTATCCAATCTTTGAGTGCAGGGAATTCCCTAAGGATTATCTCAACATTTGATTTGAAAGAATTGGCTTCATTCTCTTTGCCTAAGAATTTCAAAAAATCATTTTCATTGTCAAAGTAAATTGAAGTAGGCAAATCCTGAGTACCTAAATACTTTGTCTTTACTTTTTGAAAGTCTAAGGAATAGCCAAAACCTTTTTTTCCCTTTGAATGGCTGTGGATTAGTTGAATTTCTCTTTCAAATTCCGACAATGAAGATTTGGTGTATGATTTATCTCCACGAATAACCAATCTCTCAAAAGGTCGCTGTTCAACCAAAGATTGAAGAAAGGAAATATACTTTCTTTCTGTTTTGTCCTTTATTTCCTTTGGAGTAATCATTTAGTCAAATAATTCGCTTTTTCTTCTTTGAATTGTTCAATTGGCATATCATAGAGCCAAGATTGTTTTTCGTCTTTTATTTCAACATAATGAACATAGGAAATATTATCTTCAACGATATGTAAGTCATTCAAGGGGGTTACAACAAGTAGTTGAAGGTGTAGCTGCTTGCAAAGTGAAAGTAAATATTTGGCTTTCTCTTCATCTTGTGCCTTAAAGGCTTCATCAATAGCGACAAACCGAAAAGATTTAGACTCTAAACCCTGATTATATTTATTTAAGCCAAATTGATAAGCTATAGCAGAACCTAATATTGTGTAGGTCAATTGTGCTTTTTGTCCGCCAGATAATGCACCCATTCCTTCATAAGTCTTGAATTTGGCATTTGTTTCTTTGAAAAACTCTTCGGCTTTGTAACTAAACCAAAAACGAACGTCCATTACTTTTTTTCGCCATTCTTCTTTGTCTAATCGTTCTATAAATGGTTGAATGTGATTATTGAAATGATGCTTTCTGCCTTCAATGTTTTTTTCCATTTGGTAAACATTGGGAACGGCTTCTTCTAAAAGTTTTCTAAACTCCTTCACTTCATCATTAATCTTGTTTGGTGCAACAAGTTGAATGTAGGTTTGTGGTTTGTTTTTGAAGTCAATCTCTTTTAAAGACTCGTTCAAATGTTTGATGTTTTCTTTGATTGAATCTGACCAATTTTCAAAGAACATTCTAAAATCACCAACTTTATTGGTAATCGTTTCTTGCAAATAGTCGTTGAATTTCTTTTCAAACTTTGGAAGATTATCATTCTCCAACCTGGCTAAAAAATTTTGATATTCACTGATTAACTCTAAATGTGTTGAATCGGGTAGGGAATTAACATCAGAACGCCAATCTTTGAATTTGCTTGATATTACTTCTGAAGGCTGTTTAAAATCGTTTATCTTGATGATTACTTCTCTTTCTTTCCTTTCCTTTTGTTCTTGAAGTTCTCGTGTTTGTCTTGAGTTTTCCTTTTGGAATTTCTCACGACTTGTTTCAAAGGTTGCGTATTCTATATTCAGCAAATCAGGATGTTGTTTTTCATACATTGAAACATCAACAATTCCCAATGGCTCATAAATGGATTTGTTATCTTGAACTACCTTGAAAATTGTTTTCTCGTTCTCTTCTGCTTGAAAAATTTCTCTGCCTTTACTGGTTATAGTTTGTTCCGAAAGTTTTAAAATTTCTTGAACCTTTTTTAAATCATCTTGAAGTTGCTTTACACGATTGTTGGTTTTTTCTAATTTAACTTTCTGTTCTGTTTTATCTTGTATTTCATTAGCATACGATTGCCAGTTTATATCATCATATTTTTCAAACTTTGAAAATAGATTATGGCATTCATCCTTGAATAAACCTAAGTTTTTTATCTCGGTATTTTTGTTTGCAATCGCTTTTTTATTTTCTGTTTGTTGATTTTGAAGATTGATTAATTCTTTCTTTAAGGAGGAGAGTTTTTCCTTGTTATCCCATCCTAAGACAAAATTTTCTTTTCGAGCAATATGTGGTCGGTCGTCTTTTTCGTGTTTGCCCCTTTTGAATTTTATTAACCCATTTTGAGTAATTGCCATTTCGTGGAATTGCTCAAATTCCGAAAGACTATCTACGCACACAAAATCAAATTGAGATTCCAAATAGTTCTCAATCCAATCGTAATATTGTGTTTTTGGTTTAATTTCAATTTTGTTGATTAACGACTTTTCATTAAATCTTTTATTCTTAAAATTTTTAAGATAGTCTTGGTCTTCATACTTGTCATAACGAATTCTGCCTTTCAAATTATTGCTGTTCACATATTGATTCACTAATGAATAGTATTTTGGGGGAACAATCAAACGCAATGCAAAATTGTGAAGTACTTTTTCAATAGATGATTCCCATTTTATTTCATCATCTTTTACTTTGATGAGTTCGCCAATGAACGGAATTTCTTCTCGACTTGCTCCAATGTGTGCAATGATTTCATCTCGTATTTCGGCTTCACGCCCAGCAATGTTGTTTTTATTTTCTTGGAGTGTTTTTATAGTCTTTACTAAATCTTCGGTGTCTTGTTTTAGTTTATCTTCTTCATTTTTTAAGGCTCGAAGATTTTCATTTTCTTCATCAATATTATGTTGAGTACTTTGTTTTAATTGCTTCGCACTTTCTCTGTTCGTGATAAAAGTTTCTTCACTTGGGTTGGTGCTGAACTTTATGTTTTGGGCAATTTTATTGTATTCTTCAAGTTTTCGGCTTCTGTTGTCTTTTAAGGTTTGAAGATTTCTAATATCCTTCTCTAAATCTTTGATTTTACTTCCGACTTCATCTTTTTCAATAGAAATCGAAATGGTTCGTTCTTCTTGTTTTAGTTTTTCTTCCTTATTTCGTAATTCAATCAATTCATCATTCAATCTTTTCAATTCTTCTTTACATTTCTCTAATTCATTTTCGCCTAACTCAACACCTTTTTTGGCAAACCAATAAACTGCTGTTTCTTTTGACTTTTCCAATCGAAATAAATCAGTTTTGATATTGGTTAGTACTATGGCAATCTCATTAATCGGTTTTAGTTGTTGAATTTGTTCTTTAGCCTTTTCAATGTTGGTTTTAGCATCCATTAAAGTCAAGAAACTTTCTTTCAGTTGAATGAATTCTGCTTCGGCATCTTGTTCTTCCAACATATTGGTTCTTATGAAATTATCTAAGTCTTCCAGCACTTTTACCCCAACAACTTGATTGAACAAAGTCAACGCCTTTGTAGAACGCATTCCAAATAAGTCCGCCATTCTTTCTGCATAAGCCGTAGGGCCATCTATAAACTCAATTTTCTTTTTTGTAACATTCAAGTTATACTTTTTATCTAAAACCTTTTTCCAATTTCCTTTTGAGTCGAATTGAGCAAAATCAGATTCTACTTCCAGAGGAACGTGAGCAATTCCGAATTGCCGTCTTAATTCATTATTCGAAAACCAACGTACTTGAAAAAGTGTAATTTGTTTTTGGTCGGCATTGGAGAACGAAGCAAGAATTACTGAATAGGTATTTGTATCACGCAATTTTTGTGTAGAAGTAGAAGTTTTTCCTTCTTCTTGAATGTTTCCGTAATGCCCCAACACATAGGTTTCTTCGGTGCGATCGCCTTTTTTCTCAACACCCGAAGATTGATTGTAAAAACGGTCTTTCTTTGCAGGAACAATTAGAGTAAGCAATGCGTCAATGTATGTGCTTTTTCCTGATGCGTTTGCACCTGTCAAAAGTGAATTATTTCCTTTCGGATTTATTCTAAAAACCTTTTCATTAAATGTTCCCCAGTTGTAAACTTCCATATATTGAAGTCTGAACCCCGCTTTGTCGGAACTTGTACTAAACAGACTCAACATAATCTTTTAATTTATTTTCAAAATCTTGTAAAATATCTAGCGTTATTTTTTCTTTGATAATCCTGTGAATTTGGTATTTTGTTTCATTGTCTTTCTTGCTGATTTCTTTTAAGTAGCCCAAATCAACAGCCGCATTGATATACCTATCGAGTTCTTTGATAAACTTAACTCTATCATATTTCTCAGGGAGAAATAATTCTAACTCGTCCTTTATTTCTGTATTTGTGATAAATTTTTCGGTTGCTAATTGTGTTGGATTGCTGTCAAAATCTTCTAGGCTTTGTCTTAGAACAACAAGCACAATAGACGTTTCAAAACCGATTTGTCGCCTTTGAACTAATCCGAGCGTGTTACCTTCATTATCTTCAAGTTGCTTTACGAAAGCAAATCCTTCATCTTTTTTAACGATTAGCTCTAAACCAATTTTACCAAGGTAATCTTGTATTTCGATTTGATAGTTAATTATATCATCCCATACATTTGAGTTACGCTCAACGGTTGATTTCAACAACCTTACAATGGCTTTGCTATAAGGAGTAATATGTTTTTCTAAACTGCTCATTTGGTCAAAATAATTTCAGGGATTTTAATTTGTTTGCGGTTGTCCGCATCAAAAATGATACTTTGAGTTTTATCAGGATTGATAATGTGTTTGAATTCTTTCACAATGCCTATATAACCGAACAACTCAGGCAATCCTTTTTCAAGACCACCATAATATTCTACAACATCTAAAAGTGTAGTCTGCGATTTTTCTCTGAGCATATCTTTTATCCTTTTTCTCAACAATTCTTTATCGATGTTAGATTGTGAAAACAATCTACCTAATTGATTAGATGATGTAATGTCTTCGTTGGCAATTTTAGGTCTGTTAGTGTATGTAACTTCTTCGGATTGCTCTTTCGTGAGTTTGCGTTCAAATGGAATATTTATTTCCATTGCTGTTTCTAATTCAAATGAAATATCCGGTTTGTCCTTTGATTTACTGATTTCTACAAGTTGTTTCTTGATGTCTTGAATTATTTTTTTCGTTGCTTCTGATTTAGAACTTTCAGTCTCACGAATTATACGGCTTAGTTTTTCAGCCATTTTATCATTGGCTTTGTAAACCTTTTGTCCTGAACTATGGAGATGCCTTTTCATTCCTATTAGGAATGTGTCACTTATAGGAATTGATTTTTGTTCTAGAGTCGTGTATAAATCTTTGGTCAGACTTTCCCATTTGTGCTGTAAATCTGGATTTAATATGAATGACCAAAAGGCGTAAAAGCTTTTTCCTTGTTGGCTTTCTTTCAATGACTCAAGTGCATCAAAAGTGAATTCCAGTATATCACTTTTGGATAGACTTCCGTCAGCGTGTTTTTGATAAATTCCTTTAGTAATTTCTTTAAAGTTGTCTTCAACTTCTTTAAAGTCAGATAATAATTCTTTAGCGGATTGATTGAGTTGATTGAAACGGGGTACAATTTCAAATTCTTCAAATACCTTAACGTCTTCACCAATTTTTATTCGTTGAATTTGTTGTTCAATTTCTAATTTTTTCTCTTCCAACAACTGAATACGCTTTTCGGCATCTTCATTTGTAAACTCAACCAACTCTTTTAATTGATTCAGTATGTTATTGAATTTTGATTCAGTACCAACAAACTCTTCCTTTTTCAAACTTGCCAACCAATCTATGGTTTTGCTTGAATGTGAAGAAAGTTCATAAAAAACTTCACCTTGTTCATCAGGATAATTTGTCAAA
>Ga0210044_10009398_pt1 | contig 11912 bp, 12 predicted proteins | sample CryGey13umfilter_2_FD_183959 | JGI IMG/M metagenome (GOLD analysis project Ga0210044, IMG submission 183959) | Groundwater microbial communities from aquifer in Utah, USA - Crystal Geyser 4/9/14 3 um filter (SPAdes) (version 2) | ecosystem: Environmental > Aquatic > Deep subsurface >... | reverse complement strand
AAATTCCCGATGGGCGACGCCCGCAAGGACAAGGTAGCGGAGGTGCTGGAGCGGGTTTCAAAACACCCTGTTTTTCAAAAACTGAACGAGGGCGACCCGTGGCGGATGGGCGAACACCTCGGCATCAGCGAAGCGGACGCACGGGCGAGGACGGAAGTTTTGCAAAACGTCTGCCTGTACTGTGATGCGTTTTTTATGGAGAATATGCAGGAGTTGAAGACGGAGCAGTTTTATGAATTGCCAGTGATTAACGGGTGACGGGATTTTCGCCAATTGTTACTGACAGGACACTTAATGAGAGGAAAGGGGCCAGCGGCAACCAACTGGATTGGCTGCTGTTGTACCATTTTTTAAAATTTTAAACCATCACCATGCAATCATCATTTTTGACCATTCTACTACTGGCATTTGCCAGTTCATCTGTCACCGCCCAACTGCCCGAAAAGGCGGAAGACGTTTCCCCGCTGCTCATCGGGGAAACTTTCCCTGACCAACAACTGACGGACATGGAAAACCAACAGGTTTCCCTGCTTGAAGTCGCAAAGGAAAAACCCACCGTGCTCGTTTTCTACCGGGGCGGCTGGTGTCCTTACTGCAATGCCCATCTTTCGGCATTGGGGCAAAACGAAGCGGAAATCCTCGGATTGGGCTACCAGGTCGTCGCCATCAGCCCGGATGCGGCGAAGGGTTTGCAGGAAACGGTTGCCAAAGACGAAATCAAATACCGCCTGCTGTCGGATGCTTCCGGTGATTTGGCCAAAGCGGTAGGAGTGGCTTTCAAAGCCCCTGAAAAGTATGGACAGCACCTGCTCGATGCCTCTGGTGGGAAAAATACCGGCTTCCTTCCCGTGCCATCTGTCTTTGTGTTGGACACAAGCGGCAGCATCCTGTTTGAGTACATCAACCCTGATTACAAGAAGCGGCTGGACGGGGAGTTGCTGCTGGCGGTTTTGAGGGCGCTGAAAGCAAACGGCAAATAAAAAAATTGTATCCCCTCATTGATTTATGAGGGGATACAATAAAATCACCATTTCCAAACAGGACCACCGCTGGCACATGGTCTTCCCCCACGCAGACGCTGGTTCAAGTCTCCAGACTTGAACCGCATATCAGCATGTCTCTGACATGCGTAACCGACACACCACATTTGCTGGCTTACTCATGTCGGAGACATGCAAATACCGGGTTCAAGTCTGGAGACTTGAACCAGCGTAATGTAAGCGTCCGGCCAACTCCATATTGCCCCCGTCCGGCCGGGTCAGACCCTGCGCCAGCGGGGCTTTGGCGGTTGAATCGCCGTGCTCGTTGGCATCCCGGAAAACCATTTCCGCTGCACGGGCAGGTGGCTGTTTTTTTGCGAAGGTGTGCTGCAATAAAAGGGCTTCCATGCTCATGCCCAGTTTTACGGTGTCAAGTTCCTTGGAGAGCGTAATGCTTCCTTTTTCGGGGTGGGCCGGGTTTTCATAAAAACCAAGGAAATAAAGCCAAACGGCTGTTTTGAGCAGTTCTGTTTTTTGGTCATTCAGCCCCATTTCCTCCACAGCGGTTCAAAACCCTGCCGCTCGAAGCGCTACCATTATTTTTTGAACGGATACTTTTTTTTAAACAGACTGAAAATTTTTAATTCCCCGCCCTCAACACCACCACCTTCCCCTGCCGCAGCACTTCAATGAGCAGCGACTGCCCCGGCGTCAGGTTTTCTACCCGCTCCTTGATGCTGTTGAAATTGTGCGGTGAATCGCACGAGATGCCCTGAATGCTCAGGATGATGTCGCCGCCGAGCCAGAGTTTTTGCCCCAGTATCCCGGCCTCGAAAAAGCCGCCTTGCACCCCTGCTTTTTCGGCGAAAGAATGGGCGGTGACGCGCTGCACGAGCAAGGCTGGTTTGCCGTCAGGCACATTGAAAATGCCCGCCAGCGAGGGGTTGAGGAAAACCCCGCTGAAGCCCGTCCAGAACGCGTTTTTACTGAGCAAAATCCTTTTGGCGGAGTTAATATCCACGCCGAAGCCGATGCCCTCGAAGCCTCCGCTCTGCGTCATGATATAGCTGACGATGCCGATAAGCTCGCCCTGGAGGTTGAACATCGGGCCGCCGGAGTTGCCGCTGTTGATGGCAGCGTCGGTCTGGATAAGGCCGGCCATTTCGCCGTTCAGCAGGCGGTTGCCCGGCTTCTTGCCGCTGATATGCCCCACCGAAAGGCTGTACTCCAGGCCCAGCGGTGCACCGATGACCATGATTTGGCTACCGATGCGGGCCGCTTCTGAGTCGCCCGCTTTGGCCACCTTCATACCCTTCGGAATGGAGCGCAGTTTCAGCAGCGCCAGGTCGGCGGCGGGCACGCTCGACAGGATGTCGGCTTCCACGATTTGCCCGTCGTAGAATTTGACGGCGATGACGTTGGCGCTTTCCACCACGTGGGCGGCGGTCAGCACCAGCCCTTCCGGGCCGATGACGACGCCCGAACCCAATGCGCCCGATTGTTTGAGTTCGGCGTTGACCACTTTGTATTCCAAAGTTTGGAGGGTGACTACGGTTGGGCGCAACTCTTCGTACAGGTTGGAGAGGTCTTGCGCTGCCAATTGCCCGGCCCAAATCAAGGCAAGGCAGATGGCCATTGTTTTTTTCAAAAATGATTGCATAGTGAACATGTTTTTGAGTGGCGGCCAAGAGGTGACACCTTTTCAAGAGGTGTCACCTCTATTGAAATTATTCAGTTCCTCTTCCCAGTCGTATTTTTTAAAAACGAGCTTCATGCCCGCCGTGTCGAGGTTCCCTTTTTCTTTTAAAATGCGCCGGATGCCGCCCCTGCCGCCGAAGTCGCCCAGGAACCATTGGAACAGCCGGGTGACGTGGACTTCCTTTTTTCCGGGGAAAACCTCCGTCTCGCTTTCGAGGAAGGAGCGAGTGGCCATGTCCAATTGGCGTTCGAGTTTTTCCGGCGAATAGAAGGCGATGGGCGGGCAGCTTTTTGCGCCGCAGTTCAGGGAGAAGTGGATGCGCCAGTCCACCTCCGAAACCGCCAGTTTTTTCAGCAGGGCAGGGGCGAAGGGGTTTGGTAAATAACCCAGCGCCCATTTGATGCGGTTTCGCCGCAAGATGCCATGCTCGATGTCGTCGAGGCTAAACGCTTGCCCGGCGATATTGACCAATTTTTGGCGGTAAATGGCGGGCTTGCCCACCTGCCGTTCCGAGCGCAGGATTTGAAAAAAGGCGTTGTAGATGTTTATCCAAAAAGCCTTTTTGCGGGTATCCTTGTCGAGGGCGGCTTGCAGGGAGGCAGGCGGCAATGCCTCTAATAGGGCAATGCTTTTTGCGGTTGGCTCCTGCATTTTCACCTGCAAGAGCAGTTGTTCGGATAGCTGGTTGATGGTCATTGGAAATTGGAAATTGAGAAATTGGAAATTGTGCGGGGTTTAATTTCCAATTTCCAATTTCTAATAATTATACCCTTTCACCTCCTCCTCGTTGAACTCCACCCCGAGCGCCAGCACCATGCGGTTGACGAAGTTGAAATAGGCGATGACCTGCACGGCATCGAGGATGGCCCGGTCGTCCAGCCCTGTTTCCCGCAACGCCTTGATGGATGCCTCCGCAACGCCGCCCGGCAGCAGGCTCAGGTTGCGGGCGAGTTTGCAGAGTTCCCGGTCGGCTGCCGATAGGTCGGGCAGGTCGAATTGGGCGGCCAGTCTGCCCGACCGTGCCGGGTCTTTCCAGTAAAAATCGAGGGCTTCTTTGTGGTGCCCGATGCAGTAGCGGCACTTGTTCGCCGCCGACACGACCACCGCCATCATCTCCCGCTGGTAGCGCTTCAGGGGCGATTTGCCGAACATGACGGCCTTGTACAAGTCCAAATGGGCGAGCAGGGCCGGGGGGTTGAGGCTCTGTATTTTGTGCACTTCGGCGAGCTTGCCCCGTGCACCGATGATGCTGTCGTAGGTTTCCCGTAGTTCACCTTCGGATTCTTCGTAGTTGATTGTTTTGATGTGCGGCATGGGCTGGTTTAAGTCATAAAAGTTTTGAAAAATTCCTGCTCGAAGTTGGGTAAAAAAAAAAGGGAAAGCCAGGGAATGTTGCCATTCGCCTGGCTTTTTCTGGCTATTGATACACCAAACTTTTTACATGGAGGTTGCCTCCAGGATAATCTTCACGTTCACGTTGTCGCCGACGACCATGGTGCCAGCCCAGCTTCCCGCGCCCACGCCGTAGTCGTTGCGGTTGATGGCAATTTCAGATTGGATGCTCATGGCTTTGGCGCCTTTCATCATCGGGTGGTCGGCGATGCCCAGCACTTTGAAGGGCAGGGCAACGTCTTTGGTTACGTCTTTAATCGTCAGTTTGCCGTAGGCCACATAGCTGTTGCCGCCTTTTTTTTCAAAGCGGGTAGAGGCAAATTTGATGGCCGGGAACTTCTGTGCGTCGAACCAATCGGCGGATTGCAGGTGATTGTCACGCTTCGTTTCCTGTGTGTTCACGCTGGCCACGTCAATGGTGAAACTGGCCTTGCTCTCTTGTAGGTTTTCGGGGTCGAAGAAAAAGTTGTCCTCGAATTTCTGGAACCTGCCCTCGACGGGCGTGAAAAGGTGGGTTACGTTGAACGTGATGGCGCTGTGCGCTTTGTCCACGCTCCAATGTTTGGGCGGGGTGAGCAAGATAGTGAAGGAGAACAGTGCGGCGGCGATTGCCAGGCCGAAAGTCAGACGAAAAATGCTTTTCATGATTGAAATTTTTTAGTGAAAAAATTGAATTCGCCTGATTGGTGGTGGATGCCGGGGAAACCTGACAACGGTTTTGGAAAAAATTTCTTCCGTTTAGAGGTGACACCTTTTAAAAAGGTGTCACCTCGGAGTTCCAGAGCCATTTAAAAAACATGCCTGGAAAGCCGAAAAAAAAAAGGGAGCATTTGCAGCCCCCTTCGTGGTTAGTTTTTCTTGCAGCACATTGGAACTGTGCCATTCTCATAAGGACAATCCGGTGTGCCTGCCAATGGGCAATGGAGCTTCGGGCAATCGGGAGTGCCTTCGAGCGGGCAACTACTTCCCGAAGACTTAAACCCGTAAATAAGCCCGGCGAATGCAAGCATTCCTGCTGTTGCGAAAACCATGATTCTCTTTTTCATTGAAAACATTTTTTAGTTAAAAAATAATTAGTTCACATCGCAAAGATGCCGCCGGGGGGGAGGGGGGGCTCCAAATTTTTTCAATCGTTTTCCAAAATTGTTTTCAGGTGGCATTCAATGGCCTGTATTTCCTTGAGCTTCGATGGCACTTCTTCCGGGTTTATGCCTGGAAACTGCCGGAACAATTGGTCTATGTAGTCTTCGTAACCACAATTGCCAGGGCATTTTTCCTTGCTGGAAACAATTTTTTCAGCCAGGGCTTTGCGGAACACGTCGTCAAGGAGCAGGTAAATAGCCTTTTGAAGCCCGTTTTCCACCGCTTTCATTTGCGTGAAAATTTTCACCGGGTCTTCGCCTTTGTCAATCATTTTGCCAATGCCCGCCAAGTGACCGCTGAGTGTTGCCAGCCTGTCAATAAGATTTTTGGATAGCTCTTTTTGTGCCATAAGTTGTCCTTCTTAAAAAGTAATGCCTTCATGCTGTGGACTATTTTCATGGGGGGCAGAGGTGACACCTTTTAAAAAGGTGTCACCTCTAAATTCCCTCGGGGGCAGAGGTGACACCTTTTAAAAAGGTGTCACCTCTAAATTCCCTCGGGGGGCAGAGGTGACACCTTTTAAAAAGGTGTCACCTCTAAATTCCCTCAACTCGCGCAGCAGCTCAACTTCGACACGTCTTTCCCGAAAGTAATCGCCGCTAATTTTATCCCCTCGCCCAGGGTGAGGTAGGGGTAAAAACTCTCCGCCAGTTCCTTCACCGTGATGCCGTATTTAATCGCCATGCTCAGTTGCTGGATAAGTTCGCCGCCTTCCGGGGCGACCACCCTTGCCCCAATGAGCTTGTCCGTTTCCGGGTTGCGGATGAGCTTGATGAAGCCTCTGGTGTCGTGAGCGGCAATTGCCCGTGGCACGTCTTTCAGCTCCAGTTTCGATACTTCAAAAGGGATATTTTGCGCTGCCGCCTGCGCCTCGTCCAGCCCTGCCCCGGCCACCTGCGGGTCGGTGAAGACGACCCAGGGCAGGGAGGAATAATCAGCCTTGCCAGCAGTGGCGGCAGTGAAAGCATTTTCCACCGCCGTTTTTCCCTCGAAGGCAGCCGTATAAACAAAGGCGGGCGTGTTGGTCACGTCGCCTGCGGCGAAGATGTGCGGCAGGTTGGTCTCCATTTTTTCGTTGACCATGATGTGGCCTTTGGCATCGAGCCGCAGCCCGGTTTTGTCCAGCCCCAGTTTTTGCGTGTTGGGGCGGGTGCCGGATGCGACGACCACCTTGCCCGGCTCGGTGATTTGGGTGAACGAGCCATCCGGGCATTTGCAATGAATGACGGTATCGGTGCCCTGCTTCTCAAATTTCACCGCCCGGAAGTTGGGCAAAATCTCAATGCCTTCGCTGCGCATTTGGCGCTCCAATTCCTCGCTGATGTCGGGCGTTTGGGTGCGCAGCACCCGGTCGGTGAATTCGATGATGCGCACGCGGGTGCCGAGACGGTTGTAGGCCATAGCGATTTCCAAACCGATGTAGCCGGCGCCCATGATGGTGATGCTTTCGGGCTGCTCCTCCAAATCGAAGAGCGTGGCGTTGGTGAGGTAGCCCACCTCCTGCAAGCCTTCGATGGCGGGCACGTTGGTGGTGGCGCCGGTGGCGATGAGGAATTTCAGGGCGGTGTAGCGGTCCTTGCCGTTGACAAGGATGGTTTTTTCATCCACGAATTCCGCCCAACCCTGCACCATTTTCAGGTGTTTGAAACCGCCCACCACGTCCATGTATTTCTTTTGCTGCAAGGTGGCGACGAGCGCCTTTTTATCCTGAATGACTTTTTTAAAATCCACCGCTGCTCCCCGCGGACGGATGCCCGCAAAATTGGAATGTGTGGCGTGGTGCACCGTCTCGGCTGCCCGGATGAGGGTTTTGGAAGGCACGCAGCCCACGTTGACGCAGGTGCCGCCGAAGGGCAGGCCGCCGTTGACCATGAGCACCGACAGGCCCAAATCCTCGGCTTTGATGGCTGCCGAAAAAGCCGCCGAGCCGCCGCCGGTGATGATGAGGTCGAAGTGGCTGCTGCCGTTGCTGCCGGCCGGGTCTGGCGTTTCACTTTTTACCCGGTAGTTTTTCGTGCCGTTGATGGCGGCGACGATTTCCTCCCGGCTGGTAACGGCGGGGTCGAACTCGCAGGCGCAACTGGCCTCCGGGTAGCTCGCTGCTACTTTTTTCACGCCTTTGTTTTGGGCCAGCAAGTTTTCGATGCTGCTGGCGCAATGGTCGCAGGTCATGCCGGTCACTTCGAGTTCGACGGTTTTGGCCGGGGCGGAGGAAATGCTTTCTTTGCCCATTATTTTTTTTAAAAAACTCATGTTGAAAAGGATTTGCCGAGAGGTGACACCTTTTCAAAAGGTGTCACCTCTCCGGGGAGTGGAAATTAGCTGGCGAACAGGAGTTCGCCAGTACGTTTAGGCCAGCCGCATTTTCAGGAGCCAGACTTTTTCTGCGGTTTCTCTTCCTTGAGCACTTCGGCCTTGTAGCCCGCCCCCTCGATGGCGGCGACGATGGCCTTTTCTTTCAATTTCTTCGGCTCGAAAGTCACCACGGCCACATCGCCGGGGAACTCCACGTCTTCGGATACCACGCCGTCCAATTTTTGCAGAGCCTGGGAGATGTGGTTGGCGCAGCCGCCGCAGGTCATGCCGGTGACTTTGAACCTGAGGGTTTGCGTTTTCCCGTGGGTTGTGGCGGTTTGTGCGGTTGCTTGCTGGACGGCCCAGCCGCAGAGCAGGAAGGTCAGTACGAACATTAGTTTCTTCATGTCAGAATGATTTTGTAGCCAAAGGTGACACCTTTTCAAAAGGTGTCACCTCTACTATGATTATTGATTTCCGGCCATTTTAAAATCCGTGACTTTGTAGCCCGTCTCGTCAATGGCCGCTTTGATGGCGTCGGTGGAGGTTTTGGTTTTGTCAAATTTCACGGCTGCCTTTCCTTCTTCAAAGCTGGCGGTCGCCCCGACGATGCCGGGCAGTTCGTTCACGGCGTGTTTCACGTGCTCCTCGCAGCTCGTGCAGGTCATGCCGGAGATGTCGAAGATGGCCTCCTGCACATCCGATTGGCCGACCATGATGACTTGCTTGCTGTTGTCGGGGTAAAAGATTTTGGCGTAATGCGGGAAGGCCAGCATCAGCCCGGCAAAGACGGTGACGATGCCGAGGAAGGTCTTCGTCTGCATGAACGGCGCTTTGCCGTCCTCGGCGCAGTCGCAGTCAATCGCTGCTTTTTGTGGCTTGAGTTTTTGCCACCAAGCGAAGCCGAGCACGGCGACGGTCAAGCCGATGAGGTAGGGCCGGGCGGGTTCCATCCACGAGAAGGTGGAGGCCAGCCCGGTCGTGCCAGCCAGCAGCGCGAGCACGGGGGTGATGCAGCAAAGCGAGGCTGCGATGGCGGCGAGCACTCCTGCGCCCGCCCATTTTCCAGATACATTTTGTGAATTCATGTCAAAAGATGTTTAAGATTTTACTTAAGTAATTTGGCTGAAGATGGGTTGCGTGAAATCAAATTATGGGGAGTATCTGAACTATACTTTTCACCCCTCATCGCCGCCTTTCCCGATAGCTATCGGGAGCTCTTCGGGGGAGAAAGACTTTGGGGCGGCTGCGCCGCCCCAAACCCCTTAGCCTTCACTTTAAGTCCTCATGAACCAAAAGGTGTCACCGCCGCCGGTTGCCGTGCGGTTTTGCGCTCCGCAGCCGGGCGGCTCAACAATTGGAACAGGGCATCCAGCGTCGGTTTGGCCGTGGCCGAAATGTGGTAGTAAATCGTCACGCCATTTTGTTCGGTGAAGGCCAGCCCGCCTTCGCGCAGTTTTTTCAAATGCTGCGAAACGGCGGGTACGGTCATGCCCAGGATTTCGCTCAGGTCGCACACGCAGAGGCTGCGTTCTTCCGCCAGCAGCAGCAGGATTTTCATCCGCGCTTCGTTGGCCGCTAAGCTGAGTGCGCCAGCCAGTTTTTTGACGGGGGTATCCAAATCCTTCAACTGCTGGCGGCAGCGGTAAATTTGCCCTTCGTCGCGGCAGGTGCGGATACAAACGTTGCTTCGTGTTTTATTTTTACTTGCGTGAATCTTCGATTTCATGGGGCAAATGTAAGCGGGTGAAATTGTTTAAGCAACTTCTTAAACAATAATTAACGGGCGGCTGGCCGCATTTTGCATTTTAAGTATCCCCTCATAAATCAATGGTAGCGCTTCTCCAAAAATGCCCGGTCTCTTCGAGCGGCAGGGTTTTGAACCCTGCGTTTCCGGTCCAGAACCGCAGGGTTTTGAACCCTGCCGCTCGAAGAGACTGCCTAATTTTGGGAAACTCCCATTAATTTATGAGGGGATACGTGATTTTTAAAATCACCATGATTTAAAAAATCTGGACCTTTTACTCACCTCACCAAATCCACCCCCCCTTTTTCCAAAACTTCCTCCCCATTGATGAGCCGCAACCGGGCCAACCAAACATACACCCCGGACGGGGCATCCTTTCCCCGCCAAGTGCCGTCCCAACCTGCTGCCAAGTTGTTCGGGGCGATATTTTCTGCTTCAAAAACCATATCTCCCCAGCGGTCGAAAATGGCCAGGTACTCCACCCCGGCCACGCCTTTCCCGGCATATAAAGTGAAAAAATCGTTGATTCCGTCGCCATTGGGGGAGAAAGCCGTCGGGGCATAGACCGCCGCCCGTTTGTCCACCTGGACAAATACCCCGTCCGTTGCAAGGCAGCCCGCCTGGTTCAGCGCGAATATTTGGTACAAAGTGCTTTCTTGCGGCATGGCCAAAGTTTGCAGGCAAAAGCCACAAACAAGCCCATTGGGCGGCAGCCACCAGATGCTGTCCACAAGTTGCGTGGCGGTTGCCTGAAGTTGCACCTCCCCGCCCAACCCGATGGACTGGTCAGGCCCGGCATCTACCTTAAATGCGGCCGGTGCAACCAAGTCCACCTTCTCCGACCATTCGCAACCGCCGGCATCCCTTGCCGCCACGGTGTAGGCACCACCGCCCAATTGCCCAAAAAACGGGACATCCGTGAACGGGCCGCCGTTGATGGAAAACAAATAAGGTGGCGCACCGCCGGTCATCCCCGTGATTTCGATGCTGCCGTCGGCAACGTCTTCGCAGGAAGGCGGTTCGACGGACAAGGCCGCTTCGACTTGAACCGAAAAATCAACCTCGGCCATTGCGGTGGCCGTACAGCCGTGTACATCGGTCACCGTGACGGCATAAATGCCTGTTCCTGTTGCCTGGATGCCGGCTTGCACCTCCCCGGTTGACCAAAGGAACGAGCTGGCTGTGGACTCGGCAGTCAACTGCAAAGGGCCGCCGCTGCAAACGTCCCCTTCTGTTTGGATAGCCAATGCGGGCAGCGGCCATACCATCAAGTTCAAAATCCGCACGGTGTCGCAAGCACTGTTCTGGCCAACCAACGTATCAACATAAGTGCCCGGCCCCGTCAGCAACTGACCACCAAAAAAGACCGAAGCGCCTACGCAGATGGCGGTGTCGGTCTCTAATTTCGTCAACGGCGCCACCGATAATGTCAGCCGCACCAAGCTGTCGCACCCATTCTGCCCCGGCAGCAGCACTTCGTGGAGGCCTGCCGTGGAAAACGGTATCCCACCCACTTCGTAAACATCCCCTTCGCATATGGCCGCCGATATGTCAGTCGTATCAAGCGGCAGTACGGCCAAATCCAGCCGCACCAGGCTGTCGCACCCATTTTGCCCCGGCAGCAGCACTTCATAAAGGCCCGCCGTGGAAAAAGGTTGGCCACCGATGAAAACCGTGTCCCCTTGACATACCGCCGATGAAATTTCCGTGGTGTCCAATGCCATCACGGCCAAATCGAGCCGCACCAGGCTGTCGCATCCCGCCTGCCCTGTGAGCAGCACCTCATGGAGGCCCGCCGTAGAAAAGGGTTGCCCGCCCACCTCGTAAGCGCTTCCTTCGCAGATTTGGACGGAAAGGTCCGTCGTGTCCAAAGAAAGAACGGCGAGGGCCAACTGCACGATGCTGTCGCAGCCATTCCACCCGGCGAGCGTGTCCGTGTACGTGCCGGAAACGCTGTACGTTTGGCCGCCCATGCTGACCGAACCACCCTGGCACAAGGCCGTGTCAATAAAAGATACCGGGATGGCGGGCAGGAAAACCAGGTCGGTGCAGTGGGTTGAATCACAGCCGTTGGCCGCAGCATATTTTATACAGACAAGGGTATCTGTCGTAAATGATAGGTTGCCGATAAAATAAGGCTTCCCGGCACACCCCGTCACGGCGCTTGACGTGAGCACCGTGTCCGCCTGGCCGGCTACAATGGTATCGGCCCAAGTGCACCCGAAGGCTTCTTCGTAGGTGAAACTGCCGTGATAAACCCCGGGGGCGGTCACCTCAAAGGTATTGGCGTGGCTGCCGTCCTGCCAGGTGAACGTGCCGAAAACAAGGGTATCGGTGGGGGTGATGACCTGTTGGTAGTAATCGTAGGGGATGGTCAGGTCCAGCACTGCGCCCGGACAAAGCGAGGTGTCGCCGCCGAAGGAAAAAGCGAGCGGGCCGGCATACAAAAAGTCGATATTGGACACCACCGTCCGGCTCAAAACGCCGCCTTGCCCCCACATCGTCACGGTTATTTGCCGCAGGCCTACGTTGGGCGAGGGAGCGGTGTTGTTGTACAAAACGGCCTCCAGGGCCGCTTCAAAATCCCCGGCCAGCGCAGCGCCCATGTTCGTGAGGGTCAGGTGCCAGGTGCCATCCCCTAATATGGCAATGGCGG
>Ga0210044_10009397_pt1 | contig 11913 bp, 13 predicted proteins | sample CryGey13umfilter_2_FD_183959 | JGI IMG/M metagenome (GOLD analysis project Ga0210044, IMG submission 183959) | Groundwater microbial communities from aquifer in Utah, USA - Crystal Geyser 4/9/14 3 um filter (SPAdes) (version 2) | ecosystem: Environmental > Aquatic > Deep subsurface >... | reverse complement strand
AAATAATGAAAAAGATTTTGATCCTGGGCGTAAATGGCTTCATCGGCCATCACCTCTCCAAGCGCATCCTCGAGACGACCGACTGGGAAGTCTACGGCATGGACATGTACAGCGAGCGCGTCACCGACCTGATGTCCAACCCGCGCTTCAACTTCTTCGAAGGCGACATCACCATCAACAAGGAATGGATCGAGTACCACGTCAAGAAGTGCGACGTCATCCTGCCGCTGGTCGCCATCGCCACGCCGGGCACCTACGTCAAGGAACCGCTCAAGGTTTTCGAGCTGGACTTCGAGGCCAACCTGCCGATCGTGCGCCAGTGCGTCCAGTACGGCAAGCACCTGATTTTCCCCTCCACCTCCGAAGTCTACGGCATGTGCCGCGACGGCGAATTCGATCCGGAGAATTCCGAACTGATCCTCGGCCCGATCAACAAGCCGCGCTGGATCTACTCCTGCTCCAAGCAACTGATGGACCGGGTGATCTGGGCTTACGCCATGAAGACCGAATTCAACTTCACCCTGATCCGCCCCTTCAACTGGGTCGGCGAGGGCCTCGACAGTCTCAACGCCGCCAAGGAAGGCAGCTCGCGCGTGATCACCCAGTTCCTCGGCCACATCGTGCGCGGCGAGGACATCAAGCTGGTGGACGGGGGTGCTGCGAAGCGCTCCTACACCTATGTCTCCGACGGCATCGACGCCCTGATGAAGATCATCGAGAACAAGAACGGCGTGGCAACCGGCCAGATCTACAACATCGGCAACCCGTCCAACAACTACTCGGTTAAGGAACTGGCGAAGATGATGCTCGACCTCGCTCTTGAATACCCGGAATACGCCGAGGCCGCCAGGAAAGTACACACGCTTGAAGTCAGCTCGGGCGACTATTACGGCAAGGGCTACCAGGACGTGCAGAACCGCGTGCCGAAGATCGAAAACACCATGAAAGACCTCGACTGGAAACCCCAGGTCGCCATGGCGGATACGCTCAAGCACATCTACGATGCCTACAAGGGCCAGGTTGCCGAAGCGCGCAAGTTGATGGATTAAAAATGAGGGGCCGGGGTTTGCTGAGGTCGCCGTGGTAATGACGAGCAACAGTCAGAAAATCCGGTTTTTCCGAAAGTACATTCCAACATTCGAGTGCGCTCCAGGTTGTCACGATTGCTGCGGACCAGTGACCACCTCCACCGAAGAAATGGCAAGGCTTCCGATCAAAAGCGACGAGGAACATGATGCGGCGCTTGCCGATCTGAGCTGCCCTCACCTGGGTGACAATGGATGCCAAGTCTATGCAGAACGCCCGCTGATCTGCCGCTTGTTCGGAACGACGCCACGACTCGTCTGTCCGAATGGCAGGCGGCCTGAGGCGATGATTGATCCGCAAATAGAGCAGCAGATCAACCGTTTTTTTGTGAAGACGCGCCATGTGCTGGTTTGAGGTGGGTAGCTGCTTTGCTCGTATAATACGCACCTTCGATTTTTTGCCTGAGCCATGACGCTGATCTATTTGTTGGACCTTTGTGCTGTTGCCGTCTGCGCGATCACCGCAACACTGGAAGCACGACGTCGCGAACTGGATTTGTTCGGGGTGGTTGTGATCGCCGTTATCGCCGGCATTGGCGGCGGAACCTTACGCGATATATTGCTCGGCCGTTTGCCGGTGTACTGGATACATGATCCGATTTACGTGGTGGTTGGCATGGTCGCAGGCACGCTCACCTTTTTTCTTGGTCGCCACCTTAAATTACCGAAGAATTTCTTTCTGATTCCCGATGCGATCGGGCTGGCATTATTTACCATTATTGGAACCAGTATTGCGCTCAAGCTCAACACGCCTTGGCTAATCGCTGGCCTGATGGGCGTGATCACGGGTGTATTTGGCGGGGTAATACGCGATATTCTGTGCAATGAAATCCCTCTGATCTTCCGCACCGATATTTACGCCACCGCCTCGCTGGCGGGGTCTATGCTACTGATTGTGCTCGATCACTTCAGCATCAACCACAACCTGGCCCTGCTGTTCTCGATGACCTGCATAGTCGCAGTACGACTAGCTGCGATACGTTGGCATATTCATCTGCCGCGCTTGCGCTCAGACATTTAGGGAGCCACTAAAATATCCATACTTCCCTAACTCTCCCGGAGGGCTGTCCTCATCCCAACCTCCCAGAGGGAGAAGGGGCAGGGACGAGGTCTCGCTTCGCGAGTTTCACGTTACCATTTGAATTGGCTCTTATCGCAAATCGTGTTGTCGTCTGATCCGAAGGATCACCCTGTGGGGCTTTCAAGCATATCGATAGGGACACCTTGCGACTGCCTGGAAACATAGATGGTTATTGGTGTTGTGCCGGGTCGGTTGCCGATAACAACACGGTTTGCGAAAAGAGCCTTTGAATTCCTTGGCCGTTTATTTGATCTGTCTTTCCAGCGCCCAGGCGACATGCTCCCGCACCAGTGCGGACGGATGGCCGAGGCGCTCTTTCAGCGCCGCGACTGCTCCCTCTGAGGGCAAGGCATTGCCCAGCCCGATGGCGATGTTGCGCAGCCAGCGTTCATGGCCGATGCGATGGATCGGGCTGCCGGCCAGCCTGGCGTCGAATTCTTCTTCACTCCACCGGAAAAGCTCGGTCAGTTTTGCGTCATCCAGGCCATGCCGCACGGCGAAATCCGCTTCGCGCGTGAGCTGGCCGAATTTATTCCACGGGCAGGCGAGCTGGCAGTCGTCGCAGCCGTAGACGCGATTGCCGATCATGGGACGCAGCTCCTCCGGGATGCTGCCTTTGAGCTCGATGGTGAGGTAGGAGATGCAGCGCCGCGCATCCACCCGATAGGGTGCGACGATCGCAGCGGTGGGGCAGGCGGTGATGCAGCTGGTGCAGGTGCCGCAGTGGTTTTGCTCTGGTTCGTCGATGGGCAGCGGCAGATCGGTATAGATTTCACCGAGAAAGAACCATGACCCGGCCTCGCGCGACAGCAGCAGCGAGTGTTTGCCGCGCCAGCCCAGCCCGCTTTGGCTGGACAGCTCAACTTCCATCACCGGCGCGCTGTCGGTGAAGGCGCGGAACTGGAACGGGCCGATTTCGCCCTGGATTTTCTCCGCCAGCTTCTGCAGCCGGGCGCGGATCAACTTGTGGTAGTCGCGGCCCAAGGCATAGCGCGAGATGTAGGCTTTGCTGCTGTCGCCCATGACCTCGATGCTGTTACGCGCCTGCGGCGGGAAGTAGGCCATGCGCGCCGTGATGATGCGCAGCGTGCCCGGCACCAGTTCCTGCGGACGGCTACGCTTGACGCCGTGGTTTGCCATATAATCCATCTCGCCATGGCCGCCCTGCGCCAGCCATTCCAGCAGGCGCGCTTCGGCCTGGCCGAGATCGGTGCCGGCGATGCCGATGGCCTGAAAGCCGAGTTCCATCCCCCAAGTCTTGATATTTTCGGCAATCTGCCGTAAATCCAGTTGGGAGTAATCAGTGAGAGCGTCCACGTGCATAGTTTAGATGAAAACCGTCCGCCGCCGAAAATAACCCGCCATCTGGCCGATGAAGGCGTGACTGATGAGTTCGGTGCGGAACTGGCCAAGGTGCTGAAACCGGGCCTGATGATTACCCTGTGCGGCGACCTTGGCGCCGGCAAGACCGCATTGGTGCGCGCCATGCTGCGCGCACTGGGCTATCTGGGAAAAGTAAAAAGCCCGACCTATACTTTGGTTGAATCTTATGTGATTTCTGGATTATACTTATATCACTTTGATTTTTATAGATTCAACGATCCGGACGAGTGGCACGAGGCGGGTTTTCGGGAATATTTCAACGAAAACTCGGTGTGTCTCGTTGAATGGCCGGAAAAGGCAGGTGGCCTGCTGCCCCCGCCGGATCTCCGAATTTCCCTGGATATCCGGGAATCTGGCCGGGACATCACCGTTGAAGCGGGTAGCGAGAAAGGTCGGCAATGCATGCTGGAATTAGAATAGCCCTTGCGTTTCTGCTGGTCGCGGCGGCAAGCGCCCATGCGGGGATAGCCATCACTGCGGCGCGGGTCTGGCCGGCGGTCGATTACACGCGGGTCACGCTGGAATCCGAAAGTCCGGTCAAATATCAGTTCCTCGCGGTCAAGAACCCCGATCGCCTGGTGATCGACCTTGAAGGCGTGGATGTCAATGCCGCGCTGGAAGGGCTTGCAGCCAAGGTCGCGGCCAATGATCCTTACATCAAGCTGGTGCGTGTCGCCCGCAACAAGCCGGGCGTGGTGCGAGTGGTGCTGGACCTGAAAGGCGAGGTCAAGCCGCAGATGTTCACCCTGCCCCCCTACGGCGAATACGGCCACCGCCTGGTGCTGGATATTTATCCCTTACAGCCGGCGGACCCGCTGATGGCGCTGCTGGAAAAAAAGGAAGTCGTTGCGCCGGGGAGCGTCAAGGAGCAGGCCGAGAAGCCGCCTGAACTGGCCATTGCCACCACACCGGAAAGTCCGGCCAGCGAAAAGCCCGCCGAGGCCGCAAAGCCGGCGGAGAAACCGGCTCGGGCTGAAATGCGCGCCTGGAAGCCGGAGGTATCACGCCTCATTATTATTGCAATCGATGCCGGGCACGGTGGGGAGGATCCCGGCGCACATGGCAAAAATGGCTCCAGAGAAAAGGACGTAACCTTAGCCATTGCCCGCCGCCTGAAAGCTCAGGTTGATGCAGAGCCGAACATGCGCGGCGTGCTGATCCGCGACGGTGACTTTTTCATTCCACTGCACGGACGGGTGGTCAAGGCACGCAACGTCAAGGCCGACCTGTTCGTCTCGGTTCACGCCGATGCCTTCGTCAAGCCGGACGCGCGAGGCTCCTCGGTGTTCGCGCTGTCGGAGCGCGGCGCCACCTCTGCCGCTGCGCGCTGGCTGGCAAAGAAAGAGAATGAGGCCGACCTGATCGGCGGCGTCAACATCGACGTCAAGGACGTCTACCTCAAGCAGACTTTGCTCGATCTGTCGCAGACCGCCACTATCAACGACAGTCTCAGGCTCGGCAAGGCCGTGCTCGGTGAGCTCGGCGGGATAAACGACCTGCACAAGGGCTCGGTAGAACAAGCCGGGTTCGCTGTCCTGAAATCGCCGGACATTCCTTCGATCCTGGTGGAAACTGCCTTCATCTCCAACCCCGAGGAGGAGAAGAGGCTTACGGATGACGCCTACCAGGACAAAATGGCGGCAGCCATACTGGGCGGGATCAAACGCTATTTCTCGAAGAATCCGCCGCTGGCACGTTCAAAGATGGCCAGCGCCGAATAAGAGTTTGAACGCACCGGCGAGCGCCGGTGCGAGTCATGAATCAAACGCAGCCCGTAGGTTTGGGCAGACCGCCGTACTTGGTGATCGGCTTCATCGGGCCGGTCATCCAGAGTTTGAATACGGTGGTCTGTTCCTCACCCAGGTATTTGGCGAATTTTCGTATCGGGGGGACGCTACCGAATTCATCGAAATATTCGCGGGCTTTCATGATCTGATTCCATTTAGCCTCATCGAGCGCATAACCGTCTGCATCAACCATGGCTCGGCCAATCTCCTCGGTCCAGGTGTTCATGTCGGCAAGATAGCCGTCTCCGTCGCGATCTGGAAGTTCCATATTAACCATCCTTTCTGAAGCTGAAAATTATTGATAACTACACCAGCGGCGTGATTGTTTGCCATGACTGAGTGTAGTCAACGTCAACGTCTATATTTAGACCGTGTCTCGACATTAGATAATAACCAATTAAATTAGTCAAGAATTATTTGTACTTAGTCCAGTGCCGAGAGACTCTGAATAAACGGGCTCGCATAATGCGTATAATCTGCTTTTGTGTGCATTATTTTGCAGGTTATCGAATGTCAGTCATCCGGGTTTTACCCGACCTACTTATCAACCAGATCGCCGCCGGCGAGGTGGTGGAGCGTCCGGCTTCGGCCTTGAAGGAGCTGCTGGAAAACAGCGTGGATGCGGCGGCTAACGAGATCGCGGTCACCCTGGCGCAGGGTGGAATCAAGCAGCTTCGCGTTGCCGATGACGGTATCGGCATAGGCGCGGAGGAACTGGCGCTGGCGTTGGCGCGTCACGCCACCAGCAAGATCGCCACGCTCGACGATCTGGAGGCGGTGAATAGTTTAGGTTTTCGGGGCGAAGCGCTGGCCAGTATCGCTGCGGTATCGCGCCTGTCGCTGACCAGCCGCCTGCGCAGCGAGCGTCACGCCTGGAAAGTCGAGGCTGCCGGCGGCGACCTCACCGGGTTGCAACCGGCCGCGCTGGAATCGGGCACAGCGGTGGAGGTGCTGGACCTGTATTTCAACACACCGGCGCGGCGCAAGTTCCTCAAGAGCGAGGCGACCGAATACGGTCACTGCGAGGAAATGTTTCGGCGTATCGCATTGAGCCGCACCGATATCGGCTTTGCCTTGCAACATAACGGCCGCAAAATCTGGCAACTTCCCGCCGCCACGCTGGAGCGCCGCGCCGCCACGCTGCTCGGCGATGAGTTTGCCGCCGCCTCGGTGATTCTGGACGAGCGCGCCGGCAGCTTGCGCCTGTGGGGCATGGCGAGCCTGCCCGGATTTTCGCGCGGCGGGCGCGATGCCCAGTATTTTTACGTCAACGGTCGTTTTGTGCGCGACAAGCTGATCGCCCACGCACTTCGCGAGGCTTACAAGGATATTTTGCATCACGATCGCCATCCGGCGTTTGCTTTGTTCCTCGAAATCGAGCCGGAAGGGGTGGACGTCAATGTACATCCCACCAAGATCGAAGTGCGCTTCCGCGAATCCCGCGCCATCCACCAGTTCATTTTTCATGCCTTGAACAAGGTGCTGTCGGCGCCAATCAATGCCCGGCAGGAATCCGTTGCTGTCCCTGTGGCCGAGCCGGTGCGTCAGGTTTCATTTGGCTCTTATCCCCAGCAGCAAGCCATGCCGCTCGGCGTGGCGCAGCGTACCGATCTCTATGCAACCCTGTTTGGCCGGATCGGCAAGCCGGAGGCAGTTCAGCCGACCGAAGCGGCGGCGGAAATCCCTCCGCTCGGCTTCGCTTTGGGGCAATTGCACGGCGTTTATATTCTGGCGCAGAACGCCAAGGGGCTGGTGGTCGTCGACATGCACGCCGCCCACGAGCGGGTTACTTATGAGAAGCTGAAAGCGGCTCTCGACCATCGCGCCGTCGCCATGCAGCCGCTCCTGATCCCGGTGTCGTTCCATGCCGGGGCGCTGGATGTTGCCATGGCCGAGGAACATGCCGCCGCATTCGGCGCGCTGGGTTTCGATCTCGTTATCCTGTCGCCGACCACGCTGGCGGTGCGGGCGTTGCCGGCACTGCTGCAGGATGCCGATCCGGTATTGCTGGCACGCGATCTGCTCAAGGAATTGCGCGAGTTCGGCGCCGATCGGGCGCTCGCCGAGCGGCGCAACGAACTGCTCGCCACGCTGGCCTGCCATGCCTCGGTGCGCGCCAACCGGAAACTGGCCGTACCGGAAATGAATGCCCTGCTGCGCGAAATGGAGGCCACCGAGCGTGCCGACCAGTGCAATCATGGCCGTCCCACCTGGCGCGAGATTTCCATGGAAGAACTGGACCGGCTGTTCATGCGTGGGAAATAAGCGGGCGTAGGATGGGTGGAGCGTAACGATACCCATCGCTCATGCTGATGGGTATCGTTACGCTCCACCCATCCTACCTATCTAAATTTTATAGGTTTATGTCAACACATCACTCGTTACCCATTTCTCATTCTCCGCACCTGCCCCCGGCAATGTTCCTCATGGGCCCCACTGCCAGCGGCAAGACCGGCGTGGCGGTCGATCTGGTGCAGCGCCTGCCGTGCGAGATTATCAGCGTGGATTCGGCCCTGGTCTATCGCGGCATGGACATCGGCACCGCCAAGCCCGATGCGGCGACGCTGGCGGCAGCGCCGCACCACCTGATAAATATTATCGATCCGACCCAAAGCTATTCCGCCGCGCAGTTCCGGCAGGACGCGCTGCGACTGATGGCGGAGATCACCGCACGCGGCAATATTCCCTTGCTGGTGGGTGGCACTATGCTGTACTTCAAGGCGCTGCGACAGGGGCTGAACGATTTGCCGCCAGCCGACCCGGCCACTCGCGCCAGCATCGATGCAATGGCCGCTGAAAGCGGCTGGCCCGCCGTACATGCGGAACTCGCCCAGCTTGACCCGGCCACTGCGGCGCGCCTCAACCCCGCCGATGCGCAGCGCATCCAGCGAGCGCTGGAAGTGTGCATTCTCAGCGGCCAGATGATGTCCTCGTTGCTCGAAAAGGACGCCGCTGCCGACTTGCCTTATAACGTCCACGCCCTGGCCCTGCTGCCTAGCGACCGCGCCGTGCTGCACCAGCGCATTGCCCAGCGTTTCGACATCATGCTGGCGCAGGGCCTGATCGATGAGGTGGAGCAATTGAGGCGGAATGATGAGCTCGATCTTTCCATGCCTTCGATGCGCTGTGTTGGCTATCGCCAGACTTGGCAGTACCTGGACGGCGAATTCGATTCGCCTGCGCTGCGCGAGAAAGGCATCGCCGCCACGCGCCAGTTGGCGAAGCGGCAGCTGACTTGGCTGCGTGGTATGGAGGGGATTAAAGAGTTCGACTGTCTGGAGAGGAACTTGTCTGCTGCGGTTTTCGACTGGCTCAGAGGGAGGCTGTAATGACTGACTACCAGGGTAAGGGTGGGGTTCGAATCTCCCTCCCATCCTGTCAGATTTCCCCTTTTACCGCATCGGCCCAGTTGTTGGGCGTTTCGTAAATCCGTACCCGCTCGAGGCGTAGATTGTTGCCATAGGTGTTGCGGTAGGCCCGTTCCAGAATCTGGAACGCTTTGGCGGCAAGATTTTCTGCGGTGGGCACACAGTCGAGCACGATGGTCTTGTGCCCTTCAAGCGATCCCAGAAAATCGGCGACGACGGTGTCTCCGGCATACACCAGGAAGGCGTGATCCCACGGTTCCACCACGTGCTTCTGGGCGATGGTCTTAATGTCGGAAAAGTCCATCACCATGCCTTCTTCCGACGCGCCGGGTGTATTGATGATGCCGCCGGACAGGCTGATCTCGATGGCGTAGCGATGGCCGTGCAGATGGCGGCACTGGCTTTTATGGTGCGGGATGCGGTGGCCGGCGTCAAATTCGAGTCTGCGCGTGATCAGCATATTGGAGTGCCAAGGGTGGTGGTCAATTCCCGGTGGATTATATCATTGCGCTGAATTTGTTGGCGCATGGACAAGCGAAGCCTTAAAATCAGCGCCATGTCCCAAGTGCTGAATATTTACGACCATGACCGCGACAGCGCGGGCCTGACCTATGTTTATCCGGTGATCTCGCGCCGTGCTGGTGGCGTTTCAGTGGGGATTAACCTTAATACCCATAATGCCTGTAATTGGCACTGTATTTATTGTCAGGTGCCCGACCTCAAGCGCGGCGGCGCACCTGAGGTTGACCTGGAAAAGCTGGCAGGGGAGTTGCGCGGTTTTTTGCGGGAATTATTGCAAGGCGATTTCATGCAACGACGGGTGCCGCCCGAGGCTCGGCGGCTTAACGATATCGCCCTGTCCGGCAATGGCGAACCGACCAGTGCCAGGGAGTTCGTCCAGGTGGTCGATTTGATCGGTGAGATCATGGCGGAATTCGACCTGATCGGAAAGATCAAGCTGGTGTTGATTACCAACGGCAGCCTGATTCAGCGCTCCAAAGTCAAGGAAGGGTTGCGAAAAATGGCTAGTCTGGGCGGAGAGGTGTGGTTCAAGCTGGACAGCGCCACGGCGAATGGGATGCGCAGGATTAATAGTACCTGCCAGACGGTTGAAAAAATGCATGATAATTTGCGGACGGCTGCGCTGTTATGTCCGACCTGGCTGCAAACCTGTGTTTTCGCGTATGACGGGCAGCCGCCTGCGGAGGCGGAGCGGGATGCCTATTTGAGTTTCATCGGCCGACTGCGGGCTGAAGAAGTGCCATTGCAGGGCGTGCTGTTATACGGCCTCGCGCGCCCTTCGATGCAACCCGAAGCGGTACGCTTGTCGGCATTGCCGCAAGAGTGGATGTTGACTTTTGCGGCTGAAATTGAGGCGCAGGGTGTTGCGGTAAAGCTGAACTGCTAGGCTGCTACCTTAAACAGCTTTCTTCTTGGCGCGAACTGCTTTTTTCAGGCTTTTATACAAATCTGGATCCTCTTCCTTCAGGAAGCCAATGATTTCAAAGTCTTCTTTTTTGATCCGAGTTAAGTCAAGTTGCTCTATATGAACGAGGCGTAGCAACTCTCTTACCGGTTTCGGCATGTTGCGACCGCTTTCATAGCGGGAGCCACCACTTTGGGTTACGCCGATTTGGGTCCAGAACTCCTGCTGGTTCAGACCAAGCTTCCGCCGGATTTCTCGCGGGTTTACGATTTTTTCAAATATTTTCATGGTGTTAGTGTATGTGATTAATAAAGTCCCTACATAAAACCCTTATCGCTAGATAGGAGAAACCGCTAGTTCTGTGCGTGATCTTATCACGGTTATTTTAAAAACACACAACAATAATGACATTGGGTTTCATGGGGCGTTCCCTTGAGGGTAGCGACCCTGATATTTATCAATTTCTTTGGTAGGGATTTGTCATGTGCTCGTCATTCTTCCGTAATTGAATTAAAATCATCAATTTTTTGCAGGTGTGCAATGGCACTGATTGTTCAGAAATATGGCGGCACGTCGGTCGGTAACCCCGAGCGAATCAAAAACGTTGCCCAGCGCGTAGCTAAATTCAAGATGCTTGGCCATCAGGTCGTAGTCGTTGTTTCCGCCATGAGCGGCGAGACTAACCGACTGATTTCTCTGGCCAAGGAAGTTCAACCCAACCCTAATCCGCGCGAAATGGACGTGCTGATTTCCACTGGCGAGCAGGTGACGATTGCCCTGTTGTCCATGGCGCTGTTGGAACTGGGGCTGAAAGCCAAGAGCTATACTGGCTCGCAGGTCAAGATCGTCACAGACAGCGCACACACCAAGGCGCGCATACTCGACATCGAAGAACACAACATGCTCACTGACCTGGATGCGGGCTACGTGGTCGTGGTGGCGGGCTTCCAGGGCGTGGACGAGAAAGGCAACATCACCACCCTCGGCCGCGGCGGCTCCGATACCACCGGCGTGGCGCTGGCAGCGGCGCTGAAAGCCGACGAGTGCCAGATCTACACCGATGTGGACGGCGTCTACACGACTGACCCGCGTCTCGTTCCAGAAGCGCGTCGGCTCAAGACCATCACCTTCGAGGAAATGCTGGAGATGGCGAGCCTCGGCTCCAAAGTGCTGCAAACCCGCTCGGTGGAATTTGCCGGCAAGTACAAGGTCAAGTTGCGCGTGCTTTCCAGCTTCGATGATGAAGGGGAAGGGACTCTGATCACCTTTGAGGAAAATGAAAAAATGGAACAAGCGATTATTTCGGGTATTGCATTCAGCCGCGATGAGGCAAAAATCACCGTGCTCGGCGCACCGGACCGTCCCGGTATTGCCTACCAGATCCTCGGGCCAGTTGGCGAAGCCAATGTCGACGTGGACATGATTATCCAGAACGTCGGCGCGGACGGCACCACCGACTTCACTTTCACCGTTCACCGCAACGAATACAAAAAAGCGCTGGAGGTGCTGAAAGGCGTGCAATCCCACATCGGCGCCCGCGAGATTTCCGGTGACGACCGCATCGCCAAGGTCTCCGTGATCGGTGTCGGCATGCGTTCCCATGCCGGGATCGCCGGCACCATGTTCCGCACCTTGGCCGAAGAAGGGATCAACATCCAGATGATTTCCACTTCTGAAATCAAGATTTCGGTGGTGATCGACGAGAAATACATGGAACTGGCCGTGCGCGTGCTGCACAAGGCGTTCGGCCTGGAGCAGGCAGGCTGAGAGCCTGAGCGGCAGT
>Ga0210044_10009389_pt1 | contig 11918 bp, 12 predicted proteins | sample CryGey13umfilter_2_FD_183959 | JGI IMG/M metagenome (GOLD analysis project Ga0210044, IMG submission 183959) | Groundwater microbial communities from aquifer in Utah, USA - Crystal Geyser 4/9/14 3 um filter (SPAdes) (version 2) | ecosystem: Environmental > Aquatic > Deep subsurface >... | reverse complement strand
AGCAAACAGGATTGGTTATTTTCTTTCCCAAACGAACGGGCGGAAGCCATCGGTCAGGCGATACAGGCAGACCGTAAGCGCCTTCTGACCGAGTTGACGGCCATCCTAAACCCGGCTTCCATGAAAGTAATTTAGAAATGATGACCCACGCTGTTGTCACTGTTGAAATTGATTCCAAAACCCGCGTCGATCTGGCTCTGCCGTTAAATATCCCCAACCACGCGTTGGCGAATGCCATCGCACAGGCGCTGGAGGTGGACAAGGAGGGGAAACAGCAATACTCCCTGGCCGTCAAGACCGAGCAGGGAGTGGTGCGCCTGCCTCCCCAATCCACCTTGGGGGATGCCACTGTCCTGGATGGGTTTTATCTGCAACTTTTCCACGAGAAGGATGCTCCCCCATCTCGCAAGATAAAAGCGCAAGCCTATTTGCAATCGGAAACTGGCCAGACCTTCCCCTTGGATTCGGACACGATCCTGGTCGGGCGCAAGGATATGAAGCGCGGCGTTTTGGTGGATCTTGACCTGACACCGCTGGACGGTCGCAAGATCATCTCACGCAAACATGCGATCCTGGAGCGACAGAAGGGCGGCTGGGTTCTGATTGACCAGGGCAGCGTGAACGGCACCTGGCTGAACGGCCACCAACTCACAGCGCGCGAACCGTATCCTTTGCAGGAGGGGGATGAGATGATTTTCGGGAGGAATGGGGTGGTGTTGAGGTTTTCAACAGGCAAGTAGCGACGGCCGACATCTCTAAAGATCTCAAAATACGGATAACCGATTTTTATACGCCCTGCCAACTCATGTCGAGGAATTACACGACGCGCCAGAACGATTGTGCTTCATTCAGAATCCCCATCGCATTTTAATGCGAGATCCAGATATGTTTGGTGGTCGGTCTCGGTTTGAAGATGAATGATACCCATGACAATCCTCCTCACCGCTGCACATGCCATTCTCCTTTTGTTTTCCTTGCGACTTTGCAAGAGCCAATTTTCAGAAGAAGAAACGATCAATTTTACCCATTCGGGCTAGTTGATTGGGTAAGTAATCTGTCAGAATGTATTGCATCAGCGTCATTGGCCCCAGACCGTAACCGTAACGCGAACAAGTACCGCGCCCTTCATGATAAATGAAATTCTGGATGGGGAAATCCTGCACGATAAATCCGGCCTTCTCTGCGTCTTTCATGTTCTTGATGCATGGCGCGCCATGATGGAAAAAGGGCTTGAGCTGGTGGTACTTCTTGCCATCGATTAGCATGGCATGGGGATTAATGTACCGCACGTAATACCTTGTCCCAGGCCTGGTAGTGAAACCAAAGCGGCTTTTAAGTGAGAGGCTACCCGCCGCGTACAGACTGGGGTCTCGAAACAGCGGCAGCATTTGTTCAAGAAGTCCGCCACGCAAAATTTCGCAGTCCGAGTCGAGGGTAAACACATAGCGGGTGTTGATTGCCCTGATGCCGAGGTCCATTGCTGGGCCATGATAAATATTCAGCGGATTGATCAAACACTGCACGTTGGGATATGTCTCGGCCATGTTTTGAATGTATCCAGTAGAGCTGTCCTGCGAGCCGTTGTCAATCAGGAGTAGCCTTACATTGGGATAATGGTGCAACAGGCTTGTCACACACCGTTCGGTCAGGTCGAGGGTGCGGTAGTTGACTACCAGGGTGGTGATGGTCGTCAGATTGAAGGGGATGTTGGGCATATCACGGGAAAGTATAACCAATTCCAACCAATCTCTTCAGCCAACCATAGGTCAGCGGCCCAGCTACGGCTGCCAGACCTGCTATCCAATAGAGAAGCGTGGTCGGAGATTGATGGATTGCTTGTTTCAGTTGGAAACGGCCCTGGATCAGGTCATTTTGTTGCATGTACAGATCACCTAGCGCAAAGTGACAGTGCGCGGTCAATTCCTGGCTGGTAGGGCCGTCGTGTTTTTCTAGAATGAGTTGCAAGGCTGTGCGAAGGGCCTGTGAATCGCTGGAGATATTGCCCGATGTGTCGTACACGATCGCCAGAGGCAGGTCAATCCAGGCAAAGGTGTACTGCTGGGCAATGCGTAGCCACAACTCCCAATCCTGTAGACGCGGCAGGCACTCGTCGAACATTCCCGCCTGGTTGAAGCATTCCCGCCGTACCATGGAGGCCGAGGTGGTTATGAAGTTGCCATGCGCAAGGGACGCAGCCAAATTACCGCTCAGGTGTAGCCGCTCGACCGGTAGGTGATTGAGCCAGGCCCTTAACTGTCCGGGAACAACGCTGGTATTATATTTTCCGATGTTCTGGAAGCTGGTGAAAACCACGCCCACCTCTGCCGGGCAGGACTCGAAATACTGCATCTGCGTAGTTAGTATGGTGGGTAGCCATTCATCGTCGCTGTCGAGGAATGCAATAAAGCGGCCCTGACTGGCTTGCACACCTGTGTTCCGGGCTGCGGCCGCCCCTCGGCGGGTGGCATGGCGCAAGTTGCATAGTCGGGGATCGGCCAATTGTTGGAGAACGACGGGAGTCGAGTCGGTGGATGCGTCATCAACGACGATCACTTCAAAATCAACGCTGGTTTGACGCAGGGCGCTGATTACGGCTCGCGTCAGCAGGTGCGCTCGGTTGTAGGTTGGAATCACCACACTGACCAAGGGGCAAGTCATAGGTTGTGATTGTGCAACTGAGACGGGAATAGAATGAGAGCTATATCTATCGCTTATCTGACCGACGAAGAGTGTATCCACCTGGAAGGCATTCTGAAATGAAATGTTTTCTCGCAGAACACCCTCGTTAGCTGTTTTGACGTCGTGGCATGCCAAGATCGCGCCGGGGATGAGGAAGCGTTGCAAAGCCTGAGCTGTCAGGGCGGTCTCGTATGGGGTGTGGGTAGCATCGCAGAAGATCAGACGGTAGCCGATGTTTGGGGCCTGGGAAAAGTTGCCTTCCAGAATGGTCACACCTCTCAACAGGCCTAGGCGCAACAGGTTGTAGCGTAATTGGCCGAGTGCCCGTCCTGGCCGATTCAAAACCGGCAGTATGAACCGGCAGTAGGTCTGTAAGTCACACGAGCCGCGGGGGAGTGTATCGCCAGGCAATAGGAAGTCAAATTGTTCCCCAACTCGACGGAAGTGCTGTGTGCTTGGATTGAGATCGGTGGTGACCAAAGTGCGTGCTAAGCCGCTGTCTTGGATGCCATAGGCTAGACACGCGGTCGAGAGACCAACCCACGAGCCAATTTCCAGCACCGGGCCTTCCAGGTAACGTGCCAAGACGTATAAGGTGTGTTGCTCATCCGGTTGTAGCCAACCCTGGATTCCGTTTAAAGGATGCTTGAAGGGAGTCTCCTGGATTCTGGCTTGTATATTCCTTAGTGTAGGATCTGTCATGGGAAAATTAGATGACTGTTTGGCCAAACATGGCTTGCCGATAAGTATATCTCAGAGTCTGAGTGAACTGACCCCATAGATGAGCCAGGTGCCAGAACCATTCCAGTAGCAGGTAAAAACCAATCTTTGACCAACCTAAACGGACGGAGCGATAGAGCTGAAATTGTCCTGGCAAGTAAGAGCGAAAAAAGATCTCTTCCCCAACCATATCATACATCAAGCGGCGTAGCCCACATGCCATGACGCATACCAGTGTGTGCGTGGGTTTTGGCACCCGGCTGGCTTGACTTACAAGCCGGTCAAGCGAGCGCTTAATGAATAATCGTAATCCGCGCGACGGCAAGCCAGCGAAACGAGCAGGATACATAATCATTATCATTGCAGTGCCGCGACCGATCTGGTACGAGCGCCTGAAGAAAGCTGTCAGGGATGTCGTTCCAACATGCCAGACGACAGCCTGGGAGTTGGTCACCAACCGGTATCCAGCATCCAGCAGACGAAAGCCTAGCTCGACATCTTCTGCCCAGGGCAGGCTTTCATTAAAGCCGCCCACTGCCAGGAATACATGGCGACGATAAGAGGCATTTGCCGTATCTAGGTAATGTGGGTGTTCCTGCTTGTTAGCAACGTGGTGGATGGAGCGAAAAATCTGGAATTCGTGGAGCCAATGACCTTGGGAAGTGTTCTCAATTCGCCCGCCCACCGCGTCTACCTGCGCGGCGGCTGGACGGGTGTAGCTTTCGGCCAAGGAAGCCAACCAGCCACGTTCGGGCAGGCAATCATCGTCAATGAAAACTAGGATTTCGCCTTGAGCCGCGCGTGCCCCTGTATTTCGCGCCCCTCCAGGACCACGATTGGATTGGCGCAAGGCGCGCTTACGGACAGAAATTCCAAAGTCTGTCAGGTAGTCTGCTGTACCATCCGTTGAGCCATCGTTGACGATGATGATTTCATAATGCTCAGTTGGGTAAGTTTGCTGATCCAGACAGGTCAGCAGTTGCTTAAGCATGGAAAGGCGGTTATAGGTGGGTACGATCACGCTCAGGAAAGGTTGGGTCATAGGCCAGCTTCAACCTCCTTTTTTGCTAATTTATGAGCACACACCAGTTCACCGACCAAATGCGGGAGGTAATCCATCCACTCGAGCCAGCCATAGAAGGCCCGGTGTAGCGAATTAACCGGCAACTCATTGTAACGAGCAAACTGACTGTGAAGGTAGTGACGATAGTCGTAAGCGATTTCTGGGACAAAATGGGCGCAGCGGCGCAGTGCAACTGCCAGACCGTAGAGTACTGGCCGGATTGGGGCAGGTGCGCGGGAAGCTTGCCGCACCTTGTTGTTCAACCAATCTCTCGCTACCAAATGCCAGCCCCAACTGGGTAGCCCTTCGTAAACCTCAGGGTGGTATCGGCGAAAGATTTCCTGACCTTGCCCGTACTGGAAGGATTTGTGCATCATCCTGAACAGGCTATCAGGTTCGTAGTGCCAAACGACAGCTTCCAGCGTAGTTTGCAGGCAATACCCTGCCAAGCGCAGGCGGTATCCCAGGTCAATATCTTCGAAAGCAAATGGGAAACGCTCATCGAACCCACCAACTGCTAAAAAGGCAGACCGGCGAAAGGAGGCGTTGGCAGTATCTAAAAAGAGTGGCGTGGGAAGGTGATTGTTGCGATGTCGTTTTTTCTGGCAGAGGTAGAAATGATACAACCAGTGATCGAAGGGTGTTATCTCAATTGGGCATCCAACCGCATCGGGAGATTGTGGGGCCTCATATCCTTTTGCCAATGCAGTTAGCCAATTACTTGCTGGCAGGCAATCGCTGTCTATAAAGGCCAGAATTTCACCATGCCCCAATCGGGCTCCATGATTGCGCGCTCCCCCAGGGCCTTTGTGAGTTTGGGGCTGGAAAAACAAGCGGCCTTGCCTCCCCATCTGTTCGAGGTAATCTGTTGTCCCGTCAGTGCTGCCATCATCAATTATGATAATCTCATAGCGGTCCGAGGGATAATTCTGGCCCAGAAGCCCTTCGATGGTCTGTTGTAGCGTCTCCAGACTGTTGTAGGTTGGCACCACAACGCTGAAAAAGGGTAAATTCGTCATGTTTAGAAAGTTTCCGGTGGCGGACCAAAGCGGCCTCGCCCATAGTCCACCACACCCCACGTCGCTCCCCAGGCGCGGCGTAGCTTGGCACCACCATTGTGCCGGATAAAACCGATCTCTTGACGCCACAACCACCAGGCGTGATTTATCCAGCGCCAATTCATTGGCAAGTTGTCGCTGTGCCTCCAGAAAAGAAGTTGGTTGCGGACGAACAGGTAGTGATAAGCCGCCGACCCGGCAGTGGTAAAGGATGAGCCTACCTTGTGGTTGACGGCTGCCATAGGGTTATAGACGATACGAAAGCCGGCGGCGCGTGCGCGGTAACACCAATCCTTTTCCTCGTGTACCGCAAACATCTCACCATCCAGCAACCCCACGGCTTCGAGTGCAGGCCGTGTCATCAGTATACAGCAACCCACTGCATACCGAATTTCACGAGAGTCATCGAACTCCCCATTATCTACGGGGTACTTACCTCGCGGGAAGCACTCGCCAGCTGCCCACAGCCTGGCAGCGTCTTCCCACAGGCGCACTTTGCACCCCACTGCAGCGACGTTGAGAGTAGCCGCGGATACCATTTGCGCAATGGTGCCCGGTTCAACGAAGGCGTCGTCGTTCAGCAAGAGCACATGTTCAGCACCCTCTTGCAAGGCCCAGCGGATGCCAACATTATTGCCCTCGGCATAGCCCAGATTTTTGGGATTTACAAAAATCTGGATGTCCGGAAATGCAGCCCGAAGCTGGCTGACCGAATCGTCGCTGGAATGGTTATCCACAATAAGAGTGTGCAGATGGGAGTACTGGCTTTGACACACCGCCCGGACACATTCCACTGTGTCGGCTGGCCGGTTCCAGTTGAGAACGATAACGTACACGAGCGGAGGGGAAAGGATTCTAGAAGGGGATGTCATGCCGTGGTTCTAGGTTTGATACGTAGAATAAACTGGTAAGCAAATAGCGTGGGGAAGATCTTGGCAAGTTGGCGTTCCAGCCGGACAAGCCATACTCTCATCGCAGGACGTTGGTAAAGTCGTGCCAAGCAGGCGAATGTCAGGTCGTCATCGGTGTTGTGGTTGACGGAGAAAGCAAACCGGTCAATGGCGTAGTCACAGGTCTCGACCAGCGCTTGCAGGGATGAAGAGGTGAAAAAACGCAGGTGAGTCTGGTCGAAAAGACCGAGTTGTCGGTATGGAAAACGCCCGAAAAGGACTTCGCGCCGGAAGAGCCAATGTCCGGAATTTGGAACAGATAACACAACACATCCCCCTGGTTTCAGCCAGGCTTGCCGGATGTAAACGAGCAGCGCCCCGGGACCTTTCAAGTGCTCGAGCACATCACCCAAAAGAACAGCGTCGAATGTCTCCCCGATTTGGGTTTTCACTTCAGGTATCTCAACATCTCCAACAATCACCCGCTGGTAGACGGAGCGGGCTTTCTCGGCGGCTTCCGAGGATTGTTCAATCCCAACAACCCGACAACCATGCTCAACCAAGTAGCGACCAAAAAAACCAGTAGCGCACCCGATATCTAGAACAGAATTCGCCTGATCGAGGAATCGTAATTGCCAGTAATATGCCGAACTGTTATTGTCGGTGTTGATTTTGAAGTCGTAGGTAAGGTCGGATGACATAATCTATAGGGAAAATCTCGCGCGAAATCGGCTGGCTAAAGCGTTCAGGCCCAGATGTACATGGTGTAGGACAATCCTTGAAAATCGCTGGTTAATGTAATGCCAAAAATTCAATCTCGCCACACGCCTGTTCGCGATGATAGAGTAGAGTGCGTATCCAGCCAGGTTTGTCTCTGCAAAATGCTCAGGCTTAGAGAGTTTGATATATACACATCGCTGGGGGAGCGCAGGGTCTTCTGCTAATGCCAATATCTGGCAATCGGCGAATATCTTCTTCAGGTCTTCGGGGCTGTAACGCCAATAATCCCAGGGAAAAGCATGAAAAGGCCAGTCCGATGGGACAATCAAAAGTATCATTCCACCGGGCTTGCAAACGCGCTTGATGCTGGAGATGGCTTTGCGCCAATCGAGAACGTGTTCGAGAGTGCAAGTGGAAATAATAACATTGAAGCTCTCATTACCAAAATAGTTTACCAATCGTTCAGCGGGGCATATAATATCCACATTCGAACCGGAGCGGATGTCTATGCCAACGTACTCGCTCGGCCCTAATGTCTTGAGGAGGGGTTTCAGAGTGCCATTGACGTTGAAAGAGCCGACCTCGAGCACCCTTTTCCCTCGAATATCTTCTACTCCGATGTTCTCTCTGACCCATTCAATGCAATTTTGATCACACATGACGCTTTTCTGAAAGGAGACAGATGTCAAAAATTAATTCGGCGCAAAGAGGGATTATTGCGAAATTGAAAAGCTGGATTTTGAAAAAATTATATCACACCCCTCGCATCAGACAATTGTTGATAGATCGGTTTATGAAATTCTTTTATGGGAGTCCTGATGTTCAAACGGGTTGGGTAAACACATTTTGGCTGGGTATCCGTGCTTTGAAGAATCCATTGGACTTATGGGTGTTTCAGGAGATCATTTATGAAACCAGGCCGGATATTATCATCGAGACAGGCACTTTCCAAGGCGGTTCTGCATTTTTCTTGGCGTCAATCTGCGGCCTGTTGGAGCATGGAACGGTTATCACTATTGATATCCAGCCATCTAAAGACAGGCCTCAACATCCCCGGATTGTGTACTTGAATGGCTCATCTACCAGTGATGCTGTTTTGAGAGCGGTTAGAGGTTTCGTTTTCCATGCAAACAGTGTGATGGTGATTCTGGATTCTGCCCATGACAAAGATCATGTGCTCGAAGAATTAAGAAGTTATAGCTCGTTTGTTACCGTTGGGAATTATCTTATAGCCGAGGATACAAATATCAACGGTCATCCCGTTCTTCCCAATTACGGACCTGGCCCGATGGAGGCCGTTGAGGAGTTCTTGCTATTGAATAAGGATTTCGTTGTTGACGAAACGAGAGAAAAGTACCTGCTCACTTTCAACCGGCGCGGTTATTTGAAGAGGTTGAAATGAGAGAGATTTTCGTCAGTTCACCGGGTCTGTCCCCATTCGTACCTGTGATGGCACTCATCATACTCGACCAGTAGGCAGTGAGCGATTTAGGATCGCCATTGAATATCTCGGTGCGGTCATTTTCAGGAATACCAGCGACCAGAAAATATGCCTCATCGAACAGGCCGACGCGCTCCAGCACGCTCCGGCGGATGAGCAATGGCAGTGCCAAACACATAATCCACCGGCGCTGGCCGATTAAACTGCCCCTGCTCTGGCTGGCCACGTATCCGCCGTAGCCAAAGTGGCCGTCGGCAGCATTTTCAACCCTCCAGTCAACCACCATGGGCGGTGACGATGCAGTGTAGCTTTCAACCAACGTTTGCAACCAGCCGTTTCGGGCAAACAATCATCATCTGTGAAAGCCAGTACCTCACTACACATCTCCTTGCTACGCATCTCCTTGGCGCCGACATTACGGGCAGCCGCCTGTCTTCGATTCGGCTGGGTGAGGTAACGTAATTGGTCTGAACGGCTAAGCCGGTCGAGGCAGGCTGCCGTCCCATCCGTCGAGCCATCGTTAATGACGATGATCTCTTACCTACCGCGCGGATAGGTCTGGCGCATCACACAAGCCAACGTCGCCTTGAGCATAGCCAGACGGTTGTGGGTGGGGATGATCACGCTAAAGAAAGGCTGCGAGGTCATACTCACTCCGGCCCGGCGCGCCCGATCAGGCCGCGCACAAAGGACACATCGCCTGCTTTCACGGCACGCAACACGACCAGCAACAAACCATATACGGTCAGACCACCGACCCAGGTAACAATCCCAGTGGGGCGGGTGATCAGAATCAACACAGCCAGGATCAGCGCTGCCGCCCCAGGCTGCCAGAGGGAACGCAGCCAGTCCAACACGTAGCTTCGCGTGACGAGCATAAAACCGTAGATAATAAACGCCGCTCCATACATCGCCAACCCCGCGACCACCGTCCCCGCCAGGCCAATGCGCGGCAGCAGGATGACATTGAGTCCCACCCGCACCACCGCCAGCACGCTCGCCACCCAGGGTAAGACTCGCTGCTGGCCTGCCGCCAGGATGGTGTAATAGAGGACAACAGACGCAAACTGAAACGCCTCGATCCACACCAGCCCAATCAGCAGGGAGGCGGCCGGCAGGTAGTCCACCCCCGCGTAAAGCGTCATGACCTGTCTGCTGGTCAGACTGATCAGGATCACGAATGGCAAAAAAAACATCATCATGGCTTTGAAACTCAACCGGTAGAGCCAGCGAAATTTGCCAACATCGGTGAGGTAGTATTTCGCCAGCAGAGGATACACGGAAGAGAAATAGATTACCGGCAAGGCACTCAGGCTGGTCGCCAGGTTGTAAGCAGCCGTGTACCAGCCCCCCTCCGTAGCGCTCAGCATCCGGCCAACCAGCAGCCGGGTCACCTGGATTTGGAAAACGTACAACATGCCCGAGATGGCCAGCGGCCAGGATTGAACCAGCAGCCGTCTCCAAAGCTGAAAATCTATCCGAAAAGAGAGCGGCCGTGGCAGAAAGCGGCGGGTGTAGGCAAAATAAATGGGACTGGCAATGACGAAAGCCGCAATCTGGGCGATCAATACCGGCGCGCCGCTACCCTGCCCGAATCGCACTGCGCACAAAATGAAAACTGTGTTCACTAACTGGACGATCACATCGAGCGCTGCTGCCAGCCTGATTTGCTGAGTAACCAGCAAGGCCAGTCTGGGCATGATGAGCGGCAGGAGCAGAAGCATCAATAGGGCCAGCCGGAGCAGGTGAACGATTTGCGGGGGATAGCCCCAAAGCGGGAGAAGCGCCGCAGCCAGCAGATAACCGGCGGCCGCCAACAGCCCGCGCAGCAAAAAACCATTACCGAGCAAGTCGCCCAGCCGGTCAGGAAGCTGATTTGCGGTGCGGATCAGGGCGAGGTCCAGCCCGGCGTCGATTAGAGTGGAGAATAGCCCCAAGTAAGCATAAGCCAGGGTCAGTTCCCCGTAGTTGCCTAGGCCGAGATAGCGCATCAATACCATCGTCACCAACAGGCCCAGCAGGCGCGTGACGATATGGCTGCTCGCTAGGTAGAAGGTATTTCGGGCAATGTCGCGGGAGGTGGTCAATAATTGGCCGGGGGAGAGCCGTTCCGGCGAGCTGCGCTCAGGCCGCTCACCAACCCTGACCAGTAGGGGCGGAAGATGACCGAATCACCGCGCAGCAGGTCGGTGATGACCGTCCGCAAGAAAACCAATGTCCAGAAGGTGAACAGCGGCAAAATCAAGACGGGTGAGGCGTGTTTCTTCAGGAAGAAAATCGTGCTTGTGACGTAATGGTATTTACGCAGGGCGAGATAATTGACCGTGCTCGCCGAGCCTTTGTGGTGTACGTGGGCCTGCGGTACAAACAACAGCGAGAAGCCAGAATCTTGAGCGCGCAGGCAAAAGTCCAGGTCTTCCAAATAAAGGAAAAACTGCTCGTCGAACAGGCCGATGCGCTCGAACACACTGCGGCGGATGAACATCGTCGCCCCGAATACGAAGTCTATCTCCCGGCGCGCATCGAATTGGCCGCGATCCACCTGGCCGCGGCCGGTATCAGCCGCCGCCAGCACGCCCCATCGCCGGCGCGCACCGGCATACCACAGCCGCCCCGGCTTGTCGTTGCAATAGATTTTCGGGCCGAAGACGCCAACCTCTGGATGGGCTTGCGCCGCGTTCACCAGCGCGGTTAACGCCGTTGGGTGAATGACCGCATCGTTATTGAGCAGGAGAATGTAATCGCAGGGGGATCGCTTCAGCGTTCGCGAGATGGCCATGTTGCAGGCCGCGCCGAAGCCGAGATTTACTGGACTGTTAATGATCTCGATGGCAGGGAATCGTGCAGATAGATAATCAACTGAGCCATCCTCCGAGCCGTTGTCAACGACGAGCACACGGGTCGGGTATTCCAGATGCTCCAGTGAGCGGAGACACTCGGCAGTGTCGTCTTTCAGATTCCAGTTGACGACGATGGTTGTTACTAATGGTTTCTTCATAATGCGTCTCCGGGTTGCGCAGGGAAATGTACGAAAGCACTCCAGCACCATGCCAGTTTGGTTAAGTAGATGAGTGGTAAGGTGTGCCAGTAATGATACAAGATACTCCAGTGCGCGAAGGTGCGGAAAGTGGCCCATGCAGCGACAAATGGGGAGCACCACAGATACATTGCCCGTATCTTTGCCAGTCTGGGTGTGCGAAGAGGAGCGGCGTATTTCAATCTGACACGGAGCGTGTTAGGCGCATCTTCTGTCCAGTGCCTCCATACTGAGCGGAGATTCCGGCGCGCAGGGTTGTGCCAGACAATGATAGTCGGATCAAAATACAGGGAATAGCCTCTCATCCTGA
>Ga0210044_10009386_pt1 | contig 11919 bp, 15 predicted proteins | sample CryGey13umfilter_2_FD_183959 | JGI IMG/M metagenome (GOLD analysis project Ga0210044, IMG submission 183959) | Groundwater microbial communities from aquifer in Utah, USA - Crystal Geyser 4/9/14 3 um filter (SPAdes) (version 2) | ecosystem: Environmental > Aquatic > Deep subsurface >... | reverse complement strand
GTTGATTTTGATATGCTTGCAAAAATCCTGAATATACACATCCTGTGATAATCCCAAATGCTGTATCTGGAACCGATTCCACTTCTGGCACAAAATTTTCTGCAATCTGTTTGTAAGATTCTGATTCACTAATGTAATAGTCAACCAAGCTATCTATGAAATCTCTGTTTTCTTTAGAAATTACCATTACTGTTTTCTTTATTTCCTAGTTTATTTAACTGTCTAGAATTAATCGTTTATTTATTCATGAACTCTTTCCAAGATGTTGTGGAAATTAGAATTAGATGAGGGTTATTTTCGAATCTATGATTCAAAAAAACTCATTGCAGGATATTTTGATCCTGATTACGGTGATGTCTTTCCAAAAGAAAATACTGAGGAGATTATTACATCAATGCTAAAAAACCATGATCCTGTTTTAGGCGGAGTGGTAATGATTCCCTTGGTTAAATTTGGTTTATTTGACACTGATCTTGATACCACTTTGACTAATGTAGAAGAACAAGTAATTAGAGTAAATACACACTTGCAAAAATGGAAAAAATTCTTATCTGAAACTAATCGTCAAGTTCACTCTATCAGAATTTCTCACACTGATCAAGATATGCTTACAATTACATTCCCCATAATCTTCTCAAAACCCATTCCTCTTGCAGCAACTTCACTACAAGAAGAACTTTTTACAACTTTTGATTTATTACAAAAATCAGGTCTGCTGTGATTTATGATCTTTTATCTAAGGTAAATGGTCTTTTTTCCATTTTTCAGCCTCGTTAAAACAATTGAACCACTCTATTTCTGTTTGATCTGAATTAAATTCGCCTGATTCATTTTTGTATTCTACATCACATTTACTTTTCATATTCTCTGAAATCTGAATAACTTTTTGTTTAATTGTGTTATCTGGTGCTAAGAATTTTTCTGGTTCATCATAATTCTTTATGCCAGTTTTTGCTGATTGAAACTCCATCAATCCAAGATTCTCATATTCATAAGCTTCTTGAATTTGCGTATCTGATCGTATTTTGGCAGCTTCATCTCCTGTTGTAATCCAACTGATAAATTCTATATCGCTTTTTAACTGAGTTTCAGCTGAAATTTTGAATAAATCTACGGAGCTTTGGAATAACTCTGGTGGTGTCAATTTGTCGTATCTGGAAATTATTTCTTCGAATTTTTGTATGTGTTCATCATAATATTTTAGTAATTCTTCTTTTGTAATGCCTCCTTCATCCAATTTTGTTTTTTCAGAATAGAATTTGGTTTGTAATGCTGCCACATCTTGTTGAATCTGTGCCAACTCATTTCCAAATTTTAATCCTTTTTGTTTAGTCTGTTCTGTTGAATAATTGTATGATATAATTAGCACTATGATTGCTACAGCTATGATTCCAATTGCAATGTTTTGAATTTTATTTTTTTTCAAAGATAATCTATGTAATTCCCGTTTTCGTCTAGCTTTAATTCGATTTTAAATTCTGTACCGCTGATAAACGAATCATTGCGAGTTGTTCTAACTCTGCCTATCACCAATTCATATGGCCAAATTTCTACTACTATTGAGCCTACTTTTGCAATGGGCGTCTCTGTGATTGTCATGTCTTCGCGTTTTACGCCATGCCTTTCCAGCATGTGAATTGCATGATTTAACAATGGCTCTGGATTATTGTAATTTAGTACCCACACTGTTCCTTCATAATCAATTTGCTGCAATTTGAAAAATCCTAATTTTACTCATATAACAATTATTCGGGATCTATTACGTTTAGCGTCATTGTGCTTACCACCCTTGATAGCTTTCTGACGTCCGAAATTATTTTACCAAATTCTGCTTCTGTTTCTGTTTGAATCTCCACAACTACATCATATGCCCCAAAAGTAAGATATGCGTGACTGATTTTTTGCATCTGTTTTAGTTCATCGACAATGTATTCCTCTGCTCCCAGATCACAATTTAACAAAATGAATCCTTTATGCATTATCTTAAATTAATTAATGAAGTTCAAACCTTTAAGTTTTACAGTGTTACCATCTGCTACGTCCGCCGTAGCTGTTGCCACTGCTGCTGTCTCTATCTCCATATCTTTTTCTTCCTCCACCTCTGTCGTCTCTTGGATTTCTGTCTCTACCTGATCCTCCGTATCCTCCAGAACGTCCTCCTCTGGAGTAGTTAGATCTTGATTGACCTCCATATCTTCTTGACGGTGCTTGTCTTTTCAGTGGGTCTGGAATAGAAATCTGAATTCCCATCTCTTGGTTTAAATCTGTAAGTGGTACTTTGATTTGGCGTTTAATGAGATTCCAATCTCCAACAGATGAATATGATACAAATGTTATTGCTCTTCCTAGTGCACCAGCTCTTGCAGTTCTTCCAATCCTGTGAAAGTATGCCATCTCTTGATTTGGAACATCGTAATTTATCACTAATTCTACTCTTGGAACATCTATTCCTCTTGATGCTACATCTGTAGCAACTAGAATGTCTGCTTTTCCACTTCTAAACTTGCCCATAGACTGCTCTCTTCTGTGTTGTGACATGTCCCCTTCTATGGCAACTGCATTGAATTTTTCTTGATGCAGGAATTTTGCTACATCCCGTGTTCTGTATTTTGTTGAACAAAATACGATACTTTGTCCCTTAATCGGCTTGATAAAATCAATTAGATACTTGAATTTGTCTCTGTCCTTGATTACTAGATATGACTGATCTATTCCTTCTCCACTAAGATCATCTGCATCCAAAAGAAATTGTTTTGGATTTTTTAGATAGTCTTCTGAGAGTCTTAGAATTTCAGTTGGCATTGTTGCTGAAAATAATGACATTACTCTGTCTTCAGGTGCTAAATCTAAAATAAATTGAATATCGTCAACAAAGCCCATGTCCAACATTGTATCTGCTTCATCTAGAACAATATGGGTAATGTCTCTTAGTTCTATTGATCCTCTTTTTAGATGATCTATTAATCTTCCAGGTGTTGCAACAACTATCTCTACTCCTCTGTGTAGGGCATCTAATTGAATTCCCATACCTTGTCCTCCGTAAACTGTAGCTATTCTAATTCCTGTGTATTTTCCGAATTTTTTGATTTCCTCACTAATCTGTATTGCAAGCTCTCTTGTTGGAGCCATGATCAATCCTTGAATTCCTCTCTTTGGTTGAATCTCTTGTAACATTGATAATGCAAATGCTGCAGTTTTTCCTGAACCTGTATGTGCTTGTCCTACAACATCTCTTCCTGAAAGTAATACTGGAATTACTGCCTCTTGAATTGCAAAAGCTTCTTCAAAACCCTGTTCTGTAATACCTTTCAGTATGTTCTCGTTTAATCCTAATTCTTGAAATTTTGTCATTTTTGTTTTCTTCTCTTAAAGCAATGACGAAAAAGCTCATTGCCCACTCGTCATTATTCCGATGATTAAAATTTCAATAGAGGTCTAATAAACGCTTGTTATTTTCTATGCATCTAACTGTGCATCAATAATTTTTTTAAAACTATCAAATGGCTGGGCTCCTTTTAATTCAGTAAATCCTATTTTTTCATTTCCTACGAAGAACCCAGGCGTTCCTGTTACTCCATAATCTCTTCCATCATTGAGATCCTTTTGAATTTCTGCAATATGTTTTCCGCTAGTTAGACAGGATTCAAAAATACCTTGATCTAATTGCATGTTTGCAGCATATTGACTAAACATCGACAATGCATCTACTGTTTCTAACTTGTTCCATTCATTTTGTTTTTCAAATAATATATCGTGCATTTCTCTGAATTTGTTTTGATCATTTGCACATTCTGCTGCCACTGATGCAGGTAATGCATTTGGATGAATACTTTGAATTGGGAAATCCCTGAATACTAGTTTTACCTTGCCTTGTTCAACATACTCTTCAAGAATTAATGGTAATGTTTGAGTATAGAATCTTGCACAAAATGGACACTGAAAATCTGAAAATTCGATTATTGTAATTGGTGCATCCGGATTCCCGATAACAGGATCATTGTCTACTGAAATTTCTACTGGTGGTGATGCTTGTTTTGTAGGTAGTTGATTCTGTAATATTTTTAATTCAAGTTTGGCAATGGCTTCATCAAGATCCTCTTGAGATATTTGGTTTGAATTTAGATTAGATGTATACGATCCTGCAAAGAATGACGCAACTCCAACTAGTATGATCACACCAATGATTATCCCCTTAAATGATGCTTTCTTGGTTTGTGAATTTTTGTTGTTTTGAATAGATTCTGATTCGTCAGAGCTCATTTTGTTTACTTTTAATCTAGTATACTTATTCGTATTGCCAAATCTTTATCATGTTTTTTTAAAAATTAAAGAGCCAATGACGGGATCCGAACCCACGACCTGCTGATTACAAATCAGCCGCTCTAACCAGGCTGAGCTACATTGGCACGAAGTACTATGAAATTTTTGACGGTTTAAAGTGTTGCCTGTGATCCGACGAAAACTGTTTTTACCTACATTAGTTGAATTTACCGTCAGTTTATAATAATCCCGTATTTTGATATCTGTTATGAGATACATCGAACCAACTAGAGTCAAGGTTTTGATGATGATGTTTTATGCAACCGGAACATTGGGAATCGTTATTGGATTAACTGTTGCATCCGGAGGAGCAACACTGATGATCACATTTTTGGGTGTTATTAATATTGGATTGGGTGCATTCTTTACGTTTCTCCTTTTGACACAAACGCAAACCACTCCAGACAAGAGAAAGAAAAAAAGAAAATCTGATTAGATTTTTTTCTGCATTTTGAAAATACACAATCCCAATTAAAGTATAAATAATAACAATCTTTCATCAATTCAGAAATGCTGGATCTAATCGCAAAAAATCTATTCCTTACAAAGGGTAAGGGTGTTCATGAAGATAGATTGACTAGTTTTGAATATGCTCTAAGAGATGCTGGCATTGCAGGAACAAACCTTGTTTTGATTTCCAGCATATTTCCACCAAATGCAAAATTGATCTCAAGAAAAGATGGTCTGAAAAAAATTAAACCTGGACAAATCTTGTTTACTATTTATTCAAAGAATCAAACTAATGAGCCACATAGAGTGTGTTCTGCATCTGTTGGACTTGCACAACCAAAAGACAAGACTCGATACGGCTATCTTTCAGAGTATGAATCATTTGGGCAAAATGAAATTCAAGCTGGTGATTACGCTGAAGATATTGCAGCACAAATGTTGGCTTCCTCATTAGGTATTCCTTTTGATGCTGATAAAAACTGGGATGAAAAGAGACAGCAGTGGAAAATTTCAGGTGAAATTTACAACACGCACAATATTACACAATCCTCTAAGGGTGACAAAGATGGAAAATGGACAACTGTTTTTGCAGCAGCTGTTCTTTTGGTATGATTATTTTTTATATCCTTTAAGATAAAATACTGCAGCTGCAATTGCTACTATTGTTATGATTATCGCTACTATAACTGATTCATCAAATTCTTGTTTTACATGTTGAAGATTCTCCCCTCCCAATGAAAATTTTAATTCTTCCTTATTCACTGATGTTTTTTCACCAAAAATGTATTTTCCTTGGATTCTTTGGCCTTCTTCAGGATCAAAAATCCATCCTTGTTCTGTTATTTCAATTGGAATTTTTTCATCGTTGATGATTTGTGTTGGAACGATGTTTCCTTTGACATCTGAAACATTGGTATTCTCAGAAGATAATACTACCACCTGAATTATTGAATTCAATGGATAAAATCCAGAATCAAAATATTTTGATCTTTTCAACTCTTCGACTTTGAGAAATTTCAAGGGGTCTATCTCTGAACTTATGGATGCACTGTTTGGATAGTCAACTGATAGTTTCAACTGAAAAAGTGATTTGGAATCCAATGGAATCCATGAGAATGTCATTTTTGCATTATTCTCTGATGATAAATTTTTAGCTACATCGTAGAATCCGCCTCTATCTCTAATTGATTTAGGGATGAGAATGGCTGAAATTTTCTCATACATAGAGTCTGTGTCTTCCATTGGTAATGTGTATACTGCTGAAATCATTCCTCTTCCAGAAATTATTCCTGAGGTCTCTAATGCCTCATTTGATTTGCCATCACTGTGTATGAATACTGAATGAAGTTTGGCATTTGTGTCAAATACTTGATTGAGTTTGTCTATGTACAAATTGGCAATTTCTTTTGTAGAATTCTGAATAGCAATAATTCCTTTGTCTGCCGGATCCCTTGTCACGTTAATCATGATACATGACTCATTTACCACTCCTAAAACACACTGATCTTGATTCGTAAAAATTATTGCAGCTATTCTTTTGTTGTCCCTTACTTCTTGATCTAATTCTGCTGGAATTTTTATTTCTTGAATGCTAGTACTTTGTAGTGTGATGGATGCTGTTACATTCTGAGATATGCTCTGATCTATGATGATTTGTGCTGTCTCTTGAAATGTCGCATGTTTTATTTCCTGAGAGTATGCAAGACTAGTTGTAACTCCAATCAACATGATTAATGCCAAACAAAGTATCTTTTCTTGCATAGGTTGTTTCTCTAAAATTGAAATTATTAAATTTACTCCTTTTTTGTTCACTATGGATTATCCAATTGAGTATTTTTTACTTTATGGCAAAACTAGATTATCTACTAACTAATATTCTCATTAGAACCGATATTTGATAACATTGGCATTACTCCCATTTCCAGTTGATATTTTCTTACATCCTGTAATCCAACTGATTGCGATACTGAGTGCTTTCGGTATTGGCTTGTTTCAAGGAATAATTCTTGGTAGGGCAATACTTGTAAGATTCCCACGTTTGCAAACTCATGTCAAGACTGTCTCCATAACTTTGTTTGTATTGTTTCTGATTAATGCGGTTTTGAGTGTTCCACGTTTTGAATCTCCTGAAAAAATTGATCTGTTTAATTTGCCTGTAATTAGCTCTGATGAAATATTTTCATCACTTTTTTTGATTTTTGGAATGAACACTGGATTTCTGACCGTATTGGCAATATCTGTCACTGTCATGAGTTTTGTCATGTTGAAATTTACTCATATTAATGGCGTAACCAAGGTCTTTGTTTTCTTTTTTAGCACACTTTTACTAATATTGACTGCTGTAAGCAGATTCACGGATCTCACCCCTAGTTCTTTTGAGGTTTTGTTATACTTGCTTTACCAGTTAGGCATCTCTATTGGGATTTTAGCTGGTACTCTCAGAAAGATTAAACCCAAGAAATTTAGTTTCAAATAATTTCAAACGTTTAAATCAGATTATTGATGTCTTTTATTTGACATCGAATTCAAACCGTTCGGGGAACAAGCTGGCAGTCCATGCGTTGGACTGCCAGCCCCATTTATTCAAAAATTCAATCTAGTGATGCAAGTGTGTTTACTTGTTTTTTGATATAATCAAAACCCTCTTGCCAGAATTTAGGAGATGTTATATCAAATCCATATTCTAAGAGAAGTTTTTCTGGTTTCTTAGATCCTCCAGCTGCAAGAATGTTAATGTATGACGGAACAAAGTCTTTTCCTTCTTTTTTATATCTTTGAAATAGTGATAATGCAAGCAAGTTTCCAAAGGAATATGCATAACAGTAAAACGGAGTATGGTAAAAGTGAGGAATACAACTCCATTCGATTGCAAAATCGTCTGTTAAACTGACAGAATTTCCAAACTGTACTTTGAGATTTTGTAGATATGTTTTTGATATTTCATCTATTGTGGTGCCTTCTCCAATTTGTTTATGAGCGTCGACTTCAAATATTGTAAAAAATGATTGCCTTAGAATTGTAGCATACAGGTCATCAATTTTTTCAGATAACATTATCCTTTTTTCATCATCTGAAATTTTATCTGATAAATTGTCATACAATAATAATTCTGAAAATGTAGATGCTGTCTCAGCTAAAGGTAGTGGTGCGTCTTGAACAAGAATTGATCTGTCTTGTGCTGCTTGACTGTGAACTGCATGACCTAACTCATGAGCCAACGTAAAGACGTCTCTTGATTTTCCAGTAAAATTCACTAGCACAAATGGCGTAATTTTTGGGGTAAGTGTACTACAGAACGCTCCGTCTCTTTTACCTTGTCTTATCTCTGAATCGATATGGTTTTCGTTGAATACTTTTCTAGCATGTTCTTCTAGTTTGTCACTGAATTTCCCAAGTGACTCAAAAACCAGTTTTACCGAGTTGTTATACGAATAATTTTTTTCTTTGATGTTGGCTGTTGCTGGGGCATACAAGTCGTACCTTCTTAATTTTTTCATTTTCAGCATTTTTGCTTTTTGAACAAAGAATTTCTGAAAAACAGGTGAGTTTTTCTTACACACTGAAAGCAGAGAATCGATGGTTTTATCGTCTATATCGTTTCCAATGTTTCTCATTGATATTGGCGATTTGTATCCGCGAATTTCTATGCCTTCATCTTTCCAGTTAAGAACAATATTTTGATAAATCTCTCCTACTACTCCTTTATTATCGAAATATTTTGTAAGAATTGTTTTATATGCTGTCTCACGAATTTTTGGATTCGTACTTCTAACATAATTTGTAATCTCTTCTCTTGTCATTACTTTGGATTTATTTCCAACCTTCATTTTGTATTCAAAGGCATTAGTAATTTTATCATACAATTTTACCAGTGCAGATATTCCAGTTACATCTAATGTGTTTATGATTCGCTCTTCAGGTTCACTAAGCGCATATTTTGCAAATAGTCTTTTGTGAGAAAGATATTCTGTAATCTCTCCTGCATTTGCCATGAGCCTTTTTGCATTTTTTTCATCAACTTGTGTTTTCCACCATAAATCAAAAAACAAAATCTTGTTTGAAATCTCAGATCCCAACTTTGACATCTTTGTCATTAAGGATGTGGCTTCATCTGATTGTGTGTCTGATGAATATGCTAATGATGCATAACCTCCAATCTTACTCATGTTTTCTGAAATTTCTTCAACTTGTTGTATTATGTTCATGAATTGTTTAGATGACATTTTAGGATCTAGTTTTGATTTGATTTTTTCAAACTTTAATGCCTGTTTTTCTAATTCTTGAATTTGTTTTTGAAAAGCAGGACTTTTTGGGTTTTTTACTAATTCTGTTAAATCCCATTTGCCTAATTGATATTCTGGCATCTATTTTCGCTGTTTTGTGACTATTAAAAAATCAATATCTGGTTTGTTGTGCCTAGAATTTCCTTTGTCCTATGGATTGTTTTTGCCAATTAGGCTCATTTTCTCCAAAAAATCCAAAATAAATCGGTTCATATAGTAATTCCACCATGCAATATTGGTAATTACCTTTGGTTCTAGAAATGATTAACGCAGATTCCACATGCGGTCGTTGTGGGAAAAAATCTATGTTGACTGATAATGTCACTGGAGAAAGATTTTGTGGAAAATGCGGTTTTGTTATTTCTGAAACATTGCAAGATTCTGGACCTGAATGGAGATCATTTTCTAAAGAAGGGGGAACTGATCCTACTAGAACTGGGGCTCCAACATCACTTGCAATGCATGACAGAGGACTGGCAACTATTATCAGTCCGATGAACAAGGACTCTTCTGGAAAACCACTCACATCTACAATGAAAAGTACAATTGAAAGGCTGAGAACTTGGGATAGTAGAAGTAAAGTCAATGCATCATCTGACAAAAATCTCAGACAAGCACTAAGTGAATTATCTACATTAAAAGACAAACTTTCGCTTTCAGACGCTGTAATAGAAAAGGCGTCATATATTTACAGAAAAGCACTGGAGAAAGGACTCGTCAAAGGCCGTTCTATTTCTGCATTAATCGCTGCATCTCTTTATGCTGCATGCCGAGACACTGAAACACCTAGAACTCTAAAAGACGTTTCTGATGCAGGTAACATCAAGAAAAAAGATATCTCAAGATGTTATAGAATCTTACATCAAGAATTAGAATTGAAAATGCCAGTAGTTGATCCAGTTCAATGTGTGGCAAGAATTGCAAGCTCTATTGGAATTACAGAAAAGACAAAACGATTTGCAGTCAAAGTACTAAAAGATGCACAAGAACATGAGGAATCTGCAGGAAAAGATCCAATGGGATTGGCAGCTGCAGCACTATACTTGTCATGTGTGAAAAACGGTGAGGATAAGACTCAGCGAGACATTGCAGAGGCTGCAAATGTCACTGAAGTAACAATTAGAAATAGATACAAAGGCTTACGATTAGACCAAAATATGGACATGCTGGGAGGAAAATAAGATGACTCAAACAAAGCCCATAATTGCAATAGTTAACGTCGTAGCTTCTGCCACAATTGAACAAAAATTAGACCTCGTAGATATCACTAAAAAATTCCCTGCAGTTGAATATCATCCAGAACAATTCCCAGGTGCTGTGTTTAGGTTAAAGAATCCTAAAACTGCAACATTGCTTTTTGGCTCTGGAAAGATGGTCTGCACTGGTGCCAAATCACAAGAGCTGGCAGAAACTGCTGTGTTTGAAGTAGTAAAAATATTACGAAAAGGCAAAATCAAAATAAAAAATGACCCTATAGTTTCAATTCAAAACATTGTGTCTTCAATTAACCTTGGAGGTAAAGTAAACTTGGAGCAAGCAGCAAGAACTCTTCCTAGAAGCATGTATGAGCCAGAACAATTCCCTGGTTTAATTCACAGAATGCTTGATCCAAAAACAGTGATTCTGATTTTTGCATCAGGAAAACTCGTATGTGTTGGCGCTAAACTTGAAAAAGATGTTCATCGCTCTGTCAACCAAATTCATGCTTTGCTTGAAGAAAAAGGCCTAATGGTCTACGATTAGATTACAGAAAATATTTTTTGAATAACTATTATCCCTAGTAATATTCTTCATGAATGTAGCACCACTTCCAAATATTTTCTGGCACTGCTTTCATTACAGGATGTCCTGTTTCTTCAAAATGTTTTGTGGCGTGCTTTCCAACTGATGAATCACAGCAACCAACATGGCCACATGTCAGACACATTCTAAGTGCAACAACTGGAAGATGTTCTTTTTCACACTCTTCGCAGCTTTTTGTATTTTGAGATACGTCTCTTGCTTGCAAGAAATGTTCACATTGTTTTGACATGTCAGTATTTTTTCAAAGTATCTTTGTATCTCTTTATTGATTCAATTATTACTGTTTTAGATTCCGTTGCTGATTTCCATCCTATGATTTCAACTTTTTTGCCTTCCAAATCTTTGTACACTTGGAAGAAATGTGCAATCTCTGAGCGATAATGATCCTCAATGTTTGTAATGTCGGTGGTGTGCAAATATCTTGGATCATTTGTCGCAACACAGATTATTTTATCATCAAGCTTTCCATCGTCTTTCATTTGTAATAGTCCTATTGGCCTTGCTTCAATTAGAATTCCAGGATATGTGGAATTCGTCACTAGTACCAATGCATCAAGCGGATCTCCATCATCTGACAGTGTCTGTGGTATCAGACCATAATCTCCTGGATAGTGAAATGGTGAGAACAACACTCTGTCAAGTTTTATCATGTTGTGTTTTTTATCATACTCGTATTTGTTCATCGAGCCTTTAGGAATTTCTACTATGACATTTACAATTTCTGGAATGTCATTACCTGATTCTATGTCGTGCCAAAAATTCTTGCTCATTTTCTGGCTCTTCGTTTAGGTATTCAGTATATGAATTCTCTGAAACATTCCTATCAAATATTGGTTGCAAAATATGTTTTTTTATTAATTATACTACATCATTAGTATTTGGAATTACTTTGTAGATTTTTACTGTATAATCTCCTTCAAAGATATTTACAAATTCACCAGTGTTTGAATCAAGATTTCTGACTCTGAATTTGTATTCATATGATCCGTCTCCTTTCGCATCAACTTGTGCAAAGTGGACTGGGTCTTCACCTTTGTAAAATTGAATGATTATTGGATATCTT
>Ga0210044_10009378_pt1 | contig 11923 bp, 10 predicted proteins | sample CryGey13umfilter_2_FD_183959 | JGI IMG/M metagenome (GOLD analysis project Ga0210044, IMG submission 183959) | Groundwater microbial communities from aquifer in Utah, USA - Crystal Geyser 4/9/14 3 um filter (SPAdes) (version 2) | ecosystem: Environmental > Aquatic > Deep subsurface >... | reverse complement strand
TCGTCGACCAGGGTCGAGAGCAGCGCCGCGCTGTAGCCGCCGAGGCTCATGCCCATGGCGCCCACCGCCGGCACCTCGCGAGCGCGCAGGTAGGCGTGGAGCGCGCGGAAATCCCCCACGAACTGGCGAAAGCCCTCGATGGTGATGCGCGGATCACTCGAGGGGAACTTGGGACGCCCGCTGGCTCGACGCTCGCCGTGCAGCGGCAGCACGAAGAGCACGACGTCGAGGCCCTTGTCGAAGAGCCAACGCACGGGCCAGACGCGTTCCTCGAAGCCGTGATTGCCGCCGAGGTAGCCGTGGATCAGCACCACGGTCGGGCGCGGACGGCCGTGGGTGAAGAGCCGCGCGTGGGCGCGCCGATTGGACTCCCAGCCGTCGTATGCGTCCCGAAGCTCGCTGGCGTAGGGCTCGTAGGCGCTGGGCCAGACGAGGTCGACCACGCGACCCTGCGCGTAGGGCCGCACGAAGCGCAGGTTCGGCTCGGCCGCGGCGGGATCGGGGAAGAAGGCGTCGGGCTTGGCGACGAAGGCGCCGTAGCGGGCCGCGAGCGTGGACAGGACCTCGACGCGCGCCTCGGGCCCCAGCGACTCCGCGGTCGAGCGCTGCCGCGAGCGCTTGGAGCGCGTCAACGCGAAGACCTGCATCGCCTGATCGACGCCCGAGGCCAGCACATCCAAGGGTCCGCGCCGCGTGCGCATGGTCAGATGGGCCCCACGGGCACGCAGGGGGAGCTGGCCGCGCCCACCACGCGAATGGGCAAGGCGTCGACCACGCGGGTCAGGGCGCGCGGGCTGCCGTCGCTGCCGTCGAGATCCAAGCGCGTCACCTGGCTCACGCGACTTCGCAGCGGCGTATAGCAAGTGTCGGTGCAGCTCATCAGGCAGTCGACCACGGGCATGGGCATGAGCCCGCCGCAGTCGTCGCGGAAGCTCGCCTGTTCGATGGTGCAGCTCAGCTGGGAGCTGCAGACGGAGTCGAGCTGACAGCTGTCGTAGTCCGTGGCGCAGGTGCTGGTGAGGCAGTCCACGCAGCCTGCGGGCGTGGCCTCCGTGAACAGGTAGAGGTCGCCGCTGTAGAAGGCCATGGCCGAGGCGTTGGTGGTCGAGAAGCCGTCGAGGGGGATGGTCTCGAGCACGGCGCCCGTGTGCTTGTCGTACTCCACGAGCTTCGCGGGCTCGACGCCGGTCAGCGCGAAGAGGCGCCCGTCGCCCGTGCCTGAGAGTTCGCCGCCGTTGAAGTCCGTCACCGCGATCTCCCGAAGCTCGCCGGTCCCGGGATCGACGGCCCCGAGCAAGCCCTGGCCCGGCCCCTCGGTGAAGGCGCCCATGCCGTCGTAGGTGAAGAGGTAGAGGTCGGCGCAAGTGTCGCTGAGGGACTCGGTCGCGAAGCTCATGCCGAAGAGGCCATAGCGCATGTCGCGCCGCAGATAGGGGCTCGGCTGGCAGGCGCCCGGGTGCAGCAGATCGAGGGTCTGGACGCTCAGCGAGTCGCTGTCGTTGATCCAGGCGACGCCGCGCGCATCCACCGCCATGGAGAAGGGCGTGATGCCGCCGCACACGGGCCCGAAGACGAAGTCGGCCGTGAGCGTGACCGGATCGAAGGAATAGACCTCGCCGTCCTGCGACATCAGGAAGATGTGGTCCGTGTGCGCACCGGGCAGGCACGCGCAGCGATCGACGGACCCATCGAGCGTGGCCGCGTCGCCCGCGTCGAGGGACGCATCCCCGGCGTCCTCGAGCCCGCGTCCGCCCCCGCCTCCACAGGCCAGCCCCACCGAGGCGAGCACGCCCAAGCACACCCAAATCATGCCGCGCATGCCCGAGAGATAACACGGACCGGAGCATCCGAGCGCCCCCCTCGCCCAAAGCGTTCCGTGCGCGACGAGTCCTCGTGCCCACGTCTGCACGGCGACCTGCCCGACGCTTTCCGCTGATGTCCGAACGTGGGCGAAGCGCTCGCGCGTGAAGCGCTCCCACGACCCGCGTCTTGCCTTTCCGACGGCCGGAGGCTAGGCCCATCGCCCCATGCGCGAGGCCGACGAAGAGATCCGTGAGATCAAGAAGGAGATCATCGAATCTCGGGGGCTCACCATCAAGACGAACAACCTCGTCAACGCGCTGGGCGCCGACATCAAGTCCATCGCCAAGCGCCAGGCCGGCTACGAGCGGCGCTTCAACTGGAACAGCGCCGTGGTCTACGTGCTCGTGGCCACCCTCTCCTTCGCGGGCCTCAAGCTGGCGTCGGACGCGCGCATCCGCGAGATCGAAGCCGAGAAGACGCGCCTGAGCCACAGCGTACGCGAGCTGCGACGCGAGCTCGACGACGAGACGCGAAGGGCCGAGGAGCGTTCGCGCGCGGAGGCCCAGGCCGGTGACTTCTACGATCTGATCCGCCAGCAGCAGCGCGCCGAGGTGGTCGCCGGCTACGACGCCATCAGCCACGAGAAGCTCTCACGCGCCGAGAACGCGTTCTTCCGAGACACCTACGACAGGTTCCGCCTCGACCTCTCGGTCACCGCCTACCAGAACGGCCTCGACCTGATGCGCACGGGCCGCTACGCCGAGGCGGCGGAGAAGCTCCAGGAGTCCATCCGGCTCAAGGACGAGGCCGCGCACATCCCGGCCGTGAAGTACCAGCTCGCGCGCGCGCTGCGCAGGCTCGGTCGTCAGAGCGAGGCGCTGGTCTACGCGCGGCAGGTGGTCGAGCAGAACACCGACCGCGAGCTGCAGGACGACGCCATGTGGCTGATGGCTCTGTGTGCCGAGGAGCTCGACGACATCGACGCCGCGCGCGACTCGCTGCGCACGCTGATCCGACGTTGGCCGCGCTCGTCCTTCGCCCACGACGCGCGCCCGAAGCTGCGCGACCTGACCCGTCAGGCCATCCGCGGTCACACGTCGAGCGACGACGCCCCCGCCGCGCCCTAGGGGCCGTCGGACCTCCCGAGCGCCCGCTCAGATGAGGCAGTCCTCGTCGGCCGAGTCCGTGCGTCCGTCACAGTCGTCGTCGATGCCGTTGTCGCAGATCTCGGTGTCCGAGCAGCCGCAACCTTCGTCGAGGGCGCCATCGCAGTCGTTGTCGATGGCGTCGCCGCAGATCTCCTCCACGGGTGTGCAGCAGTCCTCGTCGACCAGGCCATCGCAGTCGTTGTCGACGCCGTCACAGAGCTCGACCTCGGACGGACACACGTCCTCCGTGTCGATGGCCCAGAAGGCGCGGTGGTTGCCCTCCTCGACCTGCTGGAAGGGCATCCAGAACGCGGCGTAGCTGGGGTCGTCGGCGCCGATGCGCGAGGGATCGATGGCGACGCCCCAGAGCTGATCGCGTCCACCCGTGGGGATGACGTTGCCGTAGGCGCGCACGGAGGAGAGCACGAGCCAGAAGATGCCGGGGGCGCTGCTCGGCGCCCACGAGGGCATGGTGTTGCCGTTGCCAGTGACGCCGTCCTGATCGCGCACGCGCTCGTTCAGGCGCGTCAGCTCCACCGGTGCACCCGCGCCGTCCGCGGGCAAGAGGTACATCACGGTGGTGACGGAGTCCTTCGACTTGCCCACCGCGCGCCCGAAGGCGATCCACTGACTGTCCGGCGAGTAGCTCGGGAAGATCAGCGTGTCCGTGGCGCCATCCGAGCTCGCCAGCAACACCTCGGCGTCGCCGAAGCTGCCGTCGGCGTTCACCGGCATGCGCATCAGGCCCGTGCCCTGCGCGTTCTTGTTGTCGAGCCGTCCGCCGTCGATGTAGCTCATCGCCACGTAGCGGCCGTCGGGGCTCCAATCCGGGTAGCTCGCGAGCCAGCCGGTGGGCAGCGTCGGCGCCGTCAACTCCTCGCCCGTGTCGGCGTTGTACAGGTGCACCACGCCCTTGTTGGTGAAGAGCAGACGCGTGGCGCCGGGGTCGTAGGTGCCCCAGCCGTAGTCCGGTCCGCGCGTGGCGGGGTCCGCGGGGATCTGCAGCACGCGATCGGGCACGGAGATCTGGCGCAGACGCTCCCCGCCGTAGCCCATGCTCATGCGCCGACCATTGCGCGCCACCGTGTGGCAAGCGACGCAGGTCGTGTCACCCGTGGTGGGATCCGAATAGAACTTCGTCGCCACCGGGGACGAGACCGTCGCGCGCATCACGCCCTGCGCACCCGTGGACCAGTAGTAGAGCGCGCCCTGCACGGCGGAGTCGGAGTAGAACTCCGTGATCGTCTGCGATCGGTAGATGACCGACGGTGCCGTGGTGTCGATGCCGCGCACGCTGAGCGAGAGCGACGAGCCCGCATGGGTCTCGGCCAGCCAGCGCCAACCCGCGGAGTCGGGCATGAGGTGCACATCCGTCGTGTAGTAGCGCACGCGCGCACGGTCGCTCTCGAAGGTCACCTCGAAGAGGTCCAGACCCGTCGCGCTCCATTGCTGGTCCACGCGCTCGATGTTGCGCGGGAACATGGTCTCGTCGCTGGGGTAGACCACGCGCGGTCCGTCGGGCGAGTCGAGCACGTCGCCCGTCAGGTCATCGGGGAAGAGGCTGGCCGCGTCGGTGGGCGCGCCGGGCGTGACCACGTCCACCATCAAGATGACGTGCACCTCGGCGGTCGCGCTGGCGCCCGCGGTCTCGGCGATCACGTGGGTGTCGCCGCCGATGCCCGCGCTGGTGAAGAGGCCGTTGGACACGGTGCCCAGGCGCGCGTCCTCGAGGCGCCAGCCCACCATGTCCGAGATGTCGCGGTCGCCGTCGTCGAAGGTCCCGATGGCGTGGTAGGTGAAGGTCTCACCCGGATCCACGCCGTCGTCCACGACGGTTCCGGAGGCCGGGTCGATGCGCAGCGCGCGCAGGCCGGGGACCACGACCGATCCATCCGGAGCGCCGTCGGTGGCGCCGTCTCCACCGGATCCGTCCACCGCCGCGTCGGGGCTGGAGCCGTCGGGCCCGGTCATGCCGACGTTGCCGCCGGAGGAACAGGCCGCCAGGGCCAACAGGACAATCCATCGTGCGCGCATGAACACCTCTGCAACTGAATGTCTCGAATGCTGAAGAACCTTCACGGCGTCACCACCTGACGAACGCGAGGCGCAAAGGCGCTCTCGGGATGGGCGTGCAGGAAGCGGACTCCCAGGCGACGCGCCGAGTCGAGCTGGCCGACCTGAGCGAGCAGGAGCACGCGCAGAGCCTGACGCTCCTCGTCGAAGAGCCCGCCTCGGAACAGGCGGCTGTCCTCGCGCTCCATGCGCAGCGCCGCGCGTGGATCGTGGGCGGCCGTGGATCGCAGCAGGGCCATGTGCGCGGTCTCGTCCTGCGTGCCCCGCGTCGAGTCCGGCTCGTCCACGCGCTCCGTCGTCGCCGGTGGCTCGCCGTCACGAGGGGACGCCACGGGCACATGGGCAGGGGCGGCGTCCGGCTCGAGGCTCGGCTGAATCGGCAGCGCGGGAGCTGCGGCCGGGGTCGGGCTCGCCTCATGCGTGGCGCTCGCGGGCCCCGTCGGCGCTGCACCTGACGGCTCGGGCAGCGCCGCCGTGGTCGCGCTCGCGGGCTCGACGCCACGATCCACGTGCATCGGCGTGATCGAGGGCCTCGGCCACAGCGCCACGCCCAGGCCGAGCCCGATGCCGACGAAGGCGAGCCAGGGCCAGAGCCTGAACACGCGCCCGAAGACGATGCTGCCGTGGAGCGTGGCCAGCCCCGCCGGCACGTCGAAGGCCAGAGGATGATCGACCACCCGCTGCAGATCCCTGCGCAGCAGCTCGGGCGCGTCGGGATCCTCCCGCCAGGGCAAGAGTTCACTCATGGCTGAGCTCCTGCGCGTGCTGGGCGCGGAATCGGCGTCGGGCGTGATGGAGCCTGGAGTGCACCGTGCCCTCCGGGATCTCGAGCGTCTCGGCGATCTCCGCCGCCTTGAGCCCCTCGATCTCGAACAGAACGAAGACGGCGCGATGCTCCCAATCGAGCTCGTCGAGGCAGCGCTGCACGCGCGCCAGGGCTTCTCGCGTCTCGAGCTGCGTGTGTGGCGTCTCGTGAGTCACGCCGCCCTCGAGCTTGGCCGGATCCAGCAAGGGTCGCTTGCGCCGCCGGTGGGCCGACGCGACGCGAAAGGCGATGGCGGCCACATACGTGCGTGGCTGCGCTGCACCGGGTCGAAAGCCGCCTTTGCGATGGATCACCAGGAAGACCTCCTGCACGAGATCGGGGACATCGCGCTCGGGCACCCCGAGGCGATGGAGAAACGACGCTGTGAATGCTGCATGGGCGCGGAAGAGCTCCTCCGCATGGATAGTCCGCTCCAATGAGGGCCTCCCTGCTTCATGTCCCGAGCGCATGGAATCCTTCATCGCATCGACGCCACCACGCCGAGCACGGCCGTGAAGCCCACCGGGGCGAGGGACTCTCCGTGCGTCCGCGCGCCGCTCATGTCGGTCACGAAGAGCTCGGGGCGCACCAGTCCGAGCTGTCCCGCCAGGCCGAGTCGCAGCGACAGGACGGACTCGCGGGGCCAGCGCATCGACAGGCCCGCGCTCAGGGCGGCCCACCACAGCTGCGTCGATTCGGAGACGGCGAAGCCCTGACCTTCGGCGGAGAGACGACCGAGCCGAGGACCAAGGCAACCTGCCCACTCGACCGAGCCGACGTCGCGATCGAGGCAGGCGTCGAGGCCTCCGACGACCAGCTGGGTCCGCACGCGCGCGCCGGCCAAGGGAGAGCCCAGGCGTGGCGTGCCCCCCGCGAGCGCTCGCAGCTTCCAGCCTCGCCCGCGAAGCGCGACGTCGACACCACCCCACGGAGTGAGTCGCGGCAAGAGGCCGACACCGAGCCCCGCGTCGAGGCCGATGGAGACACCCCAGGCGGACTCGCCCCGAACCTCGGGCGCGGGCAGCTCGGACACAGGCGGCGCTTCGGCCACGGCGGGCGAAGGCTCGGGCGAAATCTCTGGCTCTGGCGGGGTCGCGGAGGGCGAGTCCGTGTGCGCGCCCCTAGGACCACCGAGCCGGTCCAGCACGCTGGTGTCGAGGGCGATGGCCAGGGCCAGGCTCAGCGCCGCGCGTCGGTCAGCGCAAGCCTCGGGCAAGCGCGCGAAGCTGCGACGGGCACGCGGCTCCTCGCCGTCGAGCAGCACGAAGCCGACGTCGAAGCGCTCGTCCTGGCCCAGCTCGATCAGGATCGTCTGTCGCGCGTCGAGTCGGTAGGTGCCGAGCCAGGACTCGGTGTGCTCGACCAGCGCCTCGTGCGTGAGGCAGCTGGCGCCTTCGGGCACGGAAAGAGCCTCGTCGAGGGATCGCGGCTGTGCCAGGACCGGAGCGGCCGAGAGCCAGATCGCAGCGACGAGCAGGCCACGCATTGGTAGACCTCCTACCGGCTTCCCGGCGCCGAAGCACCGATGGCCAGCAGGAGGCCCCCTGTCGAACCGTGCGTGCGGTTTTCCCGCACACGGCTCACCGGTGACCTCTTGAATCGCAGCATTACGCAGCTCCCGGGTAGTGGACGGTTCCTAGCAGGCGATGGAGGCCGTGGCCCCAGAAGAAGTCGTGGCGGAAGCGCGCCGAGTCATCCGCCTTGAGGTTTCGGCCTTTTCGCTGCTTCATGAAGCGCCAAAGTCGCCACCAGACGTAGTGATCCACCACCTGGAACCGGTCCGCGGCGTTTCCCGTGCGGAAGTAGTTGCCCCACCCGCGCAGGACTGGGTTGATGCGCGCGATCAGATCGCGAACATCCTTCACCCTGTTCCAGCTTCGCGTGGTCAGCTCGCGAACCCGACGCCGTACCTGCTTCATCGCCGACCGCGAGGGCCAGCGTTGCAGGGAGTAGCGCCGTCGTCCGTACTTCTCCCACCGCCGGCCGCTCATCCGCTTGCGCAGATGGCAGCCCAAGAAGTCGAAACCTCCCTTGCCCTCAGTCAGCTCGACTCGCCGCGTCTTCTCCGGGTGCAGCTCCAGACCCAGCTCGCTTTCCAGGATCCCCCGGACAACTCGCTCGGCCTCCTCCCACGCCTCCGCGGTGTCGCACATCACCACGAAGTCGTCGGCGTACCGCACCAACGTGCCCAGGTGGGCATGCTCGCGAGTCCACCGCTCGTCGAGGACGTGCAGGTAGATGTTGGCCAGCAGGGGTGAGATCACCCCGCCTTGAGGGGTTCCCGCCGTGCTGCGGCGAACCTCCCCATCCTCCATCACGCCTGCCTGGAGCCACTGCCGCAGCAGCTTGAGCAGCCGACGGTCGCGGATCCGCTTCCCCACGAGCTCCAACAGCACCGACGGGTCGATGTTGTCGAAGTAGCCCTTGATGTCCGCGTCCAGCACGAAGTTCCCATCCTGGTCGCGGTGCGCCCGCTTCCGGAGGGTCTCCAGCGCGTCCGTCGCGCTACGGCGTGGGCGGAAGCCGTGCGAACACGGCTTGAAATCCGCCTCGAAGATGGGCTCGATGACCAGCTTCGTTGCCATCTGCACGATGCGATCGCGCACCGCGGGAATGCCCAGGGGCCGCTGCTTGCCCCCAGCTTGGGGGATGTACCGTCGCCGGACCGCCAGCGGTCGGTACCTGCCTGCCTGCAGCTCGGCCTTCAAGTCCGCGAGGAGCTCTCCGACTCCGAGCCGCTCCATGTCGGCGATCGTCTGCTTGTCGACGCCCGCCGCACCGGGACCCTTCCCTCCTCCGGCGTTCTGTGCCACCGGTCTCGACAGTACGATGGACCCCTCGGACTCCCGCTGCGCAGCGGCCGACTTCACACTCGGCTGATACGGCGCGCCCTGCCCCGACTCGGGCAGCGCAGACGGGTCTCCCGTGTTCCGCGTCGATCCTTCCACACATGCCGCCGCCCCTACCCCGCAGGGACCCTCGGCGCGCTTCGGAACCAGCGTCGAGGACGTGGCCTTCGCCGTGCCATGAGCGGCTCGGCTCCCTGATTGTGAATCTATCGAGGCTGCAGCGTTCACTTCATGTTGCCGCCTGTGTGGTCGCTTCCTCCGAAGAGGCTCTTGACGGCCCGCTCGGGTCCCCGGGATCTCTCCCAGAGCCTGGGCCCTGCTACCCGGCGCTCCGACGCCTACCGGGGCGGGACTCTCACCCACTGGACCGACGCAGCGTGACGACGCCCTCGCAGCCCAGGGCAGCGGGAGGTGTGGATCGTCATCGTCGCGGCGCACCATGGCCCCATCCTATCGCGAGCGCGCCTTTCGCGTCGGAGTGGGACGAGATCGAGGCGAGCCGGCTCGCCTCGAGGTCCGTGCGCAGCGAGGACGTGCCCTTGTTCCGCCGCGAACACCTCGGCATGCTGACTCCCCATGACCCGCCTCGCATCCATCGCCTGCCTCTCGTTTCTGGCCGCGTGTGGCGGCACCTCGCCCGCGGCGCTGGTGGACGCGAGCGCGGACGCCAACGCGGACGCGAGCACCGACGCCAGCACGGACGCGAGCGACGCCAGCACGGACGCCGCGACGCCGCGCTACGCGATGCCGTCGTGTGACGCGCCCGCCTTCGTCGGCAGCCCCTTGGGCACGCGCTGTGGCCACTTCGTCGACGCCGAAGGTCGCGTGCGCTTCCTCCTCGGCGTCAACGCGCGCGTCGAGGGCCTGTTCGACGTGAGCTTCGACGACGGGCGCCTGCCCCTCGAGCCCATCCCGAGCTTCGACGGCAGCGACGCCGCGCGCATGCACGAGCTCGGCTTCGGCGTCCTGCGCTTGCCCCTGAACTGGAGCGGCCTCGAGCCCGAGGACCACGATCCGCCCGCCTACGACGCCGCCTACCTCGACCGCATCGCCGAGGTCGTCGCCCTCTGCCGCGACGCGGGCGTCCTCGTGCTCCTGGATCTGCATCAAGACGCCTACTCCAAGGAGATCGGCGAAGACGGCGCGCCCTACTGGGCCATCGCTCCGACACCGAGCGCACGCCTCGGCGGTCCCCTGGACGACCTCGGAGCGCGACGCCAGAGCGCGGACGTGCTGGCGGCGTCGGCCAGCTTCTTCGGCGACGCCGAGCCCGGACCCACGCTGCGCGCGCGCTTCAGCGCCATGGTGAGCGCGCTGACGCAACGCTTCCTGGGCGACGAGGGCGTGCTGGGCATCGAGGTCTACAACGAGCCCGTCGCCAACGACGCCGAGGTCGCGCGCCTGAACGAGCAGGTGGCCGCCGCCATCCGCGCGGTCGACGCCACGCGCCTGGTCTTCTTCGAGCCGCCCGTCTTGCCCAGGAACTTCACGGATCAGAGCGCGCGCCCGGACGCACCCTTCCCCACGCCAGGCGCGGTCTATGCGCCCCACGTCTACACCCTCGCCTTCTTCGGCAGCGACGCCCAACGAGAGGGCATGAGCCTCGAGGGCCTGCGCAAGGGCAACCGCACCGCCCGCAGCGAGGCCGAGGGCTTCGGGACGCCGCTCTTCGTGGGCGAGTTCGGCTACGATCCTGCGGGCATTCGCGCCGCCGATTGGTACGCCTTCGAGCGCGACCTGCAGGATGAGTACCTCGCCAGCGGCGCCGTCTGGGTGTGGAAGGAGCGCTCCCAGGGCAGCTGGGGCTTGTTCGACTACGACGAGGGCACGGGCACGTGGAGCGAGCGCCCGTCCGCCGTGGCCATGGTCTCTCGGCCCCGGGTGGTGGCCGTCGCCGGCTGGCCCGAGAGCTACCGCGTCCTCGACGGCAAGATCGACCTCACTTTCGCGGGCGATCCGGAGGTGCTCGGCCCGAACCTGATGTACATCCCCGCCGGATGGGACGTGCTGGCGCGCTGCGATGGCGCGACCGTCGACGTCGGGACAGCGTCGGCCACGGGCTTCCGCGAGGTCGTCTGCGGAGGCGCTGGCACGCACCGGCTCGAGGTCGGCCCCTCCGCGCCCTAGCACCCTCCCGGGCGCGCGTGAGCAGCCGCAATACACCCGTCAGACGGCTCCCGAGTGCCTTGACCGGAAGCGCGCCTCGGCCTAAAAGCCGGGCTCCATGAAGGCATTTGCTCTCTCGTCGCGGCGGCTCTTGCCGCTCTCTGGCCTGCTCGCGCTAGGCATCGTCGCCGTCGGCTGTGGCGGGCCCGCCGAGTACGGGCTGGTGGGCAGCGCTCGCGCCGCTGGCACCGATGGAACGGTCCAGGTCGAAGAGATCGAAGGCGGCAACCAGATGGTCACGCTGACGCTCGACCACCTGCCGCCGCCCGCTCGGCTCGCCGACGGCATGACCACCTACGTGGTCTGGCTGACGCAGCGCGGTCAACAGCCGACCAAGGCCGGCGCCCTCGACTACGACGAAGACGCCCGCACGGGCCACATGATCGCCACGACTCCATTGACGCGTTTCACCCTGCGAATCACCGCTGAAGAGAACCGCGACGTCGCCGCACCTTCCGACCTCGTGGTCGCGGAGCGGGTCGTCGGCGGCGAGAACTGAGAAGAGCATGTACGAGACTTCCGACATCAAGAAGAACCTCAAGGTTCTGATCGACGGCCAGCCCTGCGCCGTGGTCTGGCATCAGTTCGTCAAGCCCGGCAAGGGTCAGGCCTTCACGCGCACCAAGCTGAAGAACATGATCACGGGCAACACGATGGACCGCACCTTCAAGAGCGGCGAGAAGCTCGAGCCGGCCGATCTCGAAGAGCGCAACATGCAGTACCTGTACAAGGACGGGAACGGCCGCGTCTTCATGGATACGGGCACGTACGACCAGATCACCCTGACCGACGAGCAGCTCGGCGAGACCGCGCTCTTTCTGCTCGACGGAACCGAGGTCAGCGTCCTGCTCTTCGGCGGCAAGCCCATCGGCGTGACGCCGCCGAACTTCGTCGTGCTCCTGGTCACGGAGACCGAGCCCGGCTTCAAGGGCGACACCTCGAGCAACACGACCAAGCCCGCCATCTGCGAGACCGGCTTCACGGTGAACGTGCCGCTCTTCGTCGAAGAGGGCGACAAGCTCAAGATCGACACGCGCACTGGCGACTACGTGGAGCGCTCGAAGGGCTGAGCCCGACCC
>Ga0210044_10009375_pt1 | contig 11927 bp, 14 predicted proteins | sample CryGey13umfilter_2_FD_183959 | JGI IMG/M metagenome (GOLD analysis project Ga0210044, IMG submission 183959) | Groundwater microbial communities from aquifer in Utah, USA - Crystal Geyser 4/9/14 3 um filter (SPAdes) (version 2) | ecosystem: Environmental > Aquatic > Deep subsurface >... | reverse complement strand
CTGGAGGGAGCACTATAAGACATATAAGACTTTGGGACCAAGACCGGTCCTTTTTATTATGGCTGAAAAGAATGCCTTCGCTGATGAAATAGGTAAATGGTTAGCTGACAAGACGAATAAGACCGGGTTGAAGGATGGCGAAGTGCTGATCATCCATACAGATTCTGAGGGTGAAATTACTAAGGCTGACGTGGAAAAGGCTCGTGAGGTAGCCCGTGACATTGATCTGCCGACCAATAAAACCAAAGTTATCGTCAGCGTGATGATGTTGAGAGAGGGATGGGATGTTAAAAATGTATCAGTCGTTCTTGGTCTGCGCCCCTTCACTTCAAAAGCAAAAATCCTTCCGGAGCAAGCAGTGGGACGAGGCCTTCGTTTAATGGAGAATATCAGCCCCGATCGAACTCAAACGCTGGAGGTCATGGGAACAAGCGCTTTTGAAGAGTTTGTTCGGCAGTTAGAGATGGAAGGGGTTGGTATAAAGACCGTTACAAAACCACCCGCTCCACCAATTAAGATAGAACCTGTCCAGGAGAAGATCAAATATGATATAGCAATTCCATTGACCCGGCCCGTCTATCTTCATGATTACAAAAAATTGTCTTCAATAGATCCATTGAGTCTTGACCCGATTTATGACCGTGAGGAGTTAGAGGAAGAGTATCGAATTTCGCTCAAAATGGAATTTGCTACAACCGAAACCGAAGTTCACCGAGTGGTTATCATTCCCGGGACTATTCCACTCAGTCAGGAGGTTCTTTCTTCAATCACCAACAAAGTTATCGGGGAGGCTCGCCTATCCAATGTTTTCTCTGAACTCTATCCGATTGTCCGGGCATACGTTGGGGAGCGGTGTTTTGGACAGAAGATAGATATTGAAAGCGAACACATCCGAAATCATCTTCGGGGGCCGATGCTCCAACAAGGGATTGCTAAATATCTTGCCAGAAAAATTAGTGAACTTACTGCTGAGAGACGAGAGATCGAATTTGAAGAGGCAAAGTTTAAGCTTTCAGACACTCAACCATTCGTATGGCGCAGGCGTCATCTTCAGTGCGAACACACAATCTTCAATTACGTGGCGACATACAACGACTTCGAATCAGATTTTGCAAAGTTCTTGGACGGATGCCCAGATGTCTTGCGGTTTGCGGCGTTGGCAGAGCACTTCACCCGCTTTCGGGTCGATTATCTAAGCCCCTCCGGTGCTATCAAATTTTACTATCCGGATTTCGTCGCTGTCCAGAAAGGGAAAAATGGGAAACAAATCAACTGGATTATAGAGACAAAAGGACAGGTCTATGAAGCTGTCGCCCATAAAGAAGTAAGCATCATAGATTGGTGCAAGAAAGTATCAACTCAGACTGGGGGGACATGGAATTACATTAGAGTTGACCAAAATGTTTTTGGCGACGGAAAATTCAGGACTTTTCTTGATTTAATTGGAGTTGTTGAGAGAAATTCTGGAATTCCTTTGTTTGGGGGATGACTTGATTAAAACCGACAATAATAAAGGGGAACAGCCCCAGAAATCGGACCCAAAGGTCTCTTTAATTTCTGTCTTACTCCCCTGTCTATAGCTCGTTTAACTAAAACAATAATGACGACTTCGTAAAAAGTCCAGATGCTTCTGTTGCACTTCATCCTTCGTCATTGCGGCGTACGTATGAGTACGCCTCCTCTCCCAAGTGGGAGACATGTCAGGACTTTAGCAAAAAAAAAGGGTTATGCGGTAAATAATGTGGACTCGACAGTTGTTCTCGAAAGGCCGAAGTTGCAAGGGTATATCCACGAAATGGCGATAAATATTGCCGGTACATTAAGCATTCCTGTAGCAAGTGTCAACATCAAGGCCACGACGAATGAAGGTATGGGTTTTGTTGGGCGCAATGAGGGGCTGGCGGCATTTGCCGTGGTGACCATAGTCGTAAGTCATAAGACATGAGTAGGAACAGGGAACATATGCCGGAGGTTAGACCGAGGGTCAGATTTGCACCCTCGCCAACAGGAGAGTTGCACCTCGGAAACGCCAGGACAGCCCTTTTAAACTGGCTCTTTGCCAGGCGCTATGGAGGTGACTTCATTCTTCGGATAGAGGATACAGACCGGACAAGGACATCTCCCGCATTTGAAAAAAAACAGTTGGAAGACCTGAAGTGGCTCTCCTTAGACTGGGACGAAGGACCGGAAAAGGACGGGCCGGTGGGACCGTATCATCAGATGGAGAGGCTCGATATTTATAATTTCTACTTGAAAAAGCTGATGACGGGGGGAAATGTTTATCCCTGTTACTGTACGGTAGAGGAACTGGAGGCAGAGCGGATCGGTCTCCTTTCCCGGAAAATGACGCCAAGATATACGGGGAAATGCAGATACCTGACGGAGGAGGAGAAAAGGAAGCGGGAAATGGATGGAAAAAAGCCGGCTTTCCGTTTCCAGGTAGGAGAGGGTCTTATGGAGTTTGGCGATTTGATCCGGGGGAAGATGAGGTTTAATTGTGCCGATATCGGTGACTTCATTATCGTCCGTTCCAACGGGGTTCCCGCCTATAACTTTGCTGTCGTCATTGACGATCACCTTATGAGAATAACCCATGTCATCAGGGGAGAGGATCACCTCACCAATACGGCTATGCAGTTGATTCTCTATAAAGCCCTAGGTTTTACCCCTCCCTTTTTTGCCCACCATTCCCTGATCTTAGGGAAAGACCATACAAAGTTGAGTAAACGCCACGGACCTGTTTCTGTCAGGGAGTTCAGAAACAGGGGCATACTTCCTGAAGCTATGTTGAATTATCTCTTCCTGCTCGGTAGTTCCACGGGAAAGGGGAGCGAGGTCTGCTCTCTGCCGGAGATTATCAGAGACTTTTCCCTCGCAAAGACGGGTAAAGGCGGCGCCATTTTTGATGAGGACAAACTGAAGTGGCTCAATGGCGTCTATATCCGGCAATATGAACTCCAAAAGTTGACAGAAAGGCTGGCGCCGTTTATTGAAAGGGCAGGATACGATTACAGCGCTATCGAGGGAGAGAGGCTTTATCAGATTGTCGAGGCTGTGAGGGGTAATCTTGTTACCCTTTCTGAAATCGGAGATTACCTGAATATGTTTTTTGACGAAAGGTATCATCTTTCGGAAGAGGCGGCACTGCTCCTCCGGGAGAACGATGCATTAGTGGTGTTAGATGCCCTTAGTGAAGTTCTGAAGCGAGAGATCGGTGGAAATGCCTATCATGATGTGGTTGCCGCGGTGAGCGAAAAGACCGGTTTTGGAGGGAAAAAATTGTTTATGCCCATAAGGGCTGCAATAACCGGCAGACTGTCCGGACCGGAGCTTGAGAAAGTCTTTGCCATCCTTGGTAAGGCATCCATACTAAAAAGGGTAGAAAGTGCAGAGGAACAGCATTCGGGATGTAAGGTGGAGCGTTAAGTTTTCGTCTTGAACTGGATGTCATGTCGTGATATTCAATTGAAGAAGGAGGAGCGATGAAATTTATAGATGAAATAGACATCAAGGGAAAGAGGGTCCTGTTCAGGTTTGATTTCAATGTTCCCTTAGTTTCCCTAAATGGTAGTTTTAATATCGTTGATGATTCGAGGATCAGGGCCGTCCTTCCCTCACTTAATCATGCCCTCGATGAGGGGGCAAAAGTCGTCATCACCTCCCATCTTGGAAGACCCAAGGGTAAGATTGTGCCTGAGCTTAGCCTTGCTCCCATCGCGAGAAGGTTATCCCGGCTCTTGGGCAAAGAGGTGCAGATGGCCGGAGATTGTATTGGCGACGGGGTAAGGAAACTGGTCGCAGGTATGAAACCGGGGTGTATTGCTCTCCTGGAGAACCTGAGGTTTCATCCGGAGGAAGAAGCTAATGCTGATGAATTTGCCAGGGAACTGGCCGGTTTCGGAGATGTCTACATTGACGATGCCTTTGGAAATGCCCACAGGAGGCATGCGTCAAATGTCGGCATCACAAAGTTCATGAAGGTCTGTGGCGCCGGTTTCTTGATAAAGAAGGAACTGGACTACTTTAAAAAGGCGCTGGACAGACCGGCCAGACCTTTTGTGGCAATTATCGGCGGCTCGAAGGTTTCCGGTAAACTTGAAGCCCTGACTGATCTCGTTAAAAAGGTTGATAAGATGATTATTGGGGGGGGGATGGCCTTTACCTTCCTGAAGGCGCAGGGGCATGAGATTGGTAAGTCCCTTGTGGAAGACGATCTGGTGGCCAAGGCCCGGGAACTGATGGAAACGGCAAGGGAACTGAGTATAAAATTATATCTGCCCGTTGATTGTGTTATTGCTGAGAATAAGAGTGCCCAGGCGGAAACAAAGATAGTGCCTGTACAGGAGATTAATCCCCACTGGATGGGCCTTGATATTGGTCCCGCCACGATTTCCCTTTTTACGGAGGCGTTAAATAATGCCAAAACCATCGTCTGGAATGGTCCGATGGGGATGTTTGAAATTGATGCCTTCAGCAGAGGGACGTCGGCGCTGACTCACAGTGTGGCGAATTCGTATGCCCTTACTATTGTGGGGGGGGGAGATACAGACGTGGCGATTCATAAGGCGGGCGAAACCGATAAGATTACTTATATTTCCACGGGGGGCGGGGCCTTCCTCGAACTGTTAGGAGGTAGAGTGCTCCCGGCGATAGAGGCCCTCGAGCATTGCGATGACACAAAATGAAAATGTTGTGACACGCAACCTGAAGATGATCGTGGAGTACAACGGAGCTAACTATCATGGATGGCAACGTCAGAATGATATGATGACCGTCCAGCGGGTTCTTGAAGAGGCCATCGGCATCATTACCCGTGAGGAGATCAGGCTCATTGGCGCCGGAAGAACTGACGCCGGTGTCCACGCCGTAAATCAGGCAGCCAATTTCAAGACGGGATCAAAAATCGAAGAAACGAAACTTCTCAAGGGTATCAACAGCCTTCTGCCGAAAGACGTGGTGCTTAAACAGCTTGCAGAGGCAGCAGAGACCTTCCACGCCCGCCACGATGCCAGGAGTAAGGTATATCTATATCAAATATACAACAGACCAATTCGGCCGGTGATGTACAAAGATTACGCCTGGTTTCTCCGGAATTTCCTCGATATAGACAGGATGAAGGAGTCGTTACTTCTTCTCATGGGGACCCATGATTTTTCATCTTTTAGCGCTGCCGATAAGGAGATAAAGAATCGTATCAGAACGGTTATGGATGTTGATGTGAAGGCGTCCAGATGCGGTATGGTGAGAATTTATATAGAGGCCAATGGGTTCTTGAGATATATGGTAAGAAATATAGTGGGTACGCTGGTTGATGTGGGTAAGGGGAAACTGACACCTGCCGAATTTATAGATCTCATGGAAGCAAAAGATAGGAGACGGGCAGGTTTAACGGCGCCGCCTCATGGGCTATTCTTAATGGAAGTAAAATACTGATTTTGGAGATCATTACCGTTGAGAATTCTGATATTGGGACATAGGGGTATGCTGGGGAGTGATCTTTGCCTGAGGCTTGGCGCCGGCCATGATGTAACAGGCAAGGATATCCTCGATTTCGATATTACCTCGGCTATTGCCTGCCATGATATCATTTCGGAGGTGAGGCCGGAGATCGTTATCAATGCGGCTGCCTACACCGATGTAGATGGCTGTGAATCAAACAGAGATAAGTGCTTTTCGGTGAACGCCGATGGAGTTAAGAACGTTGCCCGCGCCTGCAAAGGTATAAAAGTCGTGCACTTCAGTACAGACTATGTCTTTGATGGGCGAAAGGGAATACCGTACCTGGAAGATGATTTGCGCCGTCCTATCAATGTCTATGGCCAGTCCAAGCTCGAAGGGGAATTGTTTCTCCAGGCGTTTTCATACGACTTTCTCCTCATACGGACGGCCTGGCTCTACGGTACAAGAGGCAGAAACTTTGTGAGCGCCATTATGGAAAAGACCAGAACATCGAAAACAATTGACGTGGTTGACGACCAGATCGGTTCACCGACCTATACCTGGGATCTGGCTGCTGCCGTTCAAATACTTATCGAAGATCATCACTCCGGGGTTTTTCATGTAACCAACAGCGGATACTGCAGCTGGTATGAATTTGCCGTGAAGATACTGGAATGTACAGGCATGGAGGATGTTAAGGTAATACCGATAAAGTCAGACCAACTGACAAGGCCGGCAACTCGTCCCTCGTACAGTATCCTGAACTGTGGAAAGTTTCAAAGGGCGACAGGTGGAACCATGAGGGACTGGCAGGTCGCTTTACATGATTACATCGCCAAGGTATCAGAAATGAAACTCTCCTCTCCCCCGGTTCCAAAACACCAAATCTCCTGATATTAATTGAGAGTTGGAGAAAAAATATTTTCCTCGCCATTGTATATCATTCGAAGCTTTTGCAAAAGTCCAATTCTGGTAGCCGCAGGCTTTAGCCTGCGTTTTGTAACATATTGAAAACAAAGAAAACACGCAAACTAAAGTTTGCGGCTACATTTTAATTTCAAGACTTTGCAATTACCTCATTCGTCATACAAATTAAAAAAGTGAGGTGAATTGGTATGGCAAAAACAGCATTAATAAGCGCCCGTACGGAACGGGACCTGAAAGAGGAAGTCGAGGTCATTTTAAAAGCACTTGGCCTTTCCACAACGGAAGCCATCAATATCTTTTTCCGTCAAGTTAAGATGAGAAAAGGTTTGCCCTTTCCAGTAGAAATTCCCAATGAAGAAACACTGAAAACATTCAGAGACAGCGAGGCTGGTAAAGGTCTTATAGAATGTAAAGATGTCGATGATATGTTCAAGAAATTGGGTATCTGATGAGGGAGTTACACCAATCGTTTTAAAAAGGATTTGAAACTCATGGCAATGCACGGGCATGATCCTGAACGCATCAAATCCGTTATCAATGATCTTATCGAGGGAAAGATCATTGACCAGAAATACCGGGATCATATCCTGATTGGCAATTTTCAGGACCGACGGGAAAGTCACACCGAACCGGACTGGCTATTGATTTATCGTATTGATGAGCCCCAGATCATCTTTGAACGCATCGGCACTCATGCCGACTTATTCAAGTAAAAAAGCGATTCGTGGTCAAGATAGTTCAATAGGAACGCATGGCCAAACCAATCATGACCGAAACATAGAGGATGACAAGGTGGCTAAAACTGCAACCGAATTAAGTATGCTGTCACCAGAATTCCTCACCAGAATTCCAGAATTCCAGGGGGACGAAGCAACTTCAGAAGTAAAGGATGTCCCGAACTCGTTCCCCCGCAAGACGCTCCTTCTACCCGATTTTCTTCATGCCTCTTTAGCGGTTTTTGCCGCAGGCTTCGTCGGCAAGCAGCGTATCCAGCGGGCTTATCGGCACTTTCGACATATTTCTGAGCACATGAGTATAGATCATCGTTGTTTCAACATTCTTGTGGCCTAAAAGCTCCTGAACTTCGCGGATATTCACACCGTTCATCAGTAGATGCGTGGCAAAACTATGGCGCAATGTATGGACAGTGGCGTGTTTGGGAATGCCGGCCTTTCTGACCGCGTCCGCAACAACTTTCTGAATAGAACTGGGGCTGATATGATGACGGCGCACCTTGCCGGAGCGTGGATCAACAGAGAGAGCCGCGGAGGGGAAGACATACTGCCAGCGCCATTCCTTGGCTGCATTCGGATATTTTCTGTCGAGAGCTTCCGGCAGATAGACCTCGCCAAAGCCTTTGACTAAATCCTGTTCGTGGATTTTTTTGACTGCGGCCAGATGCTCTTTTAGTTTATTTTTAACAGCATCCGGAAGAACCGTCATTCTATTTTTATCGCCTTTACCTGCCCGAACGATAATTGAATTCAATCCGAAATCAATATCCTGAACCCGCAGTCTGGCCACTTCCATCAGCCGCATGCCTGTGCCATATAAAATATGAACCAAAAGACTGTCCTTTTTTTTTAACTGCTCAAGCAGACTGCGCACTTCATTTTGCGTCAGCACCGCAGGCAGCTTGGGGCCTCTTTTCGCCCGCACCGTTTTACTGAGATCATGCAGATCGATTTTGAGAACCTCGCGGAACAAAAATAGCAGCGCGTTGAAGGCCTGATTTTGAGTAGAAGACGAAACCCGCTGCTTGATCGCCAGGTGACTGAGGAAATCCCGGACATCCGCTTCATCAACGCTCTGGGTTTGCCAATCTTTATTTTTTACGCCTGTCAGGTAGGCATGAAAGCGCAGAAACCAGTCTATGTAAGTCCTTTCCGTGCTGTAGGCATAATGCTTGATGCGCAGTATTTCGCGAATTTTTTCCTGCACTGTTTTGGCGTCCGGGTATTTTTTTTCGGCTGCCGTTTCTGCATCTGGTGAAAGCGCCGATGTATTATTCGACAGGAAATGATGAATATAAAGTTTAACAGCGTTATCGGCCTGTTCGAATTGCCAATCTTGCAGTTTTTCGTCTTTCTTCAGAACATCAAGGAACATTTGTATTCTTAAATCCAATGGTTTGTCTTGTCGTGTATTGGAAAACCGCAGGAACTTGCTGACCCAGTGGGCGTAAAAAGGTGCCTGGTTTTCCGGTGCCAGTTTGCGCTGGGCAATAAATTTTTGAAACTCCGGCAAAATATTATTCATCTTTCCACTCCCGATGATAAAAATCATTCAACCTGGCCATCATTTGCCAATAATCACTCATTATACGCATTACGCTTTTTCTGATAATAAACACATTTAATATAAAAGTTCAATAATAATTATTTGATTTTAGATAAATATTAGTGTAAATAATTAAGCATTAAATCAATGGCGCTGTTTAAAAAACAGCGGAATTATGTATTACGTATATTAATCGTTCTGTGATCCCATGAGACCTATAAAAAAAACCACTTGACTAATTCTTGAATGTAAATACAATGTAAATATGATAGAACTTCGATTTGAGTGGGATCCCGCAAAGGCTAAAGAGAACCTCAGGAATCACGGCGTATCGTTTGAGGAAGCGCAGACCGTTTTCTATGATGATTTCGCTATGGAGTTCTACGATGACACACATTCAGAATGGGAGGATAGATTCCTTCTACTTGGTCTTAGTTCCCATCTTCGGCTCGTGATGGTCTGCCACTGCTATCGTGAAAGCGAGTCGGTGAGCCGGATTATTTCGGCCCGAAAGGCCACGGCGAACGAAGCCAAATTTTACAGGAGATAGTGACATGAAAAACGAATACGACCTGTCTAAGATGAAGTCCAGGCCGAATCCCTACGCCAAGAGTCTCAAAAAACACGTTACCCTCAGGATGAGCCCGGACGTGGTTGAGTACTTCAAGAAAATGGCGGAGGAGACCAACATCCCTTACCAGAGCCTTATCAACCTTTACCTGAGGGACTGTTCTGCCTCCAAGCGCAAGCTTAACATGCAGTGGGCACCGTGAAAGACCCTAGATCACAGAACCAGTCATTCAAGCCGACCGCAGAAAGATGCGGCGGCTTAATTCCACGTTGGGCAAAATATATATAGGAGATTACAATGCCGACAATTTCAATGTTCTACGGTATCCTTATTTTAATGTATTTCTACGATGACAAAAAACACAGCTCTCCTCATATACACGCTGAATATGGAGAACATCATGCCTCAATTGCTATTGCCGATGGCTCTGTTTTGACAGGAAGTTTACCACAATCCAAAATGAAATTGGTACAAGCTTGGATAGAAATTCATAGAGAAGACTTGTTGGCAAACTGGAAATTAGCAGTTGCTGGTGAACCTATTTTTAAAATCGATCCACTGAAATAAAAGGAGAATCATTAATGGATACAATTTTAAAAGCAACTCCTCTTGAAAATTTTAAGATTGATGTGCTTACCAGCAGTGGTATTTCAGGTGTATTTGATATGAAACCATATTTAAAGGGTAGCGCTTTTAAGGAGCTTTTTAATGAATCGTATTTTCGCCTCGTTCGCCCTGCTCATCATGGCATCATGTGGCCAAATGAACAAGACATTAGCTCCGATACCATCATATGCGATATACAAAATGCCCAACCAGACGCTCCACTTGATGCGAAATAGCCTGCCGAAAAGCATGGCAGGCTATTTCCGCACAAGTGAGCTTTTCGTTATCTGTATAAGATATAAGACCAAACGAACTACCCTCTGTGCCAATATAAGTGAGACACTTCCCACCCTGTAATTTAGACTCTATAATAGAGGGCGGGAAGGAGAACAAATAATGGAGAAGAAGGAAGTCATGTTAACCAGCGCTAACGCAAAGATTGAGGAAATGGAAGGAGTCCGTAGGACGACTGGAATTTCCTCAATCGCTGAACCAAAGAGTCTCCATGGCTTCAGGATGGTTTCTGACCCTGAGGTTCCGGAGAAGCCTGTTCGCCGGAGGTACACAGCAGAATACAAGAGGCGCATTCTGAGGGAAGCGGAAACCTGCAAAAAACATGGACAGATGGGCGCCCTTCTGCGCCGGGAAGGGTTATACTCATCCAATCTAACCGCATGGCGTCGTCAGGCGGAGCAGGGAACATTGGAGGCCCTTTCCCCGAGGAAGCGGGGGCCTAAAGAACAGAAGCCCGATCCTTCGGTTCACCGGATTGCCGAGTTAGAGAAAGAGAACCAGAAGCTGAGTCATAAGCTCAGGCAAGCAGTGATCATTATAGAGGCTCAAAAAAAAATCGCCGAGATACTCGAGACACCTCACGAAGAGAGGAATTCATGATGGTGGCCGAATCCTTAGCCAAAGAGGTCAACGTCAAGCAGGCCTGTAACGCCCTGGCGCTTCCCCGCTCCGGCTTCTACCGGTGGAAGGATGAGGATGGAACCCAGGAGAAAGAGAAGAGTCGTCCCGTTTCTCCTCTGGCCTTGTCCGTAGAAGAACAGAATGTTGTCCTGGATGTTCTTCATTCCGATCGTTTTGTCGACAGGGCGCCCCAGGAGGTCTATGCGGCCTTGCTGGATGAAGGGACTTACCTGTGCTCTGTTAGGACCATGTACCGGGTTTTGGATAAGCATGACGAAGTGAAAGAACGAAGAAATCAGCTTCGGCGCCCTTCCTACACGAAACCGGAGCTGATCGCCGAGGGTCCCAATCAAGTTTGGTCATGGGATATAACGAAACTCAAGGGGCCGGTGAAGTGGACGTACTTTTACCTCTACGTGATCCTCGACATCTTTAGCCGGTATGTGGTGGGATGGATGATCGCCTCAGGAGAACTCGCTGTCTTGGCAAAAAGACTGATCGAACAGAGCTGCGAAAAACAGGGAATCGAACAGAATCAACTGATCATCCATTCCGATCGGGGACCCAGCATGACCTCGAAATCCGTCGCCCTGCTCCTGTCCGATCTGGGGATTACGAAAAGCCTGTCACGGCCCCATGTGAGCAATGACAACCCCTATTCGGAGTCCCAGTTCAAAACCCTGAAATACCGGCTGGAGTTTCCGGAACGGTTTGGCTGTGCCGAGGATGCCCGGTTTTTCTGCCAAGATTTCTTCCGCTGGTACAATACCGAACATTATCATTCCGGAATCGGTTACCTGACCCCGGAAGATGTCCATTATGGGTGGACTGAGCAAATTATCAAAGAGCGGCAGGCCGTTCTGAACACGGCCTTTATAAAACATCCTGAACGGTTCAAGGGAAAAATGCCGAAACCGATGGCCCTTCCCACGACCGTCTGGATCAACAAACCGGCGCTTCCAAAAAGCGAGCCGGTGGTACACTAAATTTTTACCGGAGGTGTCTCATTTTCATTGACAAGTTCCGCCTATTCATTCGGAGACAATGAAGGGCAGCTGGGTGAATACGCTTGGTATAATAATAACTCTGGTACCGGCTCTGACAAAGAAACTCACCCCGTGGGGCAGAAGAAGCCCAACGCCTGGGAACTTTTTGATATGCACGGTAATGTCTGTGAGTGGTGCCAGGA
>Ga0210044_10009370_pt1 | contig 11929 bp, 12 predicted proteins | sample CryGey13umfilter_2_FD_183959 | JGI IMG/M metagenome (GOLD analysis project Ga0210044, IMG submission 183959) | Groundwater microbial communities from aquifer in Utah, USA - Crystal Geyser 4/9/14 3 um filter (SPAdes) (version 2) | ecosystem: Environmental > Aquatic > Deep subsurface >... | reverse complement strand
TGAAATTTCTTGATACTCCAAAAATTGAGCAATAAGATAGTGTTTATTTGAAAATATGAAACTGTCTTAAAATCTTAAAATTGTCAGCCTGAACTTATCGAAGGCTGACAATTTTAAAATAATATATTTCTAATGTCCACCGTGTCCGTATTTTTTCTCGCCTGCTTCAATTTTCAGTTTCAGCATATTTTGTTTCGGCGGCAGCGGGCATGTTGCATATTTTGTGAAAGCACAAGGTGGATTATATGCTTTGTTGAAATCAATTATCGTTTTTCCTTTTTCATTTTCTCTTTCGATCATTAAAAATCTTCCTGCTCCGTATGTTGTTTCGCCGTTTGTTAAATCAGAAAAAATCAAAAAGTATTTTCCGTCAGAATGAATTACATCAACAGAATATTTCTGCTCATCATAACTGAACTCAAGTCTGCCGGGAGATATTTCTTCGTCAATTGTTCCAATAACACTTGGGACACTGATTTTCTTTGGCGGATTATATGGTTTGAATGTAGCCTCAATTCTCCATTCCGGATCAATATCAAATCTTTCAATACCCTTGAATTTTTTAATCAGTTCATTTTCTGAATCACGCAAGCGGACGCCGTACATATCTCCGCTCCTTTTTATGATATTCCACCTAAGTGAACCAAACTTTAATATTGTCGGAATTCCCTCAATATCATTTACCATTCTGATTTCTTTGAGTTTATTGTCATCTTTATTAACTGCAAGCCCCAATGTCATTTTCACTGTCACTTTATTGCTATCGAGGAAAAAGCTGCCCATAAAAGGACGCGACTTCCATTTAGGAAAATTTATGTCATTTGAAGAATCAGAGCCAAAAGTATTTTCTCCTTCTTTCAGCCAGAAAAGTCCCACAAGGCTCAGCCAGCCGTCAGGTTTTCTCAATCTTTCTATTCTTTCTTTATGCCACTTATCTATTTCGGCTTTATATTTTGGATCAACTTTCGGTTTGCAGGAAAATACAAACAAAGCGACAAATAAAAGAATAATTATATTTTTCACAAATTCTCCGTTTTTAGTGCGACAAAAATACCTTTGTATATATTATTAAACAATTTAATTTGGAACAAAATACGGGTGAAATTTTTTGAATCAATAAGTTTTTGTTAGCACTTCATTTTTAAGTAATTTTGAACAATTAAAAAACACAAATAGACAAATGAAAAAAACATTCGGATTTATAGCATTAACATTTATTGTGGCTGCATGCGGCGGCTCAAAAGATACAACAACAATGTCACCTGAAGAACATTTCAATTATGCGATGGAGCTTTATAATGACGAAGATTATGAACAAGTTGTAAGCGAGTTTCAAACAATTTTATTGCAATATCCCGGTTCGCCAATTACGGATGATGCTCAATATTATTTGGGAATGACATATTTCAAGAGAGAGCAATATTTGCTTGGTGCTTTTGAATTCAGTAAATTGATTCGCGATATTCCTACCAGTTCATTTCTTGCTGATGCTCAGTTCATGCTTTCCGAATCGTACTATCAATTATCTCCTCCATATCAATTGGATCAGGCATACACTAAAAAAGCAATAGAAGAATTTCAGGCATTTATTGATGTATTTCCCACAAATCCAAAGAGTGAGGAAGCGGCAAACAAAATATCAGAAATGAATAATAAACTTGCCGAGAAACTTTACAATAGCGCAGTCATTTACGAAAAGATGGAATATTATTTAGCGGCAATACGTTACTTCGGCAAAGTAGTTGAAATATATCACGACACTAAATTTGGACCCGCAGCATTATATAAAAAAATTCAAATTGAATTGTTGAAAAACAAAACTGCTGATGTAATCCGGGACAGTTCGGATTTTCTTAACCGGTACTCAAGTCATGAATTTGCTGCAGATGTAAAAAAAATTCAGGATTCAATCTTAAATTAAATGGAATTACAAAAACCAAATAAGTTTGTTAAAAATTCGATTATTACAATGACAGAATTGGTGCTGCCAAATCATACAAATCAGTTGGGAAATTTACTTGGTGGACAATTGATGCACTGGATTGATATCTGTGCCGCTCTTGCATCTTCAAAGCATGCCCAAAAAATTTGTGTGACAGCTTCTGTCGATAGAATTGATTTCCATCATCCCATAAGACTTGGAGATGTTGTAACTTTGCATGCGTCGGTAAACAGAGTTTTTAATACTTCAATGGAAGTTGGCGTGAAAGTTTTTGCAGAAAATCATACAAAAGGAATCCGGAAGCATACTAACTCAGCTTATTTGACATTTGTTGGACTTGATGAAAACCGAAAACCTGCGAAGACAGAAGAAATTATTCCACAAAGTGAAGATGAAATCAGAAGATATAAAAAAGCATTACAGAGAAGAGACGAAAGACTTAAATCACTTTAACTCTTTCAGGTTTTTATTTTGTGCGATAATTATAAGTTCGGGATTAATTCATGCTCAAATTTACTTGAATGGGTTTGTTAAAACTGAGAGCATTCAATCAACTCCACAACTTGAAAAAATTTACGCTTGTGATTTTAATCAAGACTCTCTGAAAGATTTAATCCTCTTTAAGACGGGCGAGCGAAAGTATTCAGTTCATCGTGCAATTACCGCTACAAAATTCACAGAGTCCTCGGACAAAAGTTTTGAATTTCCGCTTGATGATATTGCGACTTATTCCTCAAGAGGAACAGAGCTCATCTTTGCTTCACGCAATGCAAGAACTGTCGGGATTGCTTCAATTTCATATTATGGATTAATGCAGCCGATTTTTAGGAAAGAATTAAATTCATATCCAAGCAAAATTTACGCAGCGGATATGAATAATGACGGATTCAATAAAATAATTGCAGCCGGCAATTCCTTTGCGGGAATCGAACTGATTAATCCCAAAGATTCAAGGAAGAAATCGACAAGCCTTTTCACTGAAAAATCATTTGAGTCACTTGCCATACTTGACTTCAATTATGATTATTACAATGACATTATTGCCATTGATTTTTTAAACAATCAGATTGTGTTTATCAATAACTATTCTGATGATTATTTTGTGATTGAGCGTACCTTACCTTACTTGGATAAAATCAGCGATTTGCGTCTTGCTAAATTTAATAACGATGATTTTTATGATTTAATGTTTTTAACAGAATCTTCTGTGGATATTTTGCTGGGTGATTCGGTTTATTCCTTTTCAAAAAAGATTTCTATTCCGACCGGTACACGTGCGGATAATTATGCATTGGGAGATTTTAATAATGATGGAAATAATGATGTTGCATTTATAAAATCCGCTGAAGAAATGATTTACATTTCATTAAGCACGGGAGCAAAAGGTTTTCTTCATCCATTTCCTTTCCTGAATAATGCAAACATAAAAGATATTTATACTGTCACCGGAAATGGTCCGAGAATCGTTTCGCTTGTTAATACAGGACGGCTAATTACTCTATCGAGAGTTGAAAATAATGAAAAAGATTTTTCAATTGGAATCGGGACAAATATTTCTGCCTTCGGTTCATTTTCCACAAATGGTTATTCGTATTTGTATCTTGAAGACGAAAAAAATCTGAACATCAAAATATTCCAACATTCCGGCTCCCAGCCTTTTCGCATGATGTATTCTTTTCCATTGCTCAAGAAACATGATATTGTAAGAACAGATGTTATAAAAAATGGCGTGGTTCGATTTTTTTGTTATTCAAATAATTCATCTTTATTGGAAATAATTGATTTTGACTTATCAGCAAATAAAACATCCCGCAATAAAATTGTTGCCGAAGGACCGATGACCGATTTTATTTTCGAAAAAAGAAAGAAAAATTTAATCAGAGTAATGGCAACTGACGGGAACAACGTTATTTCAAGCGTTTACGAATTCAGCCGCAAAGGAGTTAAATATTCACATGAAGATACACTCTTCAATGCATTGGGTGGTTTGTATTCGCGGACAGATACAAGAAAAGCTTATGTTTGGAGAAAAAAAGATTACGGTTTGTTATTTGAGTTAGTCAGCATGCTTGATAAGTCAAAGTCTGTTATCAAAGTTCTTGATAAAAACAATTACATGTTTGATGAAAACAAACTGCGAATGTCAATTACAACATCTGACAAATATGACGAGATTATTCTTTCATATTTCGGAAACGGAAATAACGGAAGGCTGTTTGTAAATTTTACAAACAATTTTAGCGAAGCAAAAATCAGGAATATTTCAAAACTTGCTTTATATAAAAGTCCTAATCATATAAATTTGTTGTACAGGTTGTTGGATAATAAGCAAAGGATTTCTGTCAGCAATAAAATTCTTGACGCTGAATCTTTAGCAGATTTAATCTCCAACAAAAAAATCAACAGGTATTCGACAGTAAACATTAATAACAGAAATTATTTTGCTTTCAGCTATACTAATGATAATCAGATAACATTTTCAGGTATCAAGTGAGATTTATATTTTCTGCAGTGATTTGTTTTTTTTCTTTTTCACATATTTTTTCTCAAAATTATGATTCATTATTTGCGGAATATTTGAATTTCAGAAGCAATAATTCCGCGTCGATTAAAGGCAATGTTATTTTATCAAATCACGATCACAAAAAATGCAGTTTCGGTACTGCCGAGATTCTGCTTGAAAACATTGATAAATTAAGCATAGAAAATCAATTTTCGCTAAAGAAATTAACTGAACGGCCAAAAACTCAAACAAGTATTATAAGTCCGAAAGGTTATTTTAGAATTCATTATGATTCAAGCGGGACACAGGCACCAAAATATGATGTTTGGCAAGTTGCAGCAGCATTTGACTCGTCATATAATTTTGAAGTAAATATTCTCGGATTTCTTCCCCCACCAAAAGACGGAACCGAAGGCGGAGATGACAGGTTTGATGTTTATATTCAAACTCTCGGTGCTGGTTCATATGGCGAAACAAGATTTTCTTCTATTAATAACAAGCAATACGTATCTTATACTTTGATTGACAATAGTTTTACAAATATTCCTACAGAAGGAATTGACGGGGCTATTGTTACTGCAGCGCATGAGTTTCATCATGCTATACAAGTCGGAAATTATGGGTGGAACAGTGAGCAGATATTTTTTTATGAATTGACTTCTACTTCAATGGAAGAATTTGTTTTTGATGATATCAATGATTATTACTATTATCTACCTTCTTACTTCAGAAAGCCAAATAATGCTTTGTCTTCTTTTTCCGGTTATGAATTGGCTTTGTGGAATATTTATCTTGTTGAAAAATTCATTCGCTCAGAAAATGATGAATACAAAGGATTTAATATTATCAAACGCTCATGGGATATTTTTGCGGAAAATAAAAATTCGGTCGAAGCAATCAGCCTTGCTCTTTTTGAAAATGGGACTAACTTCAACAAGGAATTTCTTGAGTTTGGTTTATGGTGCTATTTTACAGGCTCGCGTGCAGATTCCAAATATTTTTCGGAAGGAAATCATTATCCGAAAATCAAACCCATAAATATTTATTCGTTTTCACCTCCGCAAAAGGAATACATGATAAATACTCCGCCTGTTTCAAACAGCTATCTTTACTTTACAAAAACTCCTGCAAGTTCTGATACTTTGGTGACCATTTTGACTAATTGTGATATTGATAATTATTTGCAAACGCAGAGTCAAATAAGTTTGAACTACAGTTTATTGAATTACAACGAAACCGGCTCTATTAAAATAGTTAACAATTACTATTCGATTATTGAATCAGAAAAAAAAGATTTGCTGAAGGAAGGAAATATTTATAATTATAATATTGTAAGCGGGCAGGACTTTAAATACGAAGTAGAGTCTTATGCATTTCCGCAACCTTTTGCTTATTCGAAATATGATAACCTGTACATTCCCGTCCATAAATCAGACAGCAACGAAGCTGAAGTTAAAATATTTTCTGTTGACATGAAACTTGTTTATTCAAATCTCATGCAAATACAAGCTAATGATAAAGTGTTCGTAAAATGGAATGGGAAAAATAGCAACGGAAACAATTTGCCGACCGGAGTTTATTTCTATTTAACGAAGTCAGGCAATAAAACAACTAAAGGAAAATTCGTGATTTACAATGACTAATTATAAATTAAACTTAGAAAAAGTTACAAAGATTTTTGGCAGAAGATTAATCTTTAAAGATATCGATTGTGAGTTTACAAGCGGTAGTGTTTTTGGTCTTGCAGGCAGAAATGGTTCCGGTAAATCTACACTAGCAAAAATTATTGTTGGAATTATTTCTACAACTTCAGGAAAAGTAAATCATTTTATCAATGGCATAGTTGTTCCCAATGAGAACTTATACGAACAAATCGGTTTTGTTTCTCCGTATTTAGTTTTGTATGATGAGTTTACTGCTTATGAAAACATTATTCATTTCTTGAAAATAAGAGGTTTGACAATTAATAACGATACCATTGATTATTGGTTTAATGAATTTGAATTATTCGACCGAAGAAATGATTTATTGAAAGGCTTTTCTTCCGGAATGAAGCAAAGGATGAAATTTATTTTTTCTTTGATTCATCAGCCGCAGCTTTTGCTTTTTGATGAGCCCACTTCAAATCTTGATAATAATGGGAAAGATAAAGTTTATGAAATCATTAAAACAAAACTCAGCGACAGGCTTGTTATTATTGCCTCAAATGAAGACAATGATTTGGCAATCTGCAATAAAATACTAACAATTGAAAATTATAAAGAAATAAAATGAAAGCATATTCAATTTTTCAGAAGGATTGGCAGTCAGAATTGCGAACTCGTTATGCAATAAATGCATTAGCGATGTTCATACTTGTTACTTTAAGTGTCATTATGTTTTCTATCGGTGACGAGAAACCATCCGAACACCTGTCCGGCGGATTATTGTGGGTTGTGATTTTCTTCTCCGCAATGTCCGGCTTATCGCGAGCATTCGTTTCGGAGGAAGAACGCGGCACAACTTTGACATTGCAACTGATTGCAAAACCCGCAACAATATTTGGCGGGAAATTGATTTTTAACTTACTGCTTGTTTTTCTTATGAATATTGTAATTACTTTTCTTTATTCAATTTTATTTGAGTCCTTTATAATCAAAAACTACGAGTTATTTTTCTTCGCTTTTGTCCTGGGAAATATTGGTATTGCAGTTTCATCCACGATTATTGCTGCAATAATTTCAAAAGCAAGTTCGAAAGGAACACTTTATCCAGTTCTTTCATTTCCAATATTACTGCCATTAATACTCACTCTTCTTGAGATTACAAAATTTTCAATGGACGGAAAACTATTAAGCAAGTCTTATGTTGAACTCGCCGTTCTTCTTTGTTACGATGTAATCATGCTCACAGCTTCATACATGCTTTTTGATTTTATCTGGCAAGATTAGCCAATCAACTTTATGATATAATAGGACATGATTTATTTTAATTAGTCCAATATCATTTTCAAGTAACAAAATGCTTGATAATTACAAACCGAAATATTAAGTTGCAATTAACATGTATTCAAATTGCGGGCGTTCTACAAAACATTTATCAATTTAAACAAGGAGTTTAAGATGAAAATCACCAGAATGAATCCATTTAATGGAAGCGGAAAAACAAAAGCATTCTTTGACGTTCAAGTTCAAGAAGGAATTATGATTAAAGGTTTTACTTTAGTTGAAGGATCAAATGGATTGTTTGTTAATTGTCTGAGCGAAAAAGGAAAGGATGGTAAGTATTACGACAAAGTTGTGATGGCAAAAGATCTGAAAGATGAATTAACTAAAATGGCACTTGAAGAGTACAATAAAAAGAAATAATTAAGGAGAATTAATGCACGATAAAAGCAAAGAATTATTAAACAAAGCAGTTGGCGACGAATTATCTGCTGTTCATCAGTATATGTATTTTCATTTTCATTGTGATGATCAGGGATATGATCTTCTGTCAAATTTGTTTCGACGAACTGCCATTCAGGAAATGGTTCATGTAGAGAAATTAGCAGAAAGAATATTATTCTTAAGAGGCGATGTTGAAATAGTTCCTGCATCAGAAGTAAAAAAAGTAATTGATGTATCAGAAATGTTAAAATTAGCATCGGAGATGGAACAAAGCAGTGCTGCTGATTACAACAAATGGGCAATTGAATGCGCAGCTAATGCAGATTCTGTAACAAAGCAGCTATTTGAAAGTCTTGTGCTTGAAGAAGAAATGCACTACGATCAATATGACAAAGAGTTGGATAATCTTAAAAAATTTGGAGAGAGATATCTTGCCTTGCAGTCCATTGAAAGAAGTAAAACTCGGGATGCCGCCGCCGGTCCGGTTTGATATAATTTCTGCGTTTCAAATCAACTTTCCGATCAATAATTATTGCCATGCCTCTTAATTAGAGGCATGGCAATTGTATAATATTTTATACTTAATTATTAAAAGGATTTTTTCTGTCTCTATCAAATCCCGGCAAGTAATTACCTGAACTCTCAAATTCCTGTGTCCATCCATTTTCCAATTTATATTTATCCAACAATGAAAGCACTTTCTCATATTCTGATGCTCTGATTTTTCTATTGATTAAAATATGTTTTTCTGCCTTATGAGTCGGATAATATTGAGACATAATCGAAACATAAACTTTTGGGCTTAATTCTTTTGCAATAAATTCCAAAACTTTTTCGGATTCTGACAAATGGTTTGGTAGAATCAGATGACGTATAATTAATCCTCTAACAACAACATCGCCGTCAAAAACAAGTTCTTCACCTACCTGATTAAACATTTCTTTTAAAGCCAGCTTAGCTTTGTCAAAGTAATTGGCGACTTTTGACAACTGTTTTCCAATTTGATTATCACCGTACTTTAAATCGGGCAAATAAACATCTATAACATCTTTAAATAATTTTAATACTTCAACGGAATCATAACCATTTGAATTGTATACAAACGGAAGGTTCAATCCGGATTTCCTTGCGAGAAATATCGATTTCAAGATTTGAGGTGTAAAGTGTGTTGGAGATACAAGTCCAATATTGTGTGCACCTCGATTTTGAAGTTCAACCATGATTTCAGCCAATCGTTCATAAGAAATTTCATTTACTTTTTCTGTTTTCCAATTTTGACTGATCTCAAAATTTTGACAATAAACACATTTAAGATTGCAGTTACCAAAGAAAATATTTCCGGCACCATTTTTACCGCTAATCACGGGTTCTTCACCAAAATGCAACGTGTATGAAGAAACAACAGGTAAAATTCCGCTCAAACATTTGCCCAAAACATTTTCGATTCTGTTTATATTACAATCGTGCGGGCAAATATTACATTTGACAAGCATATTAAATGCATTTTTAATTCTTTTCTCAAAATCGATTTCATCAATTTTAAAATAGGAAGGAAGCGACTGTTGGCTCATTATGATTTTACTTCTCAACAGAGGCGTTAATTAAATTCTTCCGTTTATTTCTTTTGATGGCAAAATCAACAATCATTTTCAAACTGCTTCGATATGAATATTTTGCAGCCTTCATGGAACGAATAAATCCGGCATCTTCTGTTAAATCGGGATTTGGATTGGCTTCAAGTACATATATTTTATTGTCTTTTGAAAGCCGCATATCAATTCGAGCATAATCCCGTAATCCAAGCAAATGGAAACATCTCAATGCTGTTTCATGCACGGTAATTTCTATCCGTCTGGGCAATTGAGACGGACAAACAGGAATTGTTTTATGGTAAGATTCATGATATGGATCCCATTTGGCTTGATAGCTTACAAAGTTATATAAATTATCAGGCATCTCAGAAAAATCAATTTCACTTATCGGCAAAACTTTTGGTCTTCGATCTCCAACAACTGCCACGTTTAATTCCCTGCCTTCAATAAATTCTTCAACAAGCACAGGTTGTTTATACTCTTTAAATATGTAATTAATTCTTTTTTTTAATTTATCGTAATTTTCAACAACAGCATCAACATCAATTCCTACACTTGCATCTTCCAAAGATGGCTTAACTATTACCGGAAATTGCAGATCATTTGGATAATCATTTTTGGGCTCTTTGATATAAATAAATTTTGGAGTCCTAATTCCGTTTGAAGAAAGTATCCCTTTTGTCAACACTTTATTCTGGCAAGTTCCCAAAGTGATAGGAGGGGCTCCTGTGTATGGAATATTTAATAACTCTAACAAACCGCAAAAACTCATTTCCAGTGAAGGGGTATCACGGAATAGTTCAACTAAATTAAAAACAACATCCGGCTTGTTTTTTTTATAATCATCTAAGAATATTTTAATGTTATCTTTTATATTTAATGTGTAGGCTTCGTACCCTGATTTGATTAACAAGCTTGCTATTAAATTAAATTCGCTTTCAGAATCATAATCTTCAATCTCAAAATGAGGTTCAAAATTAAGATTATCTTCGGATTTATTGTGTGAAACGCTTATTTTTGAAACGCTAATATCATTGTAAACAATTGCAACTTTCATGAAACTCCATTTTTTTTCAAAATTAAAAAAAATGTCTTGCTTATCAAAATTTTTATTATTTTATTTTGTGTAATTCTTTAGGAACTATACGGAAATGAGTTTTTATCCCCAACCAAATAAGTATCAATGTGGACCATTTGCATTAAAATATGCATTGGTCATGCTTGGAATTTTTAAAGACGAAGATGAAATCGGAATCACAGCCGGCAGCACATGGTGGGCAGGTACTGATGAAATAGGACTTTCGCGAGCGGCACGAAGATATAATTGTAAGATGAAGCACTTTCAATCAAGCAATCCGGTTGACGCCAAACACGCTTTAAATGAAATATTAAAAAAAAGAATCCCCTGCATATTGAGCGTGAACAATTGGGGTCACTGGTTAACTGTAATTCACTACAGTAAAGGAGAATATGTTATAGTAGATAGTGAACTGGAAGATGTTGTTGCTGTATTAACCTCAAAACAATTACTAAAAAAATGGCGTTATAAAGATGAAGAAGATGGAGTAACAAGTTATGATGGATATTCGCTTATTCCGACTTTTAAAGTTCTTACTCGGGCAAAATTTACGATTGAAAAAGCTATTGAATTGATGTACGAAAAGAACAAAGATATTGCAAGTAAGTTTGATGAATATTTTAATGACCTTGTTCTAATTGCAAAACCTCGGACTTTATTAACAACAAATTATATTACATTTTCTGAATTTTTAAGACGAAACGGGAAAAAATTAATTAAACAGGTTGCCATTTGGCATGGGACGCCCACACAAAATGAATTAAAAAAGATATTACAAAACATGCAGTTCATTGCTGATATTTATGATTTCATTATCCCAACAGAAGATGAAAAAAAAGCTCTTGTAGATATATCATCAATTTTAATGATGTATTCTTGTGGTAAATATGGAATGTCAAAAATTTATTAATTATGAAATACAGAAAATTTGGAAACACTGAATTATTAATAAGTGAGATCGGGTTTGGTGCGTGGGGAATCGGAGGTTCTGCAATGGCTGGAAATATTCCGATTGGCTGGGGAAAGACCAATGACAAAGATTCAGTTGCCGCATTGAAAAAAGCCTATGATTGTGGAGTTAACTTTTTTGACACAGCAGATTTTTACGGACTTGGACATTCAGAAGGATTAATTGGAAAGACTCTGTCAAATAAATCTGATGTAATAATAGCAACAAAAGTTGGGCATCGGCTTTCATCAGATAAATTAATTTTTCTGGATTATTCAAAAAAGTATATCTTAACTGCATGCGATGAAAGTTTAAGAAGATTAAAAAGAGATTTTATAGATTACTATCAGCTTCACTCCGCAAGAATCCAACATCTTGAAAATGGTGAATGTATTGAAGCAATGGAAAAACTTGCCGAAGAAGGAAAAATCCGTTATTGGGGAATTTCGCTGAATACTTTTAATCCTTTTCCTGAAGCAGAATTTTTTATGAATAAT
>Ga0210044_10009369_pt1 | contig 11929 bp, 8 predicted proteins | sample CryGey13umfilter_2_FD_183959 | JGI IMG/M metagenome (GOLD analysis project Ga0210044, IMG submission 183959) | Groundwater microbial communities from aquifer in Utah, USA - Crystal Geyser 4/9/14 3 um filter (SPAdes) (version 2) | ecosystem: Environmental > Aquatic > Deep subsurface > Groundwater... | reverse complement strand
ACCAGCTCAGATGCAGGTGCTTTTGGGTTCACCTGTCCGGCGAAACCTTCGATGATTCCGACGGTATTGTCGCGAGCGATTTTGATGATATGCCAAAGTTGCCCGGATACATACACCTGCTGGGTGATGTTGTACTCAAATTCCTGTTGAATGGTCAAGAGTAGCGCCAAACGGAAAGCAGCAGCAGTTTGGTCCTCTTTTTTTAGCCTGAGTGTCAGGTTTGGAATAGAAATACGCTCGCAAAAGAGCGACAACCGCTCGTATGCCTGAAGACGCAAAGGTATTGTTGTGCTATTTTCCTTGTGCTTAAACTCCAGGACTTTTAACTGGTATTGCTTATCAAGGAAGGTTTTGAGCAGATAGTACACCGTCAAGAAAACGATGAGTGCTGGTATGGTGATTTTGACGATTTCAAGAACAGCATTCAACCAGATTGTCATTTTAGTTTCTGTTTTAATGAAGGAAAGCCGGCCTCCACCTTTTGGAATTCGCCATATTGCACAAGTCCGGTAAAATTACTCTGCCATTCTCATACGCACAAGAATTATCTCTCGCTGAACCTTACCCCAGCGTTGGTGTTTTCTGAAATAATTTCAAGATTTTCTTACTTTTGCAAAAAAAATGGCTATGACCAAAACAATAGAAAAAATACAGCCGGTAACGCTGACCAACGGTGCCATAAAACAATTGGAACGCATCCGTACTGAAGAGAACATTCCTGAAGGCCATTACCTGAGAGTAGGTGTAAAAGGAGGGGGCTGTTCGGGATTTTCCTACGTGCTCGGATTTGACACTAAGACAGAGAGCGATGAGGTTTATGAAATCAACGGAATGAAAGTATTGCTCGAAAGAGCACATGCCATCTATCTCCTTGGAATGGAAATCGACTGGGTTGAAGGTCTGAACAACCGCGGGTTTACATTCAATAACCCAAATGCAAAATCTACCTGTGGCTGCGGAACTTCGTTTAGTGCATGATGTTCGTTTATGGCGAAAAAAAACAGCGTGCAAATACGCTCCAGTTTTTTTTACTGGCAGGCGCCTATGTTCAAAATTTTCTAATCCGCAGCATCCATTTTTTCGTTCTCTCTTTTTTCCCGCGATTTATACTTCGCATCCTGTTTGATGATTTTGCTCGCCAAAACTCGCGCCTCCTGAGCCGGCCCTTTTAACCACTTCACTGACCAAACAGGCAGTATTCCAAAGCCTTCTACTTCCAGTTTTTTTCTTTGCTGAAATTCCCAAATGCCCGAAGTGAATGCAGTCTTACCAAAAAATCCATCGGGCTGCAAGACCACCGGCGGCTCATTTTCGTGAATTGGCTTGATGCTCAAAGGTAGGTGAAGGTTTCCAAAAACTACTGACCTGGACATCCGTCTTTCATCAAGGTAAGGTTTGAGTGCGTTCATTATTTCGGCGGTAAACACGGTTTTTTCAACTTTGCTATGTTCTTTTTTACCTAATGCTTCCATGGCAATCTTGATACCGGCTTTATTCTCGTTGCTCCACGCTTCTCCCCAACCTATCAGATGGGAAAGCAGCCAAGTACCCTTATCATGTTTTTTTGATTGGTATTTTTGTATCTCCACGGCTGGGATGCTATGCACGATGTGCATTTCCTCTACCGGCTTGCCCACCAGCATACGCATTCGGCTTACTCCTTCCGGCGTGTTCATGAATACAATTTTCTTAGCCATTTTACCTGCAAGGTTCACCGGACCAAAGGTGAAGGAAAGCAGCAGGATGTCAAATTGCTGCCCGTAAAGTTCATCGATGAAATGAACACTCAGCCCGTTGCGCTCTAATTGCAGAATTTTTTCACTGGTGCCCGCATTTTGTTGTTTCAATTTTAGTAAATAACTAGAAATGAGGTCGCGTTGCTCCACTGTCCACGTGACAATTCCCACTTTGGGATAAATGCGTTGAGGAGTTTGTTTAATTTGATTGAGAAGCCGGATGATTAGTTGAGCCTCCACATCGTTGGTGCCTTCCAACTCGTGAAAACGCCCCTCCACATTTGTAACCACTGGAGGGTTGCCAGCGCCTGGTTCACCTTGCATGGAAAATGAATCCGTAAGCCGGGTGGCTGGCACTTCGTTTTCCAGCGCATACTGCACGATGCTCGTTTCACTGCCAAAGCCATCATTAGCACCACAAATGACAGTTTGTTTGCCAAGTGGCGCTATTTTGGAGGCGCTTTCCACCGAAAGGCGGCTGGCTCCGGCAAAAACCACATAATCGAAGAATTTTTCTGTGGCAGGTATGACGTTCATCGCCACGTGAGGGGTGACGAACAATAAAGGCAAAAACGATGTCACGGCCTCTATGCCTTCGGCGAGCAGCGATTCAAGTGGAACATTCCCCTTCCAGGGCTTTGCCTTTTCAAAAATATTCCGATACACCTTCCTGTCCTTCTTTTTCAATGCCTTCATTTCGTCCGACTGCCGTGTCTGCCACAATTTCAGAATCTGGTTGATGACCAAAGGCCGCAGTGCATACCAGGAATTGGCCACATTTTCAACCAAAAGAGAATCGGTAGGAAGGGCGTGTTCATCGGTCGCTTTGAGCAAGTTGTTGAAATACCAACTTTCAAAGGCAGCCATCCAGTTTTTGGGTTTTACCTTCACCAATGCGCGTATCACTTTCTGCCCTAAGGGGCTAAGGTTCAGCCACTCTGTCTGCCATTGGTAGAAAATTTCGAAATCTCGCAGATTCAGTTGTGTCATTTCCAACTGCTCGATGATACTTTCGAGGTACTTTTGGCGCTGAGGTATAGTAAGGGTTTTATTTTCAAAGCCCTTTTGGTAAAGGTTGGATTCGTTCAATTCTTCCAGCATCAAGTCAAGCCCGTATTCGAGGTCTCTGATTTGCTCATTGTAATCTAAATCGGGATGGGCGGTTTTGCTGTTAAGCCGCAAAAGTTCATCCTGCACGAGGGTATCGAGCCGTTGCCCCCATTGTTTCAGGCTGGCCGAAAAGGAGGAGAGATTTTCCCGGGTTTTCGAAATGTTCTTACCGTCTTTGCAGGGTTGGAAATGGAAGTCGAAAAAGGGGTTTACTTCGAATTCTCGTACGAGGGGCTGGTAGAGTTTGGAGACGTGCTCCTGGGCTGCCGTTAATCGCTTCTTTTTAGCAGAGAAAAAAACCGGTAACAGGGACTGCCGCGCTCCTGCGTTCAGGAAGTCATCGCCCAACCTGTCGCCGTAACTGGCAATCTGGTTAAACAACACCTCCGTTTTGTGAGCAAATTCCTGATAATTGTCCTCAAAATGCAACTTCAGTCTGGCAGCATACCCATCTAATTTATTAATGTACCGGTGATGTAGTTTAGCTGTGGCAGCGAGGTGTTTGCCCAACTGCACTTGCACGAACTCAACCGCCTCTTCCTTAGAGTACCCCAAAAAAATATTTTGATGGAGGTTATTGAGCGGATGCGAAAGAGTCTTCACCTTACGGAAAAGAGGCTGGCAAGCCAATATCCCCTGGCGGATAATGTCGAACTCAGGTTGTTTCAAGTCGAAATCCTGGCTGTTCAATTGGCTGGCCAATAACTCTTTCCCTTCCACCCGGTTGCTGGCGAGAAAAAGGCCAGTGGTTTCCGTCCAGTCGTTTTCGCCAAACACTTTTGACTTAACTGCGCTGTAGGCAGCGTCCATCTTTTGTTTATGCCGGATGTAATTGTTCTTCTTTAGCTGAAAATCCTCGTCGTTGTATGAAATGGAGCGGTTGCTACCAATGGCTGCCACGCGCAGCAATTCCAGCAAGGGCAGGGCATCATTGACGGCATCATCCAGCAGAAAATGCAATTGATTCAAGCCGTTTCGGGAAACTTCGTTTTGGAGGTATTTAAGGGCCGGTGCTCGCTCCGACACGACGAGACACCGTTTGCCGCGGGAGAGGGCATTGATGAGCAAATTTGTCAGCGTCTCTGTTTTCGCCTGCGTGTTCCGGCTCTCAATCATGGAAATTTTGAATCGTTCTGTCATCTCAAGCGCCGAGTGTTGTTCCGGGTTGGGTGCCAGGAATGGAAAGACCTGCGGCGGCTCACCTTCTTCGACTTTTTGTTCAGTAAACAATTCTTCCGGTTTAAATCCACCGGAAAATATCCGTGTCTGCTGCGGCGGAAACAGACTCAAAACCCCCGACCAATGTATGGCACCTTTTTCAGAATAATCGCCGATTTCGTCAATGCCAGGGCATTGACCAACCATCGCTTCCACTGGCTCATTTAGAAATTGCAGCCGCCCGGCAATATCCCCACAGAATGCCTCCAACTCTGTAGAATTGATACGGCCGTTGCTTGACAAAGCAAGGGCTTCGCCCAAAAAATTAATGCCGTATTTCAATTTTAAGTGCCTGAACAGGCGGTAATTGGGCACTACGTATTGCCCCTGTTCGAGCTTAAGAACCCAGGCATCCACTCTTGTTTGTGCAGGCTCAATGGTCAACGGCCAAATAAATAAAGGGGCCACCATGAGATCGCTTTCTTGGGTGTCTATCAAGAGGGGATATCCAAAGCCAAAGGATTTAGCTCCGCAGGTTTTTTCGTAATTACGTGATTCAAAATAGATGTGCCGGAGTTTATCGAGGGAAGTGGCCGTTCCGTTTACCTGATGGTTCAATTGCCCTTTCAGCAACTCATTCACCCAAGTGGCGGCAAAAAGTTTCCCATTCCCGTCAATGGAACATATATCGAGCCTGTCGTAATAATAAGGCAGCGCATTGTGGTAAATGGCATAAATTGATGGAGACTGACTGTTCCTCATAATACCGATGAGTTATAGGCATTTATCCTTTTACGGAGGATGTGGCAAGTTGTTTTTTAGCCCGGTAGAATTCTGGGCCGCTATTCAATCATTTAAAAAAATCCAAAAAAGCGCTAAGCTAACGGCGCTTCATCCTGTGCCTTCGGCCAAATTTAACAATGTTCGCCACAATTAGAGCCTTCGGGTTTCATTTTACAACAATTAAAAGAGCCGGACTTTTTGCAATTATCATTCTTGCTTTGCCTTTTTCGGATTTAGTTGATAAATTTGCATCCTCAATCCAGAGATTTTCAGGTCTTAGCTGTCACATACTTTCCAATTTCCATAACGCATGCCCAACTCTCGCTTTGGCGGGATTTTGGCATGAACTAATTTCATCTTTCCGGCAATCCCATAACATAAGCAACTAAGCATGAAAAAATACCTGCTCGTAACCTTCGGCATAGCCTTGCTGCTATATGCCTGCTCATCGGACCACCTGACCAATCCACTTGATGTTGAGCTTGAAAAAGCTATTAAGCGAGCCTCGCCAACCGGAGATGTGGAGCATTTTATCTTGCCAGCACCCACAGATTATTCCTCCATACCACAAGAACCAAGCAATCCCTTATCCGACGTAAAAGTGCAACTCGGACGCATGCTGTTTTTTGAAACGGGCATTGCTCTCAACCCCGTGTATCCGGAAATGAAAGGCACTTATTCCTGCTCAACCTGCCATGTGCCCGAGGCCGGCTTCATGCCTGGTAATGCCCAGGGCATTGCCGACGGTGGCTCAGGTTTCGGGAATTATGGGGCTGGCCGCACAAAGATGTATTATTATGAAGATAACCAACCTGACGTTCAGGGTGCACGGGCTTTAAACGTAATGAACGTCGCTTTCACACTCAATACCACCTGGTCGGGGTCATTCGGAGCAAATGACAATAATGTGGGTACCGAGGCTGTGTGGGATGCCCCTCCGGTCAACATCAATCAATTGGGACTTATGGGCTTAGAAAGCCAGATTATTGAAGGCTTTCAGCTGCACCGTATGGTCATCAACAAACAGGTGATAGACACGTTGGGATACAAACCATACTTCGATGCCGCCTTTAGCGAATTCCCCGAATCGGAACGCTATACGCCACTTACCGGAAGTTTTGCCATCTCAGCCTTTTTGCGCACCCTCATTTCAGACCATGCCCCATTTCAGAAATATCTCAAAGGGCAGCAAGATGCAATAACGGAACAGGAAAAACGCGGCGCTCTGCTTTTTTTCGGCAAAGCCGGTTGTTATAAATGCCACAACGGCGCCCCACTGAACAATCCTGACCACTTTTACGCCATTGGCGTCAAAGATTTGTACGAATGCGGCACCGCCTTCAACACCGGAGTAGATGATAAAAGGAACCTCGGCCGGGGCGGATTCACCCGCCGGGAAGAGGATATGTTCAAATTCAAGATACCCCAACTTTACAACATGAAAGGCACCCCGTTCTTTTTTCACGGCAGCAGCAAGCACTCCTTAGAAGAAGTGGTGGATTATTTCGACGCTGCCATTCCCGAAAACTCGCGGGTGCCAGCCAGCCAGATTTCTCAGCATTTCAAGCCGCTCGGTCTCTCCCCCGATGAAAAAGCCGGCCTGTTAGCTTTCCTCTCGAATGCCTTGTACGACGATGACATGAGCCGGCATGTACCAACGCAAGTATTGTCAGGCAATTGTTTCCCAAACAATGACCCTATTTCGCAGGTTGATTTGGGATGTAAGTAAAAAAATCCCGGTGAGCACAGTGTGTGTGCTCACCGGGATTTTTTGATTTTGGCCGGAATCTTTACCGCTTACTCTTCTCCACAATACCTCCCTCTATTTTTTCGCCCTTTTTATAAGTGTATTGCACGATGACGCCGCCCTGTTCATTGTAGAAAAAAGTCTTACCATCCAACTCACCATCTGCATAAATGGCCTCCTGCTGCACGATGGATTTGCCATCGTAATATTTTTTGTAGTTGCCATGAAGTTTGCCTTTCCGGTAGGCGCCCTCTTCCGTAGTGCGGCCGAGACGATAGCGGGCAAATTTGCCTTCCAACTGGTTGTTTTCGTAATTGCACAGTAAAGTAATCTGACCCTGTTTGCTGTACTCCATGTACACACCACAGTATTTGTCTTTCACAAAATTTGCCACTATCTGTGGCACTTCCTTGTCGTCGAAATAATTGACCCAGGCGCCATCGCGTTTGCCATTTCGGAGCAGGCCCACCTCTTTCAGCCGCCCATCCTCCCCCACCCTGACCGCTCGCTGTAGTTCGGTGCCGGGGACGGCGGTGATTTCAAATTTCGCTAAGTCAATCCCCCCGGCATTGGAAGATTGGGGCTGCTTGCATGCCGGCAAGGCTGCAAATAAGACAATCGCTAAGATGAAAATTCTCAACTCGATGAGTTTAGCTTGGAACCCTTCAAGATTCTTGAGATTCAGGCCTTGCCTGTTAATGTTTTTTAAACTTTCCGGTATTTTCATTTTTGAATTTTAGTTTTGTGCATTAAGACCAATCAACTCTATCGCAACGAATACGCCAAAATCACTCGCACAGCCAATTCCACTACCATTATGGACATAAGAATTCAGAACCTCACCAAAAGCTATGACCACCAAAAAGCGGTGGACAACATCTCTTTTGAAGTGAAAACGGGAGAAATCCTCGGCTTCCTCGGGCCCAATGGCGCCGGGAAAACCACCACCATGAAAATCATTACCGGCTATTTGGGTATGGATGCCGGCGATGTGTTCATCGGCGGCAAATCCGTGAACTCCGGAGAAACCAAACGCCACATCGGATACTTAGCCGAGCACAACCCCCTTTATCACGAAATGCCCGTCCTTGATTACCTCAATTTTAGCGCCTCCATTCAGGGCGTTGGCAAAGCTGCCATCCCCGGCAGGGTGCGCCAAATGGTACGCATTTGCGGTCTTGACGTGGAAAAACACAAAAAAATAGGCGAGTTGTCCAAAGGTTTCCGGCAGCGGGTAGGGCTGGCGCAAGCCATGGTTCACGACCCCGAAATCCTCATTCTCGACGAGCCTACCACCGGCCTCGACCCCAACCAAATAGTGGAAATCAGAGACCTCATCAAAAACATCGGGAAAGAAAAAACTGTCATCCTCAGCACACATATTCTGCCTGAGGTGGAGGCCACCTGCGACCGTATCCTCATCATCAACAAAGGTAAAATAGTGGCCGACGGCACTGCCGCCAGTTTGCGCAAGCAAGCCCAAGGACAACAGGTGCTACACGTGCGTATCGAGGATGGTGAACTCAACGCCATCTATGAAAAACTGAGCAGCCTGCCCACGGTGAGCATGGTGGACATCCTCGATGAAGAAGCCCGGCGCTTTGAAATTCAGAGCACCCCCGAAACGTCGTCCAACCGCGAGGTTTTCAAACTCTGCGTAAAAAACAAATGGGCACTTACCGAGATGATTCCCCTTGAAACGCGGCTCGAAGATATTTTCAGAGACCTCACCGTACAATAAGCGCTAACATTTACCAACACTTAATTACATGAATCCAACCTGGGTCATCGCAAAAAGAGAGCTGAATTCGTATTTCGACACCTTGATAGCTTACATCATCATCGTGGCATTTCTTGGGTTCAGCGGGTTTTTTACCTGGCTTTTCGGGGCCGACGTTTTCTTTCGAAAACAGGCGGACCTGGCCGTATTTTTCGGTGTGGCAAAATGGACGCTGTTCTTTTTCATCCCCGCCCTCACCATGCGGCAATTCGCCGAAGAAAAACGCACCGGCACCATCGAACTGCTTTTGACTAAAAACGTGACCAACCGGCAGGTAACCGCCGGAAAATTCCTGTCCTGTTTTTTAATGGTGTGCATTGCCCTGGCTTTTACCCTGCCCTACTACTTAAGTGTTGCCAGCATCGGAAACATTGACCACGGTGCCACACTATGCGGATACTTCGGTCTTCTGCTCATGAGCGGAGCGTACATCAGCATCGGCCTGTTTGCCAGCAGCATCACCAACAACCAAATCGTGGCGTTCCTGCTTGCGCTTTTCATCGGCGTCTTTTTTCATTTCTTATTCGACATCATCGCATCGGGCCTCACTGGCTGGATGGGCGAGTTTTTCAATATGCTCAGCATTTCCAGCCATTTCGATTCCATCTCAAGGGGCTTGATTGACACAAAAGACCTTTTGTACTTTGCCTCCATCATCGCCCTGGGGCTGTTTTTAGCGGAGTGGAATGTTTCAAAAACAAAATAGAAACCACCATTGGACTGAATCACCTTCAACCATGAAAAAGATAACCCTCGTAAGCATCCTTCTCGTCAGCGGCATTTTGCTGCTGGTGAATGTCATTTCCCAAAAGTTCTTTGTGAGGCTCGATTTCACCGAGGGCCAGCAATACACATTGAGCAAGGCCACACGGGATATTTTGAAAAACTTAGACAACCCCGTGACAGTGACGGCCTATTTCTCGGAAGACCTGCCGCCGGAAATGACCAAAATCAGAAAGGATTTTCAGGAAATGCTCGTCGAATACGGCAATGCCTCCAAAGGGATGGTGGATTACGAATTCATTGAACCCAACGTGAACAAAGACAATGAAGATGAAGCCCTGCAAAGCGGCATTCGCCCGGTGGTCATCAGCGTACGTGATAAGGACCAGAGCAAACAGCAACGCGCCTTTCTCGGCGCCGTGTTGAAGATGAACGAACAAACCGATGTGATTCCAATGGTGGTTTCCGACGAGGGCATGGAGTACTCGCTTTCCACGAGTATCAAAAAAATGTCGGTCGTGAATAAGCCTTCCGTGGGCGTAGTTCAGGGATACGGTGCCCCCACGCTCCAAGACCTTGGTGAAGTTTACCAGTCGCTTTCCATTCTATACACCGTGATGCCCGTGAATTTAAACGACGCTGGCCCCGACCTCCAACAGTTCAAGGCAATCGCCATCGTGGCACCAAGCGACACCATTTCCCCTGCCAGCTTAGCCAAGCTCGACGGCTATCTCGCCAATGGCGGAAAACTCTTTATCGGAATCAACCGGGTGAACGGCGACCTCCAAAGCCAAAGTGGTACAGTGGTGAATACCGGCCTTGAAACGTGGTTGGCCAGCAAAGGCATCATGGTGGATTCCTCATTCGTGCTCGACGCCCAGAGCGGCGCCGTGACCGTACAGCAGCAACAGGGCTTTTTTATGATGAACACCCAAATACCTTTCCCGTATCTGCCGCTGGTGAAACAATTCTCCGGCCACGCAATTACCAAAGGGCTGGAGCAGGTGATACTACCTTTTGCCAGCCCCATTAGTTTCACGGGAACAGAGGGCACCTTCATACCCATCCTCACTTCCTCATCGAGAGCAGCTCTCGCCCCCGCCCCAACGACATTCGATGTTATCAATAAAAAATACACCTCCGCCGATTTTCAAATGTCCAACATAACCCTTGGCGGCATCCTCGATGGCCTCCCCGGCGGGGGCAAAATGGTCGTCTTCGGCGACGGAGATTTCCCCGTCTCAGGCGAGCGTGGCAGCCAAAACAAAGACAACATCAACCTCATGGTTAACGCCATTGACTGGCTCTCCGACGACACGGGCCTCATAGCACTGCGCACCAAAGGCATCGCCACCCGCCCCATAAAAGAGGAGTACCTCGGCGACGACAACGCCGGGAAAAGGAATTTTATGAAATACCTCAACTTCGGCCTCCCCATTCTGCTCGTTATTTTATACGGCATCTTCCGCTCTCAGACACACCGCAACCTGCGGATGAAAAGAATGCAGGAGCGCTACGTTTAAAGCTTGTTAGGGATTGTCAGAAAATACCACGCAAGTTTTTCTCTCAAAAACAGCGCAACTTGCACATGAAATGAAGAAGCGTTACTTTTAGGAGCGCTAATAAAAACGTCATTTCGAAAGAATAATGCTAATGGGTCAAATGGGTTAAGAAACCTTTCCAAGTGACCGGGTGACTCAAAGTCACCCGGTCACTATTAACCGCTTTGACCCACTACCAGAAAAATTATTGCATAAAATGACAGCAAGAATCCTTCAACCTATCTTCATTGTTGCGGCCCTACTGCTCTGCGGCTTTGCCGGATTGCAAGCCCAAAAGCTGCCCGCTACCCTTAAAGTAGCAAAAACCAACCGGCCGACAGTTCTCCTCATCTCCACCGGCGAACTGAGTAAATTTCACAGAAATTTTCGCGATAGCCGTACCTTCCGAAAAATGAAATTAGTGAAAACAGATCTGGCTTATTACCTCATAGCCACTGACGCCAACGGGCCGGAGATTTTTGCTTTCGAGCTAAAACAAAAGGGCAAGCGTCTCTGCCTCGACAAATACCTGCCCGTCCAATCCTGCAACACCGGCGAGCTTGCTTTGGATACCTTCCTCGAATCAAACGGTAAAATAGCCGGCTGCCGGCTTGGGATTCACCGCATCGAGCAGATACAGAAGAATTGAGGAGGCGGGGGCAGCTACAAATTACACGTCGAACTTACAATGGCTGCTGAAAAAAGGACTGCTTCCCGGCACGCGTCTACGCGGCGGTCAGACGTACTTCCGGACTCCTGTTTGGAAATGATAATTCGGTTGTTCCGAGTTTAGTGCAGCGTACCTTGCACCGGGTTTGAAACAACTATCGTGTTTTAGGAAGCCTGCCAGCGGGCAGTTTCAAGTTACGCTGCGCTAAACTTGAAACAACTGGTGAGGGGATTTTGCAAAGGAAAACGGCCCTGCCAAAGGGCTGGAAGGGTTTGACGATGACGGGGGTGGGGGTGGAGGAGGGGACGTTCGTGGTGAAGTGGTTTTCGGAAAAGTAGCCCAGGATTCCTATTTTTGTAAAAAACTCAAATCATGTTAAAAGAAGAAGTTCTCGTCGAAAGTCAAGCTTCTGACTACCAAACCGAACGAAACAAGCCTAAGCCTAACAGAATCCACGGCGTCATCCAGACCGACCTCGCCACCCTGCTCAAAAATGAATACGGCGACCGCTTCCAGATTTCCTCCGAAGTCACCCTCGACACGACGCCTTCCACGACGCCCGATATTCTGATTTATCCCAAGAAAAAGCTGAACTGGAAAACGGTGGAAGCCAAAGAAAAAGAGATGCCGGTTACCACGATTGAGATTCTCTCACCCAGTCAATCTATCGAAAACCTGGCG
>Ga0210044_10009368_pt1 | contig 11930 bp, 11 predicted proteins | sample CryGey13umfilter_2_FD_183959 | JGI IMG/M metagenome (GOLD analysis project Ga0210044, IMG submission 183959) | Groundwater microbial communities from aquifer in Utah, USA - Crystal Geyser 4/9/14 3 um filter (SPAdes) (version 2) | ecosystem: Environmental > Aquatic > Deep subsurface >... | reverse complement strand
GAAAGTATGGCTTTACAGAAAGGACATGAAAATGTAGAAGAAATTTACGCAATGGCGGCATAATTGTTGAAACGGGATTCCACCTTAAAAACGCCGCCAACCTGTCCAACAAAGTAGGACCACCTCTCCTGTGTTTTCCCACGTTTTGTCAGGGTAATATCAAGCACGGTAGATGCCGTCACCGCATCATCAAAGAAAAGCTCGAAAAAATCCCCCATCCGGTAAAAGAGCAGGCAATCAGGATAGCGTGCTTTAATCGAATGGTATTGCGCCATCATCGGTGTATGCCCGTCGGCGAGAAATTCCTCGACAGTTCTGATATCCGGTTCAACAAGCTGCGCTGCGGTTTGTGCCATAGAAAGAGTCATACGACAATTACGCGCAAAATTGAAGCCGGAATCTTGGAATAATGCCTAAACTCCCGGGATAGCAAAGCGATTTTTAAAATCTTCAATCGTTTTATAAGCACCCTTCGGAGGTTCCTGATGGTTGTCATTGGCACGAATCTGGATAGACAATGTTGGCGTGCTGGAATCTTCGAAAAGCTTCGTGGCCAGATCGTTTATATCCTGCCGTGTTAAATTTCTAATAATTGCAGCCATTTTGGAGTGAAATTCAAAATCACCTCTTTGGAATACAGTAAGAGCAAAAATCCGGTCATTTTGTCCTTTTATAGAGTCTTCGCTTTCTTCATATTTTCTGGCAAGAGTTTCTTTATAAATTTCAAAATCCTGATCCGTTAATCTGTTTATGAGCGGTAGAGCGGTTTTGATCCATTTCTGAACAGCGTCCTGCACATAAGAAGGATCATAGCGTGATCGGATATTAAATTGCAGGAACAGGTAATCTCCATTTCTTTTTGGGTTACTATAAACAGTGTAACCGAGCTGCTGATTGGTACGAAGCTGTGTATAAAAATCACTTGAAACAATAGAATTGAGTAAGGTCAAGGCCGCTCTATTTTCCCGCGAAGCGTGCCCTGCCTCGATCATATAAAGAAGGGCATTATTATTATCAGGAACACGCGTAGAAAAAATAATATCCTCTCCCGCCATAAGATACTCTGTTTTAGGGTCGCTCTTATCATTTTTCGGAAGCGGTTTTGCTTTCAGTTGCTTGATGAAGCTATTCGCCGCGTATCGGACATCTTTATCATTCCAGTTGCCGTAAGCTGTCCCCGTAATGCGGGCATTTTCGAATAGTTTCAAAGCAAATTCCTGCACATCCGCAAGCGTTGCTTTTTGAAGGGTATTGATTTTGTCTTCATCGCTATAGAGAGACTCGAATAAATGTTCGGAAAAATATTCTGTTCTATCCAGAGCATTTTCCTGCTGACTGTTTAATATATTATTCCGCATATTATTTTTAAGATTCTCGAAAGTAGCATCATCTATATGACAGGCCGTCATGTTCTTTGCGACCAGAGTTACAAGCTTATCCAGATTCTTCGTATAGCCTCCAAAATCAACCCGAACAGCTTCGTGCTCTATCTGGATATTATAATTCGTTCCAGCCGCAAGCATAGGGTAGGCCTGCTCATTCAGACTCTCGGAAATACAATTATCCAATAATCGGGATAGAATATAACTCCGAACTGAATCAGAAGTGCGCGGTGTTTCAATCCATAGAGACATATTCACGCGTGGTATATTAAATTTTGTATCGAATTGCGACTGGATCACTGCTGTATCATTGCTTATGACAGGATGAATCCGGTTTTGATGCCATGATGTTTCTGTGTCTTGTGGCTGCAGTTTCAAATGATAGGGAACAAAAGGATTTTCAGCAGGATATGTCATATTTTCATCCTGCGCTTTTGGAGGATTTTTTAATTTTTCAAATGCTACACCGCCAATTTCGGTGATGGCATATTCTGTACCGTAATAGGGTGCTGTTTTATCTGTTTTTAATCTCTGCGCGAGAATTGTAACAAGCATGTTTTCCGGAGTAAGAGTCTCGAGAAGTTTCTGATACGCTGCCGGCTCATAATCGGAAATCAGAAACGGTGTCGTTAAAACATCATCAGGATCATAATTCAGCATCAAAGAAGATAGCGCTGCTATATAGTCATTACCTTCCCTTGGTGCTTGCCAGCGATGCGAGATCTCGTAAAGCGCTTTTTTTTCTTTAAAGCTATAGTCCTGAACATGTTGTTCTTTGAGCATCTCAATATAGGAAAATACAAGTTCAAGAATTCGATCCTGTTCCTTCATTCCTTTTGATGTCAGAGCCATCCTGATTGACATTTCATGAAGATCCTGATGGTAGGAAGAGGCACCTGCATAAAGCTCTTTAGCCAGCCCTTCCTGTTTCAGTTTTGAAAGCAGGGATCCTTTTCCTTCATACCCTAAAATACTGCTTAATATATCGCCCGGAGCACTTTTTTTGTAGTCATCAAGATGGATTGTGGGAAAACTTAGCGTCATTTCTTTCGTATCGTTTATGGCCTCAATTTCAAGTAGACGATATTTATTTTCTAAAGAAGGGCGATAATCGGAATCCATAGCGGGGGGCTCAACATCAAAACCGGGAACGCCGCTAAAATGCTTTTTAGCCAGAGCTTCCTGCTTATCCAGAGAAAGATTTGAAATCATCGCCAGTTTCATATTTTTAGCAGAATAATAATGATTAAAGAAATCCTGCAAGGCATCCTGATTATAGCCGCCACCTAATGTGTTCTTGTTTCCGGTTCCAAATGAAGCAAGAGGATGATCCGGCTTTGAAAGTAACCTTTTGATATAAGAGGAACGTCGATAATCATTTCTCAGATTTCTATTAAATTCTTCATCAATATTTTTGACTTCACTTGCCGCATAGGATGTATTGAAAAGCGGCGCTTTAAAAAAGTCGCTAAAACGATCCAGAGCCCCCTCAAAGGCATTATGCTGAATCTGGAAGTGGTAATTTGTCTCGTCAGAAGTCGTATAGGCATTGTTATAGCCACCATGGGCAGTCAGAAAAGAATCATAAGATCCTGTCTCGGGAAATTTCTCTGTTCCTAAAAAAAGCATATGTTCTGTGTAATGGGCAAGTCCGGGCATATCCGGCGGATCATTAAGAGTGCCTACTCCCACGGCAATAGAGGCAGCACTATAATCGGCATTGGGTTCATGGATTAACAAAACATCAAGCCCATTCGGCAGGGTCATGGTCCGTGTTTCACGAATATTCTGCTGTGATGCAGTATTCTCCGTGACAGATACTGTTTGTGGAGGGACATTCTGATTTTCCGCAGAATCATGTCCCAAGGCTGTTCCCGTTGCGCCGGAAAAAACAAGAGCGCTAAGAATGCCCGCGACCCAGCGCTTCACTGGAATGTCATGTTGCATCATAAGAGACCTTTTCTAGTTCTAAAAAAGAACCTTATGGTATTTCCAGAAGAATGTCAAGATTTGTAAAATGAACTCGAATGGCTTGAACATCCGGATAAATCCTCTCTTCTATAATTCCCGGATATCCTGTCTTTCAAGAAAGAGCCGCCATATCTCCATTTCATCCGGCGTGACATGGTCTTCCTCAGGCGTTATAGATAAAATCTCATCAAGAAATTTTTCTATCTCCTGTTCACTGTCCTGTGTTTTTGCTTCGGCCATTTCCCACAGGGAAATCACTTCACGATACGCCACTTCCTCTTCTGCAAGGCGATCCAGTTCTGCCAGAACAATATTGTCATCGCCTGTATCATTATTCATTTTCATCGCCAGTGTTGTTGTCTGTGACGGAGAAATAGAAAAGGAGGAAGGCTCTACAGTCATCAATAAAAGAACCATCGCCGCTACAGCAGAGATTCCGCCCCAGAATACAGGTTTGGAAATGCCTGTTCTTTTCTTCTGTGACTCAAGGCGATACATTGTTTGAGGTTGGGTTGTTATTCGAGCCATAACATCATCCAGCATCAAGTCTAAATCTGGCATGTCCGTTTTAAAATCATCCAGAACCCCGTCAAATTTTTGTGCTTCCTGATATAGAATCCGTACTTGCACCGATGATTCTATCAATGTTCTTGCTGCTGCCGGATCTTCCCAGCGGCTTAAATCTGCGCCGTGGACAAGCAGCATTTTTTTAAATTGTGCTATTTTCATTTTATAACACCTCCCTGAATTTCTTTAAATCCTGTTGCAAAGCCTGCCGCGCCCTGACCAGAAGACCTTCTATAGCTTTTACGGTAACGCCCATAATATCTGCGGCCTGCGCATTGCTAAGCCCCTGATAGTGACAGAGCACCAGCGCCGCCCGTTGCCGTTCCGGTAATTTCTGCAACGCGGCCCGAACGATAGCGCTCCTTTGTTTATCCTGCATTTTTCTGTCTGCCGTTTTTCCTTCATCCGGATGGGCTTCGTCCAGTTCAACCGTTTTGTATCGGGACTTGCGCTTTTGGTCGATACATAAATTATAGGCCAGTCGATAAAGCCATGTACTGACCGTTGCCCCTGTGCCCTCCTTCCACAGATGCGCTTTATTCCAGAGCCGTAGCAGAACTTCCTGCACAACATCTTCGGCATCGGCACGCTGCGGAAACATCCGGAACGCGACAGAGTAAAGAAGCTTCATATAACGTTCGGCCAGAACCCTGAATGACTCGCGGTCACCTTTGGCAATTGCGGCCATCAGTTCCTCGTCTGTAATCTGATCCGGCAAGGGCATTTTCTGCACATTCATGCTTTCTTCCCTATTCTTTAGGAGAGCATGATTTTTTAGCAAATTCGCAGGCATGGTCATCATTTGATGCGCACCGTACACGGGCATTGGCACAGAATTCATTACGCTCTTCTTCCGAAGCACTGTCCCAGCGTGCTTTGAACTTTTCACGAAATTCTTCGTGGCGCTCATCCCGTTTTTCATGAAACTCGTCGCGCAGCTCTTTCATACGGGTTTCCCGTTCTTCTGGCGGAAGTTTTCTCAATTCTTCACGCACCGCTTCCCGTCTTGCTTTCATCTCTTCCATTTTTTTTAGGGTTTCGGCACGTTCTTCCGGCGGTAGATTTTCAATGCGTTCCTTCATGTGCTGCCGTTTATCGGCCCATTTTTCCTTATGTGTTTCCTGACCTTTGGCGGTCTCATTTTTTTCATCGCTCTTGCCATGGGATTTTTTTTCCTCCGAAACCGGTAGAAATTCACTAAGTGTCTTTTCAAATTGCACAAGAGGCATTGTATTCGTTGTTGTGGCTTTTGCCGCTGGCGCAAAAAAGACACTGCCCAGTAAAAATCCTGCCATTAATAATGCTGATATTTTTCCCATTTTGATTCTTCCTTTTGATTTTTTCCGGTTTTAGATAATTTATATCTATTATTCCTTTGTTCTACGCATGATAAAACAGGAATCCTTCATTATATTTTTCTGTAAAAAGATTGTTATCGTTATATGGCGGCAAGATCAAAGACAATCCGGTGTCCCTGCGGTCCACCCGGTGTCAGCGCCTGCGCCCAAAGAACCCGCACCGCATGCTTGAGCTGTATCACAAGCTGCTGTCCGCCTGCGTTATCCGGCACAACATGATAGGAAGACACGACCGGAGAATTTCCTACATTCATCTGTTGCAACCCTGTCCAGCCGGTATTGGGCAAACTCACCATCAGGATATTCTCATTATTGTCCAGATCATAGCTGAAAGCGACTTTATTGCTGGTGTCCAGCATAAGACGGGTTTTATCTGCATGTTCGCCAAAACGGACATTCGTTACAAACGCGCCGCCATTTCCGGTTTGCGTTGCAAGCGCTGCTGTCTGGTTATTCTGTTGTACGGGAGCCGGAATCTCTATGGATACAGGCACTTCCGGCTTCCTTGCTTCCTGCTTCTGTTCATAAGAAGCAGGCTGCGTCTTTGCAAGGACAGGAGTCAAGGGAGCGGGTTGCTGTCCCGCCTGTCCCATATTGATGCCAGCTGCCGGTTCGATCATTGTCAGGGATTTCTGGAGATCGCCCTGCGCCTCGGCCATTCTGGCCAGTGCGGGCATCATTAGTTTGATATCATTGCTCATCTGCTCGACCGCCTTCTCAAGACGGGTGATCCTGTCCATTGATGCCGGATCTATTGCAATGCCTTTTGCGCCCTGCACCTGAAGAAGTTCCGTCCCGTCACTTCCGGGAGGGAGCCATTGATTCTCCTGTGTCTGCGTCTGTGCCGTTTTAACCTCTGCCGCCGGAGAGGCCGCTTTTTTGTTATCTGCCCTGGAGTCCGTTGCCCCCGGCCAGCTTTCAAGCCACGCACATCCCGTCAAAAGGCCGACACAAACACCTGTCAGCAAAGATTTTCTGATAAAACGGACGGCTTTCATTGCAACTTTTCTCCTGAAGGATGTGGCAAAAAAACTTTTTCACCAGCGATTCTTGCATCCCTTCAGGCTAAAGAATAACCTCACCCCCGGTCAACCAGCGGTAAACTATATATATTTTTTATCCACATATGTCGGGGGAATGTATAGTCATTCTTAATGCAAGTGACTATATTAGCGGGGGAAAGAGTGAATAGCTCCTATAAAAGCAGACACCTTGCCGTGTATAAAACAGAAGAAAGGAGATTACGATGTCAGGAACACCATTCTCTGCCTGCTTCAAGATTTTGGCAATCCGGCTTTCTGTGAATTTATTCTTCTTCATCGTAAATTCTTCTTTCCTACTGGATATTAGAAAATTCTACGTCAAAAGACCCTTAATTTAAGGGATGATTACCAAAATAAGAACCTAGGCCGATTTACGCACAGTATCTTGCTTTTGCATTTGAGAAATCATCCAGTCCTGAAATCCTAACTCTTGCTGCAAAACATGAGAAACATTCAGCACAAGCCCATCTTTTAAAAGACCAGCCATAATCTGAATGCCTACAGGCAGGCCATTGTCGCCTAAACCGCAAGGAACAGAAGCTGCCGGTTGTTTACTCAAATTCGCTATAAATGTAAATGGAATATGATTATTGTAAGCTTGCAGTTTTCCATCGATTCCGGCATTTATTCCTTGCTCAACCGTATATGCCGTTGTATCCATCGTTGGAAGAACAAGAATATCATATTTATCTAATAGCATATTCATATAGATTCCAATTTTTGCCCGCGCAAGCTGCGCATCAACAAGATCATATAAATCCATTTTTGTGCCGCGCAGCGCCCATTCACGAAAATACCGCTCAAGCAGCGGGCGTTTTGAATCCTCCATCTTATGCTCAATCCAGTTTGCGATAGTCATCCAATGCGCATTCCAGTTTTCTACCAGATCAGGAATATCAAGTGTAATTTCTTCGACTGTTCCCATAGACTGCATTTTTTTAACAGCGCTATCAACATGACGTGCAACATCGGAATCAACAGGCGCATTATTTACAGTGCGCGCATAAGCAATACGTAATCCTTTTGGTGTGTTATTCAGGTTTTTATAAAAATTTCTCTCTTCATACGGCACTGTAAACCAGTCGCGCAAATCAGGCCGGGAAATAATATCCAGCATCATGGCAGCATCCTCGACATAACGCGTCAAGGGGCCTGATGTTGCAATGCCTGAGAAAGGACCAGGGGGCATTTCGGGAACAAGACCCGTTGTAGGCTTGATACCATATGTACCACAGTAACAGGCAGGAATACGGATTGACCCTCCACCATCACTGCCAAGATGGAAATAGCCCATACCTGTTGCAGCAGCAATCGCTTCTCCTCCCGAGGATCCACCTGTTGTATATTCAGGGTTCCAGGGATTCCGTGTCGTTCCATTTAATTTACTGTCCGTCGCACTTTTATGACCAAATTCAGGCATATTTGTTTTTCCAAGAAAAATAGCGCCTGCTTCGCGTAATCTTTGTGGTTGGGGGCCATCAACTAAAGCTGGTTTTTCTGATGTTGTTAAAGAGCCTTCTCTCATCGGCCATCCGGCAATATCACAATCATCTTTAATGGTAACCGGAATGCCGTCAATCATCCCTTCAGGCTCTCCTTTGCTCCAGCGTATTTCAGACTCTTCCGCCTGCTTTAATAATTCATCTTTTTCAGCGATAACAATAAAAGGGTTTAATAAGGGTTGATACTTTTCAATCTGATCGCAGGATGCTTTCACGACATCTACCGGAGAAAGCGTTCCTTTTTTATATTGCTCTAATATCTTCGAAACAGGTTGGCTTAAATATTGATGAATCATATCAGGTATCCTTTTGTATTTATTATCTTACATAACAGGTTTCATTGTGTTTAAATTTTCAGGCATCAGATGGGGCAAAATATAGGGGCGTTTATCTTTTTTCCGCAATGTATAAAAATCATCTGGCGTTACAATACATACCTGATGTTTTTTTATGCCCTGCGTTGTTGCGCCCATACACTCATCAACTTTTTTAAACCCCAGCACCTTTTCTGCCAGATTAATGGCTGTAAGATTATCGAGTTCCTGCATTGAACCATATCCTGGCAAATCAAGCTGACAAAAGCCATAATGCATCATATTAATAAGTGCTTCGGGGCCGTATCCTTTTCCCCTTTGATTTACATCAATAAAATAAGCAGCCTCATAGTCAATCCCCTGAATTGGTAATTTATATTCCGTAATATTTAAGAGCGCGGCATGTCCGATAAGCTCCTTTGTGTCTTTCAAAACCACAGCCAACATAAAATCATCCCTCAGATTTTTTAAAGGATTAATCTTCTGTGTTTTTTGAGAGAGCTTAATAAAATTATCCAGTTTTTCTTCTGTTCCATCAAAACAATAATAATAAAAACCAGGGTGATTAATGATAGAGCGAAAAGAATTCTTATCGCCTGATGTAATTTCCCGTATAATTAAACGCGGCGTTTCAATCGTAAGAGGGAAAAGTTTATTTAGTGCTGTACCTGCCGAGTTAAAGGACTTTCGAGAAGAATTTGTCATTATCCCTTTTTACCTCTCTTGTCACAAATTGTTTTTAAAAGGAAAATATCTAATCTAATCATTTATAGTTTACAAGATTTTTCCTTTTGCCTTTTTAATGCTGTGCACTGCCTGAACATGTGCACTGCACAATCAGGAGAATCTCTTGAAGAAATTTCATATCGATCTCTTTAACTCCCAGACGCATCAGATCATCATGGAAGACGGCATTCATGAACCCAGTGCAGACGGTTTCCTCCCACAATGGGCGCGGCGCAAGCTTTTTGGTCAATGGCAACGATCTCCGGATCGTCTCCCGCACCGACAATCACGCCGCACATCTCACCAGCAGAATTTCAGACAGCGGATACAATGTCTGGATTAAGCCAGATATTGACCGCCATTGACTGAAATAGTTGATCCTGTAATGAAGGCGGCTTTCTCCGAGGCTAGAAAAGATACAATGCTGGCTACCTCCTGTGGCTTCCCCATGCGTGCTACGGGAATTTGCCGTATAATTGAGTCCAGAACTTCCGGCTTCATCCGGGATGTCATATCGGTTTCAATATAACCGGGACAGACAATATTCACGGTAATGCCTTTGGCCGCGTTCTCCAGCGCCAGCGCCTTTGTAAAGCCGATCATGCCGGCCTTGGCTGCAGCATAATTGACTTGCCCGAACTGCCCCTTTAGGCCGTTAATAGATCCTATATTGATAATGCGTCCGTAATTACGCTCTCGCATTTTTGGTACAATTAAACGGCACATATTGTAACAGGAAGTAAGGTTTGTTTCGATCACACTATGCCAGTTCTCTTCCGGCATTTTATGCAGTAAACCATCGCGTGTAATACCCGCATTATTTACCAGCACATTAATCTCTCCCAATTCATTTTCAATTTCTGTAATGCCACGCGCACAGGCATTAAAATTGGCAACATCGAATTTATAAGCTTTGCCTCTCTTGCCAGCCTCTTTGTTAAAGCAGATTGCGGCTTCATTATTCCCGAAATAAACGGCAGCGACAAGATTTCCAGCTTCCATCAACTCTCTTGATATCTCAAGCCCGATTCCACGCGTTCCCCCGGTTACAATTGCGACACCATTTTTTGCCATTTTTATCCCCTTCGCTTTAACTGTTGTGAACAATACATAGTGGGTTATGGTTAGTCAAGAGAAAGACTTCATTGCGAGCCCAAGCCTTCGCGGGGACAGATTGCGAGATGTTAAAGTTCTCCCGCCGCCCGCACCGTATTACGCAGTAAACAGGCAATGGTCATCGGGCCGACGCCGCCGGGGACGGGGGTGATGGCGGCGGCTGTTTTAACGGCTTCGTCAAAATCGACATCGCCGACAAGCGTGCCTTCGGGGGTGCGGTTAATGCCGACATCAATGACAATCGCGCCCGGTTTGATCCAGTCGCCTTTGACCATATGGGGGCGACCGACTGCGACGACCAGAATATCGGCCTGACGACACAAAGAAGGGAGGTCACGGGTTTTGGAGTGGCATTGCGTGACCGTGCAATTTTCGGCCAGCAGCAACTGCCCCATCGGTTTCCCGAAGAGACTGGAGCGGCCAATAATAACGGCATGGCATCCGGTCAAGTCTTTTTGTATCTCTTTAATCAGTAAAAGACTCCCCTGTGGCGTGCAGGGAACCATCCCGTCCGGCATCCCCAGAATGAGTTTTCCGGCATTGGTGACGGTCAGTCCGTCAACATCCTTGTGCGGGGCAATCATCTGGATCAGCGCGTCCTGAACCATGGCCAGAGCGGGCGGCAGGGGAAGCTGCAACAGGATACCATGTACCTGACTGTCATTATTCAGCGCAGTGATAAGCGCGGCAATATCCTCTTTTCGACTGTCCTGTCCGAGGCGATGTTCAAAGCTTTTGATGCCTGTTTTCTCGCAAGCGGTCATTTTGTTGCGGACATAGACATGGCTGGCCGGATCATCACCGACAAGGATGACGGCAAGGCCGGGAGTCAGATTCCGGCGTGTGATTTCTTCGGCAAGGGTTTCCCTTAGTCTGGCGGCAATGCTTTTTCCATCAATGATGTGTGTCTGCGGATTTTTATTCATTGCGCTGGTCATTTTCTAGAACATAAGCCGGATGATAATGTCTTTGGCCAGATAAATGCCGAAAATCACAATAATCGGGCTGATATCAATGCCGCCGATAGAGGGAATAATCTTCCGGAGAGGTCTGTAAACAGGTTCGGTTGCTTTTTCAAGCAGCGCAATCAGCTTTGCGGCCTTCTGATTGCGGATATTCACAACATCAAAAGCAATCAGCCAGCTAAGAACAACACTGACGATAATGATCCAGAAATAGACTTCCAGTGCGAAAAGAAAGATTTGTCCGAGAAAAATCATAAAGTAAATACTTTCATATTGTTGTGTGCCTATAAGAGTTTCTAGCATAATGGCAAGGTACTGTTAACTAAAATATGGCATGATAGAAGAGTCATGTTTGGACTGGATCTTGTTACAGCAGCGGGGCTTTTGATATTGGCGGGAAATACGGCGCAATGCATTGTGCCGCAACCGCCAAAAATCAATATTAACCCTGTTTCTGCCCCGATTGCCTATGAGTTTTCCCTATCCTCGGCAGATCTCGGAAAAATGAAAAACGATACGGTTAACCCCTATGCGGCAGGGGTTGATGTCACAACCGGCGGCCTGCGTCACGATCGCCCTGTGATCCGTACAGCGGTGGAGTGGGGGACAATGATTTCGCCGGACCGCAGAACGGGTTGTATGTGGTATAATGCCATTACCGTAACGATAGAGCTAAACCCGAAGATTTATATTGCGCGGGAACACGAAAAAAATAAAACCTGCCGTCAGGCTATTCTTGAGCATGAAATCAGGCATGTTGAAACCGACCGTGCGGTTATGAACCAGTATGCGCTGGCGATCGGCACCGCAGTGAAACAGTCTGTGGATAGTGTCGGCGCGATGGGGCCTTATAATGAGTCCGAGCTACCATCCGTACAAAAACGTCTGGTCGCCCATATTCAGGCCGCTGTAGATTCGCAGCAATTGCTGCTGGATCAGGAAATGCAGCGCCGCCAAAGTCTGGTTGACAGCCTCGAAGAATATGA
>Ga0210044_10009361_pt1 | contig 11933 bp, 7 predicted proteins | sample CryGey13umfilter_2_FD_183959 | JGI IMG/M metagenome (GOLD analysis project Ga0210044, IMG submission 183959) | Groundwater microbial communities from aquifer in Utah, USA - Crystal Geyser 4/9/14 3 um filter (SPAdes) (version 2) | ecosystem: Environmental > Aquatic > Deep subsurface > Groundwater... | reverse complement strand
TATTTCTCCCTGCGCGGGCCCGACGACGAACAATTTGCGTTCTGGCTGGCCATCACCGTTGGGTTGTTCGGTATGGTCTTCGGCTTCTTTTTTCTCAGCGTGGTGATCGTCCAATTCGCAAACTCAACAGTCTCACCCATCCTCGGAAAATTCCTCCGCCTCCCCCGAAGCATGCTTACCAACTCTATTCGCGCGACCCCCTATCGCCACGGTTTCACCGCCGGCGCACTCATGCTCGGACTTGCCTCCATGATCAGCATGTGGTCCAGTGGTTCCGCCCTTGTCGAAGACTGGATCAAACCGATCCGTTTCCCTGACTCATTCGTCGTGAACATGACCGGAATCGAGCCCGAAAAAATCGACGATCTGCGAAATCAACCATTCATCGAAAACGCCTGCGCCATCGGAACATTCAAAATCCCCGTCGTCGGCCGCCAAATCTTCGGCGTCAAAGGCATCGCACCCCCGAACGTTACTGTCATATCGTTCCAGCCTGATCCGTTCTTCGACATGACGAATCTCGAATGGACTCAAGGTAACCCCGACGAAGCCCGCCGCCGACTCAACGGTCAAGGCGCCATCCTCGTCGCACGTGAGTTCCTCGCCGCACGAAAAATCGGCGTCGGAAGCACCATTCGACTCGGCCCCGAGAACAATGTCAACCAATTCGAAGTGGTCGGCGTCGTTTCATCGCCCGGACTCGATCTCGCCACCAACCTCTTCGGAATACAAGGCGAATTCTTCGAGCAGGCGATCAATTGCGTCTTCCTCTCACAGAACGAAGCCGCTCGCTGCTTCGACAATCGCCAGATACAGATGGTGCAGTTCGATCTTGCCAAATCAATTGACAATGAAACCGCCAAACCCAAAATACTCGCAATTCTCGGCGGAGGTCAGTTCGGATCCGGTCGCGAGATCAAATCCTTCATCATCCGCGCTTCCGATCACCTGATGTCGATCCTCACCACCTTTGCACTCCTCGGAATGATCATTGCCGGTTTCGGAGCCGCCAACGTCATCGCCGCAAATATCTCCGCCCGACATTTCGAATACGGCATATTGCGCGCTGCCGGCGCATCACGACTCGTCCTTGTCAAACTCATCCTCGGCGAATCGTTCATCATTGCGATCGGAGCCGTACTCGCCGGAACCGCCATGGGTCTCTTCGACGCATGGAACACCGCGTTTTTCTTCAAAATGATGGCCGGTCTCGTCATCTCACCCCGCATCCCGATCGGCCCGTCCGCCTTCGGTTGGGCCTTCCTTCTGGCCATCGCACTCGTCGCCGCGCTCCCGCCTCTTGTCTCGCTCGTTCGATCGTCACCCGTCGCACTGATCCGCGACATCGGCGACTGATGAACTCGATCCAACTCGATCGCACCAATCAAAAATACAAACGCTCATCACACGACGGCAATGAGCGACCACCGGATTCTGATTGTCATTTCTCTCGACCTGATACGTAAACACCGATCGAGCGGTCAACCTATAACGCGCCGACTGGAAGTCGATCAGAAAAAAGCGATCGCTTCATCCCGGTACCCGTCTCGCCGTACATCCTTCACTCCGCGCCTCCCGACCGAGGGAGAACACTGAAGAATCACCGACGCGTCAATGCCGGTAGTTCGGCGTCGCAAGCGCCCCGCCGCGCTGATCAACTCGGTGAGTGGCTGAAGACCCGTTCGCCTCCGCCTGACCGAATCGAATACGAGTCGCCATCTGACGACTGTTCGACGCTTCCGCCGAATCATCGCCCGACTCGGAGACGACCGAACCGGACGGTGCCGACCCCGTTGGCGGTGATGCTGCGTGCTGACCGGAACGTCCGGATGCGTTATCAACGCTTCCCCGACCTTCTTGGGCCAGACGACGCGCTCGAGCTGCATCAATCGACCCCTCCAACATCCGAATAAAGGGTTTGATCTCGTCAAATGTGTTTGGTGACTCTTCGGGCATAGCATCCACTCCATTAGGTGCGGAATATCTATCGGCCCATTTACTGGACAGGGTAAGTCCAACAGCAAGATTACTTCCCATACCAGTGAGGTTCGTACCCTCGATATATCGAATCAAGACCCTTAATATCTCAGGCGATTAACATTCCGCTCAAGACCCTTGAAGGACGATCATGGCTCAAGTCACCCTCAATAACGTCCGGAAAACATTTCCAGGAAACGTCGATGCCGTCCGCGATTTCAACCTCGCAATTGATGACGGGGAGTTCCTCGTCCTCGTCGGTCCTTCCGGTTGCGGAAAAAGCACCACCCTCCGCATGATCGCCGGTCTCGAAGAAGTCACCTCCGGAACCATCACCATCGGCGACCGAATCGTCAACGACACCCATCCAAAAGACCGCGATATCGCCATGGTCTTTCAGAATTACGCGCTCTACCCCCACATGAACGTCTACAAAAATATGGCCTTCGCCCTCAGACTCCGCAAAATACCCCGCGCAGATATTGATCGAAAAGTCCATCGCGCCGCGGAAATCCTCGGCATCGAAAACCTCCTCCATCGAAAACCCAAAGCCCTGTCCGGCGGACAACGACAACGCGTCGCCGTCGGACGCGCTATCGTTCGGGATCCAAAAGCATTCCTCTTCGATGAACCACTCTCAAACCTCGATGCCAAACTCCGCGTCGAAATGCGCGCAGAACTCAAACGCCTTCACATGAAACTCAAGACCACGACCGTCTACGTAACCCACGATCAGGAAGAGGCCATGACGCTCGGCGATCGCGTCGTCGTCATGAATCAGGGATCCATCCAACAGATCGGTTCACCCCTCGAAGTTTACCGAACGCCCCGCAATCGATTCGTCGCTGGTTTCCTCGGAACGCCTCCGATGAATTTCCTCAACGGGCGAATCGAAAAATCCGGCCCCAACTTTGCCTTTATGGAAAACGGAAACGGCGGAATCAAAATCCCGCTACCCTCGAAACTCAATGAATCTCTCTCCCAACGCAAATCAAAAGGGGAGATCACACTCGGTATTCGACCCGAAGCCATCCATCCGCACAACGCGAAACTACCAAATGCCGCCGAAGTCAAACTGAAGATCACCGTCATCGAACCGCTCGGCGATCGCATGGATGTCTACCTCGAATCACTTGCTGGAATTCCGATGGTCGCCCGCATTCCCTCCACCAACGAAATCCTCCCGAATTCCGAATCAAGGTTCATTGTCGACGCCGAACAGGTCCACCTCTTCGAAACCGGAGACGACGGCACGAGAATCGACGCGGAATCGCTTTGTACAACGCAAGCCTCTCAGCCTGACTCGGCTGATTCACCTTCATCAAAATCTTTCAAAAATGCGCGCGCCGATGCCAATTGAGCCGTGCACCGGATTCGTCATCGCAAGCCGTGCCGTCCCCATTCCTAATTGACCGGGGCCGAAACCCAATCGCCCACCTCCACCATCGCCTCCGACTTTCGCGCAAAGAGATGAATCCGGAACCGTCCGTCCATCATCCCCCGATACCGTCTCGGCTGCGACGTAAACAAGTGGCATTTCGTCCGGACACCACGATCCGCCCCACCATAAATGAGTTCCGGTGCAACCGGACACGTTCGAAGTAACGCAAATATCGAGGAATGACTTTCAATCCAATCGCACGCTTTCACCAATTCCTCTACCGGATGACGATCCGCACCATGCCCCATCTGCTCCGACAAAAGCGCGTGAATGCACCCTTCCACATCCATCGCCAATTCAACATCGGGTGCCTTCGGCGACCGCACCACCAGGTCGACCAAACCGGGGATCAACGACGACAGGGCCGGCGGGCCCTCGCCGATCAAGTCCCGCTCAACTTGGTTCGACTCGCGATCTGTTTGTTCGAATTCATTTTCGGTCGATCTGCGCGGCGCGGAACCATTCTCGTACTCTCGTACACCTCGAATCCCCGGAACCTCGGCGTCGTCCGCACTTCGATCAACCTCGCGCAACGATAATTCATCTTCCCTCTCACCCGCAGCCGACCTCGCTTCCGCATCCGCCATCCCGGAATAAATCTCACCGCAAATCCAAGGCAACAGCGCCGTTTCCGATTCCCCCTGCGATTCCCGAAAAAAATCTCCCAGATGCGTTGCCCGAATCGGTCGCATTCGCTGCAAGACACCGAGTTGCATCACTTCTCGTTTGAGAAAGCCTCGCGTCGCCGATCTGATTCGTGAAAACGCCGCTTCCGCCGACTCCTGCGACGCGCCGACGAAAATCAATCCGATCTCCGTCTCCGAATGCAATACCCCCGCAACCCGTTTGAGCGTTCGATACACCCCCACCATCGCCGCCGGGTCCGCACTCGTTGCGAGAATCACGCGCTGCGGCGCGATCTCATCCAATTCTGACAAATACACAAAATCATCTTCTCGCTCGACATGAATCAACCACTGATCGACCGCTCCCGCCGACATAGCCGTCTCAGCCGATTCACGCAGCGTCTTACTCGGCGGAATGTTCAAGACCTCCGACCAGGCAACATCCTTAGATTCCGAGCCACACGCCCCGCGCCCGGAGAAGAGTTCGGCAGAAACTTCCATCTCCGAATTCGTCTGAACGAAGAACGTGGCCCCCCCCGTTTCCGCCGAGACTCTCGCAATCTGCTTCAGCCAGAGTCGCCCCCGAACCGGAAGATGACACGCCAGAATCAACGAAACCACCGGCTGCCTGAATCCACCACCATCCGATCGACGCGACTTCACGCCAACGCCTTTTTCATTCGAGAACGAAACCCCGTCGAGTCCCCCCGCCGTCGTCGCCGCAGCGAGCGACGAATCGCCTTCGATAACGTCGTCTATCTCAATATTATCATCATCAATCAATCCACTCGTGAGCGACAGATTCGGAAACGACGAACGCTTCCCATGACTCGCCGCCTGAGCCAAACCTCCCGCCTCTCCGTTCGAACTGTCCGAATCAGTCAGAAAAATATCCGCAATCTGATCAAACGCCTTTTCCGGCGGGAGACTTGGAGATTTCGGCATGGTGATACTCTTCCTGATTTCACACGCCGCTGCCGACCATTGGCCGTCATGGCTCAAAACACGGTCCTCTCAACCTACACCCAACACGATCGCTCCGTCCTCTCTCAATCCTTCCCGGATGGTCCCGCCCCGATTCAGCGCACACTCGCCGCAACCTCAATCACGACCGGCTCGGCCGTCTGATCCCCGACATACGCATCCGCAGAAGGATGTGCCGCCGGATGGCCGTCAACAAAAAACTGGTATTCATGTCGCCCGGGACCGACTTTCACACACGCCTCGAAAACCTGTAGTCGCTCGTTGTACCGCATCGGATTCGTCGTCGCCGACCAGTCATTGAAATCACCTACCACGCTCACTTTCTGACTCGGACTCAAACCCGGATACACGAACAGAATCCCCTGAGGTGTCTGCCTCGCTCCGCTCAACCGCCTCGCTTGGGCTGCAACCGTCGATGATCCCGTTCCCTCGTATCGACGCACCGCATCGTCAATATCCTGCGATTCCCGCATACGGTCCCGCAACAACTGATGCCGAGATGAAAGCGACCTCGCTCGCGCCGCCAACTCCGCCGCACGCGCGCCCGGAACGCTCGAAGGCCGTGGCGCATCACGCAGCCCTTCGATCGATTGCTCAATGAACCGCCCGTCAGCCCGGCCCAATCGAACGCCCACCGAAGCGGAGGTTCTTTCATCAATGTTTCCCGGACGATCGAAACCAAATTCGCCGTGCTCGTCCCGCCCTGCAGTCGAAGAGGTTGGGGTCGGCCTCGGAGACGGCTTACTTACCATCGCCTCCGAAGTCACGATCGATCTCGTGTTCGCCGAGTCTTGCGAAGATGTTGATACGCCCGACACCGATTCTCCCCCAAGAATTTCCGTCCGATTGGCCACTGACATCCGGCGTGCTGCCTCAAGGTTCGGGACTATTTCACCATAGCCCATCGATCGCACCGCCGCGGGCAAAGTCGCCATCATCCAACGATAAAACGAACGATAATCATTCGAAGACAACGCCTCTTCATCGTATTCCACAATCGGTTGGCCGAAACTCGACGCCTCACGCAAGCGAACACAATACCGAATCGGTCGAGGTGCCATAAACTCCGGAAATCGCTTCGTCATCTGCTCCAGAATCTCACGCGACAAGCGAATTCGATCATCGTACATCGTCGGCAAAAGCGCAAACGGTAACTCACGCGCCAACCGCGTCCGAACCGTCCGAACCGTCTGTACCTGCTTCTCCGCACCCTGCAACGCAAAAAAACTCGTCTCCACCGGTATTACCACATTCGTCGCTGCACGCAACGCATTAAACGTCAATAACCCGACGCTCGGCGGACAGTCAATCACACAAAGATCATACTCACTCCCCACCTGCCCAAGCAATTGCTCCAATCGGCGATCGCGATCCGATAGCGCGCTCAGCCCTCGACCCGGCGCCTCCAACCCCGCCAGCGCCATCGTGCTCGGAATCAGATCCAAACCCGATCGAACCTGCCAGACCCACTCCGATAGCGCGATCGACCTCGAAAAATCACGCATCAATAAGTCGCCGATGTGACGCTGAATCTGAGATTCCGGAACCGCCAGCCCGACTGCACAGTGCGATTGCGGGTCCAAGTCAATAAGAAGAACTCGCTTCCCATCACCCGCCGCCACCGCCGACAGATTGATCGCCGTCGTCGTCTTTCCGCACCCGCCCTTTTGATTGATAACCGCTACGGTTCGCACGATTCCGCTTCCTTGCGAAAAACAAACAGGATACCTCGTTCCGCCGAAATCACATGCCACGGACCGGGCTCAACCGACCCGCCTCTCAAACCTTATCGGAACTTTAAGAAAAACTACATGAACATCCGTTCAGGCTGCGCGCCTCCACCCCCCGCTTCCATTCCCTATTTGGGCTCAACGCGAAACAGAACCACCTCCATTGGCTTCGCCGTAGGATCACTCATCGTCCGCTCCGACCTCGCCACCTCCTCAAATCGCCAGCCCGCGCCCGCCGTCACCCACACCTCACTCCCCACCGCTTCAATATCCCTCGCCCGCACGAAAAACCAGAACGGATTCCCCTTCGCCGCCCTTTTGGACACCACCCCCGGATCATCCGATTGACTTCGAAATAACACCGTCTGAAGCGGGTTTCGCCCCGTCTGGTAAAACTCCACCGTCATCTCACAATCGCCTTCATCGCCGCCTCCCCCATCACCTTCAATCCGCGGCCTCGCCTCGCCCGCAAACTTCCAGAGCGCATCCCCAAGCGGATACTTCACTGGCAAATTGAAAAGAAACGCAAATACACCCAACCCCGCCAGAGTCATCGCTGCCCCCAAGCCAACCAAATGCGGCATCCGCTTCCCCAACCGAAATCCCAGATGATTCAACCACCACGCCGTCAGAATCGACGCCGGAATAAAAGCCGAAGCAACGTAATCACCGCGTTTACCTGCCGAAATTGTAAAGACCACAATTGGTATGAACGTACCCACCAGACACGAAACCAACCACACCCGAACCTCGCTCGATACCCGTGCCCTGCCGACACCTCCCTCCGCCCCATCCGTCGTCAAACCGCGCACCCGACCTCGTGCCGGTCTCCCGAATAAATCGATCAACGCCCCGAAAAACAAAATCGACCACGGAAAAAACCGCGAAACAAACGCCCAAGGCATCGCAGGAAGAGTTACCAGAAAATCCCAGGGACCGTGCTTCGTCCCCTTCGCACCAATCCCCAGCAATCGATCCGTTACTTCCTCCCGAATCAACACGTTGTAAACATGATCGGGATTGACCCGCCACGCCAGATACATCCACGCCGCAAACGGAAGAATCGCAACCACCACCCCCCAACTCGCCCCCGTAACTCGTAGCGCCCGCCTCGTCCGCCTCCACAAAAACCACAAACGCATCCGATCACGAAATCGAATCCGCCTGTCACCCTTCGCATCTTCACCATCATCATCATCAAAAACAAACCAAAACAACACCACCGCAAAAAGCGGAACCAGAATCGCAGCCGGCCCCTTCGCAAGCATCGCCATCCCCGCACTCCCCCAAAGTGCCAATCGCCACCAACCCAATCCCTTAACTCGGTCAGATGAACCCGCGCCGCCGCCGATAGCAAGAATCGTCGCCGCCACCCAACCCGTGATCAGAAAAAGCGACAACACCGTGTCCGGCCGCCCCAAATACGCCAACTTGAACCACATGTAATTCGTACTGAATAAAACGACCGCCCACCACGCCGTCGTCCGATCTTCCAGATCAATTCGCCGAACGACTCGATAAATAATCACCACGATCAAAAGAAACGAAGCAATGCTCGGAACCTTGTGCGCCCATTCATACCAACCCTGCGTCATCGCAACAAACGGCACGGCAAACCAATTATAAAGCGGGGGCTTCGTCGCCGGATATTCCTCATTCTCCAACGGCAAGACCCATCGCGACCAATCGTCCGCATGTAGCACAATGTTTGTCGTATACGCAACCGTCTTCGGCTGAGTCTGATCATGAATATCAGACGGACTCGTCATCCGAATCGCAAGAACCGCCACGATGCACAGAATTGTAAAACCTGCCAAACAAATCGCTCGCCCCGAACCGCGCCCGTTCTCAGATTCCCCCTTCAATGCGGTTTGCGTTGCGTTTGGTATCGACATGCCATCAATAGTAGAAGGCCGACATCACCTGAGTCGCACCACCAAAGCCAATTCGTACTCCGCCTTCTCTCACCCCATATTTCGAGCCCATGTCGTCCCCCCCGCCTCGTCTGTCAATTCGATTCCCATCGCATCTAATTCATCCCGAATCGCGTCCGCCTTCGCAAAATCCTTCGCCTTCCGCGCTTCCGCCCGCCCGTTGATCAACGCCTCGATCTTCGCAACATCCACCACCCCACTCGCATCCTCCGTTGAAACCTCCGACTCCAGATCGAGCACGCCCAGCACCCGATCCAGCCGCCGAAATAATTCCGCATCCGATTGAGTCGCCTCCGTCGTCGAACCGATCCACTTATTGATAATCCCAAGCGCCCCCGCAACATTTAAGTCATTGCTGATCGCTTCTCGAAATCCCGTTTCAATCGCTTCAAGATCGCTCGAATTCGCTCCCTCCTCCGGCCCGTTCTCTCCCTCTTCAACAAACGCCTTCCATCGCTTCACCATCCGCTCGCTGTCCTTCAACCCCTGAAACGTAAAGTTCGCGTTCGATCGGTAATGCGTCTTGATCAATTCCAGCCGTAACGCCGCAGGCGACACTCCACGCGCGAAAATATCCTTCGCAGTATAAAAAGTCCCCCGACTCTTACTCATCTTCTCCCCGTCCACCAGCAAAAACCGCGAGTGAATCCAATACTTCGCAAAATCAGGCGAACCCGAAGCGCAGCACGACTGCGCAATCTCACACTCATGATGCGGGAATATCAAATCTTCTCCGCCCGAGTGAATATCAATCATCCCCTGTGTATCCCCACCGAGAATGCTCATCGCCATCACCGAACATTCGAGATGCCACCCCGGATACCCCGCGCCCCACGGGCTGTCCCACTTCATCAGATGCGACGGATCAACCTTCCACAACATGAAATCCGCCGGGTGCTTCTTGTGCGCTTGATGCGACTCCTCAACCCGGCCCCCCGCACCGCTCTGAATCTCCGATAACGTATTCCCCGAAAGACGCCCGTACTCCGGAAACGTCGAAATATCAAAATATACAACCTCATTATCCACCACATACGCATGACCGCTCTCAACCAGCTTCTTTACGAAATCAATCATCTGCCCGATCAATCGTGTCGCCCTCGGCATGACCTCCGGCTTCCCGCCTTCCGTCGCCTCGATCGCAACCTTGATCCCCAACCGCCTTGCATCTTCCTGAAATTCGCTCGCATAAAAATCCGCAATCGCAAACGGATCGCTCGGATCGACTTCAACCCCCGCAGGCAGTTTCCCCGACTTCTTCGCTTCCCGCAACCGATCCGCCGCGACCTCCATCTTGTCCGGCCCCGTCGCATCCGCAACATCATCCTCCGTCATATGCCCCACATCCGTCAGATTCATCACCTGAAAAACATCATAACCAAGATACTCAAGCGCGCGACGCAACACGTCCGAAGCCAGAAACGTGCGAAAGTTCCCGATATGCGCATAATCATAAACCGTCGGCCCGCATGTGTAAAACGTAACCCGCGGCCCGCGCATCGGCTCAAATTCCTCAACCTGATTCGTCAACGTGTTGTAAAGTCGAAGCCCCATAAGATTCGTCTCTTCACAATTATTTCACAAGTTTCAATCGTACTGTATTATCCACCCATCCTCAACCGGTGGTATGGGCGTCTCGCCCGTACAGCAAACAAAAGACCATTACCGTCAACACCTCCACTCCGTCATTCCAGCGCTGTCCCGGAGGCACGGAAGCCGGATTCCATACAATTAACCCCGCCGAAGGCGCTCCCTCTTCTATTCCCCTCGATGCCTTGATGCCTCCTCTTCACAATCACCCCCCGTAAACTCCCCCAAAATATCCAACACCCCCTCTGTAACCGCAAACCGGCTCACATAATCCGACCGCGCCCGCACTTCCTCCGCGGCGTTTGACGGACACGCAAACCATCCGCACATCTCCGCCATCACCAGATCCCCTGCCGTGTCCCCGATCGCAAGCACACGCTTCGGTTCGATTTCCAGTTCCCCAAGCACTCGCGTCAGGGCCGTCGCTTTCGTCACATGCCCAAGCGTAACATTCACATACGTCACCGTTCGACCCACCACCATCGGCCAACCCTCCGCCTCAACCTTCGACGCAATTAACTCTCGACACCGATCCACCTCCGCCCCTCCCTCCGGAACGTAAATAGAAATCGTCCCCGACTTCCCCGCTTCCCGCACCCAGTCCGGATGCGCAATACTCAACCACTCTCCGAGCGCATCCAGCGCCGCCATATCCGTTTTCGTTATATTTGCTTCCAGCCTCGCAAAATTCTCCGATAGCGAATACGTAAACACCCCGTGCTCGCAAATCGCCGGTATCTTCGGATCACACTGCAGAAACCGCATCAAGAGTTCCACAAACGGAGCAGGTCTCCCCGTGGCAATCGTAAGCGGCGGCAACTTCCCACCCGACGAAACCGCCCGCCGGTTGTATTCCGCGATCGGCTTCATGGCCTCAAATTCAATCGGCCCGGGTTCCTCACCCATCAGACAACCGTCGTTGTCGCACACAATCAACGAAAGATCGCCGTACTTCTTCTTATGCTTCGCGGTTTCACAGGTCATACTCCGCCAAGTGTAGCCGACCCCCGCACCGATTCACCCGCCCGCAAAAATTCGCACCGCAGAATCAATCGCATCCTTCATACCCGCGGAAACCTCTTCATAATCAACCGTAATCGGACCCGACACCTGATACCGTCCGTCAACCTCAATCGCATCCGTAAACACCACCGGAATATTGTGTGAATCACTCTCATACAGCAGCCGCTCGGTCCGCTCACTCAACATGAACTCCGCAAACATCCGCACCGCTTCCGTCTCCGCCCGCCCTGCAACGAACGCAAGCGTATTCGGAATAATGAGCGTTCCATTATCCTTCGCTTCGTCATTCTTTCCATGGCCAAGCCGCGCGCCGTGATTCGGATAAACCACCGCTAACCTATGCCCGTTCCGATGAGCCGCCCAAACATCATCCGTATCCGTGATCGCAAAATCGACCGTCTGCTGCAACAGTTCACGAACCGACTGCGAATTACTTGTAACCACCCGCAAACGGTTCGCCTTCAACCCCCGCAAGAACCTTTCCGCCTCCTCCCCACCCCACCACCAGTACCACATCGCAACATGCCCCCGCGTCGTGCCGAACACCGGGTCCGCCATCGCCACCCGATCACGATATTTCGCATCCGTCAGATCCTTCCAATTCATCGGCGGATCGTTCGTCCGCGCC
>Ga0210044_10009360_pt1 | contig 11934 bp, 12 predicted proteins | sample CryGey13umfilter_2_FD_183959 | JGI IMG/M metagenome (GOLD analysis project Ga0210044, IMG submission 183959) | Groundwater microbial communities from aquifer in Utah, USA - Crystal Geyser 4/9/14 3 um filter (SPAdes) (version 2) | ecosystem: Environmental > Aquatic > Deep subsurface >... | reverse complement strand
GACGATCATTCCGCCCAAAAGCCTCATCGCGTCTTCACCAATCCTTCCTTTGGACAAATTGACAATCAAAATTTTCTGGTTATCCATAATGTCGCGCATATCAATGGTAGATTTCGGCTGGCCGACAATATGGCGGATAAGCGATGAGGAAAGAAATTGTCCGACTTTGTTCTGGATCGCCGCTACCGCCTCTTTGCGGAAGCGGTCTTCCCATTTGTCAAACTCATTTATCCAAAAAGATTTTACGACCGGATCTTTGATGGCCGGATAGACTCTCTTTCTAAAGTCTTTGTCAGACATCATCCGGTTGACTCCAAGCATTGTGGATCCGGGGTAATCCAAAAGCGCGAGAATTGTGTTGTTCAAAATGTATTCCATCCGGGCGCTCCAGACATCCGGCCATAATTTTTTGAATACTCCCATCATTCCGGAAGCTACCAAATTTTTTTTGTTTTCCTCTACGGCTTCCAAAATATTAAAAGCGATCGGAAATTCCGAATCGGCCGGATTAAAATAGATAACGTCGTTCACCCGGTGGCTTGGAACAGCCTTTAACATCCTTTCCGCCGATTCTCCATGCGGATCGATAAAACAAACTCCTTCGTTATTCCGAATGTCCTGGATAACCATATTTTCCAAAAGATTGGTTTTGCCCATGCCGGTCTTTCCAATGACATAGACATGGCGGCGGCGATCGTCTCTCTTGATGCCAAAGTTTCTTTCCTGATTTCTGAAATTAGTTTTTGCAAAAAAAGTTATTTGTTGCATATTAAGATTAATTTTCTTTAAATTATTGCACCGGCAAATTGGCCGGGGCAGATCCTTTTTTCGATTCTACTCTGGTGAGAGCCGGCGTTTTTATTCCCATATCGGGAAAGTGCCAGACGGTGGCTAATTCCGAAGTGGAAAAAACAAATTTTTTCCCGGTCATATCCCGCTCTTTATATCTTTTATAAATTCTTCTTTTCCTCATTTGCAGGCGAGCATCAACCGCAACAAAGCTGGCATAGGTTTTGCTCTCGTTGCAAGGCTTGAGACTGTTCAGATTGAGATCATTGAACTGGCGCATCGCACCAAAAAAAGCTGACACGTATGATTTGTCAAAACCTTCTTTCCGACCCAGATATAGCACACGCATTTTTATCTTAAAGGCATTCTTGCCCAAATTATCTTCGACAGCTTTTAATTGATCTTTTTCGCCCGGCGTCAGCCTGAATTCAAGCGGCTGCTCATCTTTTTTTTCCGCTTTGGCGAATTCAACCGGGCTAGACATAGACTTAAATAAATTAGCCAATACATCTAAAATATCCTCCCGGAAACCCCTTTTCCCTTTGCTGACCCTATATGCCAGTTTTTGGACTAGTTTCATTTCGTCCTCTCTCCACTTTTCCGGCAAAGGCCGCGTAACAATCTGTAGCCAGATATTTTGCCCAGGCGGCAAGGTGCCCATTATTTCGACAAAAGCGCCAATCGGATCAATCATCGTCCCGGTAATGGATTCCTCAAATTTGTCATAAGTGCGGATCGGGTAGGGATCTGGCATGACTAATTCCAAATCTGATCCCCATAGATCCCAATTCTTATTGGGAACAACTTTGGGAAAACTGTTGGTATAATCTTCCACCTCCACCACTTGAGCGTCCGGATACTGCGCGTAAACCTGGGCCTCGATCAAGTTCCTGAATTTCGTTTGGGTGCGGATATAAAAATGGACTTCCCCTCCGATTCCCACCAGTTCAAAACTGAAAACATCGGTCAGCGCGCCTTTTAAAAATTCTTCAAATACGTTGAAGGCAACTACTACGCCGACCAGTCCTTGATAAATTGATTCCATGGGTTGGGGCCCCTTTTCCAGGTCCTTCGGCGGGATAATTTCCAGCATCGTCCAGCTAAGCGATTTAAACCAGGTAACTTGCACGAAATCCATCCACAGAAATTTGAATAAATAATAAAAGACCACCGGGAAAATGATCCACCAGAAATGGTAAAACACTTGCCCGAAGGTCTTATAGATTTGAAATGTTTCCTGCAAGATGTTCATTTTTAAAAAATTTTTAATTTCGCCGAAATCGTTGATTTCGCAACAAAATTATGAAATCCGCACTAATTCTAAACAAAAACACCCGGCTTGTCTTCCGCTGTAGCAGACAAGGCCTAATTTTTTCTTACTGAATACAGATTGTTTTGTTTGACAAACAGCTTGTTGTTGCTCAAATTGATCAATACTGTCGCTTTTTTGACCTGCCTGACCCTTGAAACTTCCCGAAAAATTTCCTCTTTGCTTAAAAATTTCCTGTTTTTTTTGAAAATTATTTCCAGCACATCACGGATAGTTCCGGCATAATAGCCCCATTCCTTGAGCGCATATATGCCTCTGCCGATCAGAACAAAGTGGTCGTTTTTTATCAGTTCGTTATGGATTGTTTGGACATGAGCCTTTCTTTTACTTAAGCCGTATTCGTCTATAAGGCTGGCAATTTGCTTGAAATGCAGGGGCTTTTTCTTTTCTTTCAAAATCGCATAGATTCTCTCGCGCGTTCCTTTCGGATTAATTTCGGCCCAGTCTGCCATTCCCCATTTTCCAAATTTATTTTTTTCAATGCCGGAAAAGATTTTCAGATAATTCAGTATCTCCTCTTCCAATAACTCCTGCCTGGACTCCAAGATCAGATCGATGATCTCCTTTTCAGAAAGCAGTTTCTTTTCTTTTTTTAAAATTTCTTGCGCCAACAGAGCGATTTCTTTCACCTTTTCTATCTTCTTTTTGTCCAGCACCCAAGATTCATGGATATTTTCTTCCGCAACCGCGAAAATTTTATCTGAACATTCGCACAAAAAATCCAAGGCATTAGCTTCCCGATAATCACCCGCGCTTAATATTTCAACGATCTCTGACTTTCTGATTATACCACTATTTTCCTCGATTGTAAAAATAATCTCGCTTTCCGCCTTTTTAAAAACCGGGTCATTTCTTTTTACAGAAATTTTCTTTACAACATCAGTGATTATCTGCCGCACTCTTTCCCGCGTTATGCCATAATCAGCGCCGATTTTCTCCAAGGTTTGCGGTTTCGTCTGGAATAATCCGAAACGTTTTTTGACTATTTCTTGCGATCTTTGGGGTAAATCCTCAAGCATTTCCGAAACTGCGTTAAAAAAAGTAGGTTTTTTTTCCTCCTTTTTTTGATGCATTCCATTTTTTTGCATTTGAGTTCCAGCTTCCATAAATTATTCTTGAAATTGACATTTTTTAGATCAAGCCATATTAGCACATATGGGGTATTTTTGTCAAGGGTTGCGGGTAATGACCGAATTCAAACCCCAAAGCCCCCTTTTTGCTAAACTAGAGCGTTAACTAAAGTAACGCTATGGATATGACCGCTAACCCTCTTTGAAAGGGAGCAAATTGAGTCCTGGTCGCGTCTGGACAGAAAGAAGAAGTGGATAGCTGATAAATTAAACCGCGACTATTTTATCGTCAAAAGAGAAACCAAAAGAAATTCCGGAGAGCGCCTGCCATATGTGGCAGCCGAAGCCGGCCACTATGCCGCCAGGAGAAGAAAGAAAACTAACAAAAGAAGATTGGAAAATTGGCAGAATGAAAAATTGAAAGAGTATGTGGAAAATAATCTGAACGAGGGCTGGAGTCCGTAAGAAATCGCCGGACGATTGAAAGATAATCCGCCGAAGAATTGAAACACTGCAAAGACAAGACTTTATGTTATGAAAGTGTTTACAATTGGATATATGAAGGTGAAGGCAAGCTTGGTGGATTGTATAAAAAATTACGGAGAAAACAAAAAATCAGACAATGCAGATTTGCCCGTAAAAAGCAGGTTAAAACAAAGATTAAAAAAAGAAAATCAATTTCGGAAAGACTGGATATTGCAACAGAAAGAAAAAAAATCGTCGATTGGGAAACTGACAGTATGATTTTTTCCGGTAGAAGTATTTTGTCAGTGCAGTTTGAAAGAAGAACAAAGTTATGCCGGTTGCATAAATGTGCAGACAAGATTGCCGAGCGGTCAGAAGAAGCCTTGCGAGACAGCATTGAATCGCTACCCAGAAATTTCTAGCTGACCATTACCCGGGATAACGGCAGTGAGAATGTCTTGCATCACCAGACCGAAGTGCCGTCATATTTATGCGACACATATTGCTCCTGGGTAGTAGCTGGAAAAAAATTGGAACTGATGCTAATTTAAAATTAATATGATTCGCGAATATTTCCCTAAAAAGTCTAATCTTGATAAAGTGGAAGAAAGCTATGTTTATGCCATCCAGGAGAAGTTAAATAACCGAGCCAGAAAATACTTAACGCCTAACTAAGTTCTCGCTCTAGCACTAGAAAAAGATGCTCTAAATTCTTGAATTCAATTTTTTAGTTCTAAACCATGCACCCATACACAAAAAAGGCTATAAGCCTTTTTTTATTGGCACGGACTAGTATATACGCTACGAACAAATATATTGGAAAATTGGGAGGGTGTCAATGCGAGATTAGAGCGGGCAAATGTATTGATAAAACAATTATAATTCTCCTTTACTTCGGTTTTGCAATCAAGCTATTGCAAAACGATTTTCCGCTTGCGATGAATGGATTATCGGCGCCAACTTCTTCAGGCCAGCCTTCTCGATTGAAAGGGCGCAACATCACTTTTATTTTCGTTTTATAATCAGGTTTTTTGTCTTTAAATTCATTGAAACTCTCCATTCCTCGGAGATTCTGCAGATCAGTAATGAGATACCCGACTGGTGGAAATTTAATCACACTATTAAAGCCACACTGCTTACTATTGAAAAATCTAACAAAATCTCTCGCGATACGAACATTAACATAGGGATAAAACCAATAATAGATATAAACCTTTTCATGAATAGGCTTAGAATCATTAAACAAAAATGATCGAATATTTTTATCAATAACGACATTGTCAGTCTCAACTTTTGCCGAAAGCAGATGTCCAAGAATAGAACGCATTACAGCATTTGGATAGCAATCAACTTCAACCTCATTAAAGTTAGGCTTGTCTTTATTTTTTATTATCTCCTTATGGATATTGCGTGAAAATTCAGCCAGTTTTCGGTCATAGTCATGGAGCTTATTATTACAAGAACGACAAATTGTTTTAAATCTTATCCCATTCTGTGAAAATCTAACCCTGGGCTTGCCATCATCTTTTTGGAACTGCTTACCGAAGTTATCCATCCAAACAATCTTATTGATAAGCACGCCTTTTGGCGGAACATGATCATTAGATAATGCGCCTTTTTTTCTGCAAATGTTGCAAATATTATCAACCTTATTATAGAGCGACATATATCGTAATATCTTAAAAACAAATCGCTCTCATGCTGAAAAATGCAATAAAGCAATTAAAAAATATTTTCAAAATTTTTAATAATAACCTTTAGCGATTGCTTTTGTCTTTCTGAAATTATTATCTTTCATCATTCCGCGACCAATCCAAAACTGTTCCGTCACACTCCGGAAAATCGGCACACTGCAACAGCACAGCACCATTCTTGTATTTAACAATTTTAGCATCCGTAACTCTGTGAGTCTTTTCGCAATGTATACAAAAAAATGTGCTGTCCATTGAAAATCCACCGAACGGAATTTCGTCATTAATAAACTTCGCTTTTTCTTTTTCTTCCATTTCAACGATTTCCCAATCTGTTTTTTTCTCTCTTTTGCTCATATATTAAAATTTAACACTTGTTACAATTATCCTTTTTTATTGAGGCAAATATTAAAAACAAATCAGCCAATGAATCAAGCCATTCGTCAGCTGTTTCGTCCGTAACATTCAAATTACGACTCCTCTTAAAATATTCCGCGAGTCTTCTTTTTAATTTTTCTGAATACCTGTGCTGCATGTTCTTTGTTTGAAATAGTTGTATTTGTTGTAGCTCGAAAACAAATTGACCCAAAAGATTAAAATGCAATAAAGCGATTAAAAAATTTATATTTTTTTTAAATATTCATCCACATCTAAAGCAGGTACAGAACCCAGTGCTCGTAATTTTTCAATTAGTTTCAATAGAAAAAAGGCCAGGACCGGCTTTTTATTTCGCTTCTCAATTGTCTCGCCATTTATTATTTTTATTCCACAATCTAATGACAGTATCATCGATAATTCAGAGCCTACTCCCACTTCATTAAAACATTTTTTGCTTTTATTTTCTTCGGTTAATATTCCTCCAATAATATCAAAAAGCTCCTTTTTGTCTTTGCCTAAAATATGGGCGAAACTTGCGGATGTCCTTTTTAATTCCTTTACGCTTTTTAACTTTTTAATTGCATAATTATAATTTGTTTTATCAAAATGTGGCTTAACTTCAAAAACTGCATAAACTCCTTCAGCAGGAATATAAACAACATTCTCTCCTCTAAAAATAAATGGCGTAAAGTGCCTATCATAAACTATAATATCAATTTGTTCGCTAATAGTTCCGTTATGATCAACAACGAAACCACTGTCTACCTTATACCTTTCAGGTAAATATGCTCGCAACAAACCAATCCAGTTCAGTTCTGATTCGTCTCCTTTTGCAGTCGGATGATAAATTTCATCAATTTTACTTGATAATTTTAGGCGCATTTCTTCATCGAGCGCAGAAAACAACTTTTGAATGTTAATTTTTTTAGTCATAATTTTTAATAAAAAACTTGATCCCAATTGTTTAAAATAGCCACTTTCGCGGCATTAATAATTTTTGTTTTTTCTGTTTGGTTCAATAAATCTGAAAGAATATTATTTGTATTCGCTGGATCAACAACCCTTGCATATAAAGGATTGCCGCTGTCTTTTGCTAACTCAGTTAGAGCGTAACTAACATTATCAGCTAAATTATTTATATCTTTAGACTTGTTGAGTAAAATGTTATCTACCATTAAATATTCAAGGTAAATTGAAGGAAATTCTAGAGTATTTAACTCTCTCCAAATTTTTAATAATTTAATTTCGTTAGTTCGTTCTGATTTAGAAATATCATCTATATGTTTTTGGATATTTGTTTGTTGCCAGGTATCTTTCTTTGAAACGTATAACCAGTGATGACTTGCGCTTTTCTGATGTTTTCTGGCTGGCGTGACATCTACTTCTAGGTCGCGCAGTAAAATCCGAAATGAAACATTTTGTTTACGGACATTGGAGTAATTTTTTTTCAACTTTGCATGCAAGGAATCATAAATACTTTTTAATCCGCCCGTTTTTCTGTTGCAATTTGAAGATAGGGATACAAGAACATCAGCATCCGAAGCTAATGAAATCGCAGTGCCTTTCGCGCGCGATCCTGACATCTTTAGACTTACACCGCAAGAACCAGCCCACGATTTAATAACGGCCTGAAGATTTTTTAATTCTTTGGAATATGCGGCCAAATTTCGCGCTTGATATTTTTGTAAAATTTTAAGCAAGTATGTGTTTGTATCGTCACTCATTAACTTTTAATTATTATGAATTCTTAATAACACCAATGACCTTTCCATTTATAAAAAATTCATCATCTGAGTGTAAATAAATTGGCTCATAATCATAAGATGAATCAGCTCTTAAAACAATTTGCCCATTTTTTTTATCCTCAACAAATCTTTTTATTGTTGCCTTGTCGTCAATAATCGCAAGAACAACATCATTATTTTCCGCATTCCTATCCTCACCGTCTACAATTACAAAATCACCATCTTCAATGCGCTTGTCGCCAATCTCCGCTCGATTCATAGACGATCCGTCTGTCTTGATTGCGTATAAACCTTTTGGATTTGAACGTCCAATTAATTTACTTGAAGTTCTCAAAAATCCCTGAAAATTTTGTTCAGCGAAAATAGTTGCCGGTCCGCAGTTAGCAGTTCCAATAATAGGAATAGAAAAAAGTCGAGCAGTTTTCTTGAGAAAACCTTTTGACCAACTCGGCTCTCCGCTTGTTCTCTCCATAACCCCCTTAATTCTGTCTATAGTTAAAAACCCTTTCTTCTGAAGTTGAAGAATGTGGTGCTTTATTTTTTGTGGAGACTCATTGGGTAAACCAATATTTTTGGCCATTTCCCTTAGGCTAAACTTGGCCAAATTCTCCTTTTTTGATAGCTCTAAAAGTTTTTGTTGTATTGTATGCATGCTCCCATCCTAGCACACCTTGCTTTTAAAAGCAATATCTCCTTAAAACTTGACAGCGCCCGATATTTTTGCTAGGATGATATGAAGAAGGCGCACTTCCACTAGCGCCCCAGGAGCTAGCTAATTCGCCCGGTTCTAACCTAGGGATAAGACCATTGAAAATACTACGATGGCCACATATATTATGCGGCGCGACAATGCCAGAAAGTACTATTGGATTTTAAAATCCGATGAAAATGGCAAGACAATCGCCATGAGTAGCGAGGCTTACGAGTCAAAACAAGGAGCCGATAACTCCATTGCATGGACCAGAGCTAACGCTAAAAACGCCGGTTATGAAGATTTGACCTGATCAGCCTATCTTTATGACCTACAACCGCCTACCGCAAGTGGGCGGTTGTTTATTGGAAGCTTGCTTGTAATTAAGAAAGTTAGTATAATTGAAATATATAACATAATATGATACTTATTTCAAATGAAACAAAAATTTAAATCAATTTACTTTCCCGATACGAAAAACAAAAGAAATACTGTGACATTGGCTTTCAATGAAAATGAGACAACCATTTTTGATTCTATAAAAAATCTTTCTGCAGAAGAAATAAGGCAACTAATCAAGGTGAGGGATTACGCGGATCTTTTAAAAAAATCAGAGAAAGAATCTCGCCCTATAAACCAATATATCAAAAAAATAATAAAAAGCAAAATAAACAAAACAAAGATTCTTAAATCGAAAGATGTGACTTTTGTTGGTAGCAAGAAAGTCCCCTTCCAGAGGTGGTATCCATACATAGAGGGATACTCTCCAGATTTTGTTAAATTCATGATTGAAAAATACTGTCCAAGTGCTAAAAGCATATATGATCCTTTTGCCGGAACCGGAACAACATTATTTTCTGCAGGACAAAAAAATATAAACTCCTTATATTCGGAAATAAATCCTCTTCTTGTATTTCTTACTGAAACAAAAATTAAGGCGTTAGAGGCAAATCCTATATCAAGACTTGCCATATCTCAGGAAATATTGGAAATAAGCGACACAATAATTGACAGAATTAGAGAATTTCCAGAAAATGATGAATTAAAAAATAATTATTTATTGCTATTTAAAAAAAGTGCATACTTTGAGGAAAAAACTCTCAAAAAAGTTTTAAAATTGAGAAGTTATATTGATTTTCTTAAAATTAATAACAAATTTATAGCTGACTTAGTTTCTATTGCAGCCATATCTTCCCTGCTGCCAATTTCTAACTTAAAAAAGGCCGGAGATGTGAGGTTTAAAACTGAGAGAGAATTAAAAAAAGAAACGCAATATATTGAAAATATATTGCCTCTTAAGTTAAAAGAAATTGCGGAAGATATCAAAAATATGGATCATGTCCTCCAATCAAAAGTTGAATTGGTGGTTTATAATTCAAAAAAAATTGGTCGTGCAAAAAATATTTCGATTGATGCAGTAATAACCAGTCCTCCATATTTAAATGGAACTAACTACCTGAGAAATACCAAGTTGGAATTATGGTTTTTGAGATATTTGCAAAAAGAAAATGATTTAAGACTGTATAGAGATCAAATATTAACAAGCGGCATAAATGATGTAAATAATTCAAAACAAAATCTACTAGCAGATCCGATTTTAACCAAAAGTATAATTTTAAAAAAGACTCTAAAAAAATTAAATTTAAAGGCTTACGACCAAAGGATCCCAGTAATGGCGAGAAAATATTTTGAGGAAATGTTTCAAGTTTTTGATGGTCTTCGCATGCACCTGGAAGAAAACTCTGTTGTTCTTATAGATATTGGCGATTCCATATTCGCAGGAGTCCATATAAAAACCGATAAAATTCTCGTAGAAATACTCAGAGATCTTGGATATATATTAACCGAAGAAAAAATACTACGAGCAAGGAGATCAAGGAATAAGGCGATTTTGAGTCAGGTGCTATTAGTTTTTAATTATTCAAAGAAGGAGAAAATTTCAAAAGAATTACAAAATAAAAAATGGCAAAAAAAATGGGAAATTTTTAAAAAAGAATTGCCACACCAAAAATTGCCTTTTTCCAAAAGAAACTGGGGCCATCCAAATCATTCCTTATGTTCCTATCAGGGGAAATTAAAAGCGTCTATAGCGCATCACCTTGTGGATGCATTTGTTCCGGAAGGCGGATCGGTTTTTGATCCATTTGCTGGCGTAGGAAGCATACCATTTGAAGCAGCACTGAATGGAAGAAAATCATATGGAATAGATATCAGTATGCCTGCTTATTTCATATCAAGAGCAAAGGTTTCAAAATGCAAAAGGAATATTTGCTTCAAGGAAATTGAATGCTTATCTGAATTTATTAAAAACAATACTGTCAATAAAAAAGAATTATTAGAAATTAGTAAATTTGGCTTTAACAAAACCATTGCGGAATATTACGAAAAAAACACCTTGAAAGAAATACTTCTTGCAAGAAAATATTATCAAATGAATATCCCGAAAACACCGGATCAGATGTTGGTGATGTCCGCCTTGCTTCATATTTTACATGGGAATAGACCTTATGCTCTCAGCAGAAGATCTCATCCCATAGTCCCCTATGCGCCACAAGGAGAATACGAATACAAGAATCTGATAAATAATCTCCGAGACAAAGTTAATCGCGCACTTGAAGTTGAATTACCTGATAATTTTATACCAGGAGAAATATATTGCATGGATTCAACAGAAATTTGGCCTCAAGAGATAAGAGATTTAGATGCTATCATTACATCGCCACCATTTTTTGATAGCACGAGATTTCACCTAGCTAACTGGATACGGCTATGGTTTAGCGGTTGGAGTGATGGCGATTTTAAATACATGCCCCAATCTTTCATTGAAGAAAAGCAAAAACAGGACTTTAAAATATATGAAAATATATTTAGACAAGCAAAGGAAAGACTAAAGCCAAATGGTGTTATGGTCTTGCATCTTGGAAAAAGCAAGAAATGCAACATGGCTGAACAATTAAAAAAAATTGCTGAAAGATGGTTTCAGACAATTGATATTTTTGATGAAAGTGTTGCGCACTGCGAATCTTTTGGAATAAGAGACATCGGCACAGTTACATCCCATCAATATTTAGTTTTACAATAGAACTACAATCCTAAAATTTTCTTGTTTTCTCTAGACAATTTATCTTCCAGCCCATATGCACTGATAAGTTTTTTAAGTTCGCCTATTCTCTTAGGCAAGTTTGAGCCCTCACGAACTTTCAAAAACTTTGAAACGCATGAATTGACATCGATCTGTTGATTAATAATTGGCACCCTGCTGGATAGTAACTGAAGATTAGCTCCTGTTATTCTTGCCAATTTAATTAATTCGTTGTTTGTGTAATATTCGCTCGGCCACTTATCCCTCTTGTTATCGTTCGCCTCTTTAGATAACAAAGCAGCATTTTCAATGCTCAAGGGATATAAAAATTTCGATGGTAAAATATGATCAATCGCCCAAGATTTTCTATCGTCGAAGTTGAGATTTTTCTTTGTTTTGAAACACTTGCTATTAAATCTTTCAAAAAGTTTTTCAATTGATATTTTTTCATCTTCTTCTTGAGCAAAAAGTTCAGCAATCCTTCTTCCGACAGCCGACTCATGCAATTGCTGCTTAGTTCTCAATGGGTTAAGTTTTGCATTTATAGCACCCTTGCAACTGCGATGTGGCAGGTACCCCATATACTAGACACAGAATCTGCAATATAATCAAAAGCATATGGGCAATACAAAACACAACTTTCGCATAAGTAGCGAAGTCAAAGAGCAAGTTTTAAAAAGAATCAAGGAAGAC
>Ga0210044_10009356_pt1 | contig 11944 bp, 12 predicted proteins | sample CryGey13umfilter_2_FD_183959 | JGI IMG/M metagenome (GOLD analysis project Ga0210044, IMG submission 183959) | Groundwater microbial communities from aquifer in Utah, USA - Crystal Geyser 4/9/14 3 um filter (SPAdes) (version 2) | ecosystem: Environmental > Aquatic > Deep subsurface >... | reverse complement strand
GCCTAAAATACCAATTGTAATAAGAAGTTCGATAAGAGTGAAGGACTTAAACTTACTTAGGGCAGACATATATATGAGTATAACAGATGATGGGATGGTCCGGGGTAGCCCCGAACTCGGGGCTACCCCCTGTAAAAAAAAATGGCGCCGATAAAATCGGCGCCATCAAAAAACCTCTCAGACCTTTATACTGCTTAATAACAAACAGAACTAGCGGATACAACAGGACCAAATTTTGTCGGAACTCCTGTGTCAAAATTATAAGCACACGAATATGAACAACCAACATTTGCAGTTTTTGATCCACCGACACCTGCTAGGGTTCCAGTTAAGGTTACTAAGTCTCCCGCAACAGTAGGAGTATACGTTGAACCAGTAGGAACACCTGTCGGATCAGCAGCTCCTAAAAGTGCTAATGTACTTGCTAAATTAGCAGTCACTGCACAAGTTGCAGCCCCTGTAGCAGAAGGTGCAACAGCTGCACACGCATTCAATGCTAAACAGAGCTTATTTGTATTTGCAGCCAAAACCGATTCAGCAGACTTTCTCTGTTGTTTAGCTGGATTTAATACTACCAGCACAACTCCGGCTAATATTCCGATGATGACTATAACTATAAGTAACTCAATAAGGGTAAATCCCCTTCGCGCAAAACGGACAGGTAATTTTGGCATTTTATTTCTGTTTTATCAAAAACTGCCATAAACTTTTATGGCAATTTCAGACATAAATTAAACTAAACTTAAAAAACTTATTAACTATTAATAACAACCTGTACCTGCAAGATTTACAGGTGTTCCAGTTGCAAAATCATAACTACACGTATAAACACAATCATCGACCCCTAATGAACCTCCAGACGCAGGAAGTGTTGCCGTTGAGGTTACTGTGGTTCCAACGGTAGAAAGAGCATATGTTGATGTGGCTGGTGTTTCTGATGGATCTTCTGCACCGATAAGATCTAAAGTTCCACAACTTGCAACGTCAGTAGATGTTTGTGCACACGAATAAAGCGCTAAACAAACTTTATTAGCATTAGCAGCCAAAACCGATTCAGAAGATTTTCTTTGCTGCTTGGCTGGATTTAATACTACCAGCACAACTCCTGCTAGTATTCCAATGATAACTATAACTATAAGTAACTCGATAAGGGTAAAGCCCTTTTGCGCAAAACGGACAGGTAATTTTGGCATTTTATTTCTGTTTTATCAAAAACTGCCATAAGCTTTTATAACTCTATAGCAATCTTAGATATAAATTAATTAAATTCGAACCAACTAAATTTGCAACTATAAATCCAAATATCAAAAAAGGACCAAACGGAACCGCTTGCCCAAATCTTTTTTTCCTCAGTAAAATTAGTATTACTCCAACAAATGCTCCTGTCAAGAATGAAACATAAAGCATAACAACCGACATCCAACCTCCTAGAAATAAAGCTAAAATTGCACCAAGATAAATATCTCCCTCTCCCATAGCCTTTTTTCTAGATCCAAAATGAAGCAATGCAAAAAATCCTCCAACAATAAGCGCCGAAATAAAATGCGAAATAGGATTTACATACAAATTTGCAATAAATAGATTAGTAAAATTTAAAAAATAAAATCCACCAGCAAAAACAAAATATAATCCAAACAAAATATATAAATAAATATCTGGAATAACATAATACAACAAATCGGTGAAAAATATTAAAAGCAGGGTAGAGATTAAAATAACAAAAAAGACTCCCTCAATAAAACTGGCTGGATTTAATAGATATAATCCAAAAGTGATAACCAAAGCAGTGGTAACTTCTATCAACGGATGCTTAATAGGAATTTTAACTCCACAATGACGACATTTCCCGTGTGTATATATAAAAGACAAGACCGGCATTAAATCTAATAACTCAAGCTTATATTTGCAAAACTCACAGTATGACCGACCTTTTAAAAATTGTTCCCCCCTATAAACTCTGTCTACTACAACATTCAAAAAAGATCCTATAAATAGTGCCAACAAAAAAATTGCAAAATAAAGCATAAAAACAGTCATGAATTATTCCGGAACGCAAATATGAGTTCCAGGCGTTACTTTAGTTCCCGAAGAATTATATAAAGCTTGAGCTAAAAATGCTTTAGATTCGGGTGCAAAACAAACATGAACGCCCTGAGAATTTAAAGTAACAATAAACGAACTAATAGTAGAACTGTCTGCAAAACCTTGTTGTAATTCTCCCGAACTAACAAGTTTGTTTAACCAACATGAATTAACCGTAGAACTTCCATTACTGGCAGGAGCACTACAATTGGCAACAAGTTCCCACGGATATTGACCTTGATACGAAGTATAAAAACGATCAATAGCGCCCAATAATCCAGCCGAATCCGTTTTTTTATTTGAATCTGTAGTTTTTGAAGTTTGCTCCTTAGGATTTAACGTAACCAAAACAAGCCCAGACAAAATAGCCATAATCGCAATTACAATTACTATTTCAATTAAAGTAAGTCCTTTAAATAAACTTGCCATAAAAAAAGTATATCATGCAAATTTAAGGCAAATTAACCAAAAAGCTTTCTATACCTAAACTGGCATTTGCATTATTAACTAAAATTCCATTTTTTATAAAACTTAAATAATCTAATTGTTTAAGCCATACATAACTACTAGTTTTAGACGAAAGTATTTTTACATCTTCAATAAAGTCTTTATTTAAAATCGATTCATATGCGCCACTGGCAAAAACCATTAAATCTCGTAGAGCAAGCTCCCAATATCCCAACATTTTGGCAACTTTTAAACGATCCTTTAATATAAGTTTATTGTCAGTAACCCAATCGATTCTTTCGCCAATTGATAAATTAAATAATGAATAGAAATCAGAAATATATTTTTTATCGCTTTTTGAATTTAAATCAATATTAGACCTGTCATTAAAATTGAGTTCAACAATTTTGCACCTTGAAACAATTGTATCTATAAGGTTGTTATGATGATTTGTCAGAAAAATAATTTGAGCATATTCAGGAGGCTCCTCAACAATTTTCAACAATGAATTTTGAGCTTCAATCGAAAGCTTTTCTGCACTTCTAATAAGTTGTATTTTAAATTGAGAAGATACGGGTTTTAAATGTATATTTTTAATAAGCTCGCGAGTAGCATCTATTGAAATTAACTTTTTATTATCCTCGGGTTCAATAATACTAAAGTCTGAATGTAAACCGTTAAAATCTCCTAGTAAATTAGCAATAATTTTACTTGCCGATAACTCACGGTCCATCTCAGATCCCTTAGATATAATAATGGTTTGCATAACAACCACATGATATACTAATTGAAGAAATTATGCCTATAGATTCTGCCCAAAAATTAGAGGATACGCTCCTCGAAAGAAAGCTTATTACTTCAGCCCAATATGCTGAAATAAAACGCCGAATTATTAGCTCGGATATTTCAGTGGAAAATATAATCCTCGAAGGAAACTACATAAGCGAGAATCAACTTGCAGAATTAAAATCAGAAAAATACGGAATTAAGTTTATAGATCCTTCTCAAATATCGATACCAGGGGAAGTTGTTCAACTTATTTCAGAATCGGTAGCTAAAAAATATAATATATTGGCAGTTGAAAAGAAAACTGACTCAATAGGGTTAGCAATGATAGATCCGCTCGACCTTCAAGTAGTTCAATTTATAGAACGAAGCGTAGGACTAAAAGTGGTTCCATATATTGCAACAAAAAGTTCAATGCTCGACTCAATTGAACGAGAATATAGCAAAAGTTTAGGCAAAGACGTAAATATTGCAATAGAAGAAGCAACAGAAACAACGGCAAAAAAAATGTCAGAATCGCTTGATGATATAGACGATGCTAAACAAGTAATAAAAGTTTCACCTGTAGCACAAATAGTAAGCGTTATATTAGAATATGCAGTCAAGTCGGGAGCGTCGGATATTCACATAGAACCATTTGAAACGGGCACAAGAATTAGATATAGAATTGACGGAGTTTTACAAGAAAAATTTCCACTTCCAAAAGAAATACATAATTCGGTTGTTGCAAGAATAAAAATTCTAGCGACAATGCCAATTGACGAAAGAAGAAAACCTTTAGACGGTAAATTTAGAGCCATTTTTGGCGACACAAAAACAGACCTTAGAGTTTCAACTTTGCCAACTGTATTTGGAGAAAAAGTAGTTATTAGACTTTTGAAAGATCAAAAAACAGAATACACATTAAAAGATTTGGGATTATGGGGAAATGCGCATAATACATTTAATAAAGCTTTGCGCCAAACAACGGGAATAATTTTAGTTACGGGCCCAACGGGATCGGGGAAAACGGTAACGCTTGCAACCTCTCTTCATAAATTAAATACGATTAAAGTAAACATAATAACGCTTGAAGATCCAGTCGAAATAAATATTCCAGGCGTAAATCAAGTTCAAATAAATACAAAAGCCGAATTAACATTTGCAAGTGGATTAAGAGCAATTTTAAGACAAGACCCTAACATTATAATGGTAGGGGAAATTAGAGATGGAGAAACCGCGCGGCTTGCAATACAAGCCGCGCTCACCGGACACCTTGTTCTCGCAACGCTTCACACAAATTCGGCTCCAGGTGCAATTCCAAGGTTAATGGATATGGGAATAGAAAGCTTTTTTCTATCCTCAACTATAAATGCCGTTTTAGCTCAAAGGCTTGCTCGTAAAGTATGCGGGAGTTGTAAAGAAGCATATACTCCAGAGCCAAAAGTAATTGAGGATATAAAAAGAGTTTTGGGAGATAAATTAATTAAAATTGGACTCGGACAAAATCCTTTTAATGAAGTTTCAGAAGAAAAAACAAAAGAAGAAAAAGTAAAAGAGGCGGCAAAAGAATCAAACGATGTAAAAGACGAAACTGAAAATAAGATTGACAAAACATCTAAATCAGAGAATAACGATTCAACAAAAGATTTAACAAGCGAAGTTGATTTATCCAAAATACAATTATATAAAGGTAAAGGATGCGAAAAATGTGGCCAAACTGGATATAAAGGCAGAGTGGGAATTTATGAGGTTTTAGAAATTGATCCCGAAATACAAAAGCTTGCAGACAAAAATGCGCCAGCCGAAGAATTGCAAAAAGAGGCAATGGCAAAAGGCATGGTAACGTTAGTTCAAGATGGATATTTAAAAGCTCTTTGGGGTGTAACAACAATAGAAGAAGTTCACTTAGTTGCAGACGAATAATTAATTAAAATATATATGGCACAAAACAATCAAAACCAAGTTCAAACCGATTATTTAATAGATGAATTGCTTCAGGAAATGATAAGGGGGGGGGCGGGCGACCTTCATATAACAACAGGTCTTGCTCCAACGGTAAATATTTCTGGATTATTATCAACCCTAAAAGGATTTAACGTCTTACAAAAAGAACAAGTAATGTCTTTGATAATTCAATTATTGAGCGAAGATCAAGTCGAAATTTTATATAAAGAAAAAGAAATGGATGCATTGTATCAACTAAACGAAAATGCACGTTTTAGAGTTAATGCTTATTTCGAAAGAGGGAATTTAGCCGCAACAATAAGATTAATTCCACAACGCATTTTAACATTAGAAGAACTTCACCTGCCACCATTATTGTATGAATTTTGTAAACTTCCACAAGGATTAGTGTTAATTACAGGTGCCTCGGGGACTGGAAAATCATCCACTGTTGCGGCAATGATAAATTGGATAAATCAAAACAGAAGCGTACACATTGTAACCGTAGAAGATCCTATTGAATACATGTTTAAATCAGACAAAGCACTAATTCATCAAAGGGAAATGCATATTGATACGTTAAGTTGGGAAAATGCAATCCGTTCAACTCTTAGAGAAAATGCCGATGTAATATTTATTGGAGAGATAAGAGATTACAAAGTTATGGCACTGGCAATATCGGCAGCCGAAGCTGGACATTTAGTATTCTCAACTCTGCACACATATTCAGCAGAACAAACGGTAGAAAGAATTATTGGAATATTTCCAGAAATTTTGCAAAAGCAAGTAAAGATGCAACTTTCAGGAATTTTAGAAGGAGTTGTTACTCAATCATTAATAAAAACTACCGATGGAAAAGAGCGCCTACCGGCGGTTGAAATTATGATTTCAACGCAAGCAGTAAAAAATACAATAAGAGAAGGAAACACACACTTTTTGCGAAACATAATTAATACAACCTCTGATATTGGAATGGTATCAATGGAAAGGTCTTTAGCCGATTTAGTAACTGCTGGCAAAATAACTATGGAAGAAGCCTTAACACGAACGTTAAATCCAAGTGAAGTTATAAGATACGTAAAAGGAAATTAATCAACTAAATGAAGTATACATACAAAGCAAAAACAAAAGATGGGCTAAAAGGGCAAGAAGGAACAATTGAGGCTCCAAATAAAAACACAGCACTAGGACAACTCAGAAGCAGTGGATTATTTGTTTATTCACTCGTGCCCGTTTCCCAAAAGGGAAGTCTCTCAGAAAGGTTCGCTAGTATGCAAAAAATATCAATTGGAGAAAAGGTTAAATTTACCGACCAACTTGCAAGTATGTTAAACGCAGGCCTTTCGATAACAAAATCTCTCGAAATATTATCTACTCAAACAAAGAATAAAAAAATGGCAAAGATAACAAAAAATACTCTTTCAGAAGTTGAAGGAGGCGTGGCACTATCAAAAGCTCTTCAAAATCAAGGAAGTACATTTTCTCCAAGTTATTTAAGCCTTGTTAGGGCAGGGGAGGCTTCGGGAAAACTCGATGAGGTCATGAGAAGATTAGCCGACACTTTAGAAAAACAGCGCGAATTCAATAGTAAAGTTAAAGGAGCCATGATTTATCCTGCCATAATTTCAACGGCAATGGTTGGGGTATTTTTCTTAATCGTTGTATTTGTCATTCCAAAAATGTCTGCTATATACGAGTCATTCGACATTGACCTCCCCTTTATGACAAAAGCACTAATTAGTTTATCCGACTTTTTAGTTAATTGGTGGTGGATAGCAATTTCCTTAATTGCTGGAACTTTTTTTGCATTAAAAACATTTATTGCAACAGATATGGGTGAACTTTTGGCGGCAAAACTGTCATTAAAAGCTCCAATTTTTGGTAGCATTACGAAACAATCAAGCGTCGTTGAATTTACTCGAACCCTGGGACTTTTAGACGAGGCTGGAGTTCCTATAATTGAGGCTCTCGGAATATCTAAAAATGCTATGAAGAACAGATTATTTAGAGATTCAATAGATAGATTTATTGATGATGTAAAGCACGGATATCCTCTTTCGCAGTCGATTGCAAAAGAGAAAATTTATCCGCAAATGGTTTCTCAAATGTTAATTGTTGGAGAGGAAACTGGAACAGTTGGCGAACGATTAAATAGTCTCTCAAAATATTATGAAGGAGAGGTAGACAAAGTTGTAAAAAATCTATCAACAGCAATGGAACCTATTATAATGATTATGTTAGGGCTAATGGTTGGGACCTTAATTGTCTCGGTTATAATGCCAATTTATCAACTAACGTCATCGTTTTAGACAAACATTTCATAGATTTATATGTCAAACTTTTAAATGCAAAATGTTCAGTGAAAATGGTAAAATAGGCTTATGAAAAACTGGTCTACAAATACTAAACGTCTTAAAAAAAATCTCAACGACTATGCCATTTGGAAACTCGAGCAGAAAATCAATTTCGGATTAGATGGAGAAAAATTGCCTGAAAAGGACTTGCGTAAATATTTTAATGGACTTTCGGTTGACCCCTTAAAAAAGTTATTTTTAAAACAACTATTATGGCCGATAAAATATTAACCGCACACCAGCACGAGTTTTTAGAATTTGTTAAAAAACAACCCACCTTGATCGAGCAATTCTATTTTACAGGAGGAACATGTCTATCAGAGTATTATCTGCACCATCGCTTTTCAGAAGACTTGGATTTTTTCTCTGAAAATGAAATTGACCCACAGGCGATAACTATTTTGCTCCACACCAACAAATCAATTTTAGGCTATAAGAAAATGGACTTTCAACAATCCTTCAATCGCAATCTATTTTTTTTAATTTTTAGCAAAAAACAGCAACTGAAGATTGAATTTACATATTTTCCTTTTGAGAGAATTGATTCCTCGAAATCAAAAAATGGACTTTCAATAGACAGTATGCAAGATATTGCAGTAAACAAATTATTTACTATTTACCAAAAACCCCGTGGGCGAGATTTTTACGATCTGTTCGCCATGTATAGAAAAACGCCTTGGAATTTACGAACATTAATGAAACTAGCCCGCATTAAGTTTGATACGAATATTGATCCTTTACAACTTGGAAGAAATTTAATACAAGTTGAGGAATTAAAAGACGACCCACTTGTAATTAACCAAAAATATCAGTACAAAGAAGTCGCTACTTTTTTTAACAAAATTTCCCGATCGCTGAAAAGCGAAGTAATAGGCTAACTGAAACGATAATGCTAATTACAATATTCTAGTAAGTTAAAATTAATTCGTGCATGGCGAAACTACCTGCGGATTTTTTATGTTCAATCTACTACATTCTAATTAATTTTTCTAACCAAGGTATATGTTGATTTTGTCTTTTCCACCATATATCTTCCCAAACGTAGTGAACTGCTAATCCTTTCCATTTCCCCCATTTGTTAAAAAATTTAATCATTTTTTCTACAGAAACTAATGATTTCTCGTAATCTTTATCAAAAAAGATCTTTGTATAAATTTTTTGTTCCCATGGAGAAATATGTTTTAAATAATCCCAGTGATGAAAAACATCAAACATAATATAACCTACAGAAGCTGGTCCAATTCCATACAAAGATAATAATGTTTTTGCTTGTTCATCTTGGGTTTGATTCCTAAGTATTAACTCATCAAGATCACCACTTGCAAAAGGTTCAGAAACTTTGATCAGCGATTTAGCCCTATACCCAACTTTTAAATTTCGTAAATCTTGTTCATTAGCTTTTGCCAAGATCTTTGGTTCCCAAAAGCTCCAAAACTTTTGATTATCAAACTCAATTAATGTTCCATAATTTTCAAATAATACCTGCATCATATTAATGCTTCTTTTTACTGTGGCATTTTGCAGAACTATTGCGATAATCAAATATTCATATAAAGAGCCTGGATGCATAGGTCTAAGCCCTTTGAATTTTTGTATAGGTTCTTTCAATAATGATTCTTTAGAAATATCTTTATAAAATTCATCTAATTCAAGAGATAAATTATATCGCCATATCAACTCTTGTTTTAATCTTGATATATAATCATTACTAAGTGTATTTTCTGAATAGATACTTACTAACACTTGAGGTTTAGTAGCACTTTCTATATTTTCAAAAATAAGCCCTAATCTTATTCCTCCCCAAAGCATTGATTGCCACCTTTTATTATCTTCCCATTTAGTATCGGTACTAGAAAAATGTGCAGGTTTAAAAAAAGTAGAGTCAAGATGAAAAGGCAGTGAGGGCGTAATTATCAGCTCTTGTTTAACATTAAGTTTTTTACAATTATCTTTCATAAGTTAATTAGATAGTAGCTAGTTTTATAGCTGATATTAAAATCAATACAACACCCATAATTCTAATTATATAAACCTTTCTTGTGTGATGCTCTAGTAAGTTTGGAATAAAAACTGATGCCAAAATAGATAAAATAAGTACTATTGGGGCAGTTAATAATGATAATGCTGATGAGATTGTTACATTCGTTTGAAATGCGGTAAATAACGCAGTGGCACCAATAGTAGAAAACAGAGCACCTACAAACAAAGGTTTTATCTGGGTAAATGAAACCTTTAACTTTTTAAATCCAATAAATGGAATAATGCATAAAGCTAATAACGAAGCAATTAAATCTCCCCAAAACATAAAGGTAAAAGAATTCATACTTTTTAAAGCAAAACCAGCAAAAATATTTGAGGAAGCATGAAATAACTGCTGAAAAATAATTAATAGCGTTGCAATTGATATGTAAGATTTAAGTGACATCTTTTCATCAAGAGATACCAAAATTGAACCAAATATCATTACTGCTATTGGAATATAACTTACAAGAGGCAGGTGTTCTTTGAGAAAAACGAAAGCAAGTATGGCAATAAAAGCTGATTGTAATTGAAAGAATGGAGTGAAAGTTGAAGCATCAAGCTTGTAAATGGCAATGGTAAAAAAAATATTACCAATAAAAAAAGCTATAGAATAAAGGAAAATATATATCCATCCGGTAGAGGGAATTGATATATCAAAAATTAAAGGAAGTAATACAAGAAATGGAATAACAGTAATATAGTAATAAAAAAGTAAAACCCAATTGTTCTTAATCGTGTGTTTACTAGCAATTTTACTGCTAAGACTTGAAAGAGCAAAACTAAACGCAGCTACAAATGATAATAAAATGTAAAATTCAATTTTCATAATTCTAAAAACATTATACCTTTTTAAAAAAGCGTTGGGAACCTATATCAAGACAAAGATTATTCCCCATATCTCCCACATGACATCTTTGCTAATTCTTGATAGACTACCCAGGTAAATTGCTATGCCTACTGACAAAATAACAACAAACAACAAGCAAAATGGTAACTATGGAGAAGATAGCATTGAGGTATTAGAAGGGCTGGAGCCCGTTCGTGTACGTCCAGGAATGTACATTGGATCAACCGATATTCGAGGTCTTCACCATACAGTTAAAGAAATAATAGATAACTCCGTTGACGAGGCAATTGCTGGATATGCAAATTTAATAATAGTTACAATTCAAAAAGATAACTCAGTAATCGTAAGTGACAATGGGAGAGGAATACCAGTTGGAATAAAAAAGGCATATGGAGTTTCGGCGCTAGAACTTGTAATGACAAAACTGCACGCAGGAGGGAAATTTGGCGGAAGCGGATATAAAGTATCGGGAGGATTACACGGAGTTGGCGCATCTGTAGTTAACGCATTGTCAGAAGAATGTTTAGTAGAAGTTCGACAAAATGGCAAACTTTACCATCAAGAATATAAAAAAGGAGTAAAACAATACGATTTAAAAACCGACGAAATTAAAAACTCTAAAATAGATTCAAAATATATATCATCCATAGATTCAGGAACAACAACATATTACAAACCAGACCATACAGTATTTGAAACATTAGAATTTGACTATAAAACAATCAGACACCAAATAAGAATTTTTGCATACCTTACATCCGGCCTTAAATTTACATTCATAGATGAAAGAAATGACACAAAAGAATCATTTTATTTCGAAGGCGGACTAAGATCATTAATCAGTTCACAAAATAGAAACCGAGACGTAGTTCATCCCACAATTTTTTATGCACACAAAGAAGCAGAAAATATAGACGTTGAAATAGCATTTCAATATACAGACGCATACGTTGCAAACGAAATGAGCTTTGCAAACAATATTAGAACACAAGAGGGAGGAACCCATTTAACCGGACTGCGATCAGCATTAACAAAATCACTAAATGATTATGGAAAAAAACACAATTTATTAAAAAATGAAGAAAGATTTTCGGGTGAAGATACAAGAGAAGGACTAAACGTTGGAGTATCAGTAAAAATTCCTTCAGACAGAATTCAATTCGAAGGACAAACAAAGTCAAAATTAGGAACATCCGAAGCAAGAACGGCTGTAGAAACAGTTGGAAAAGAAACAATGGATCAATTCTTTGAAGAAAATCCAAAAGATGCAGAATTAATAATTGAAAAATGCTTGCTTGCGGCGCACGCGCGCAAAGCGGCGCGCGCCGCAAGAGACGCAGTCATTCGAAAAGGTGCATTAGAAGGCTCCGGCCTTCCAGGAAAACTTGCAGACTGCAGAACAAAAGATCCAGAAAAAGCAGAAGTATTTATTGTCGAGGGAGATTCAGCCGGTGGTTCTGCAAAACAAGCAAGAGATAGC
>Ga0210044_10009355_pt1 | contig 11946 bp, 15 predicted proteins | sample CryGey13umfilter_2_FD_183959 | JGI IMG/M metagenome (GOLD analysis project Ga0210044, IMG submission 183959) | Groundwater microbial communities from aquifer in Utah, USA - Crystal Geyser 4/9/14 3 um filter (SPAdes) (version 2) | ecosystem: Environmental > Aquatic > Deep subsurface >... | reverse complement strand
TCTTACTCCTACCTTTGATCCTAATGCTCCGCAAAGAGAAAGTGGTTCTCTTATTTTCACCAATAAATTGGTTGAAGACCGATACGAAATGGGCTCTATCGTAAAAGCCCTGACTTTGGCAGTAGGTCTCGAATCAAATGCCATCACGGCAAAAACCACTTTCAATGATCCGGGCTGTATGACCATTAATACCAGGTCTTTCTGCAATTATGACAAAAAATCTCACGGTTCAAATGTGTCCATGCAGACCGTACTAAATAAGTCTCTCAACATGGGAGCGGCCTTTGTAGCATTACGCATGGGGGGTGCCAATTTCAGCAAGGCACTGCTTGCTTTCGGCCTTGAGAGCAAAACAGGAATTGATCTGCCAAATGAAGGCAAATCGCTTGTTTCAAATCTTAAGACCAACCGTGACTTAGAACCGGCCCAAGCTTCTTTCGGCCAGGGCATCGCCCTTACTCCCATCAGTACGGTCCGCGCACTATCGGCACTAGCCAACGGCGGCACTCTTATCACTCCTCATCTAGTCAAAGAAATCAGATATAAACTTGGAGCCACCAAAAAGATCATCCAGCCCGCGGAGGAAGAAAGGGAACGGGCCATAACGCCCGAAACTTCAGCCGAAATTTCACGCATGCTGACAGAAGTTGTGGATCGTTCACTTCGAGATGGGCAAGTTCGATTGGATAATTATAGTATCGCGGCCAAAACCGGCACAGCTCAAATCGCTAGGTCCGGTGGGGGAGGATATTATGACGACCAATATCTTCATTCATTCTTCGGTTATTTCCCATCATATGAACCGAAGTTTCTAGTTTTTCTCTACACTTACAATCCCAAAAATGTTCAATACGCGTCAGAAACACTGACCGAGAGCTTTATGAATATCACCAAGTTTCTTATAAATTATTATGACATCGCGCCGGATAGGGAAGCGCCTCCAGCATCTCGTTCTGCGATGAATTTATGAGAACTGGGGGAACGCGAGTACACTATCGATTCTTACAGGATTTATGAATAAAATGTATGCTTCGCATACATATCTACGTGAGCCACAATAATTTGCTCGCCGACGCTCGCAAATTTTCCCTTCTTACAGAAGCTGTACACTTTTCGCATTTTGAAAATGCTCAAAGTCTTGCGAAGCGAAAAGATATTCGCTTCTCACCCCGGACTCAGCTGTTTTTCTTGCTAGAAAAATATGCTTCCGTCTTCATAAATCGCCCGCAGACAAAGCAGTTTGTCTGCTTTCTGCGATTTATGACCCTACGGAGAATCGAACTCCGCTTCCAGCCTTGAGAAGGCTGTGTCCTAGCCGATAGACGATAGGGCCGTTAAAGAAGAATAACGGATAATAAGGGTGTAATCAAGAATCTTGAGTTATCCACAGTAGACGAATTATAGACTTGCGCAAAAAATAATGATGATGTAGTATATAAATGTGAGTTGAGGATACAGAGTTAGCGAAGTCTGCATTATCGCAGACTCCCACAAAACACTCCACCTTTACCACATTGTTCTTTCCGTCATTATAGCCCAGCTATAATGACAACAGTTTCTGGGTCAGATAATCTGACCCGCCCCCTCAAAAAGCTCTCCCTCGGGATGAGCTTTTTTATATATAATTATAGAAATGTCATTCAAAGAAAATATTTACGCTGTGGTAAAAAAGATACCAAAAAGCAAAGTTCTGACATATAAAGAATTGGCCACGAGAGTAGAGAAGCCGAAAGCCTTTCGAGCCATCGGTAATATTTAAAATAAAAACAAAGATCCTCAAGTACCATGCCATAGAGTCATTCGTTCAGATGGAAAAATTGGTGGATACAGAGATGGTATGATTTCTAAAATTCAAATTCTTAAAAAAGAAGGGTACATAAAATAAAGAGGGCAGACGCGTGTGCATTTGCCCTCAAAAAACTAATTTTTTTCCTTAAGCTCAGCCTCCTTTCGCTGTTTCTTTAGCTCCTCGAGCCAAGCTTCTTGCCGGTCTTCGGCTTCTGCTCCTGCCGCTCGCGAGCGCGCATCATACACTGGCTTACTGTTCTTAAACAGCTTAGACTTATTTTGATTATATTTCATTACTCGCCCTCCTTTCTATTTCAATTATATTATAAAATGATAATAATGTCAATGTACTTTTGAAAGCAAAAAAATATTTAATCAACTGAATAGAGAGTCTATTATTTCCTTGACCATTGAACCGTCCGCCTGACCATTAAGGTCTTTCATGATTATTCCCATGAATTGGCCTTTTTTAGATTTGTCCATATTGAGCTCCACTTGTTTCTTTTTTATAAAAACGACTACTTCCTCTTGAGACATTTGAGTCGGAAGATAGGTTCCGAGAATAGCAAGTTCAGATTTTTCGACTTCGGCCAATTCAGGGCGTCCGCCTTTTTCAAACTGCTCTATGGAATCTTTTCTTTGTTTGACCGCTCTGGAAATGACCACGAGGGCCTCTTCATCGGAGAGTGCCTCATCAGGCTTGCGCTTTTTGCTAACCGCTTCGTTCGTGAAAGCCGACAAAAGCCCGCGAATAACATTCAGACGCAGGGTATCCTTCGCCTTCAGAGCCCCTATCATCTGTTTTTTAATATCTTGGTGTAGCGACATATATCTATTATAATACCTCTATGAGCAATCTTATTCTAGTGGCCATCATTATTCTCGTTATCGCTAATGCCGTCACTCTTTTTATTTTTGCCAGAAAATTCGGCGACAAGAAAGACGAAAAAGGAGAAGAGGGTATGAGGCTTCTTTTAACCCAGATCAATGAATTCTCCCGCACCGTAGATCAAAAAATGGCAGAGACAAACAAGATGATGAATGAATCGATGCGCACTCAATTCGGCGAATCGGCTAAACTTGTCCGCGAAGTAACAACAAGCTTGACCAAACTGGATGAGACAAACAAGCAAGTAATCTCTTTCGCCGACCAGCTTCAATCCCTGCAAGATATTTTGAAAAATCCCAAGCAACGCGGCATTCTTGGCGAATATTACCTCGAAACATTACTGAAAAATGTACTGCCCCCGGGCTCGTATCAAATGCAATATGCATTTCCGGATGGCAATATTGTCGATGCCGCAGTTTTTGTAAAGGATAAGATTATTCCCATAGACTCAAAATTTTCATTAGAAAATTACAACCGGATCATTGAAGAAAAAAATGATGTGGAAAAAGAAAAGCTTGAAAAAGCGTTTGTAGCCGACCTGAAAAACCGCATTGCCGAAACTGCCAAATATATAAATCCAAGTCATGGTACGATGGATTTTGCTTTTATGTTCATTCCCCATGAAGCCATTTACTACGATCTCATTATTAATAAAATAGGGGCCCTTAAAGAAGATTCCGAGACTCTTATACAGAGGGCGGCCTCCAAATATCATGTTCTGATAGTCTCTCCAACCTCATTTCTCGCTTATCTGCAAACAGTCCTACAGGGTCTGAATGCTCTTCATATCGAGGAAAAAGCGGTAGAAATCATTAAAAGGGTAGACGAACTCGGACGACACCTTAAGACTTATGAAGAATATTACAACAAGCTCGGAAGCGCCCTTTCGACCACGGTCAACCACTACAACACGGGATACAAAGAACTGGGAAAAGTGGACAAGGATGTGCTTCGGATCACCGGCACGGGGGCAGGTTTTGAACCGTTGACTTTGGATAAACCAAGAGTAGAATAGGTAATCTATGGATAAAACTAAAGCCAAATCAGAAAATGTCTACGCCGTATTTGCCACAGGAGGCAAGCAATACAGGGTAACGGCCGGCGACAAGGTCAAGATCGAGAAACTAGGCCCTTCGACAGGCATAGATCAAGCGAACTATAAGGAGGGAGACCAGCTCACTTTCGACAAGGTCCTTTTGGTAGACGATGGAGCAAGTGAGGCCACCATAGGCACACCTTTCATAAAGGGCGCCGAGATAAAAGCCACTTTAAATAAAATCGCGAGACACAAGACTATTGATGTCATTAAATACAAACAGAAGTCGCGTTACTTCAAGAAACACGGGCATCGTCAGCCATACTTCGAAATTAAAATAGATTCTATAAAATAATTTCTGCGAGATTTAGAATGCAGGAATTTTATTTAGTGCGATGTAAAAAGGCATTTTTGAGAGTTTCCGGATCAGCATATTCAAGTTCAGCCCCAGTAGAAAGACCCCGACCGAGTGTTGAGAATGTCAAGGTTGAACCTTGATATTGCTGTTTGATAAATTCGGCGGTATTTTCGCCGTCGATATTGGCATTCATACCCAAAATGATTTCCTTGATATTTTTATTTTTCTTGATTTTTGATTCGAGCTCTTTGAGTCTTATTCTCTTTTCCGGCTCTTTTTCCAGAATTGGTACCACACCGCCTAAAATAAAATAATATCCCTTATATTCGCCACTTCTCTCCACGGCTTCAAAATCAATATCCCTAGGCACGATCATAAGCATTGAGCCATCTCTGGTCTCGTCTGTGCAGACCGAACATAAAGATGCCTTCGGCGCACCTCTATTTTGGTCAGGAAAGAATCTCATACACTCCGCACATTGGATAATTTCTTTCTTTAAACTCTCTATGGCTCTCGTCAACTCGCTCGTATAACCACCATTTCTAGAAAGAAGAAAGTACACGAAGCGCTTGGCTTGCCTCGGGCCAATACCCGGAAAACGTGCAAATATTTCTGAAAGTTTATCTATAGAATTCATCCCGTTAGAAATTTTTAAAATCTTCCTCAGCCTTGCCGTAATTAGAGTAATCTATCTCGACAAATGTATTAAATCTTGTGTGGTAATCAAGCGTAGCGGTGCCAAGAGGGCCGTTTCTGTGCTTGGCAATGATAAGTTCTTTTCTCTGAATCTCTTTCATTTTGCCGCTCTCGTCGCGAATATCATCCTCGCTGGAATGAATGAACATCACTAGATCGGCGTCCTGTTCTATCGAGCCGGAATCTCGAAGATCGGAGAGTTTTGGTTTGCCCCCGCGCGTCTCTACGGCGCGAGAAAGCTGAGAAAGTGCTACAACCGGTATACTCAATTCGCGGGCGAGATGCTTGAGCGAGCGGGAAATTTCCGTCACTTGCTGAACCATGGAATCATTGGTTCGCGCAGTTGAAGGCGCCATAAGCTGGAGATAATCCACAATAAGCAACTTAAGCCCTTTTTCAATTTTTAATTTTCGGGCCGCCGAACGCATTTTCATGATGGTATTGCCCGGCTGATCATCAATATATATTGGTGTACGAGAAAGTTCATCAAGGGCATCACGAACATTTTTAAAAACGTCATCGCGCCAAGAGCCTGTCTGGGTGCGCACACCCTTTCTGATGACCGAGGAATCAGTGCGTGATTGGGCGGCCACAATTCGGTCAACAAGCTGGTCTGCCGACATTTCGAGAGAAAAGATACCTACAGGCGTTTGATGAAGACTTGCAGTGCGCCTGGCAATATCGAGAGCAAGCGCCGTCTTGCCGACTGACGGCCGGGCGGCTAAAATAATAAGATCGGAGTTTTGAAACCCGCCCAAAATATCATCGAGACTTTTAAAACCCGTCGGCACACCGCGTAGCTCGTGATCAGCTGAAGACAATTTTTCGAAACGCTCAAAAGCTTCGGCAAGCAATGGTACCAGATCTTGAAAACGCATGGAGCCGGCGAATCGTTCGGTTATATCGAAAACTTTTTTTTCGGCCTGATCCAATATCTCCTCAAGTTCTCCAGCCTCATTGAAACCCAGATGCGAAAGATATTCTGAAGCACCAATAAGTTCACGCATCATAAACTTCTTCATTACGATTTCCGCATAATGCTTGGCATTAGCGGAAGAGGGTACGGCAGAAGAAAGCTCCGTTAAATATGTAGTGCCGCCCACGCGCTCGAGCAAATCTTTCTCTTTTAGCCTTGAAGAAAGCGAGAGTATGTCTATGGGCTGATGCTTGCCGAACAGATCAAGCATTGTCTCAAAAATCGTTTTATGTTTTTCAAAATAAAAAGAGGCAGGTGTGACGATATCGATCACATCGTATATGGCATCGGGACGAAGCATGATCGACCCAAGCAAGGCCTGTTCAGCTTCCATACTGTGTGGCGGTATGCGCAAGCCGGTTTTGAGGTCTTGAGAAATTACTTGCATAGCATTATGCTACCCTTCGACTCCGCTCAGAGCAAGCCAGACCATGAGTACAAATCAGTGGCTAACTTGTGGAGAAGGTCGGAGGGCCAAACCAAGCACTTTGTCAAAATCCAATATAGTGGCCAATTTATCCTCTAGCGAAACTTCCTTGTCCTTAATAAGTCCCCAAACTACCGAGAGTGCCTGCGGAGTATTGAAATCATTTTCCAATTTTTCTTTAAATTTATTTTTATAAAGAGTGTCAACCACGCCTCCCCTCGGCAGGGAAGCGACAAATTTCTCGAGCTTATGAAAGGCGTTTCCCGCCGCTTCAAGACCTTCCCAAGAAAAATCCATCGGAGTGCGGTACTGCGCGGTAAGAAAATAATACCTTAAGGCGCTCGGAGAAACGCCTTTTTCCACAACTTCTCTGATTGTGAGAAAGTTGCCGAGGCTTTTAGACATTTTTTCCGATTTTATATTAAGAAAACCGGAGTGAAGCCAGTACCTAACAAAAGGCGACTTGCCGGAAACTGACTCCATCTGGGCAATTTCTGCTTCGTGATGGGGAAATATGAGGTCTATAGCCCCACCATGAATGTCATATTGCTGACCTAATAAAGTTTCTGTAATGGCCGTATCCTCGATATGCCATCCTGGTCGGCCGTCGCCAAAATCCGCTGACCAGAATGGCTCTCCCTCTTTCTTAAATTTCCAAAGGCAAAAATCGCCTGGATTCTTTTTCTCCGGATTTTCATCTATGCGGGAGACGGCATCGCCAGCTTTGAGCGTGTCCCGTCCAGAGAGTTTGCCATAATCACTGAAACTCTTCGTATCAAAATAATAACCGTCAGAGATCTTGTAGGCGAAACCTTTTTCAATCAGCCTCTTAACCTGACCCTTGATTTCCGGAATATAATCATGGGCCCGTGCGTATTTATCTGCGCTTGTGTTATTAAGAGACCTCATATCTTCCAAATATGCTTTTTCATATTCTTCGGCCAAGGCACTTGGTTCCATACTGCGTTCATGGGCCCGCTTTATGATCTTGTCATCGATATCGGTGATGTTTATTACATAAGAAACCTCATAATCCGAATAACGCAAAGCGCGAACAATAGTGTCGAACTGGGTATAGGTCTTGCCATGTCCTATATGGGAAAAATCATAGACAGTGGGTCCACAGACGAATACTTTGACTTTGCCTGACTCAATGGGTTCAAATTCTTCGAGTTTACCTGTCAGAGTGTTGTAGAGTTTCGTGGCCACATATGTATTATATGATACAATTGCTAAAATGGAATTTATAAAGAGACATGCAGCACTCTTAATACTTGGGGCTCTTATTGCCGTCGGTTCATTCAACATTGGTTTTAGATCTGGAGAAAATAGCCTTTCTACGGCGGTAGCGGGCTTAGAAAATACGACTGAAGGCAAGCCGGAAAGTATCGATTTCGGACCATTTTGGAAGACATGGAACCTTATCAATGAAAAGTATGTGTCGGCAAGCACCTCTACTGAAGCTGTGAGCGAGCAGGAAAAAGTTTGGGGAGCCATAAAAGGTTTGACCAGTTCGCTCGATGACCCTTACACGGTCTTTTTCCCGCCTGTGGAATCAAAGCTTTTTGAATCAGACATTCGGGGTAATTTCGAGGGAGTAGGCATGGAAGTAGTCGCCCAAGACGGCGCTATCACTATCATTGCGCCCCTCAAGAATTCACCGGCAGAGAGAGCGGGTATCATGGCGGGAGACATTGTTATCGCCATTGACGAAACGAAAACAGTCAATCTTTCTACCGAAGACGCTGTCCAACTTATACGCGGAGAAAAAGGCACCACCGTAACCCTGACCATTTTCAGGAAAAACACCACAGAGCCATTTGATTTAGAGGTCAAGAGAGATGTCATAGATATTCCCACACTTAGCACCAAAGAATTGCCGGACGGTATTTTCCTTATCGAGCTCTACAATTTCTCGGCCCAGTCTCCCAATCTTTTCCGCGCCGCTCTCCGTGAGTTTATCCTTTCCGACAATGACAAGTTGGTCCTTGATCTTCGCGGTAATCCGGGAGGATATCTTGAAGCGGCTATAGATATGGCAAGCTGGTTCCTCCCGTCAAGCCATGTGGTCGTTAGAGAAGATTTTGGTCCGGCGCGAGAAGAAAAAATATACCGCAGCAAGGGTTATGATATTTTCTCCGATAATCTGAAGTTTGTGATCCTAATAAACAAAGGTTCTGCTTCCGCTTCTGAAATATTGGCCGGAGCTTTAGCCGAGCACGGCAAGGCAATTCTCGTCGGAGACAAAACCTTCGGCAAGGGGTCGGTCCAGGAACTGGTGGCTATTACTCCGGAAACTTCTCTGAAGGTTACTATCGCCAGATGGCTAACACCCAATGGGCTCTCAATATCCAAACAGGGTATTGAACCTGACTTTATGGTCGAGTATACAGCGGCCGATAGGGAAAGAGACACCGATCCACAGCTTGAAAAAGCGATCGAAATTCTCACACAATAGTTCGATAAACTCACCATAAATCACTGCAAGTAAAGAAAAATGAAAGTAATTTTATTAAAAGATGTAAAGGGGGTAGGGAAGAAATTTGAAGAAGAGATAGTCTCTGATGGATATGCCATTAATTTTCTAATACCTCGGAAACTAGCCGTATCGGTTAGCGGCCCCCAAGCTTCGGCCATAAAATCCCTCAAAGAACAGGAAGAAAAAAATTTAGAAAATAAAAGAAAATTATTTTCTCAAAATATTTCTAAAATATCCGGAGCAATTTTCACCGTAAAAATGAAAGCAAATGAAAGGGGACACCTTTTCGCCTCTCTGACAGCTGAAAAAATCAGTGAATTATTAAAGAAAGACGGGAAAGAGGTCAGCTCGGAGCATATCAATATATCCGAACCAATAAAAACAACCGGTACTTTTGATATACCGATTGCTATTGGAGACAAAGAAACAAAATTTAAACTGGAAGTCGTCCCTCTCTAGCGAGGCAAGACATGCATGACCTTCTTTTTGATGATCTTGTTATCAAAATGAACCTTTCTCTTATAGCTGATAGAAACCACGCCGTCCTTAACGGCAAAAAGAGTATGGTCTTTCCCCATGGAAACATTCTTACCGGGAAGAGTATCGGAACCGCGCTGACGCACCAATATAGAGCCAACTTTAGCCGAGGCACCCGGAGAAACCTTGATGCCCAAATACTTTGGATTGGAATCCCGATTATTTTTTGACGAGCCTCCTGCTTTTTTATGTGCCATATTGTTATAATAATTTAAGTCCAATGAGTATACGCGAACTTATAGAAAAAATCAATATATTTAAAACACAGGCCCCAGATTCGGACGAAGGCGAAATAATCTCTTATGAAGAGGACGGCAAGATAAGCTCAAGAGCAGGATGGTACAGATCACTTTTCCAAAAGCTTTTTCTTTCGCTCACAATCATATTGGTCTCTTCGCTTTCTTTCGGCATCGGCAGGTTGAGCGTATCGAACGATAGGGAACCTGTGAGAATTGAATATGACCCCAGTCTTACAGCGAGTGATTCAATGAACGACTCGTCCGCCAAAAAACAACAAGCTACAAAACTAAATCAAACCGCAAATGCCCTAAACGCCGTAGGAAGTGACGCGGTTGCGGTATCAAAAAATGGTACCCGTTACCATTACCTTCACTGCGGGGGAGCAAAACAGATCAAAAAAGAGAATAAAATTGTCTTTGCGACGAAAGATGCAGCCGAAGCGGCCGGTTTTACCTTGGCGGCAAATTGTAAACCTCGTTAACTGACATCTTTAAAATTTTGTGTTTTGGTTAATATACCAACAAGGCATTAATAATGGCTTAATAGAGCGGTTATTTAAGTAATTCACAGTCAGTTCACGCAAATATTTTCTTGACTTTATGGGTAGTAAATGATTATATATAAATAAGTCAGCAGGTGCTGGCTTTTCATTTAGGGGAGATCAAGCAGTCACAGCTACCTAAAATTAGAAATTTATCCTACTGTTATTTTACAGCTTACAACGATTAGTCTTCTATTAAGCTTCTCATCAGGAGCTTGGGCAATATTGCCCGCCATACCTTCGCTAGTAATGCCAGCGGTCGAAACAGAAGAGAAAACCGAAGAAGAGGCACCTCGAGAAATTAGAGCAGAAGACTATCAGCCAATTACAGACTCAAAGAACATTGAAAAGTTTGTTAAGGACTATTTTGCCGACATTCCCATTCTTGCCCAAATCGCAAAATGCGAATCTCGCTTTAGACACCTTAACTCAAATGGCTTAGTATTGAATGGAGACATTGACAGACGCGACACCGGAGTGATGCAGATTAACCTTTTTTATCACTCTCAAACTGCGGAGAAAATGGGACTAGATATCCACGATCTCGATGATAATGTCGCTTATGCGCGTTATCTATACGAGAAAGAAGGAGCCAAGCCTTGGATGTCCTCTTCTCGATGCTGGGCAAAGTTCAAACAATCTGAAGTGGCTCTAAACTAATCCGCCAACCGGCGGACACGCAAACCCGCCAAATGTTGGCGGGTTTGTCGTATACCTATACATTGCTGTCAAAGAGAGGCCCAAAATGGCCCTCAGGAAGAATTCAAGACCGAAGATGACTATGGATATACCAATATAAGAGATTTTTTAGTTATTTTAATTTAAATGAATTAAAAAAATATTTTGATGATTTGAAACTCAATATAGTTTATGAAAATACCTCACCAGCAGGGAATAAGAATTGGCTAGAAATAATCAGTCAGAAGAAAATATAATTTGTCTATTGGCAGTTGAACCAATCATTCTTCAGGTATCGGGGGATAGAGTGAGTTTAAATATATGTATGTCGCACAATAACTGTTTCGCGACATTGAGCTAGGGTGGAAATCCCAGGTTTTCAACCACTATTCATCCACAAGGCCTGTCCACCATTTATAAGTAAAATTCATCAGGAAATAAGCCGGGACATATATCGGCGCCAACAAGAAAAAAAGGATTATTTTTAGTACCCTCATTTAATTATGCAATTATCTAAATTACCGTAAAGATGGTATAAGCTCAACCAGCCTTTGCCATACAAAAATCAGGGGGATTTTAACATAGGACCAAATGATGACTAAAACATCTTTAATGTAATTTATGGTGTCCCTCCCCTGTTCTGTGGTCGTTAGATCAAAAACAGACCAATTAAAGAAATATTTCAGGAGCGCCAAAGCGATAATGACAAGTATCAGCCAACCGATAAAGCCTCCCTCTTTTTGCATATTTCAATTTTACTCTTAGGCTTTAAGGAGTGCAATATGTATGTGGCCTTATGCATTCATTTCTTGCCAAAGCTATAAAGATGGCAGATAAGAGAGAGGGTCAAGATAGGCCTTAATGTCAGCTATAGGTACAAAAACCTGCTTACATCCTCTGCTTGATTCAAATTTTCTGATACTTACGCCTTGAGAGGCAAACAGTCCAAGGTGGAGGTGGGGACCGGTAGAATATCCTGAACCGAAAACGCCAGGCATGCCTCCAGAATAACCTATGACCTCCCCAGCACTCACAATTTTGCCTGTAGTGACTAGAGAAGCGGAAAGATGCGCATAGATGCTTGTTAGACCGTTCGGATGTTTTATGAGTATCCAGCGGCCATAAGAACCGCACCCATTTTGTTCATCCGTATTGCCGGTACCTTCCACAACCCCGCCCAAAACAGCCATAACCGGCGTCCCTTGAGTGGCACGGAAGTCAACACCATTATGCGTGCCGGAAGCATATAAACGGCCTGAAGCTGATGTGCGACCGAAACGCTGGGTTATGAATACCTTTTG
>Ga0210044_10009354_pt1 | contig 11946 bp, 16 predicted proteins | sample CryGey13umfilter_2_FD_183959 | JGI IMG/M metagenome (GOLD analysis project Ga0210044, IMG submission 183959) | Groundwater microbial communities from aquifer in Utah, USA - Crystal Geyser 4/9/14 3 um filter (SPAdes) (version 2) | ecosystem: Environmental > Aquatic > Deep subsurface >... | reverse complement strand
TGAGTCCTGGCAAGTTCCTGTTGTATATCAAGGAGATGGAATGGAGGTACAACAACAGAGATGAGGATACTTTCTCATTATTAGTCGATTATATTTTAGGGGAATATAATTGATAATCACCTTAATTTTTAATCTACCTTTGCACACACATGATCATGTCTTTTTTTGACGGCGTACTTACTCCTATGGACATCATTGCGGTAAATAGACAATTTTGTGAACAGTTAGATGAGCCATATGGATTAGATGATCCAGAAAAACTACAAGAGATTGTAAATGAAATTAATAGTTACAACCACCTAGATGATAAGGAAAAAGCAATTCAAAAGGCATGCTGTCTTATGGCAGGTCTGGTTTTTGATCAACCATTCAAAAATGGAAACAAAAGAACATCGGTTGCAATATCATTACTATTAATGAGAATTCATAATTATGATATTAAAGGATACAAACAGGAAGAAAAACAGAAAATATTCTACGAGTTGTTGGAAAATACCATGATGAAGATGGAAGGTGACAAAACAATTAGAACAGATATTGAGAAATTTCTAAGAGAAAATATTACTACAATCTAATTCCAACTGTCTCTGCCCAGAGCCTGATAAAGTTTGGGCGCTTCATTTACTATTTTTGAGACTTCCTCTAGAATTCTTTGGTGTTCTTGAGACATGTTGTATGATGACTGGTACCTATTAAAAAACTTGCATGTGTATAATACGTAAACATGTGTAGTACGATACAGCCTAAATTTTGATTAATCATTTGCTCATTTTACTCACTACAGATTCAAGAGTCAAATCAAATGAGTTATTTTAAGAAGAAAATATCCATCTGAAGATCTTCATGTTTGCAAGTTACTCTCATATCATATAATATTCTGTTAGGAAATTAAAAGAAAGCGAAGAGGAACAATCGATTTCCAGGAGAATTATGGATTGTTTTTGCTCTGATCTCAAACATGTATGATTTACTAATCATTAGAATACTTTATGAGTTCTAATTATATCACCTATCTGCATGGTCATACTATATGCAATCATTGGAGCTGTAACTACTGTTGGCATTATCTTACTTCGATATTATCTTGAAGAGCGTAAAAAGAAGCCTAGAAATGACAAGTTTTGTTATAATTGCAATCTAAACTTTCCAAACAACTACAATGTATGCCCAAAATGTGGAATAAAATTCGGCAATTAAGAAAATGAAATCTAGATTTTTGGTTTTTTGTATTGTTGGTGATCATATCTTCTGTAACTTTATTTTTAACAACAAATGATTTTGATGGTTATTCATACATCCTAATTGATTGTAAAATAAAAGACCTGTTTGGCTATTTCTCAGATTCCACTGAATTGTTAGTAGGTTGTTTTAAATCAAGTCATCCTGCACAATTTCAATAATTTTTACTAGTTAATTTTTGATCGTATTGCTGAAATAAATAATCTCACAAACCCTAACTCTTTAACTCAAAAGTTTTTCATTAAGCCTGTATTTGATAGTGTTATGGGCGATATCAAGCAGGTCATTGTTGTTAGAACTGATCTTGAAATGGGAAAAGGAAAGATTGCTGCACAAGTAGGACATGCTTGTGTTCTAGGAGCAGAACATGTACGAAGATCTCATCCTGAATGGTATGATCAATGGTGGGCAGGGCAAGAAAAAGTAGTCCTCAAAGTTTCTGGCATCAAAGAGTTGCAAGAAGTAAAAAGACATGCAATTGATTTGAATCTTCCATGGTCTGAGGTTTCTGATGCTGGCCATACTCAGCTTGCGCCTGGAACCACAACATGCATTTCAATTGGGCCTGCTCCTGAAAATCTAATTGATAAAATAACTGGAGACCTAAAATTATTATGATTTCTCTAATATGTTGGAATGAGATATAACAAGGCTTTACTGTTTTTTTAAACATGAAGAAGAAAGGTGTTATTGTAACTGTATTTTTTGGATTTATCTTACTTTCTTCAACTGTAATGATTACCCTTCCTGGACTTCTTCCAGCAGATGATTCTTCAGAGGTTACAATTACTGGTACTCCTGCCGATAATTATCCTGATGAGGAACGCCCTAGACGTTGTGGCTCAAGTGATGCGAAATACACTGATTACATACAAGAGTTTTCTATTCAAACTGATTGTACTAATCCTTTAGCTATAGTATCTGATCCTGATGGAAATGTTTGGTTTGCACAATCCAACACCGGTAATTTGGCAAAATTTGATCCTATTACTGAAACATTTACTGAATATGAGAATCCATCATGGCCAGCAGGTTTACAATCTACAATTTGGGGAATTGATTATGCTCCAGATGGTTCACTGTGGTTCACCGATGATACCAATGACTCAGTATGGAAATTCTCAACAATTGATGAAAAATACACTAGAATATCATATCCTTCTGAAGGAAACTCAATGCCTCAAAAATTGAAAATAAGTGGCTCTTTAATTATTGTCAATGATTTTTACGGAAACAAAATCACTTTTCTTGATCCAACTCAGTCTGCTGAGAATGTAGTGTATCTTAGTGTGCCATCCCCTTTAGTTGTGAATAACACTGCTCCATTCACTGCTGACTTTACTGTTGACAAAAATGATGATGTCTGGTACACTAATTGGTTGTTCCAACAAGGCGGCGTGCTGGTAAAGTTTAACCAAAATGAATACTTTGACTCTATTGCAAATTCTGGACAAACACGTCAGTTACACGAATTCATTGATTTTTACCCATTTCCTAAAGAACTACGTACTCCAAATGGTATAGTTGCAAACAACGAATCTATTTGGCTAGCTGATACCACTTCGTCTTCTTTGTTTAATTTTGACACTGTGACTAACCAGTTCACACAATATTTGATATCTGATCCTCTCCCAAGTACTTTTGGCAATCAAACAGGAGTGATAAAATCTCCAATTTCAATGCCTTACTGGCTTGATGTGGATAGTCAAGAACGCATTGTATTCAACACATATGCTGCAAATACTATTTCTGTACTTGATCCAAAATCACAATCTCTTGTAGAATACCATGTCCCATCAAAGAATCCATACTGGACTGATTGTGATCCTGGAACTGGAACGATGATGGACGACTGTGGCATTGCACAAATTTTAGATTTCACAGTTGATGGTGAAAAAATATGGTTCACTGAAATGGCAGAAAATAATATTGGAGTAGTTGACACTTTGGTTCCATTGCCACTTGAAATTCAATTTAAATCTGGTTTAGTAAATGTGACTCCTGGAAGTTCGCAAGACTTTGAGTTTGTTATTGCATCTCTACAAGATTTAACGGATGTTTCACTAATTTCATCATCTGCTGATTTTCTTAGTGTTGATGTAGATTCACCACAAACGTTTCAATTAGATGCTGATGCACCACGTTTAATTTCTGCAACCATTAGTGCAGACGATAATGCTATGCCTGGTACATACAAAGTTCTACTTGGTGCACAGTTACCTGATGTTGCAGTGAGCAAATATGTTACAGTGACAATAGAGTGATCCCTGACTTAGACTCTCAAATTGGTATTACAATATACAGTACAAAATTTCCAGGCATTGGAGGAAAGATTAGAGTTGAACCTGAAGACTTTGAAGTTACTGAATTACTTTCTGAAAAAACACATAATGCAATAAAGGATCAAGATGGTTATGCAGTCTATAAATTAAAAAAGAAAAAAATTGACACTAATCATGCTCTATCTGGAATTTTTAAAACAAAAGGATTGCGGCTGAAATCTCTGGGACTAAAAGACGCATCTGCAATAACTGAACAGTTTGTTTGTTCTGGAAACAAAGGAAAGGCAATAGAGAATTTTTCCACTGATAGATACTCTCTTGAAAAAATCGGCTATGTAAAAAAACCTCTGACAAAAAAAGACATGATTGGAAATCATTTTAAATTAAAAATAACTGGCTGCCAAAATAATTTATCTTCTTTTACAGAATATGATAAAATTCTGAATTTTTATGGTTATCAACGGTTTGGCTCAAAAAGACCCGTGACTCATTTGATTGGTAAGGCAATTTTACATAGGGATTTCAAAAAAGCAGTTGAACTGATTTTGTCTTTTACATATATTCATGATTCTAAGGAAAACACTGAGATTCGTGAAAAACTTGTTGATAGGGAAAACTATGAGAAATATTTTGATAGTGTTCCCTCATCTATGGATATTGAAAAAATTGTTTTAAGAGAAATGATTGACCATGATGATCCACTTCGGGCAATTCGAGCAATTCCTTTGCAGCTGAGACGATTTTACATCCAAGCTTACCAATCCTTCATATTCAATCAATCACTGAGTTCTGCATTTTTAGATGGTGAAAATCTCTTTGAGGCTCAATCTGGTGATGTCTGTTTTGATCTTCATGGTATTATTGGCAAATATGTCCACGGCTTGGATCAAAATTTGGCATTGCCGTTTGTGGGATATTCGTATTACAAAAAAACCCGATTTGACTTTCAAATATCCAAAATATTGCAACAAGAAGAAATCACTCCCAAAGATTTCTTTATTAAAGAAATGCAAGAAGTCAGCAGCGAAGGTGGTTTTAGACAGTCTGCAATACACTGTTCTGATTATTCATCTGGTGATGATGTTGTCGAGTTTTCACTTTCCAGAGGATCTTTTGCAACAATCGTGTTGCGAGAGATAATGAAACCTAACGATCCAATGATTGCAGGTTTTTGAGATCTGTTTTTAAAATAACTCTTCAGCTGTCTTTAAGTTGGTGTTTTTATAAGAAAATATGATTTGGAAAAAGCATACATGCTAATTAGTTGTGAAATGGGAGAAGAACATTCCCTTTATTCACAATTAAAAGAAATTCCGGAAGTCAAAAGTTGTTTGATAACTTATGGCAATTATGATCTAGTTGCAGAATTTGTAGCTGATACTTCTTCTCAACTCAATGAAATTATCACATCTAAAATTAGAAAGATTCAGAAAATTAAAAGTACAATTACTCTACATGTGATAAACTAATTCTTTTTAAGAATTAGAATTCCTACACCAACAATAACAATACCTGCAATGATTATTCCAATACCATAGGTAATCCAATCTGGATTTGAATACATGAAAGATGATTCAGGCCCCACAATTGATTGTCCCTGAAGGTGAAATATCCAGCCAAAAATTATGATGATTATTCCCACAATGACTGGTATTTTTCCTTCTCTCATGACGTTATGCTTGATTTCTATTAAAAAGGGTAAACAGAATTGATAATTTGACCAAATGATTTTCGGATTTGATCTTTAATGAGTTACTTTAGATGTGATAAAATGACTAATTGGGATAATTTTGAAGAGTCTAGTGGTCGTAGCCATGTCGGATTGCTTTTATTTGCTGCTTCGGCATCTCTTGCAATTATTTTATACCTTATCTTTCACCCTCAAATTGAATCCATTAACAAGGAATCTCCAATTCTAATCAACATCATGTTTGTTCCTGCCATGGCTGTAGGCTTTCTTTATGGTATCAAAATTACTGAGCGAGCAGTAAGACCTTCAGAAATTCGTAGCCCTATCAAGAGATCAATTGTAAAGATATTTCTGTTCTTTTTTGTCATTGGCGGGATGTTCAGTTCTGTGAATTTTGCTTTAAACGGAGGAAGTATAATGCCTGATGTTACAATTTTGGAAGACGGGCTTTTGGTATGGGCAAACAGCTTCATAACTGCAAACGGTGGTGCCACTTTTCTAATTATTACTAGTATTGGTTTGATGGCAGGTGCCACTAAAAGAATTGTTGGAATGAACACTGGATTTGTAAATCGTTTGGTGACTTTTGTTGGAACTTTTGTGTTTTTCACGATGCTTGTTTTGAGTTTCACAAAATCTGATCCAACTTCGTCTGGTGTCTTTTTGTATACTTTCTATCAAGCAGGTGTTGTTGGTGGTGCCTTTTATGCAATGAATAGACTAACTAAAAATCAAAACATGCTTGAAGATTTTACTAATGGATACTAGTTATTTTTCAAGGTCTACGTAAATTCCTGAGGCTTTGTTGTTAATTCTGTCCCAGTACTTTTCACACCCATCTGTCTTAAAGTCATTTTCTTTACATTCGTTAAAATGAGCAGTGTTTTCTCTCTGCATGTTGTCTGCAAATAATACGTCACTTCCTATTGCTAATGCTATGAGTCCAATTGCAGCCAAACTGGCTGCTACTACAATCATGGAATATCCAACTTTTGCATAATTGTGAGGCTCTCTCATTTATGGAAAATCAATAACTCTTGAATTTAATCTTTTCAAGTTAAGATTTTGCGATCAAAATAATCATACTAGTGTATTTTTTGGGAAACGCTGAAAAGAAAGTATTCAAAAACACTGTCATTGAGCATTCAAATTCTTCAGTATGAGTTTCTTGGGCCTATTCCACTTGAAGAATGGGGGCCTCCAATGGAAAAATTGATCTATTTGATTCTCTCAAGAGATAAAGACAAATTCAATATCATTTATGCAGATGAATGTGGTAAGACTGATGATAAGGCATTCTTTGTTCAACATTCTGGATACAAATGTTGGATTCAGCATTCTGGATCTGAAAAATCAATTCATTTAGCAATATTGCCCTTGTTTGAATTCAGTGACGAGCACAGACAAAATATTCTAAATAAGATACTAATTCACTACAAACCAGTATGTAATTCTGAAGACATTCCTGCTACAAAGCCTGATTATGTTGTTAGGCGTTCTGAGCAAAACGTAACAGATGAGAAAAAATACATGTGCCTTTGCTGTGGTTCTGAAATGAAACCTGAGAAACAACTTGAAAAATCTACCCTCTTTCGATGTACTGGTTGCGGGTTGAGTGATACTAGGATTGATTCCTAATTTTGTTTTGAACATCAAACAATTGCAATGTTAGTAAGTCAATTGCTTTTTTCAAATGTTGAAACTCTTTGATTGAATGAATTTGGCCTTCCACTAATGCTCTTTGAATTTTGACAGAATTTTTTTGGTGTTCATCTGACGCAACAATTTCCATAGCGTTAAGTTTTGATAACAAATTATCTAGTTCTTTTATCATTTCATCTGATGGCTTGTGCTTGTCCATGTTTATCTAAAACCGATTTTGATATATGAATTGTTACAAGAGGTCTTCATCAATTCTTTGAATTGGATCTATATACTGCGGACACGTACATGTGGGAATTTGACATCTTCCTACTTTGATAAGTGAATTACTTGCATCATTTGGGATATGCGCTTCATCAGTATGATGACATCTATTACAATTCATAATGAAAAATTAACTATCCTTTATTTAAGCCAAGAATTATGGGATTAGCACCGCTCTAGCTTCTATTTCAGAATCTTTTAGTTTTTTGAGTACTTCGTTTGCTTTTTCTAACGGGTATGTCTCAGAAATTACCTCAATATTTTCATCAGCGCATATCTTGATTACTTGTTCCATGTCTTTAGTTGATCCTATCACTGTGCCCCTGATTGTTTTTTCTTCAAATGCCATAAACGCTGGATTCTCCCCCACCGTTGCAATTACAATCAACCCTCCTTTTTTTACTGACTTTATTGCAGTGTCTGTAACAATATCTGCTGGGGCAAACACTATTGCAGCATCTAGCATTCCGTGTTTTTCTTTTAATGTTTTTAGAAATTCTTGTTGATTTTCTGAAAATACCATTGCGTCTGTTGCTCCCAGTCTTTTTGCAACATCAAGATGTTTCTGTGATCTGGAAAATGCAATAACTTTGCATTTCTCTACTCTTGCAAATTGTATTGCCATGTGGCCTACTCCTCCAATGCCGTAAATCCCAATTTTCTTGCCCTGCTTTGGCTCTGCAGCTGCTACTGCTTTGTATCCGGTTATCCCTGCACAAAACAACGGTGCCGCATATTCAGGTTTCATGTTTTCTGGAACTTTGGTTGCAAAATCTTCCATCACCGTAATGTATTCTGCATATCCGCCCTTGAAAGATTCTCCTGTGATCACTGATGATTCACACAGATGCTCTTTTCCCTCTCTGCAATATTGGCATTCTTTACATGCTTCTAAAAGTGGTGTAATGCCTGCTTTGTCGCCAATTTTGAATTTTGTGACTTTGTCTCCGATTTGAATTACTTTTCCGACTATCTCATGACCTGGAACTGTTGGTAACGCAGGTGGAATTCCAATGTCTTTCCAGTCGCCTTCAATTACATGCAGTTGAGAATGACAAACCCCGCAGGCTTCTATTTTTAATAGAATCTCATTTGATCTTTTAATTTCATGTCTATCAATTTGGGTAAGTTTTAATGGATTTGTCTCAATTTTGGCACACTCAGAAAGCACCATTGCACGCATTTTTTCCATAATTTTGAAAGTAAAACACGAAATTTTAAGATTCGTTAATTGAATTCTTCATGGATAGATTTACCTCGTTTTACGCTAAGATTTATTTGCAAAATTGGCATAATTCTGAATATGGCTGAAATTTCCGATGAAGATCGTCAGAGAGTAGAATTTCTGCGACGCATTTCAAGTTCTAAACATGAATTCAAGAAATTCTCTTTGGAAGAATTAAAACAATTACAAGAACTGGTGGAAAAAAAAGATTACAGTCATGATAAAAAAGCCCATAAATCTAAAGTGAAATTACTTGGAAAAATTAATGTTAGAATTTATGAATTAACAGAAGGCAGAGGTATCTGGGGTTAGTTTTTCAATTAACTACTAATATTCAGACGAGTTTGATTGATTGTGGTTGAAAATAATCTAATTCATGAAAGCAGCCCATATTTGCTTCAACATGCTAACAACCCTGTTGATTGGTATGGTTGGAATGAGATAGCATTAAAAAAAGCAAGAGATGAAAATAAACCAATTTTTCTAAGTGTTGGTTATAGCTCATGTCATTGGTGTCATGTAATGGCACATGAATCATTTGAAAATGAAGATGTTGCTCAATTTATGAATGAAAATTTTGTTAATATCAAAGTTGACCGAGAGGAAAGACCTGACATCGATGATATCTATCAAAAAGTTTGTCAGATAGCTACTGGTCAAGGTGGATGGCCTTTGAGTGTTTTTCTTACTCCTGATCAAAAACCCTTCTATGTTGGAACTTATTTTCCTGTTTTGGATTCCTATGGCCGTCCTGGTTTTGGAAGTATTTGCAGACAACTCTCACAAGCATGGAAAGAAAAACCAAAAGATATCGAATCTGCAGCTGATAAATTCATCAACACATTACATAAAACCGAAACAATCCAAACTCCTACAACATTAGAACGCGTCATTCTAGATGAAGCCGCATTGAACTTGTTTCAATTAGGTGATGCAACATACGGTGGATTTGGTTCTGCCCCGAAATTTCCCAATGCTGCAAATGTGTCGTTTCTTTTTAGATATTCTAAACTTTCGGGCCTGAGCAAATTCAATGATTTTGCGCTCAAGACTCTCAACAAGATGGCCAAAGGCGGAATATTTGATCAAATTGGAGGCGGTTTTTCTAGATATTCCACTGATGCTAAATGGTTAGTACCTCATTTTGAAAAAATGCTTTACGATAATGCGTTAATTCCAGTTAACTATGCTGAAGCATATCAAATTACCAAGGATCCTTTCTATCTTGATGTTTTACAAAAAACACTTGATTTTGTTTTACGTGAAATGACATCTCCTGAAGGTGGATTTTATTCTGCATATGATGCTGATTCAGAGGGAGTAGAAGGAAAATTTTACGTGTGGAAGAAAAGTGAAATTAAAGAAATTCTGGGAAGTGACGCTGATCTTTTCTGTCTATACTATGACGTGACTGATGGTGGAAATTGGGAAGGAAATAATATTCTGTGTAATAACCTTAATGCATCTACTGTTGCATTTAATTTTGGAATTTCTGAAACTGAGGTTCACAAGATTCTAAAATCATGTGCTGAAAAATTATTAAAGGTTCGCTCTTCTAGAATTCCTCCAGGATTGGACGATAAAATCCTGGTCTCTTGGAATTCTTTGATGATCACTGCATTTGCAAAAGGATATCGCGTAACAAACGATTCCAAATATCTTAATGCTGCTAAAAATTGCATCTCTTTTATAGAAAAAAACCTTCTAAATGATGACAAACTGTTACGAACTTACAAAAACGGTTCTGCAAAAATTAATGGATATCTCGAGGATTATTCTTATTTTGTCAATGCATTATTGGATGTATTTGAAATCGAACCTGATTCAAAATATCTCACCCTGTCTCTGAAACTGGGTAACTACCTAGTGAATCACTTTTGGGATGCAAAAAACAACAGTTTCTTTATGACCTCTGACATACATGAGGAATTAATTATTCGTCCAAAAAGCAATTATGATTTATCTTTACCTTCTGGAAATTCTGTTTCTGCTTTTGTAATGCTTAGGCTTTATCATCTCTCCCAAGAACAAACTTTTCTTGGTATTGCCATAAAAATAATGGAATCTCAGGCACAAATGGCCGCTGAAAATCCTTTTGGATTTGGATATTTGCTAAACACTATCTCCATGTATATCCAAAAACCTATTGAGATCACAATTATCAATACTGAAAATTCTGAGATTTGCTCATCTCTATTTTCAAATTATTTGCCAAACTCTATTATGGTGAGCATTCACAATTCTGCTCAGCTAAAAAGTCTCTCTGAATATCCTTTCTTTACTGGAAAGCATTTTGAAGATAAAACATCTGTGTTTGTTTGTAAAGATTTTACTTGTTCTTTGCCTTTATACACATTAGATGAGATAAACTCACATCTTTAGACTTTCTTTAAATCTATCTCAACAATACTTCCAACTTGAGGTCTTCCCATCTTGTCGTATCTCGCTTTTGGCATTGCAATTGTGATTTGTGTTTGTTGATATGATTTTATGTTAACTGTTGGCTGTGCTTGTAAAATTGCTTCTAGCAAAGGCATTACCTGCTCTTTGGTTTCTTCATCTAGCCTTTTTGAAACATTATCTATTATCATCTGTTTTTGTGATATTGGCTCAGTTGAAATATTCTCAATCAATGTCAATTGTACAATTTGACCATTATCTACTATCTGTGTTATCTTAAACTCATTTGTATCTGACATTGTTTTGTTGAGTATTTCTTATGATTTATCTTTAACGAATTGAAAAATACAGTGCTACTGCTGCAGTTACTACTGCTGCAGTTACACCTAACCCAAAAATTATCTTACTCCCGTCTACATTCATAGTGTTCATTTGTAATAGTTGGAATTAAATCATGCTGGTTCTATATTTTCTAAAATATTTCCACTGATGATTTCTACGTAAGTGTTTTAATAGAAAAACACTGTGTCTTGTTATCGCACGTGAATTGTATTCATACATCTGCGATTGTTCGACCATGCCAGACAGGAGTCATAATGGGTGTCCTAATTGGGCACTCTTCATTTTGTTAGATGTTTATTTTCAGGCTTGATCTTGCTTGTCACTAACTTCTGTACTGGATGGGATCAGGATAGATTTCTTGATTAGTGGGGCACGTTCTTTTATAATTTGATTGAACTCTTTCATGTCTTCTAGACTGGGCGTTTGCTGTTGATTTTGATATGCTTGCAAAAATCCTGAATATACACATCCTGTGATAATCCCAAATGCTGTATCTGGAACCGATTCCACTTCTGGCACAAAATTTTCTGCAATCTGTTTGTAAGATTCTGATTCGCTAATGTAATAGTCAACCAAACTATCTATGAAATCTCTGTTTTCTTTAGAAATTACCATTACTGTTTTCTTTATTTCCTAGTTTATTTAACTGTCTAGAATTAATCGGCTCTGTAGAAACCATCGAATTTTAACAAGATAGTAGATCAGATGATACAGCCAGATCTAAAGCTGACAATTTTCTCATCATTTCATGAAATCATCAAGATACATTAGGATGATTCGTAGCATGATGCAGATAATTAAAAGAGCAAGGATACCGCCATACCTCCACAAACGTTCCAACC
>Ga0210044_10009353_pt1 | contig 11947 bp, 10 predicted proteins | sample CryGey13umfilter_2_FD_183959 | JGI IMG/M metagenome (GOLD analysis project Ga0210044, IMG submission 183959) | Groundwater microbial communities from aquifer in Utah, USA - Crystal Geyser 4/9/14 3 um filter (SPAdes) (version 2) | ecosystem: Environmental > Aquatic > Deep subsurface >... | reverse complement strand
GGTTGGTCTTAGCGCTGAAGTAGTTGGTGTTGGATTATTTTGAGTAGATGTAGGCGAAGGGGTATATGTTGGCTCATTTGGCTTTGATGTCGGAACTGCTGTGGGCGGGTTTGTCGGAGGCTGAGTCGGGGGGGTTGGAGTGGCGGTTGGTTGTCCGCCTTCTGCAATTGCTGGCAGTCCAAAAACGGGCTGCATCGTCGACGGAGACTCTCCCTTCATGCACCCATATCCATTAGGTGTAGCGTTATCGTGAAACTTCCAATACCAACCACAATTATTGTTTACTGTGGTTTCTGCGGTGCAGTATGTTTCATAACAATACCCTTTTTCCGGCCAACAACAGGCTTCTGGGTCGTTTCTTCTAAACATTTCTGCGCAACAGGGTGGTTGTTGCAGACAAAAATATCTATTAGCTTCAACGCTGTTTGTGTCATAGGCTTGTCCGTATGGGGCATTGCCCCCTGCTTGTGCGCACCGACCGTAATCAATGGTACCGTCACTTTTTATCGGCTTTCTTGTGCATCCGTCAGGATAACATTTATCTTGATCATTGCAAAAACATCCCGAAGTGGCTTGTGTGCTTGAGATATTCTTTTGTTTTTGAACAAACAGGCTCGTTCCTAAGACTATTAAAGAAAGAGAGCTGAGCACAATAATGGCCATAAATTTTTTATATGTATTATGGACTTTCATGAATGAGATCATTATATAATAATTACCACATGTCAATTACTACTAAAACAGGAGACGATGGAACAACTGCTTTATTTGGAGGAAAGCGATTGTTAAAATCAGATATGCTAATTGAAGCATATGGGATGATTGATGAAGTCACAAGTTTTATAGGGCTTGCTTATGAATCCGTCGATGAGGAAGATAAGGGGACATTATCCTCATGCCAACAATCTCTATATTTGATTATGGCAGATCTATCTGGAGCCAAATTACCAAACGGTAAACTAAATAAAGAAGTAATAATTATTGAAAATTTGATAACTACCATAGAAATAAAGCTTCCAAAATTGACAAAGTTTATTATTCCACATGGTAGCGAGGCGTCGGCGAGACTTCATGTTGCCCGTGCAGTTTGTCGAACATCCGAAAGAGCAATTGTTCGTCATTTTGCAAAAAATAATTCAATTCAAAACAATGCCCAAATTATTATCTATCTTAATCGCTTGTCAGATTATCTGTTTTTACTTGCACGAAAATATACCCTTGATATAGAACTTAAATAGGGATAGTCCCGTTTCGGGACTATCCCTAAATCAGAAGAATGGTACAATATTGTTATTGAAAATTAAGCTTGGTGTACGCCACTGTTGAAAAACTCAATGGGAAGGTGTGCTTTCAAAACCGGGAACTAGGTGTGAATCCTAGACTGTGCCGCAGCGGTAAGTCAGCCACTGGCTGATAAGTCCGAAGACCGACCAAACTACAATCGGGTATCTAAATGGTACCTGACCCCGAAGCAGGGAAAAAAGCATGATAGTAGAACGCCAGACAACATCAACAGTAAAGGGTGGAAATATTGAATCACAACTTATTGTAAATGAGTTGCATCAGTCAATATTCGAGTCTTACAGTCCAATAAATGATGCGCTTCGTCTTCGAAATCTTCAAGCACTGACTCAGTCTGAAAAAGAATTTTATATTAAAGAAAATGTCCTTTCATATCTTGAGGAATTTGCTGGTGAAATTTCTTTGAAAAAATTGTCAGGAATACTAAAACTCGATGGCGCCCTAGAAATGCTTGGGGCAAATGTAACAGAAATGTATCGTTTTACTGCTCAAAACTCAGCTCGCGATTCTCGTGAAAATAATGAAATGTTGGGCATGGATGCAATTCTTCATGGGTTAAATAATGGCGCAAATAGGGCAATGTGGATTTCTCCACCTAAATTAGCCAATTATGGGTTTGGATTTTTATTTCAAGCTGGAGATTATGATTTAAAACTTGGAGGAAGACCAATACACGAATCTCTTATTAGATATGATGAAGATTTTAAAACTCTTAATAACAGTCGACGTATCCACAGTCAGATTTCAAATTGGATTGGTGAAACTGGCCAAAAGTCCATTAGATTCAAAACCGACGTTGATTTTCTAAAAAATCCGATCCTGTTTTCTGAAAGTGGTATTGATAGTATAAATAATATTGGCGGCATTTTTGGCTTAGATGGTGAAGGAATGAGATATTCTGAGTATTTTCGAAATGAAATTACCAATAAAATTACTCCGTGGCTTGATCGATATAACGCAGTTGTCCAAGCAATGGCTAATAGTGGTTTGGAGTCAATTGATAAAAGAATTATTGAAATGAACAAAGAGGGAGAACTGTTAATTGGTGCGATGTTTAATATTTCAAAAGCAGTTAAGAGAAGGTTGGACGAAGGAGCGCAAACTTGCGAAGATGACAATGATTTATTAAGTCGTATTAGCGGTGGGGTCTCATATGATCAGATGATGTATACAGCTCGACTTGCTTATCATTATGAGCCTTTAGTCTTATCAAGAGGTTCAAGTTGCCCAGTCGCCCAGCAGATAGGCTCAGGCGAGCAAACAACTCTTAGTAGTATGAGAAGTGGGCTAGGCCTAATTAATAGCACAGTTAATGGTTTTGAATCAAAAACAACCTGTGGTGAAAGAGGGTGCTCGATAAGCAAAACTCATTTTCATTGTCCAGGAAAAGCAGAAGATGGGAGAATGTGCAAATGTGCAATTATGGGTACAAATACTTGTCCCTCTTGCGGACTAACAAAAGAAAAATGGGCAGAAATGACAGGTATCGATTGTGCTTAATTTCAGGTAAACTAATCATATGTCAGACGATTTAAATAAAAAAAAGATAATAAAATCATTTACCCCTATCGATTATTTAATTCCTAAAAAAAAATCTCAACCATCATATTCTAAAGAAGGGGAGCCGATTGAAGTGGCCGTAGAAAAAATATCTCCCCAAGAAATCGAAATAATTGAGACGGAGCCGGTCATTGAGGACGCTGAAGTTGGGGAATACCTAAAGTCGAACCGTAAAGAGCCAAGAATTCATCCAGATTTGAGAAAAGCAGGGTTAAAAACAATTGAGCCTTCAACTGCCGATCCGAAGTACAATGTTGCCTTGCCGATCTCTGACGAACGCGTGATGCAAGGTTTATCGTCGCCAGTTACTACATCATTGCGCTGGCTGGCTGAAGTAGCCCTCTTTATGTTGAAGCAAGCACATCTAAATTTAAAAGAAATTCACGGAAAAGTTGTTCGGATAATTCAGCGGTGACGAGCAGTTAGTGATGTTGTTTAGACCTTTGCGATCTCTTCTTTAAAGCCTTCTTTACTATGGGCTCCAACAAATTGGCTTTTCATTACTCCATCTTTAAAAACCATAAATGTAGGAATTGAAAAGACCGAGTACTCTGATGCGAGTTTCTGATTTTTATCAACATCAACTTTGACAAATTTCATATCTGTCATTTCTTCAGAAAGTTCATCAATTATTGGAGCGCTAATTTTGCATGGTCCACACCATTCTGCAAAAAAATCGACTAAAACTATCCCTTTTTGATCGATAACATCTTTTTTAAAAGTTTCTCCCGTGGATGATATTACTGCCATATAAATAATTATTAAATCAATTAACAGGAGTTATTATACTTGCATGTACGTATTTTATTCAAGTGCAATTATTTAAATAACAAATAATGATCCTTTCAACGCAACATTCTTTAGGATTAAACCTAACCACTAATGTAAAACATGTAATAATAAGAAAAGACCGTTGATATAGAAAGATACGCTTATGTTATGTGTATGATCGCTGCATAGAAAAATACTTGTTATTCCAATAACTCTATGGTATATTATAGGCCCGTATGGATGAATACTTTCTTCCAAAGCTTTTAGAACGCTTTGTAGCGTTTCTAAATGACCAAGGAAAATCAAAATTTACAGTAGTGGCGTATAAAAAAGATATCGAGCAATTTATTGGTTTTCTTGCAGGACGAGAAAAAACCGATATTCGCGATGTGAGAAAAGACGACATTGAGGGATTTATCCAAAATTTAATTGAAAAAAAATATACAAAAAAATCTGCTTCAAGAAAGCTCAATTCAATAAGAACCTTTTTCAGATTTCTAAAGCATGAAGATATCATTACTGCGAATCCAGCATTCGATATTTCACATCCAAAATATACTCAAACACCACCTAGAATTTTGACAAAGATGGAGTATAGAGCTCTCCGTGATGTGGCAAAAGAAGATAAGCGAACATATGCACTTGTTGAGACTCTCCTCCAGACAGGGATAAAAATTGGAGAAATTGCCGCTCTTGAAAGATCTGATATTAAAGAAGATAATCTTCATATTAGAAAATATGGCAAAAATGTTGAGCGCGATGTGCCGTTAAACAATGCAGCACGACTTTCTCTTGAGGAATACATGAAAGAATGTGGTGAAAATGCAAACTCTGCTCATGTTTTTATAACCAGAACTGGAAACCCTCTCTTGATTAGAAACATACGTCAAATCATTGATCGATGCTTTTCGGAGGTTGGAATAGAAAACGCAACTGTAAACGATCTGCGAAATACATTTATCGCTCACCAGCTCAGAAATGGCGCGACACTTGAGTATATTTCAAATATCGTAGGTCATAGAAGAATTTCTTCCACTGAACGCTTCTTAAACCTCGTCAAGCAAGAAGCTGAGCGTAAAGAAAAGCTAGGCGAGCTCTAATCTGCTACAATATCTTCATGAATCTAAAAATTTATACCGACGGCGGATCTCTGAATAATCCTGGTCAAGCAGCATACGGATTTCTTATTTATGATGGAAAAAAACAAATCTACACTAAAAACGAGCGTATTGGGATTGCATCAAATAACGTAGCGGAGTACACGGCACTAATAAAAGCATTGGAATATGTCAGCGAGCAAATTAAAAATAAGAGGATTAAAGTGAAAAGTTTATTAGTGATTTCAGATTCACTTCTTATGGTAAATCAAGTTAAAGGGTCTTACAAAGTGAAAAGTGCCGATATAAAACCGCTTTATTTAAAGACTAAACTTCTTGAAATGGAGCTACAGATGGCCATTGAATACAAACATGTACTTCGAGATAGAAATACTGAAGCCGATGCGCTGGTAAAAGAAGCCCTTGAAAACGCTTGAGTTTAAACTGCTAAATTACTTTAATATTTTAGATTACACACTACGAACTGGCAGTTTGTTTTTGTATACTTAAAATATGGACCAGCACCCTGTCCCAAGACAGATTACCACTTTTGAATTCAAATTAATTGGCTTTATGACCCTACGTCAATTTCTTTACCTTGTGGTATTTTTCCCAATAGGATACATAATCTATATTGTTAATCCCATTCCATATTTGAATATTTTTTTGGGAGTTGTTATTGGGATGATCGGAGTCGCTTTTGCATTTATTCAAATACAAGGAAGGCCACTTGAGGTTTGGATTAAAAATTTGCTTAAAAGGTTAAATTCTCCTACTCAGTACACATATAAAAAAAGAAATGACACTATCAAAGTCTTAACAAATTTATATTTTATCCAAGATCCTCATGTTGCGATGACTCATGTTGATACAAAAGAAAAATTACTCAAATATCTTGAAACTAAAAAAGATCCTAAACAGGTTGGAAATGATCAAAGGCTTAATAAGCAAAAAAATCATATTGAAGATCTACTAGTCCAAACTAAAAATACAAATCCTTTAAGTATTAAGAAGGTGAATATTTCTTTTCCACAAAGCGGAGACATTGAGAGTCAATCACAGTCATCAAAACAGCCCTTTCTTACAGGAATAGTCAGAAATCAACGACAAATTCCGTTGCCAGGGATTTTAGTTTCAATTAAAAATAACGCTGGAGTTCAGATTCGTCTTTTAAAAACAAACCCACATGGAATTTTTGCTACATATAGTAATTTAAATTCAGGAGTTTATGACTTTGAAATTAGCGATCCAAAGGGGAATTATTTTTTTGATACAATGAAACTTACAATAGGGTCAGATCAACAAAAACCCCTAGCTTTTTATTCTAAAGAATTGTTATAGCCCATGTCAAAAACAAAACCAACCTCTCCAAAACGAGCATCTACACAGTCATTTATCGCAATTGAAGAAGTTCGTGACGACATAATCTTGATGAAAGATTACTCAGCTGTGACAGTGATTGAGGTGGGTGCTGTAAATTTTTGGCTTCTGTCTGCCGAAGACCAGATGGCAATGATTTATAGTTATGGAAGCCTACTAAATTCACTATCTTTTCCAGCACAAGTTGTAATTATCTCAAAAATGATGAATATTTCATCATATATTGATTATCTCAATTCGAAAATAAAAGAGCAAAAACACGAAATAATAAGAATGCGTCTCGAAGACTATAAAGATTTTATTAAAATGATCGTCAAAAGAAATACCGTGATGGAAAAAAGATTCTTCTTTATTGTTCCCTTCAGCCCACTTGAGATGGGAATAGGTGGAGCTAATGTAAAAAAATATGGAAAAGAGTACATATACAATCGAGCAAAAACATCGCTTTATCCCAAACGCGATCATTTATTGCGACTGCTTGCGAAAGTTGGTCTGAAGCCATCAATCCTGCAACAACAAGAGTTGACTGAGTTGTTTTACAATATTTATAACTCATCGGCGACAGGTAAACAGCTAGCTCCTGTTGATAGCTACACTGATGTAGTCCTGACAAGTGGATAAAAGTAATAAAGTAATATTTAAGGAAAAATTTTTATGTTTGGCAAAAAAAACAAGAACTCAAAAAAGAGTGAATCTAGTAGCAGCAAGATCCCAAGTGGTGTCCAAAAAGTTGCCGATGTGATGGCTAAAGGCGATGTTAGTCTAAAGGATATTATCGCCCCGTCTTATGTCGAAGTTGATTTTAACCATATCAAGATTGATGATAAATTTTATCGAACTATATTTGTTGTTGGCTACCCAAGGTATGTTTCGGCGAATTGGCTAAACTCATTGATCGCCTACGATCATCCATTGAACATTTCTATGTTTATTTATCCATCAGAGTCAAAAGCGATTCTTGGAGAACTAAAGCGGAAAATTGGCGAGATGCAGGCGACAGTGGAAAGTGATATGAAAGCTGGAAAAGTGGTTGATCCAACAGTCCAAGTCTCGCTTGACGACGCTTTAGCTCTTCAGGCCGAGCTTGCAAAAGGCGCTGAAAGATTTTTCCAATTTGGACTTTATATCACTATTCCAGCAAGCACAATCGAAGAGTTAAATAGTGTGACAAAAGAGATTGACTCGACGCTCTCTTCACTTCTTGTAATCTCAAAACAGGCGACTCTTGAACAGGAAGAGGGTTTCAGATCAACCCTTCCAATGTTTCGCGACGAGCTGCAGGTTTGGAGAAATATGGATAGCACTTCGCTCGCAATGACCTTTCCCTTTTCGACCGCATCACTTACAAAAAATGAAGGGATTATGTATGGCTTGAATCAACATGATGGAAGCTTGATAATTTTTGATAGATTTACCCTTGAAAACGCCAATGCTGTTATATTGGGTAAATCTGGAGGGGGTAAGAGCTTTATGGTAAAGTTGGAAGCGTTAAGATCTCTTATGATGGGAACAGATGTTATTATCCTTGACCCTGAGAATGAGTACAGGACTTTATGTAAAAATTTAGGAGGTGAGTTTGTTGATTTTTCAGCTAGTTCAGAGTACAAATTAAACCCTTTTGACCTGAATATTGATAATCCCGACCCTGATGAGTTGTCAAATAAGATCCTCGATCTACATTCTCTGATGCGTGTCATAATGGGAGAATTGACCCCATCGCAGGACGCATTACTTGATCGGGCACTTGTTCTTACATATCGCGAGAAAGGGATTACGCAAGATCCTGAGACTTTTGAGAAACAACCTCCGCTCCTTGAAGATCTATTTAAAATATTGATAGGCATGGAAGCGATTGAGGCTCGTGAGTTAGCAGATAGGTTGGAAAAATTTGTAAAAGGCTCAGCATCTGGAATTTTTAACAGCCACTCAAACTTTGATATAAAAAACACTTTTACGGTTTTTGGAATTCGCGATCTTGAAGAAAATTTAAGACCTGTAGCAATGTACATCGTTCTTGACCATATATGGCATCATATAAGACAGGGTGATCCGAGGAAGAGGGTTTTAGTTGTAGACGAGGCTTGGTATTTGATAAAAAATAAAGATTCTGGAACTTATCTTCATAATTTTGCAAAACGTGCGCGCAAATATCATCTTGGAATGACGACAATAACTCAGGATGTTGAAGATTTTCTTGCAACTGATGAGGGTCGTGCCATAATTACAAACTCAAGTCTTCAAATTATTCTGAAGCAATCAACAGCGGCAGTTGACAAAATTACAAAAACATTCTATTTGACCGGTGGAGAAAAGCATTTTTTGTTATCTGCAGGTGTCGGGGAAGGTTTATTCTTTGCAGGCCAATCTCACGTCGGTTTCCAAGTAGTCGCTTCTGAGGAAGAAAAACACCTTATTGAGTAATGAGGTATGTTTCCTCTTCTCGTAATATAATTGTTTTATTCGTATGATTAGTATTCCACATATTCAAAAAGGAGAGACTGGCTCTCTTTCTTTTGCTGAAAAAAATAATTCTTATTCGAGATCTATTTTTTTCCTTTATGCGATTTTTATCGCAATAGGGATGGGAATTATTTTTATAAGATTATTTCAACTTACTGTAGTTCGGGGTAAATATTTTTCAAGCTTGGCAGATCAAAACAGAGTCAAGGAAGTAATTATTGAAGCTCCAAGAGGAACTATCACAGACCGTAAAGGGAAGATTTTAGCTTCAAATAGTAAACCAGATATGTATTCTAAGAATTTGCGAATAGAATCTACTAGGACGTATTATCAATCTGATGCAATAAGTCACGTGGTTGGATATAGGCAAACAGCAGACGAAAACGATCTGGAAAATGATCCGTGTGTTAATAAGTTAATCTTGGGAGATAAGACAGGAAAAAAAGGCATCGAACAGTTACTTGAGTGTGATTTAAGGGGAGAGCACGGCAAAAAATTAATTGAAGTAGATGCACATGGTGCATACAAAAAAACCTTGAGTGTGTTTCAGCCAAAACATGGAGAGAATATCAAACTTGCAATGGATCTGACGTTGCAAGAAACTGCATACGATGCTTTGGGAAAAGAAAAAGGCGCGGTTGTTGCGATCAAAGCAGGTACTGGGGAAATTTTGACACTAGTGTCAAAACCAGGCTACAGCGCCCAAGAGTTTGAAGATGGAAGCGGTGAGGAGGTAGAAAAAATAATAAAAAATCCAGACAAGCCGCTTTTCAATCGGGCGACAGAGGGTACTTATCCCCCAGGATCAATCTATAAATTGATAGTCGCTGCAGCAGGGCTTGAGGAGGGTGCGATGACGGCTGATGAAACAATTCTTGACAAAGGAGTACTTGAGGCTGGGTCTCTAAAATTCCACAATTGGTTCTTTCTTGAGTATGGCAAAACTGATGGAGAAGTCGATATCGTAAAAGCTTTACAAAGATCAAACGATATATATTTTTATACATTAGGTGCGAAGCTCGGTCCGGAAAAAATTCGCTTTTGGTCGGAATTATTTGGACTACAAAAAGCATCAGGAATTGGTTTACACGAAGCTGTAGGGATAGTGCCATCTTCTTTTTGGAAAGAAGATGTCTTAAAAGAGCAATGGTATCTCGGAGACACTTATAACTTATCTATTGGACAAGGATATGTTGCTGTAACACCACTTCAACTAGCTCGAGTAACTTCGGTATTTGCAAATAATAGAAAGCTTTGTTCATCAACACTTATTAAAAAAGATGGCAGTGCTGGGGAGTCGGATTGCGAGAAGGTTCCAATAAGTCAAGGGACTTATGCAAAAATTAGAGAAGGGATGAAAGCTGCGTGCGAAGTAGGTGGAACAGGTTATCCATTCTTTGATTTTTCTGTAAATCAACCAATTTCATCTGCTCAGCTCAAAAAAGATATCGAGAATGGTTTGAGAGACCAATATGAGGCAACAAGTTCGGCAATGATTAGAAGAAAAATATCTGTAGGTTGTAAAACCGGAACTGCCGAATCGCATGGGGATGAACGCAATCCACATTCGTGGTTTACTGTATTTGCTCCATTTGACAATCCAGAGATAGTAGTCACAGTGCTGGTTGAAGAAGGTGGACAGGGGTCAGACGTCGCCGCTCCTATTGCAAAAAAAGTGTTAACAGAGCACTTTGAAAGATATGAGTAATTAATACGTATAGTTATTATTCACATTATATATCTTATAGTATAATTCTTTATCTATAATAATTTATTATTAAACGAATCAGAATGAGTCATAATTCACAGTTAACTTACGAAGAGTATATCAAGGTTCATAAAGCTACTGAAAAAGTCCTCGCGCACCGTAAAAACTCACATGCATATCATGATTATATGAGGGCAAAGGGCGCCGCAAAGGCTTATAGGGATTGGAATAATAAAAAAATAACAAATAATTATGATAAAAAAAAACCAACTTATATTGCAAAGGCTATTATGCCGAAAGTAAGTACGCAATTTACTAAAAAAGTATATAATAATCTTTATAGGGTATATGGCGATGCAATTATAAAGGTAAGACTTGTAGATAGAAATTTTTTTGAGTATTTATCAAGCGGAAATCGTAATAAAAAAATAATTAGTTTGGGCGGAGCTTGCGTTTTAGAAAGTTCTGATATGAGAATAATTTCATATCTTAATAATCAAGGAATGAGAGATCATGTAAAATTATATACTGAAGAAATTTTTAAAAGAGTTCCAACATGGACGCAGATAATCGGTTCAATAATTCCTGCAAGTGGCTTGTCAGCAATGTATGATGAAACCTTCCCTTGGCATTTAAGGATAGCCGAATACGGACTGGCAGATCCTGAGTTATCAACGCAGAGGAAATACGACTACATATTTAGTGGAGTACAAAGATATGCCAAATTAATCAATCCACTTAATACTATTGTTAAAATACCATTTTCTCAACTCAATCTTGATTCTAATAATTATTTAAAAGAATGGTTGAAGCAGATGATGCCATATTTAGATGATATCAAAAAAAAATACGAATTACCAGAAGTTGATTTTAATCCAGACAAATTTTATAAAGCTTGGATAGAGTATACATATGTTGGTCCTGAGATTTTGAAAATAATTAAAAAAATTATTAAAAAAAACCACCCGAATATATATGAAAATTATTTACTTAAAAATAAGATTATGCATGTGCGAGGAAAACAAGTAGATCACCTCGATACAGAGAGGCATAATTTGTGGATGCACCGATACTTACTAGACCAGCCTAAGGAATTTGATAGTTATGAAAAACTGCTTAAATCAACAAACGGCAGATTGGGCCTATCAATATATTTATGGATAAGAGATAATTTAAAATTAAATAAAACAGTAGGATTAGCGGGATTTCTTGATATGAATTGTAAAGGGCATCTTACACATGAAGAGACTGGAGTACCCTGGGGTGAAAGAAAAAAACTCGCAAAACAAAAAAAATGGAAAGAGCTTTGCGATTCTCCTCTTAAACTTCATGCTGGCAATGTGAGTCAAGTAACTGACTTTTTACATAGGTTTAGCAGTCCAAGCTTTGTATCTTTTTCACAGAATTCAATCAATATGTTTACGAAGTCAAAAATAAAAATTCAAAAATTAAGAAAAAAAATCCAAAAGCTGGATAATTACATTAATAGTTTTAAATGCTTTCTAAAAGTATTGGAAAATAGAGAAAGAAATAAAATATTTACTTCAAAATCTACAAAAGATAATTTAGAATTCATTACGACAAGAAAATTAATGATTAATAGGTTTCCAGATGTTATAGAAATTGATAACAAAGTTGTCACTAATAAACTAAAATCAATTATAAGGTC